>Ga0163153_10001362_pt1 | contig 38666 bp, 30 predicted proteins | sample OliLakLV19MP6IB1_FD_148629 | JGI IMG/M metagenome (GOLD analysis project Ga0163153, IMG submission 148629) | Freshwater microbial mat bacterial communities from Lake Vanda, McMurdo Dry Valleys, Antarctica - Oligotrophic Lake LV.19.MP6.IB-1 | ecosystem: Environmental > Aquatic > Freshwater >... | reverse complement strand
GTTACAGATAAATAGTCATTTGTATCAACTACCCCGGCTTCAGATCAGCCTTGCGCGCAACCTCACGCCATTTGCTGATTTCAGCATCCAGATATCTGGCGAAGGCCGCGGAGGTGGTGGTTTCCGCTTGCAGGCCCTGGATCAACAGCGCATCGCGTACCTGGGGGGTGTTGATCGCTGCGGTGAATTCTTTGTTCAGGCGTTCAACGATGGCGCGCGGGGTTTGCCTTTGCCGTGGAGGGGGAGCAGGTATCGATAATCGGCGTGTTCTATGGTGGCCAAGACTATGAGAAGTCGTTGCAGCCGGAACCGGACATGTGAGCATTGCATATGGCAATACTTCTTTAACTATCTGAATACAAGTTAGTTCTAACCTCCTGTCCGAGGCCGTGTCGTCTCGTAAGTTCGTGACTGCCGATGTCCGCTGTGGGTGGAATTGGGCTTGTCGATCAACTGACTCAGCTCGGCCAGAAGCGGTCGTTCGTGGGCACGCATACACGGCTACCAGTCTTCCGCTTGCCAAGTCACGCACCGAAAACCGTCGCGTCACACCACGTAATACAGTATCGCGAAGTACTGGGCGGCGCTGCCGGCGATCACGAACAGGTGCCAGATACCGTGCGCGTATGTGACCCGCGTGTCGATCGCATAGAAAATGATTCCTAAGGTATAGAACAGGCCGCCTGCCGCGACCCACGCGAAACCGGCCGGGCCCAGCGCCTGCCGCAATGGGGCCAGAGCGACGAGTACCGCCCAGCCCATCACGACGTAGATGATAACCGACAGGATCCGCGCTTCGCTCTTCTGCAGCAGTTCCTGCAGGCTGCCCACGATCGCAAGGCCCCACACCACGCCGAGCAGTGACCAGCCCCAGGTACCGCGCAGAGTCACCAGGCAGAACGGCGTGTAGCTGCCGGCAATGAGCAGGTAGATGCTCTGGTGATCTAGTTTGCGCAGGACGTTCTTGGCGCGTCCGCGCAGGCTGTGATACAGCGCGGAAAGGGTGTAGAGCAGCACCAGCGTCACACCGTAAATCGAGACGCTCACAATCTTCCACGGGTCGCCATCCAGCCCGGCCGATACCACGAGGACGATTGCGCCGGGCAGCGCCAGTGCAGCCGCAACTATATGCGTAACGGCATTGAATTTCTCTCCGTAGACCATGTGCCTCGCCGCGTCCGCTCAGAGCGCCTCGATCAACCCGCGCCGACATCCGGCTCGCCGCAATGCGCGAGAATGTGCGCGCGGGCCGCGTCGCGCATCGATACGGCGGCGGTAAATGTATCCGGCGCACCGGCCGGGGAAAACACCGGGCTGCCGATGGTGACCGCGATGGCGCCGCGCCGCGGCAACCTTTGCCCGTCACGCAGCAGCGCACGGCTACCCCGTATGGCGACTGGCAGCACGGCAACCTGTCCCGCCGCCGCCGCTGCAAAGGCGCCCAGACGGAAGGATGCAAGACCCGACATGCGCCTGAACGTGCCTTCGGGAAAGAATCCCAGCGAAGTGCCCGCCTTCACCTGGTTCGCAAGCCCCTGCGCATCCTCGATACTCTGCCGGGTATCGAAGCGTTCGACGAACTGCGCGCCGAGCGCCTGCAGATAAATGCGCGCCAGCGTGTGGCCCAGAAATTCACGCTTGGCCACGAAGCTGAAAGGTGTCGGCAGGGCCGCGAACAAGGCGATGCCGTCCATGTAACTGCAGTGGTTCGCCACCATCACGCAGGGCGTGCGCGGCAGGTTGTCGATACCGCTCACCGTGAACGGAATTCCAGCGAGCTTCAGGATGATGCGCGCTGCCAGCCGGTTCACGCGCCAAGCCGCGGCGGGATGCGGTGCGAGCGCAGTGCAGATCCAGGTCGGCGGCGCGAGCAGCGTGAAGACTGCCCAGCCGTAAATTCCGTAAAGGAGATGTGCGACCGCCATCGCAGCGCGTCCCGCTTGTGGCAGGAGCGAATCGCACATGAGGCGGACCACCTGCCACCAGCCGGCATGCCCCCGTGCACCGACACGCCCGGTTTCGTATAACTCGCGGCAGGCTGCGCGGCGGATCTTGCCGCTGGAAGTCTTGAGCACCGTCTGGGGCGGCGCAAGCACCACCGCTTCCGGCGGTTCCCCCAGTACCGCCATCGTGATCTCGACGATACGCGCGCGCAGCGCGTCCTGTGCCGGCCCGCCGGCTTCTTTGGTCTCGGCAAGAATGACGAGACGCTCGGTGCCGGTGGCGGCGTCGAGGCTGCCGAAGACGGCGACACAGCCGCGGCGCACGCCTGCCACCGAGCCCACTGCGTCCTCCACCTCGTGAGGATAGATGTTGCGCCCGGCCCGTATGATGATGTCCTTGACACGACCCGTCAGGTAGACCTCGCCGTCAGCGAGGTAGGCGCGGTCTCCCGTATCGAGCCAGTCGCCGTCGAACAGGCGTTTCGTCTGCTCAGGATTGCGGTAATAACCGCCGGTCGCTGAAGGCCCCTTGAATTCAAGCCGCCCCTCTCTGCGCTCGCCTGCCTCCCGGCCGAGTGCATCGACGATGCGCACCTCGTGTCCGGTGATCGGGCTGCCGCAGGAAACGAAATTGAGGGCGCCGGCGTCGTCAGCCGCGGCGGGTTCGGCCCGGCCCGCAGTACTGAAAGGCTGGCGGCGCACGCGATCAATGCGCGGCCCGCGCCCCAGCGGCGGACAAAGCAGACCGACCGTGCATTCCGCCAGACCGTATACCGGCGTCATGGCACCGGGACGGAAGCCGTAGCGCGCAAAGCGCTCGGTGAAACGGTGCAGCGTGTCCGGAATCACCGGCTCGGCGCCGTTGGCCGCGATACGCCACGAGCCCAGATCCAGGCCCTCGATACGCGCGTCGTCTATGCGCTTCACGCACAACTCGTAGGCGAAGTTCGGCGCCGCCGAGATGGTGCCGCGATAGTGCTGGATCGCCTGCAGCCAGCGTTCAGGGCGCGCGAGGAAGGCGAGCGGCGACATCACCACCAGCGGCGCGGCGCAGTACAGGCTGGCAAGCCAGGCGCAGATCAGCCCCATGTCGTGATAGAGCGGCAGCCAGCTCACGAACACGTCGTCCGGTTTCAAGTCGATGGTGTGAACGATGGCGCGAATGTTGGCCAGCAGATTGGCATGAGTCAGCACGACCCCTTTGGGATCGCCGGTGCTGCCGGATGTGTATTGGAGGAAAGCGATATCGACACTCCGGATCGGTACCGGCTGCGGTTCAGCCGCACCGGCTGTCAGCTCGGGCACGGTCACGATCCGGCGCAGACCGGCCACGCGCGCCTCCAGCAAACGCGCCACGCCACGCGCTTCGGGCACCGTGACGAGGATCGTGACTTCGGCATTGGCAAGAATGCTGGCATGCCGGCGCACGTGCTCCTCTATCTGGGAGAGACGCGCCGGCGGATAGATCGGCACCGGGACGCCGCCCGCGCGCAGGATGCCGAAATAGGTATAAAAGTACTCCGGACCGGTCGGCAGCATGATCGCCACGGTGCGGCCACGTTCCAGCCCCTGCGCCTGCAGCCCGGCGGCGATGGCATCGGACTGCCGCTGCAGATCCTGATAGCTGATGAGCGTTTCTCCGCCATCGCTCAGGTAGATGATCTGTACGCGGTCCGGGTGCGCGCACACGTGCCAGTCGAGTACCTCGACGAGTGTCTCGGCTTCGCCGGGTGCTGCCTGCGCCGGTTCAGCCCACGTCGTCGGCATCGCGGCTCGCGCTGCCACTGCGGGCATCCGCGGAGCCGCGCCCAGCGCCGTGAAAAGTTCGCGCAGCGTCACGGCACTGCCCAGCGTTTGCTCCGGCAGACTGGCGCCCAGGGCCCGCTCGATGCGCACCGCCAACTCCACACGGGAGAGGCTATCCAGCCCCAGGTCCCGTTCGAGGGCGCAATCCAGCGTAAGCGCACCGCGCCGTGGCACGCCGGCGTGGACTTCGGCGAGAAACTGCCGGGTCACCTCAATGACCGCAGCCTCCGTCTGCCCACCGTCCGGAATATGCTGCCCGGCTGCCGTGTCCGCCATCCGCGATTTCTCCTCTGGAACTTGGTTGCTGCCTGGCGCTCCGTGCGCTTGCGCACACGTTACGCTACACGATTCCCAAGCGATTTACAGGAGTTGGTACTTTTCAGCGGCGAATGCGCTGGTATTCCGTCCATGGAGGCGATCATGCTGAATGTGATCAAACAATCTGTGACCCTGGCTGCGCCCGTCAAAGCCCTGCATGCGATGTACCTCAATCCGAAAACGCATCGGGCCATCACCGGCGCTAAGGTCGTCATCACCGCCCACCGCGGCGGGGCACTCAGCCCCAGATGCGCGAGACTACGCTCGATCACCGCTGGCTCTTCAATCACCGCGATGATCTTCAGGCGGCTACCACACTGCGTACAGTTATCAATTTCGATAGACGGCAAACAAAGTTGGTTGCCTGTAAGCTGGCTTGAGTGTGCGCTGTGATATGGCGGCGCGTTTCCGTAGTGTCAGTGTCACCTACAACGAACGAGTGCTTTTGGGAAACGCGAACTTCCGGTTTGGGTCGGAAGCGGTCGTTCGAGAGATTTCCGATACCCTTACCTCGCAAGCCACTCCTGCGCTTATGTGCAAGCGTAGGAGAAAAAGAATTTTTCTGCGCGAGTATTGGCGAGTGAGGCGGTCTGAGTTACAGATAAATAGTCATTTGTATCAACTACCCCGGCTTCAGATCAGCCTTGCGCGCAACCTCACGCCATTTGCTGATTTCAGCATCCAGATATCTGGCGAAGGCCGCGGAGGTGGTGGTTTCCGCCTGCAGGCCCTGGATCAACAGCGCATCGCGTACCTGGGGGGTGTTGATCGCTGCGGTGAATTCTTTGTTCAGGCGTTCAACGATGGCGCGCGGGGTTTGCGCCGGTGCGAATACCGCCAGCCATAGCGTGACCTCGAAATTTTTGACACCGGACTCCTGCACCGTAGGCACGTCGGGCAGGGCCGGCGCGCGTTTGGCGCTGGTCACCGCCAGTGCGCGCAATTTTCCCGAGCGCACATGCGGCAGCACCGGTGCCATGGTGCCGAACTGCAGTTCGATGCGGCCGGCAATGGTGTCAACCACCGACTGCGCTGAACTCTTGTAGGCGATCGGCGTCATTTTGATGCCAGTCAGATTCGACAGCAGTTCGCCGCCGAGGCGCGCCATGCTCGCGTCGCCTACAGTGGTGTAGCGAATGCCGCCCGGTTTTGCGCGCGCCAGTACAATCAGTTCCTGCAGGGTGTTGGCGGCGACGCCTGGATGCACCGCGAGAATGTACGGCAGGTGGCCGATCAGCGTGATTGGCACAAAATCGCGTTGCGGGTCATAACTCAGATGCGGATTCAGCGCCTTCGCCAGTGCATGCGTGCTGGTGGTGCCGCCGGTCAGGGTGTAACCATCGGGCGCTGCACGGGCACCCACCTCCACACCGATCGAGCCGCTGGCGCCGGCACGGTTGTCGATGACGATGGCCTGGCCCAGGGTCTCGGTGACCCGCGGTGTGATGACCCGTACGGCAGCATCGACGGAACTGCCGGCAGGGAAGGGTGCGACCAGGCGGATCGGGCGGCTGGGCCAGGTGTCGGCGGCGAATAACGCGAGTGGATTGCCGGCGAGCAGGGCGATGCCCGCGGCAATGATGACTGATGTCTTGTTCATGACCATTTTTTCTCCAGTCCGGTGATCAGGTCGGCAATGTCGTCCAGCGCGTTGAAGCGCGGCTGGGCGGCGATGTGCGGCGTGATCAGCACGTTTTTGAATTGCAGCAGTTCGTCGTCATCACGTCCCGGTGCTTCATACAGCGGGTCCAGCGCGAAGCCGCCGAGACGGCCGGAGCGCAGTGCGGCAATCAATGCGTCGCGGTCGACGATTTCAGGGCGCGAGATATTGATCAGCCGTGCGCCCGGGTTCATCCGCGCCAGGCGCATGGCATTGAACAGGTGGCGGGTGTTGGCATTGCCGGGCAGGCAGATCACCACCCAGTCGCTGGTTTCGAGCAGCGTGTCGAAGTCGGCGTAATGCGCCTGATGCGCGGCTTCGATGTCGGCAGGCAGGCGGGTGCGCTGGTGATAAAGGATGTTCATGCCGAAAGCCGCGGCGCGGGTCGCGACTTCGCGGCCGATTTCGCCGAGGCCGACGATGCCCAGCGTCGTGCCGTGCAGCAGACGGATGCCGGGGACGCGAGCCCAGTTCGAGTTCGCGGTATGCCGGCGGTCATAGGTGCGCGGCGCAAACCCGGCGGCCTGCAATGAGGCGGTGCTGATGCGGTTGATCGTCCGCTGCAACTGGCGTGACAGTCCGAGCATCAGGGCCAAGCTGTGTTCGGCGCAGGCGATATTGGCGCGGCGGCGCAGCGTCAGCACCGGGACGTTACGTGCTGCACACGCGGCAGTGTCGATGTTGCTGGGGATGGCACCGTACTTCTGCACGGCGCGCAACCGCGGTGCGGCGTCCAGTTCGGCAGCACCGAAGGGCAGCGATTCGAGCACGGTGAAATCGGCATCATTCAATGCGCAGCGCAGCGCTTCGCTGCCGTCGACCAGCCGCACTTCGGCCGGAAACAGGCGGGGCAGGCGACTGCGCAACTGCTGCAACCAACCGTCGAAGTCCGGCAGATCATGGGCAAAAAAATCGGCAAAGGCGGTGATCCGTTCTGCACTGGTGGCAGGATCGAGCGTGACGCCGATCAGACGCAGGAACGGGTCTTCCTCAACCACCAGGACGGGTTTGCGCATGATTACGCTTTGTTTGCGGTTTCGGATTCGATGCGCAATGCACGCGCGACGCGGGTATGCATGTTGTATGCGCCGGCGAGCACGGTGATTTCCACCACCGCCTGATCATCGAAGTGGCGCTGCAGTTCGATGTGCAGCGTGTCGGGTACGTTGATCTGCTGGGTCATCGCGTCGGTCCAGGCGAGCGCGGCGCGTTGCGCTGCGCTGAACAGGGTGCTGTTGACCCAGTCGCTGAGCGCAGCGATCTGTTCCGCAGTCATTCCGGCCTGCAACGCATGGCTGGCACCGTGGATGCGTGCCTGGTATTCGGCGCCGTTGAGGATGGAGACGCGGAGGATGATCATTTCGCGCAACGCGGCGTCCAGCTTCGTCTTGTAGCGCACGACAGTGTTGAAATCGAGCCAGCCGGCGGCGATGGCCGGGCTGTTCATCAGCACGCGATAGAGATTGAGCAGCTTGCCGCGCTCGGCTTTGACGCGCGTTATGAACGGTGCCAGGTCGTCGCGTTCTTCGCCGATCAGTGGGACGCGGGCCATATATAACCTATTGTTTTAGTAGCTATTCAGTGCGAGCGGAAAGTCAAAAGCTTCCCTCACCCCGCCCTCTCCCTCCGGGACAAGGGAACACTGGAAGCGGAGCAGAGGGCGGGGGTGAGGGAAGGTCGCTGAGTTTGCCGCACGCACTGAATGGATACTTGTTTTATTGATTATTTAATGGGGATGTCGGAGTGTCCCAGAAGAACCGGTTTATTTCGGGTTGCTCATCGTTCAATCCGGATGCCGGCGGCCTTGACCACTTTGTCCCATTTCCGGATGTCTTCACGGATGAAGCTCGCGAATTCTTCAATGGACATGGTTTGCGGATCGGCGCCGATGGCGATGAGTTTTTCACGCACGCCCGGTGTGTTGACGGTTTTGACGATCGCATCATGCAGCTTGGCGACTACGTCGCGCGGTGTTTTGGCGGTGGTCAGCAGTGCGTAATAGTTGCTCATCTCGACATTAACAAAACCGGATTCCTTCGCAGTCGGTATGTCGGGAAAATATTGTGAGCGTTGCGCGCTGGCCGCGGCGATGGCGCGGACCCTGCCGTTCTTGACGTAGGGCGAGATCACCGGCAGGTCGACAAACATGCCGTTGATCTGGCCGGCAATGACATCACTGACCGATGGCGCAGCGCCTTTGTACGGTACATGGGTGATTTTGATATTGGCGTCCTTCATCAGCATCTCCAGGCCGAGGTGCAGTGTGCCGCCGTTGCCGGCCGAACCAAAGGCAATCTGATTGGGACGGGCTTTGGCCAGCGCGACAAATTCTTTCAGGTTTTTTGCCGGCATTGAGGGATGAATCACAATCAGGCTGGTGGTGGACATCACCGGACTCAGCGGTTGCAGGTCGCGCAGCGTGTCATAGGGCGGCGTGGCATAGGTCACCATGTTGATGGCGGCGACACTCGCAGTCGCCATCAGCAGGGTGTAGCCGTCAGCCGGTGCGCGAATCACGTTCTCGGCGCCGATGATGCCGTTGGCGCCGGCGCGGTTGTCGACAATGATGGTCTGGCCGAGCAGTTCGGTCAGTCGCGGCGCGATGTTGCGGGTGGTGATGTCCGCAGGGCCGCCGGCGGAAAACGGCACGACGATGCGGATGGGTTTGCTGGGCCAAGCTTGCCCATGGGCGCTTGCTTGAATTAGCAACACACTTGCAGCGCAGCTCAGCATCAACAGTCGGTTCATGGTCCCCCTCCAGGGCGATGTGGTGAAACGATTATATAGAGACTCAGGTCGCGCCGTAGCCACCACCACCGGGGGTTTCGATGACAAATACGTCGCCCGGCTGCATGGCTGCACTGTCGCAGGCGGCCAGCGCCACGATTGATCCGTCGGCGCGCACCATGGTGTTGCGTCCCACCGCGCCAGGCAGTCCGCCGGCCATGCCGTACGGCGGCACACGACGGTGGCCGGAGAGGATGGCGGCGGTCATCGGCTCGAGAAAACGCAGTCGGCGCACCGCGCCGTCGCCGCCGCACCAGCGTCCGGCACCGCCACTGCCGCGGCGGATCGCGAAGCTGTCGAGGCGCACCGGGTAACGCCACTCCAGCACTTCGGGGTCGGTCAGCCGCGAATTGGTCATGTGCGTCTGCACGCAGGCGGTGCCGGCAAATCCGTCACCGGCGCCGGAACCGCCGGCGATGGTTTCGTAATACTGGTGACGGTCGTTGCCGAAGGTGAAATTGTTCATCGTGCCCTGTGATGCGCCCATCGCGCCCAGCGCGCCGTAGAGCGCGTCGGTAATGCATTGCGAGGTTTCGACATTGCCGGCAACCACGGCGGCGGGGTGGCGCGGATTGAGCAGTGAACCTTCGGGCACGATCACCGTCAGCGGTTTCAGGCAACCGGCATTCAGCGGGATGTCATCATCGACCAGGGTGCGGAACACATACAGCACGGCGGCCATGGTCACCGCGAAGGGCGCGTTGAAGTTATCGTTGCCCTGTTTTGAGGTGCCGCTGAAATCGATGACTGCGCTGCGAGCGGCGGTGTCGACGCGAATCGCGACACGGATTATTGCGCCGTGATCCATTTCATACTGGAAGCTGCCGTTGCGCAGTTTGCCGATGACGCGGCGCACGGCCTCCTCGGCGTTGTCCTGCACATGCTGCATATAGGCACTGACGACATCGAGGCCGAAGTGCGCAACCATGCGCGCCAGTTCCTGGGCGCCCTTGTGATTGGCGGCGATCATTGCGCGCAGGTCGGCGATGTTCTGGTCGATGTTGCGTGCGGGATGCCGTGCTGATGCAAACAACTTGCGGGTCTCCGTCTCGCGCATGCGCCCCTGCTGCACCAGCAGGAAATTCGAAATCAGCACGCCTTCCTCGTCGATGTGGCGGCTGTCGGGCGGCATCGAACCGGGCGTGATGCCACCGACATCGGCATGGTGGCCGCGCGATCCGGTGTAGAACAATACGGCCTGGCCCCTGGCATCGAACACCGGCGTGATTACCGTGATGTCGGGCAGGTGGGTGCCGCCGGCGTAGGGATCGTTGAGCATCCACGCGTCACCCGGCGCCATGTGTCCGTAGTTGGCGTTGATCACCGCCCTGACGCTTTCGCCCATCGAGCCGAGATGCACGGGCATATGCGGGGCGTTGGCGATCAGCTTGCCGTGGGCGTCGAACAGTGCGCAGGAAAAATCCAGCCGCTCCTTGATGTTGACCGAGTACGCGGTATTGGCCAGCGTCGCGCCCATCTGCTCGGCGATCGACATGTAGAGATTGTTGAACACCTCAAGCATCACCGGATCGGCGCGGGTGCCGGCCTGCGCTGCCCGACGCGGTTCGCAACGGCTCAGCAGCAGGTCGTTGCGTGACGTGACTTCAGCCTGCCAGCTGGGTTCGATGACCGTGGTGGCGTTGGCCTCGGCGATGATTGCCGGGCCGGCCATGGTGTGGCCGGGTGCCAGCGTGTCGCGTTTGTACACCGGCACGTCATGCCATGCGCCGTTGCTGTACATCTGCGCGCGGACGATGGCGGCGGGTGCCTGTGTTGCAGCGATTGCCACAACGATTTCGCTGTCGCCGGCGCCGCTGCCTGTGGCCTCGACCGAGACCGCCTCAATGACCAGCGCGCGTTCCGGCATCAGGAAGCTGTAGCGCTGCAGATAAAGCTGGACGAAGGCCTGCTGCATGGACTCTGCGGAAGCGTAAGCCACGCTCAGCGTGCTGTCGGTGCCGGCATATTTGATGTGGGCCCGCGCATGCAGCTTGATCGCCTCGCCCGCAACCCCTTGCGCGGCGACCTCTTCGCGTGCCGCGGCGCCGAGTGCCGTGACCTGCGCATCAAGTGCCATAATCATCGCTGCATCCAGCGGCGCTTCGACTGCGGACTCTCGCATCGCCGTGATGTCGGCGAGGCCCATGCCGTACGCCGACAGCACCCCCGCCAGCGGGTGAATGAAGATGCGCGGCATGCCCAGCGCATCGGCAACCCGGCAGGCATGCTGGCCGGCGGCACCGCCGAAGCAGGCAAGGGTGTAGCCGGTGACGTCGTGGCCGCGCTGCACGGAAATTTTCTTGATTGCGTTGGCCATGTTTTCGACGGCGATTTGCACATAACCGTCGGCCACGTCGGCGACAGACTTTAAGTAATTGTTTTTATTGATAATTTCTTGATGCAGCGCAGCGAGGCGGGTTTGCGCAGCAGCGGCATCCAGCGGCTGGTCACCGCTGGCACCGAATACCTTGGGAAAAAACGCCGGCTGGATTTTCCCGAGCAGCACATTGCAGTCAGTGATGGTCGGCGGGCCACCCTTGCCGTAACACGCCGGGCCGGGATCGGCGCCCGCGGAATCGGGGCCGACGCGCATGCGTGCGCCGTCGAAATGCAATATTGATCCGCCACCGGCAGCGACGGTGTGGATGGCCAGCATCGGCGCGCGCACGCGCACGCCGGCCACCTGTGCGTCGAAAGTGCGTTCCAGCGCGGTGAGGTCATCTCCGGCGAAATGCGCGACATCGGTCGAGGTACCGCCCATGTCGAAACCGATGATGCGATTGCAGCCGGCGCTCAAGGCGGTGCGTACCGCACCGACAATGCCGCCTGCCGGGCCGGAGAGGATGCTGTCCTTGCCGCGAAAATGCCCGGCATCAGTCAGGCCGCCGCTGGATTGCATGAACAGCAGGCGGGTGCCCGGCAGTTCGCTCTTCACCTGTTCGACATAACGCTGCAATACGGGGGTCAGATAGGCGTCGACCACGGTGGTGTCGCCGCGCGCCACCAGTTTCATCAGCGGGCTGACTTCATGCGATACCGAAACCTGTGCGAAACCGCAGTCGCGGGCGAGGGCGGCGGCGAGCTGTTCATGCGCCGGATAACGGTAACCGTGCATGAAGACGATGGCCACCGAGCGATAACCCTGCGCCCTGGCGGCGGCCAGATCGCGGCGCAGCGCTGCGGCATCCGGAACGCGGACGATGTCGCCATGCGCGCCGATGCGCTCATCGACTTCCCACACTGCGTCGTAGAGCAGGTCGGGCAGCACGATGTGACGGTCGAAGATGCGCGGGCGGTTCTGCCAGGCGATGCGCAGCGCGTCGCCGAAACCGCGGGTGATGAACAGCGCGGTGCGTTCGCCACGGCGTTCGAGCAGCGCATTGGTCGCCACCGTGGTGCCCATTCGTACCGCGTCGATTTGTCCGGCGGGGATGGCGGCGTCGCGGGCGAGCCCCAGCAGGTCGCGGATGCCGGCAAGCGCGGCATCACGGTAACGCGCGGGATCCTCCGACAGCAGCTTGTGTGTGACGATGGTGGCGTCCGGCCGGCGGGCGACGATGTCGGTGAAGGTGCCGCCGCGGTCGATCCAGAATTGCCAGCGATTGTGGGCCGTGTCTGCTGCTGTCATGCGGGCGATGTCAGTGGATTGCACAACATCACGGCATGTTAGCGCATCGGCAGGTTGACGCTCGTCAGGTGGCGGGTTTTAATCACCCCCTGCGTGCAGGGCATGCGAGGCGTGCCGGACTGCGCCTGAAGCGCACAAAACAATCAAAAAAGGCGGCAGTTCATGGCGGAATCGATCGTCAACAAGATCGGCAAGTACGACATCGTCAAGAAACTCGGCGATGGCGCGACCAGCACGGTATTCCTCGCCAACGATGCCTTCAATTTCCGTCAGGTGGCTGTCAAGCTGGTGTCGCAGGGGGCACTGAAAGACGAGACTCGCGGCCAGTTGCTGCACCACCTGTTCCTCACCGAAGCCTCGCTGGCCGGCAAACTGACCCACCCGCACATTGTTGAAATCTACGACGCGGTGGCCGACGAGGACAATGCCTATATCGTCATGGAGTATGTGTCCGGCGGCACGCTGCAACGTTTTACGCGCGGTGACAACCTGCTGGCGCTGGGTGATGTCATCGAAGTGGTGTTCAAATGCGCCAAGGCACTGGATTTTGCTTCGCGTCTCGGCGTGATCCATCGTGACATCAAACCGGCCAACATCCTGGTCAAGGACAACACCGACATCAAGATCACCGATTTCGGCTCCGCAGCCCTGCTGATGACCGAGCGCACCGTGGTTGACGGCATCGGCACGCCGGCCTACATGTCGCCGGAGCAGCATCTGAACAAGCAGATCAACCTGCAGACCGACATTTATGCGCTGGGCGTGGTGATGTTCCAACTGCTCACCGGGCGGCTGCCGTTCAGCGCCACCAATATCGCCGGCCTGGCGAACCAGGTACTGAACGACGACCCGCCGCTGCCCTCTGAATTCCGCCAGGATGTGCCCACCGAGCTTGATCTGGTGGTGAGCCGCGCCATGGCGCGCGATCAGGCCGTGCGCTACATGACCTGGGAGCAGTTTACCAACGATCTGGCGGCGATTGCCTCGGGCACGCCGCTGCCCAAACACGGCGTGCTGGATACCGAGAAATTCAACATCCTGCGCACCCTGTCCTTTTTTAAATCCTTCGGCGACGTCGAATTGTGGGAAGTGCTGCGCTTCTCGGAGTGGGTGGATATCGCCAAGGACGAAGTCATCATGAATGAAGGCGACCCCGGCGACTTCTTCTGCATCCTGGTGTCGGGCGAGGCGCGGGTGCTGCGCAAGCGGCGGCTGCTGCTGAGCCTGCTCAAGGCCGGCGAGTCAGTCGGTGAGATGGCTTACCTGGGCGAGGCGGGGGCAGTGCGTTCTGCCGACGTGGTCGCAGCGTCCGATGTGCGCATGATCAAGATCAGCATCACCGCGCTGGAGCGGGCGTCCGAAATCTGCAGGCTCAACTTCGACCGCACTTATCTGCGTATTCTGGTTGACCGCCTCGCAGCGGCCAACTCCAAGCTGGCCGGTATCTGACGGCCGAAGTGTCAGGGGCCGGAGTCCCGGTCGTCGTATTTGAAATCCCTCAGTATGTTGATGCCTGAAGCCTTGCCATCGGGGCCGAAGCGGACCACGAACACACCGTATTCCGGCCCGACGGCAACACGCCACTCCCACACCAGTTCTTCGCGGTATTTGGTGATATCCCGCGGCTTGCCGAGCAATGCGCGCACTCCCGCTTCGGTGGTGACGCCCGGCACTACGCGGTAGAGTTGTTCCTCAGTCAGCAGTTGGGTGGCGGTGCGTACCGTGCGGCCACGATCAAGATCGAAGCGCCAGGTCTGGACGCCCTCCGGTCCGTAGGCGTAATCCCAGGACTCACCGCCTTCGGTGCCGGGCCGGACTTCAGTGGGTTTGCCGAGTTTTTGTGTCAGTTCATCGGCGGTGGCACCGGGTTTGATGGCGGAGGGGATTGCGCAGCCGGCCAATATACCGGCCAGCACAGCGGTCAGCGTGATGGCGCACAGGCGGAAGATCAGGTGCACGACGTCCACTCCTTTTGACTGTTGACCTGAGATTGCGACGGCCGGGTAAGCGCCGCAGATAACGCCCCGGTGTGGTGAAGCAAACAATACTCCAGACCGGTTATTCCCGACAGCCTGATCGCAGACGGCCGGAGGATGCGGAATGTCAGACTGGGAAACGCTTTTTGAGTTCCGCGACCTGAGCCGCATCCAGCACGCGGATTTTTTCGCCGCGCAGCAGCAGATGCAGCCGCGCAGTGGCCTCCAGTTCCTCAATCGCATCGGCCGCTGCGGCCAGCGTGCTGCCGCCGACGACAGGGCCGTGGTTGGCGAGCAGCAGCGCATGATGCCTGGAGGCGAGTTTGCGCACGGCCCCCGCCAGCGCCATATCGCCGGGCGCGTAGTAGGGCAGCATCGGCAGCGAGCCAATGCGCATCACGTAATACGCAGTCAGCGGCGGCAGCGCATCATCGGCATTGGTGTCGGCCAGTACGGATACCGCAACCGAATGTGTGCTGTGCAGGTGCACTACGGCGCCGTTTTTCGGGCGCTCCTCGTACATTGCAAGGTGCAGGAAATTTTCCTTGGACGGTGCATCACCCGACAGCAATTTGCCGTTCCAGTCGAGCTTGGATATGCGCGCCGGGTCGAGTTTGCCGAGGCTGGAGCCGGTGGGCGTCAGCAGCCAGCCGTCGCTGCAGCGCGCGCTGATGTTGCCGGTGCTGCCGTGGGTCAGACCGCGGTCGTAGATCGAGCGGCCGAGTTCGGCAATCTCTTCGCGCAACTGGTTTTCGTTCATTGAGGAATTCTCATTATTGAGTTTTTCATAATTTGTGACAAACCAATTCCGTTCGTCCTGAGCCCGTCGAAGGGCAGCAGGGCTTCGACAAGCTCATCCCGAACGGTGTCATGAATTTCGCAAGGATCAATAAATGCGCCTTATTGCAGCTTCGTTAAAGCTTTCTCGAAAAAATCAACACTGCCGAAGTTACCGGATTTCAACGCCAGTGCCAGCGGCTGTGCCGCAACACTGCAGGTCCAGGGCACGCCGGGATCGATGGCCGGGCCGATACGCAAGGCGCGTATACCCAGCCGTTTGACGACGGCGCCCGATGTTTCGCCGCCGGCGATGACAAATTTCCGGGTGCCGCTCCGGGCCAGCCCGGCGGTGATTTCCGCCAGCGCGGTTTCAATCTGTTGCCCGGCGTGTTCAGCTCCGGCTTCTGCCTGCACCGCCCGCACTTCCTCCGCCGTGCTGGTGGCATAGACCAGTACGGGATCGCGCCGCGGTTGTCGGCTTTGCCAGTCCAGTGCCTCGCTGACAATATCGGCGCCGGCGAGCAGCCTGTGCACGTCGACACGGAACCCCGGTCGTGTTTCCAGCCAGCGCGCGACCTGCGCATTGGTGGCGACCGAGCAGCTCCCGGCAATGATCGCAGCAGCGCCGTCGATGTGCGGCAAGGCGGCTGCTGCGGCGCGATCAGGCAGCTCGCCGCTGCGGCGGAAATTGTCGGGCAGGCCGATAGCGACGCCGGAGCCGCCGGTCAGCAGCGGCAGCTCTGCGCAAGCCGTGCCGATGGCGCGCAGATCGGCGGTTGACAGGGCGTCCACGATGACGATGCCGGTGCCGGCATGGGCCGCGGCCCTGAAGGCGTCGAGGATGCCGGCGGCACCGGCGGCGACCGTGTCATGGGCGAGCAGTCCGACGCGCTGCCGGGTCTGTGCCTGCAATACGCGCACCAGATTGGCGTCCGTCATCGGTGTCAGCGGATGGTCTTTCATGCCCGAGTCCGACAGCAACTGGTCACCGACAAACAGATGTCCGCGATAAACCGTGCGCCCGTTTTCGGGGTAGGCGGGGCAGGCGATGGTGAATGAAAGTTCAAGTGCAGCCATCAGCGCATCGGCCACCGGGCCGATATTGCCGGCGGGCGTGGAGTCGAAGGTCGAGCAGTATTTGAAAAAAAACTGCCTGCACCCCCGGGCCTGCAGCCAGCGCAGCGCGGCGAGAGATTCGGCAACAGCCTGTTCGCGCGGAGAGGTCCGTGATTTCAGGGCGACCACCACGGCATCAGCGCTGTCAATTGTTCCGTCGGGCACGCCGATGGTCTGCACGGTGCGCATGCCGCCGGCCGCCAGCATGCTGGCGAGATCGGTGCCGCCGGTAAAGTCATCTGCGATGCAGCCGAGAAGCATGTTCAGATCCGTTGCAGTTACACAACAGCTTTGTTGTGCGAACGTCGTGTCAAGGCGAAATTGGGGTGGCGTTGGCAGAGCATGAGGCCGGGGGGAATTATATTAATAAAAGCATGAACTCATAAAAATATAGCATTTTGTCATGCCAACGCCTAACGGTAAGATCATTCATGTTAAGAAAAACAACAATACGAAAGCGTTGCTGCGACGGTCATGTGCCTGACGACAACGGGGTGGGGCTGAGCCGGGCAAGACGCCGCGCCCCATTATCAATCACTGGATGCCATCACTGAGCAGCATTGCGGTCGGGACATACAGGAAATATCAGGCTTTTAATTTTCCGCGACTTCTCTATCCGGGGGTTTTATGGCAAACGTGAAATTATCGGTTGATCACATCCACCTGGTCAGCCCGGATCCCGAGGGCACTGCTTCATGGTACGCCGATAAATTCGGCGCCGGGATCGTCAAGCGCAGCAATGCCCGCGGTGCTCAGCAGGTGGCGGTATCCTTCGGTGATTTTATGGTCATCGTGCGTGGTGAGCGCCCGGGCGAGAAGGCAACGGATAAAAATCAGTTGTTATGGGGTGTTGATCACTTCGGTCTGGGCGTGCCCGGTGATTTTGATCAGTTTTGCCAGCAATTGAAGGGCAAGGATGTGGCGTTCAGTTTCGGGTCCGAGAACATCAATCCGACGACGCGCATCGCTTTTATCAATGCCCCGGATGGCGTGTCGGTGGAGTTGGTGAGCCGGGACACTTAACCTCCGGTTCTTCGCGGAGAATTTGTGCTGAAGGCCGCTCAAGAAATTGGGCGGCTTTTTGCATTACTGGCCCGAAGCGGATAAAGGCGGGCACTGGCGCGCCGTCATTGCAATTGGATGATCGATCGAGCACGTCGCGCCAAAGCAAGTGGCATCCAGCCAATGTTGGTCCGAAGAGCAGCACAACCGTTTCCGCAGTCAACCTTTCACGATCGCAGCAGGCGAACGCGTACAGACCGCTGTGTAACTGTCAGCATTGCACTTGAGCCGTTCATTGGTGATCGCCGGGCCGGTGAAAGTGCAGCACAGGCGTTCGGGTTCCTTGCGCTGATGTGGATCACAGCGCCGGCGTGGTTTTCTCGTCCCGACCGGAAAGACACCAATGCGCAATCCGTTTTCAGGGCTGCTTCGCAAGCTGACTTTACTTTGCCACCCCTTTGCTTGACAGGCTTTTTTCTGCCGCATTAAGGAATGCGGCATCGAGTTCATTCATAAATTCACCAATATTGATCGGCTTGGTCAAGTAGCGGAAGAATCCAGCCTTTAACCCTTTCTTGACGTCAAGCGGCATGGCATTGGCAGACAGAGCCATGACCGTGATGTGTACTGTTGCGGGATCTTCGCGCAGAAGTTTAATGGCATCAAATCCACTGATGTCGGGCAAATTAATATCCATCAAAATCACGTCCGGATGATGCGCGCGCGCCATCTCGATACCTTGATTACCATTGATGGCCGACAATAATTTAATATCGCCACGTTGCGCAATCAATTGCTGGACCAGCAGCAAATTGGCCGGTTCATCTTCGACATAGAGTATCGTACGGCCTATCGGCAATGCGTGTTCTGCCACATGATCCGGCGCATCCGCGCCGCTCTTTACTCCGCCTGCCACCCCCCCCTGAATAGACAATTCCTGGGCTTGTGTGGCATCCAACTCAATCCAGAAAGTACTACCGACACCGACACTGCTTTCCACACCGACTTCGCCTTTCATCAACTCCACCAGTTGTTTGGTGACGACTAGCCCGATACCGCTACCTTCTTCGATGCCTGCCTCCCGCCCAAGCCGGTTGAACGACTGGAACAGTTGCGCCAACTTTTCGGGTGAAAGACCCGCTCCGGTATCCTCAACGCTGATGCGCGTCCGGTTTTTGCCGCTCATCGCGCAATACACGGTGACAGATCCGTCGCGCCGGTTATATTTGATCGCGTTCGACAGCAAGTTGATCATCACCTGCTTGAGACGGGTTCTGTCGGCACGCACACAGAAGGCGCGGTCATCGTTCGGGAATGTCATCTGTATCCCGCGCTTTTGCGCCAGCGGCTCTATCATTGCCTGGCAATCCTGCAGTAACAGATGAAGCGATACCGGCTCTATCGACATCGACGCTTTGCCGGATTCGATAATTGCCAGATCAAGGATTTCATTGATCAGGTTCAGCAGATGCCAGCCTGCCTTCAGAATCTGGTCAATCGACATTTTTTGTGCCGGTGTCATCGAGTGCGAACCGGATTCCATTAATTGTGCGAATCCGAGCACTGCATTGAGTGGTGTGCGTAATTCATGGCTCATGCTGGACAAGAAACCCGATTTCGCCAAATTGGCTTTCTCCGCGACCGCCTTTGCCATTTCCAGTTCGACGTTATGTTCTTTCAGCGATTTCTCGAATAGCTTGCGCTCAGTGATGTCGCGCGCAGCGGCAAACACGCCCAGCACGTTGCCTTCCACATCCTTGTATACCGACGCGTTGTACAGCACATCGGTCAATTTGCCGTCCCGTTGGCGGATGGTGAGGGGGAAGTCAGCCACAAAGCTCTTGGCGAATACCTGCTGGTAGCCATCACGCGCTTTCGCCGGTTCCGTGAAATAGCTTGTAAAGTCGCTGCCGAGGAGTTCCTCGCGCACCACTCCTGTCACCTTCACGGTTGCCTCGTTCACATCCATGACCTTCCCGTCCGGGCTGATCGTGACCAGCGGATCGAGGCTCGCTTCAATCAGGCTCCGCGCATACTGCGAGGCTTGCTTCTGCGTCGTGATGTCGCGCGCAGCGAGCTCGCTGCGTCGCAGTCGAAAGGCCAGGGCTGCAATGATTACCAGCATGAAGGCAACACCCGTGAAGACGATTTTCAGTGTTGTACGTCCGCTGGCTTGCCGCGTCGCCAGCAATTCCTTTTCCCGATTCTCAACCTGTTGCAGGATGGCGCGCACCGCCTCACCAGCGGCACGGCCATCGCGGATCAGCACGGCAACATCGTTGGTGCTCTGGCTGTTCAATGACGCTTGACTACTCGACAACAGTTTCACCCGGTGATCGACCGCCACGCCCAGTTTTTTCAGAAGGAGTTGCTGCTCGCCATTGTCGATGGTCAAGCCAACCAGTGCACGCAGCGCGGGACCCACCGCCACCAGCGCGGCATCGCGTTCGGCCAGAACAACACGATCACGGGTTAGAAAGTAAGCCCATTGCATGGACTCAGCACGGTCTGTTTCGACGCGCAAATCGTCGATTGCGACCAACACTTGACGGGTGCGTTCGACCGCGTTTTGTGGCCAGATTGATGTTGCGATGTTCCATGCGATGCCACCTGTCACCGCGAAGACGAGTAGCGTTAACCCTGGCGTGGCCAGAATTGGCCGCAGCATCAGAGTTTTGTGAGCGTCAGGCATGGGCGTACCTCTATCACTATCGCCAGTTTAATTGGCAGTGCCAGCCTAGGCGGGGAATAGGAAATTTAAACGACCTTTCCACGATTTTAAACGACCTTTCCACTATCCGCGACCATAAGTCCATATCGCCAGCCCAGCACACGGTCAATCGCACGGTGTTTGGTGTTGGCGCCGGTTGAATTTTGACCACCAGCGCCGGTTGAAAGCTGACCAGGAACAACGGATTGCTAGCCAGGGCTGGCGGCCTTCCGCGAACCGATATGCTGGTCAATTATGGATCGGCGCATTGTGGGGAAAGTGATCAGTTTGAGGGCGGCGGCAACAGGCAACACTTTTGATTCGCGCAGTTGCGCTACTGAGGAAACGTGCTCGTGAAAAAGTGCGAGTGCGTGGAGAGGAAACGTTTACTTCTTACACGCGGGGGTGAGATGAAGCATTGCGAATATGTTGTTGATCCTAACCCCGGCCTAATCCCAGCGCATAAATATTATGGCGCCCCGGAGACGAATCGAACGTCCGACCTGCCCCTTAGGAGGGGGCTGCTCTATCCACTGAGCTACCGGGGCCAGCGCGGATTATAACGCGGGCAAATCGGACCTTTGATTCGTCTCCGCGGCGCAGATCGTTGATCGGCAACAGTTTTGCACTGGGTTAATCAAAGTAGTGCAAAGGCCAATGTAGCAAGCCGAGGGAGGAAAGCAAGGAGCCGGGAGGGGTGGGTTGGCCACAATTGCCACAGCTGAGTGTGGCGGGATTGTGGCGGGTAACAGTAACCGGTCGATTTATTTAAACGCTTTCTGTCCAGCCGCGATCTATATAGGTTGTTGCGCCGACGTTCCACAGGTTCAGTTGTTGGCGGCGAGAGCGGGATTCACTGATGTAGGTGACCGATTGAGGCTGTGGCGGCTCGGTTGCGAGGCGTGAGTAAGCCTCGGTAAGTGCTCTACCGGTCATGCTACTGGGTGCATTGATGCCAAAAGCCTGAAGAATAGTTGGCGCTATGTCAGTGTGGCCGGCAGGCCAAGGGGATACATATCCCTGTTTAAAGGTCGAGCCACCTAATGCAAGCAGGTTATTCATCTCAATCGGATGCAAGCCTCCGTGGGTTGCGCCGCCTATCGGAATGGCGTCCTCGTTAAAGTAACAACTTCCAGGCCATCCCCAGCGGTCTGGCGTGTCGTTGGCTTTCATGACGTAATAAACTTCTGGAGTGCGTGGATGCGTGAGTGATAGCAGCGCGTGATCCAGTGTGCCTTTGACGCCCCCGATCATGCCGTTGCCTCCTGAAGTAAACACCGGGCCGCACCAAGGCTGGTCAAGTAGCCAGTTGACCACGTCTCGCATGGACGCTTCGTTGTCTGCAGCAATGCGTAAGGCACCGCAGTAGGAAGTGCTTCCTGCAACTACGTTACCTTCAGAAAAAGAGGTTCCTATGCGAATTCCTGCATTGCGCATTTTCGGCTTGACGTCAATGCGCTCACGAGCGGTGATCAGGCCATGGTCAGAGCAGGCAATTATTTGGCAGTCAGCGCCGTCTGGGGCCTGTGTGCGGTGATCGAGAAGGCGTCCAAATTGCGCATCTGCGTGTCGGATGGCTGCAATACTGTCAGGCGAGCCAATTCCGCAATAGTGATAGGTTGAGTCCGGGTCAGAGAACCAAACGATTAATACATCAGGTTTGATTTCTGGCAGCACCGCGCCAAGAACCATGTCGATTTGCAACTCGATGCGTGTTGCATTGGGCTTGGCACTTGGCGGTATCGGACCAAAACGTTCCAGCACATCAGCAGCATAATCTGCGGGTGTCGATGCACGCCAATCACTGAGGCACAGCCGGACATTGCCCAGTTGCGCAGCGCGGGGATCAAGCAGATGGGTAGCCCCAGCGCTTCCCGAACTAACGATGGCAACCTTTAAGCCATGGTCTGCAAGAATGTCGCCGAGAGAGTGTGCGGTGACAAAACGTCCATCATAGACTTTCTCAGCTTGAGCTATATGGTCGTATTGACGAGTTTGCATCAATTTGTCGGAATAAACTCTCGGGTCATAAAGCATATTGGCAACTACGCCGGTGGCGCCAGGGGTGGCGCCGCAGGCCATTGCCGCTGCATTAACCCGTGTCACGGACGGGAATACGCATCTACTGGATGGGAAGTCTGCCCCTGCGTCAATAAAGCTGCGCAAACGTGGAGCAATGTCTGGCGTGATCATGTCGCGGCGAAGGCCGTCGAATATGCACCAGATGAAACGAGGGAGCGATTTCATGGGGGCGTTATTTTTATCTTTTCCGTTACTGATGGATCGGCAACAGTTTTGCAATGGGTTAATCAAAGTAGTGCAAAGGTCAATGTAGCAAGACTAGGGAGGAAAGCAAGGAGGGTTTGTGGGGTGGTAGCCACAATTGCCACAGCTGAGTGTGGCGGAATTGTGGCGGGTGGGTGGCTCACGCAAGCTACATCGGCACGTCTATTGCTGGCTTTTGGCCGCTGATTGGGAAATCTGCTACTGCTACCGAAGCATTGCTATTAGTGCAAGAAATCCAACGACAACAGCGATAATCCGCGTTGAAGTTTTAATGGATGTGGCTTGAGCTTGGAGTGCGGCTATTCTATCGACCACAGTTGCAAGCGTTACATCGGGCACTTTGGCATCATGGTCGAGCTGGCTGATTCTCGGCATGCGTGTGTCTGTCATCAGTTTCGTTAAATACACGGGGAAACCTTTGCGCTCTTTTGCCAAATAAATTTGGCTGTCTCCTATTGGGCCAAGCCAATGCCAGCATTTCATTTTTAAAGTGGCAGTTAAGGTCGAGTTGGGTTGGTTCACCATCTTTTCAATGTAATCAAATAACGTTTTTGAAACATCGAATCTGGAGAATACCAGCTCATCATTATATTCATCGGCTTCGAAGTAAATTAGTGCGCCAAGAATTTCCGGTTCACGGGGTTCATTTTCGCCATAAGGGATAGCAGGCCTTTCTCTAATTTCCAGATTGATGGAGTCAAGAGTTGATATGCTAAAAGGAGGCGCAGTCTTCTTGTCCTCCGGAACACCTAAGAATAAATTGCTAAATGTTTCGTCTGCGATGTGTAATTTTGCCGCTAACCTGTTGCCGCCGCCCTCAAACTGATCACTTTCCCCACAATGCGCCGATCCTGACTTGACCAGCATATCGGTTCGCGGAAGGCCGCCAGTCCTGGCTAAGCAGTCCGTTGTTCCTGGTCAGCTTTCAACCGGCACTGGTGGTCAATTCGAGGCCGGCGTCAACAATATAGAAAAGCAAAAACCACTAAAGGGGTATAGTTATACACAGCTGGCTGCAGTCAAGTCAGGTCAGCAAAAGCCTCTGGTCAAAATTCAACCGGCATAGGTGGTCAATTTTCAACCGGCGCCAACAGGGCTGGGCTTCATCTATGGATTTTTGCAGGCTGCGTGGCCGTTCGGCGTGGTTGAGGTGGTGTGGATGGGCGTTGCGTTACGCAAGTGGCGGCAGCGTGCCGGCAGCGCTATGTAGCCCGTTGTGATTAAGTATAAAAAACATTTAAAAACAAATGCTTAGGTTATTTTTTCCCAAGGCCTGATATGGACTTCTCGCTCACCCAAGACCAACAACGCTGGCGCAATCTCGCGCGCGAGTTTGCAGAAAACATCATCAAGCCCGACGTGATGCGCCGCGACCGGCTGCCCACCGCCGCCGAGCGCATACCGTGGGACTGGATCCGCGAAGCCGACCAACAAGGGATTCGAACGATGGGCGTGCCCAAACAATTCGGCGGCGGCGGTTGCGACATTTTTACCATGTGCCTGGTCGGCGAAGAACTCGCAGTGGGCGATCTTGGCTTTGCCGTCATCATGGATCAGTGCTGGAAGATGGCGAATCTTTTCGGCGAAGCGATGAACGTCGAGCAGCAGCAGCGTTTCATTCCGAAATTCGTCGCCGACCCCGAGGCCACCACCGCCATCGGCATCACCGAAGTGGGCGCGGGCTCCGATCATCAGGGGTTTTACGACGCACCCGACATCGATTTCAAAACCACCGCGGTGCGCGACGGCGACCACTACATCATCAACGGCGCCAAACGCTATGTGTCGAACGGCAGCATGGCGAAGCTGTATTTCGTGGTGGCGCGCACGGATCCGAAAAAGACCCTGCGCGAAGGCGGCAGCATTTTCGTCGTGCCCAGCGACACACCGGGCTTTCGCGCCGGATTCTTCCACGAAAAAAGCAGCCAGCGCCTCGCCACCAACGGCACCTTCCATTTCGAGAATTGCCGCGTCCCCGCGAGCAACATGTTGGTGGGCGAAGGCCTGCTCGGCAAACTGCGCTCAGACTACATGTGGGGCAGCAAGGCAGAGGCCGCATCCACCGCGCTCGGTGTGGGCCGCGCCGCCTACGAATACGCGCTCGACTATGCCAAAAAACGCGTGCAGGGCGGCAAACCCATCGTCGAACAGCAAGCGGTGGCGATGATGCTCGGCGCCATGGCGATGAAACTCGACGCCGCACGCCTACAAATCTGGAAAGCCGCATGGCTCGCCGACCGTAAGCAACCCGAAGCGCGCGCGCTCGGCCTGCTCGCCAAGGTCAACGCGTCAGAGACTGCATTCGAATGCGCGCGGTTTGCCGGCGAAATTCTCGGCGGCGCATCCATCATGCACGAACACCCGGTCGAAAAATACCTTCGCGATGCGTCGAGCTTTCTGCATTCCGACGGCACCAATCAGGTGTGCCTGCTGCGCGCATCGCAAGCGATCGCGAATCAGGGACATGCGGGGCTGTATGGGTTTTAGGGGTAGTAGGGTGTTGCCGCCGCCCTCAAACTGATCACTTTCCCCACAATGCGCCGATCCAGAATTGACCATCATATCTGTTCGCGGAAGGCGGCCAGCCCTGGGAAAGCAGTCCGTTGTTCCTGGTCAGCTTTCAACCGGCACTGGTGGTCAATTCGAGGCCGGCGTCAACACACTTGGGTTAATCAAAGTAGTGCAAAGGCCAATGTGGCAAGGCCAGGGAGGAAAGCAAGGGAGGGGTGCGTTGACCGCAAATGCCACAGCGGAGTGTGGCGGGATTGTGGCGGCCGAAGGTGATATACACTGCCGCAATTGGTTAATGCTGCAACACAATCAGGGGGAATTCCATGCGCACTGCCTATAATGTTTTTGGAGTCGTGTTGCTGCTGGTTACTGCTACGCCCATTTGGGCACAGGCACCGACAAGCCAATATCCCAACCGGGCGTTGCGCTTCATCGTTCCGTTCCCACCCGGTGGCGGCACCGATATCGGCACACGCCTTATCGCGCAAAAACTCAGCACGAGCTTCGGCCAGCAGGTGGTGGTTGATAACCGGGGCGGCGCAGCCGGTATCATCGGCACTGAACTTGCTGCCAAGGCTGTGCCTGACGGTTACACGCTGATGATGGGTAATATCGGCACGCACGCGATTAACATCAGTCTGTATTCAAAGCTGCCATATGACCCGGTCAAGGATTTCGTTCCGGTTACACAGGCGGCCGGTCTGCCGTTGTTCCTGCTGGTTCACCCATCGCTACCTGTGAAATCGGTGAAAGAGTTGATCGCGTTCGCAAAGGCCAGGCCTGCACAGCTCAATTACAGCACTTCCGGCAGCGGTGGTTCTATGCATGTTGCGGCGGAGTTGTTTCAAAGCATGGCCGGTGTCAAATTGACGCATATCCCGTATAAGGGCGGCGCACCGGCGGTCGCTGACCTGTTGGCAGGCCATGTGTCGTTGTCATTCGCGACCGTGCTGGAAACTACGTCGCATGTCCAAGCGGGAAAATTACGGCCACTAGCCGTTACTTCCGCGAAACGCTCGGTCGCTTATCCTGAGTTGCCGACGGTATCGGAAGCCGGCTTGCCGGGTTATGAATCGATCTCATGGCTGGGCGTGTTTGTGCCAACCGGAACACCCAAAGACATTGTCGCGCTGCTCAATAGTGAAATCGTGCGCATCCTCAAAATGCAGGACGTCAAGGAGCGACTGCTGAGTCAGGGCGCGGAACCCATAGGGAATACACAAGAACAATTTGTTGCTGTGCTGAAAGCCGATATCGCCAAATACAGCAAGTTGATGCTCGAATCCGGGGTCAAAGTCGAGTAAAGTGGATTGCCACAACTGAGTGTGGCGGGGCGGGGAGGTGAATGTTCGCTTCGACCTGTTGCACCCCCGGCGAATCATCCACTCAAATGCAAAGCCCCGCGATTATCGCAGGGCTTCACAGGATCGCCACATTGCTGTGGCCTCATTTCGTTGCGCTACCGCAACGTATGCCGATGCATAGTCACCGGCTTTGGGGTGAAACAGTAGTGATCTTCTTCTATAGAGACCCTCCTCTTGAAAGGATTGCTTCTGTTGAATTAGAACGGTAGGACTTTCCACTAGTTCAATTTGCCTCTTGCTGCTGGATTCCTTAGCCGGGCTTACGTGCCATGAAAGTGTAGCCGTAGACATCGAACTGCCGCGCATTTTTTTCACCCCGGGCGTCACCGAATGTGTCGAATGGCTTGCTCACCTCGATATCGACGAAGCCGGTTTCCTTCATCATCGTCTGCCAGCCTTCGCACGGGAGGCCACCGGCTATTCAAGCCGTCCAGAGGTCGATGTTGCGGACCGCCGACTCGGGCACAGGCTTACCGTTGGCAATGTCGCCGAACTGCAGACGGCCGCCGGGACGAAGAACCCGCCACAGCTCGCCAAAGACCAGTTTTTTGTCTGCACACAGGTTGATGACGCCGTTGCTGATCACGACGTCAGCCCAGCTGTCCTCTATCGGCATCTCTTCGAGGATACCCTCGATAAATTCCACCTGCGATAGCCCCATCTGCTCCGCGGTTTCGCGGGATTTTTCCAGCATTTCTGGAACCATGTCTATGCCGATTACCCGGCCTTCAAAGCCGACCTGGCGCGCAGCAATGAAAGAGTCGAATCCACCGCCTGATCCTGCATCGACCACCTTTTCACCCCGCATGAGTGTTCGGAGCAAGAACGGGTTTGCCACCCCGGCGAATGATTCGACAGCTGAATCCGGCATCGCGTTCACCACGGTCTGGTCATACCCTAGACGCTGCGCGAGCGGCCTTCCAGTATGAAAGTGAAATTCACCGCGCGGATTGTTTGCAACATCACGATATTTGTTCCTGACTTCTTCTCTCAGGGCGCTCGGGTCTACCGCCAAGGTTTCTATTTTCATAATCGGCTCCTCCTCGACCATCATCCTACTTCAACAAATCGCTTTTATCCAAAATGTGGCACAGCAATGCCTGCTTCAGGCCGGAGTCAGGCAACTCGGACGTTAGATTCGTCTGCGGGGCGCAGGATCGTTGATCTGCAACAGTTTTGCACTGGGTTAATCGAATTGTCGCGAAGGCCAATATAGCAAGCCTTGGGGGGAGTGCAATCCGAGCTTGGATTAGATTGCCGGGTGATGAGTGTGGCGGAATTGTGGCGGGAGGAGTGCTGTGTTACAGGTTTTTGTCAGCATTGGACTTGGCAGCGACCTTTCCACTGACGTACTGTCGCGCCTTCAGGGCATCTGCCGGAATATCTTTTCGTCGGCTTTGAGTGCTGCCGCCTTGGTGCCCGCGATCCAGAATTTGACGGCCCGGCGCACCAGTTCAGCCATTGTGGCGCCCGTTTCCAGGTGACGGCGCTTCAATTCTGCCAGCACCGCAGGGTCGAGGGTGACGACCAGTTTTTCCATCTTGTTGCCGTAGCCCAGTGCGGGCTCCCCGCCGTGTTGTTTGTTTTTCTTTTTGGCCACGGTTGTATCTCCATGAATTGGAAGAGGATGAGCAGCTTGTCCTCGCCCAGTGTAACGATCTGCCGGAGAGAATCAACACGCAGTCACAACTGGTTATGGCGGAGCTGTGGGGATTGGAGGATGGAGGCTCGGTGGCGTGGGTTAGCGAAAGCGGATTTTGGCGACAAGAATGGCGCTGGCGAATACCAGCGTGACCGCGTTGGCAAGGATCAGCGGAATGTCATTGATCAGAATCCCGTAAATCAGCCAAAGGGTGATGCCGGTCACCATCATGGTGAACATGGCCAGCGATATGTCCTTGGTCGAGCGGGAACGCCAGCCCTTGATCGCCTGCGGCGCGTAAGCGGCGGTGGTCAACAGGGCCGCGGCCATGCCGATCCGTGTCGGGGAGAGTGATAAGGTCATCATCATCGTAGTATAAAGCCCGTTTTTGGGTTTGCATCCGGCAGCAGAGGGCCGCAAACACCGTGGCATAATGGCTTCGGGATCGGATTCATTATGGATTTCTGGCAACACAGCGGTTATCGATTGCTCGAGCGGGCCGCCGACGGGCATCTGCTCGTCACCGACGATTACCTGAGGCTTTATTACACGCGGCCCGAACTGGCGCCGGTGGCGGAGTCCTGTGCCGTGGAGCAGCGCCTGCATGCGGCCCTGCTCGAGGCGCCGCGCCGCGCGGTGAGTGATGCCGAGATCGCCGCGCTGGCAGACCCCGACGCGCAGGAAAATTACCAGGTTATGCTGCGTTTCCGCGACCAGTTGCTGGCCGCGCCGACCCTGGAAGCCTTTTACTTCAGCCTGTTCCAGCAGGATGTCGCGGTGCCGCCGCCGTTCATTTACCACACCGCCGAGGTCATCCTGCGTGGCATGCTCGACGGCACCGACAATGGCCTGCTGGCACGTGCGGCGGAAACTTTTTTCCGCCAGCAGCGGGTCAGCGTCAAGGATGGCGCGGTGATGCTGGCCGATGCCGAGACCGTCAACCTGCATGCCGAAAGCGGCGGGCTTGGCAACCTCGGGCGCATGCTGAAGGAAGTCAACGCGCCCTTGCGGTCGATGGATCTTGATGTCCTCGATGAGGCCAACCATGCGGAGTATTTCCGCCGTGATGAACGCCGTGACACCGTGCTGCAGGTCAATCCCGGGCTGCCCGGTTCGCTGGCGCTGTGCGAACTGCTGGCGCGCTGGGTCGAACATTTCCACGGCACGCCGGTGAAAGTCACGCCTGTACGCGAAATTCCCGATGAGGAATGGAAGTGGCACGTCGGGCTCGATGTTGAGGCCAGCGCGATGCTCAATGACATTTATGCCGGTGGCGAGGTTGATGAAGATCGCATGAAACGGGTGGTCGGCCTGTTCCGCATGGATTTTGCCGATGCCGCTGCGTTGCAGGCGGAAATGCGCGGGGCGCCGGTATTCCTCGGCATGGCGATGACCACCGAAGGCAATCTGCGCCTGAAACCGCAGAACCTGCTGATGAACCTGCCGTTGGCGAGGCGCGCATGAGCGGGGATCTTTCGCCGGAAGCACTGGCCGCCGAGCAGTGGCGCCGCATCACGCGCATGCCCGATGAGGATGTGTCGCTGGCGGAAGGTGCCTTGTGGATCGCTGCCAGTGAATACCCGGGCCTTGCTGTTGACGACTATCTGGCGCGACTGGATGACATGGCGACACGATTGCGCAGCCGCTTGCGCGCGGACGTCGCAACCGCCGAAAAGCTGCTGGCGCTGAACCATTTCCTGTTTTCCGAGCTGGGATTCAGCGGCAATACCGACGATTATTACGATCCGCGCAACAGTTTCCTTAATGAAGTGCTGGAGCGCCGGATCGGCATCCCGATCACGCTCGGTGTGGTTTACATCGAAATCGGGCGACGCATCGGACTCAGCCTGCACGGCGTGTCTTTCCCCGGGCATTTTCTGGTGAAGTGTGCATTGCGTGATGGTGTGGTGGTGCTGGATCCGTACAGCGGCGGCGTGTCGTTGGGCATGGATGAACTGCAACAGCGGCTGCGTGCAGCAGGCAGCGAAGCGGATGTCGATGAAGCCATACTGTCGCATCTGCTCAGTGCGGCCTCCAATAAAGAAGTGCTGGCACGCATGTTACGCAACCTGAAAGGTGTTTACGGCCAGCAGGATGACTGGCTGCGGGCCTTGTCCGCCAGCGAACGGCTGATTGCGCTGACCCCGGAAGATGCCGGCGAGGAATACCGCGACCGCGGCGGCATTTACCTGAAGCTGGAATGTTTTCGCGCAGCACTCGGTGATTTCGGCACTTATCTCAAACAACGCCCAGGCGCACCCGACGCCGAAACCGTGCGTGCGCAGATTACGGACCTTGCGGCAAAAGTGGCAAGGCTTAATTGACGGGTGACCGGCGCGCAGGGTTTGTTATGCTGGCGAATTGATGACGCAGTAAGGGAGGCGGGAATGGAAATGTATCTGCTGTGGGCGGTGACCGGCATCGTGCTGATCATCGTTGAGATGCTGACCGGCACGTTTTATCTGCTGGTGCTTGGGATTGCGGCACTGGCGGCTGCCGCCGTTGCGTATCTGGGGCAGTCGTTCTGGGTGCAGGCCATGACGGTTGCCGCGGTTGCGGTGATGGGTGTGATCCTGGTCAAGCGTTTCCGCGGCGCGCTTCTGCCGGCGTCGGGCCAGGCGCTCGATATCGGCCAGTCCGTGGTGCTGGATGCGTGGATCAGCGAAGCCGACGGGCTGGCCCGTGTGCAGTACCGCAACGCACAGTGGGAAGCGCAAGTCACCGGCGAGCGTGTGCCCGGCGCCAAGGTGTTCTACATACACGCGCTGGACGGCAACACACTGCGCGTGTCCGCGGCCAAGCCGCACTAAACCAATAACAGAGGGGGCTTAACATGTTTCCAAAACTGATCATCGTGGCATTCATGACCGGTCTGCTGATTGCCTTCGACCAGCGTTCGTTTGCCTTGCCGTTTTTCGTGGTGGCGCTGGGCGTTGTGATTGCCATTGAATCCATACGTCAGGTGCCGCAGCAGATGGCCTGGGTGGTGGAGCGGATGGGTAAATATAATTCCGTGCTCGAACCGGGGCTGAATGTGATCGTGCCCTTCCTCGACCGTGTGGCCTACCGGCATTCGCTGAAGGAGACGTCGCTGGATGTACAGGAGCAGGTGTGTATCACCCGCGACAATACGCAGCTGGGTGTCGACGGCATCATTTATTACCAGGTGACCGACCCAAAACTCGCATCTTATGGCTCGGCCGATTATGTCTCGGCGGTCACCCAGCTGGCGCAGACCACGCTGCGTTCGGAAATTGGCAAGATGGAGCTCGACAAGACTTTTGAAAGCCGCGACGAAATCAATCGCCAGGTGGTGGCGGTGCTTGATGAGGCGGGGCGGACCTGGGGCGTCAAGGTGTTGCGTTACGAAATCAAGAACCTGACGCCGCCGGAAGCGATTCTGCGCGCGATGCAGGCACAGATCACTTCAGAGCGCGAGAAGCGGGCGCTGATCGCCAAGTCGGAAGGCCAGCGGCAGGAAGAAATCAATCTGGCCGACGGCGAGAAACAGGCGGCAGTGCTGAAGTCAGAAGGTGACAAGACCGCGGCGATCAACCGCGCGCAGGGCGAGGCGGCGCGCATCCAGCTGATTGCCGATGCGACGGCGACAGCCATCAGTTCGGTGGCTGCCGCGCTGAACGCCCCGGGCGGCAATCAGGCGGCGAGCCTGGATGTGGCGAAGCAGTATGTCAATGCGTTCGCGCATCTGGCGCGCACCAACAATACGCTGATCGTGCCGGCCAACGTTGCTGATGTGGCAACACTGGTCAGTTCGGCGATGGCGGTGATGGACAACGTGAAAAAGACGATGCCGGGACCGGGAAGCGCCGCTCCGGTGGCCAAGGACTGACCGGCGTCCAGCAGAAAGACCGGACCGGGTTAAACCGCTGATGAACGCAGATCACCCCGGCGCAACAGCGCGGTGAAGGCGGGCAGGAACAGTTTATTAAAAACAATGGCCCATGTTGATTTATTGGGCCACGTTTCCGATAGTTTTGATTTTATCGGCGTTAATCCGCGTTCATCGGCGGTTAACGTTTTCTGATTTTGAGATGGGTTCCAAGTGATCAGGTTCAAGGCAGCCAGACGCGGACTACCGGCACGGGTGCCGCGGACACGACCGCCATGGCGGCAGGGCTGTTCGACTGCGACAACTCATCGGGACGGCTTTGGCCGGCAGCCTCTGTCTCGGGCGGCGCCTCGGGTGCATTGCCCGAGACTTCCTCTGATTTTGCCGGTTCTGCCGGCGGCGGCGTGGTGCTGACCAGCGGATTGATGTCAATGGCGGCGTCTTTGTCGCGCGCTTCGCGCGGCGGGTTGCCGTCGTAGATCAGGTTGCGGCGGCGCTGCAGATAGGCATCGCGCACAAACTCGTATTCGTCCAGTGCCGCCACCGAGAGCAGCTTGCTGGCGCTCAGCAGTTCCGCGCGACGTGATACCAGGCGCAGTCCCCATAATTGGTTACGCGTACGTACCGGATCGAACTGGAGCAGGGGATCAACTTGCAAATCGACAAACAACCCGGCGGTATCACGCAGATTGCGCGGGCCGACAAACGGCAGCACCAGATAAGGGCCGTCGCCGACACCCCAGTAGCCGAGGGTCTGGCCGAAGTCTTCGTCGTGTTTTTCCAGTCCGGACGGGGTTGCGACATCGAACAGGCCGAGCAGTCCGGCCGTGGTGTTGATCGCGATGCGGCCGACATCCGACAGCGCTTCGCTGACCTTGCCCTGCAGCAGATTGTTCAACGCAACGACGACGTCATTCAGGTTGGAAAATACGTTGCTGATCCCTGTGCGGGCGATGGGCGGCACGACACCCTGGTAGACCTCGGCGACCGGCTTCAGCAGCATGGTGTCCACGCCCTCGTTGAACTGGTATACGCCACGGTTGAGCGGCTCCAGCGGATCGCGGGGGTCTCCGGCGGTCGCGCAACCACCGAGCACACCGAGACTGACGATTGCGCAGGCAGTGGCCAACCGCAAACGACGGACAACAAGGAACATTTTCAAATCCTTTTGGTGTGTTGCAGCAAACTGTTTCAGCATTATATACAATCGTTTATCAGTCCGCTCGGACAGGCCACGGCAGGCGGTTCGTCCAGTTCAAAGCAGCGCCTGCGGATGCCCGGATTCAGGGCATGCCATTGGTCGGGGATTGGTCTGACGCCCTTTGTTATACTTTCCGGCCCCGATCCGGTGTGCGAAACGGCACATTTGCGGCCTCATGTTCAAGCTCAAGGAGTGGAAGCCATGCTGCAAAAAGCCAAGCCGGCTGTTGAATTGAAAGATCCGAGCCTGTTCCGCCAGCAGTGTTATGTCGATGGTGCATGGGTGGATGCCGACGACAAGTCGACGCTGGCCGTGCTCAACCCGGCCACCCGTGAACAGATCGGCACCGTGCCGAAGATGGGCGTTGCCGAAACCAGGCGCGCGATCGAAGCGGCAAACGCCGCCTGGCCGGCATGGCGCGCGAAAACCGCCAAGGAACGCTCGATTATCCTGCGCAAATGGTTCGACCTGATGATGGCGAATCAGGAAGACCTGGCGAAACTGATGACGGTGGAGCAGGGCAAGCCGATTGCCGAGTCGCGCGGTGAAATCGCCTACGGCGCATCGTTCATCGAATGGTTTGCCGAAGAAGGCAAACGCATTTACGGCGACACCATCCCGACCCATGCTCCGGACAAGCGTATTGTCGTCATCAAACAGCCGATCGGTGTCTGCGCCGCGGTGACGCCGTGGAATTTCCCGAATGCGATGATCACCCGCAAGGCTGGCCCGGCACTGGCCGCCGGCTGCACCATGGTCATCAAGCCGGCGTCACAGACGCCGTACTCGGCGCTGGCCTTGTGTGAACTGGCTGAGCGCGCCGGCATCCCGAAGGGTGTGCTGTCGGTAGTGACCGGTTCCGCCGGTCCCATCGGCAAGGAACTGACAACCAATCCGCTGGTGCGCAAGTTCACCTTCACCGGCTCCACCGAAATCGGCAAGTTGCTGATGCAGCAGTGTGCGACCACCGTGAAGAAGGTTTCGCTGGAACTCGGCGGCAACGCGCCGTTCATCGTATTCGACGATGCGGATCTGGAGTCCGCGGTGGAAGGTGCGATGGCCTCCAAATTCCGCAACACCGGGCAGACCTGCGTCTGCGCCAACCGCATTTTTGTGCAGGAAGGCGTTTACGACAAATTCGCAAAAATGCTGTCCGAAAAAGTCAGTGCGATGAAAGTCGGCAACGGCTTGGAGGACGGTAATCTGCAGGGCCCGCTAATCGACATGAAAGCTGTGGAAAAGGTCGAGGAGCATATCGCTGACGCGCTGGAGAAGGGGGCGAAAGTGCTCACCGGCGGCAAGCGCCACGAAAAGGGCGGGCAGTTTTTTCAGCCCACGGTGCTCGCTGGCGTGACCACCGACATGAAAGTGACACACGAGGAAACCTTCGGGCCGGTGGCCCCGCTGTATCGCTTCAAGACCGAAGAAGAACTGCTGAAGCTGGCCAATAACACTGAATATGGATTGGCAGCGTATTTCTACAGCCGCGACATCGGTCGCATCTGGCGCGTCGCCGAGGGCCTGGAGTCCGGCATCGTCGGCATCAACGTCGGCATCATCTCCAACGAGATCGCGCCCTTCGGCGGCATCAAGGAGTCGGGCATCGGCCGCGAGGGTTCCAAATATGGCATCGAGGAATTCGTTGAAGTGAAGTATCTGTGCATGGGTGACATTAATAAATAGTTGTTTATAAATAAATACTTATATAATCATATCCGTTTTCTCACTGCTATACCTGACTCCGGCCGCCGCGTGCTTTGATGCGGCGGCCTTTTTATCGCTGGAGATTTTCTGGTGTTCAGCATCCTCGGCCTTGACCACGTGGTATTACGCACAGCCAATGTGCCGCGCATGGTGCATTTTTACTGCACGGTGCTGGGCTGCACACTGGAGCGCGAGCGGCCGGATATCGGCCTGACGCAATTGCGCGCCGGCAATTCACTGATCGACCTGGTTGCGGTGGACAGTGAAATCGGCCGCAAGGGCGGCGCTGCGCCCGGTGCTGAAGGGCGCAACATGGATCACCTGTGCCTGCGCATCGAGCCTTTCGATCCGGGCGCACTGACCACGCAGTTGATTCGCCATGGCGTGGTGCCGGGCGAGATCAAGTCGCGATATGGCGCCGACGGATATGGCCCATCGGTTTATATCAGCGATCCCGAAGGCAATACGGTGGAGCTGAAGGGGCCACCGGAATCGCGTCCGGCGGCTGATCTGGGTTAAGGAATCGTATCAACATCAAAAACGTGAACCGCCGATGAACGCCGGTGAATTCTTTTCAAGACTCCCTTGAGGGTGCGCAGATTGATCCGGATTTATTGATGTTTCTGATTTTATCGGCGTTCATCCGCGGTTCATCGGCGGTTAAATAAGATTTGGCTTTTCTGTCAGGCAGTTCAGATCGACGCGACAATTTTTTCGCTGAACGCTTTCGTGCCGAGCTTGCCGCCGAGGTCGACGGTACGCGTTTCGGGTGATTGCAGCGCGGCGTCGATCGCGGCTTCGATGGCCTTGGCTGCGGCATCGAATTCCGCGCGCTGGTGCTTTGTTGCCAGCCATTCCATCAGCATCGTTGCTGACAGCAGCAGCGACACCGGGTTGGCCTTGTCCTGGCCGGCGATGTCGGGAGCTGAGCCGTGCTGGGCCTGCGCGCAGCAGGCGGTGTCGCCGGTCATCGTCGAGCCGGCGATGCCGAGGCCACCGGAAAGCTCGGAGGCCTCGTCCGACAGGATGTCGCCGAACATGTTGCCGGTGACGATGCAGTCAAACTGGTCCGGGATGCGCACCAGCAGTGCGGCCATGGCATCGACGATTTTTTCGTCGAGCTGGACGTCGGGGTAATTCTTCGCCACGGCGCGCACTTCGCGCAGGAACAGGCCGTCGGACATGTGCAGCACGTTGGCCTTGTGCACGGCGGTGACTTTTTTGCGCCGCTTGCGTGCCCACTCAAATGCTACTACGGCGATGCGTCGCGATTGTTTCGCGGTGACCTTGCGGATGGCGATGGCCACATCCTCCGTCGGCATGAATTCGCCGCGGCCCATGAACATATTACGGTCGCCGTAAAAACCTTCGGTGCACTCGCGGAAAATCACCAGATCAATCGGTTTGCCGGTGAGGCCCACGCCCATGCGTGATTTCGCGGGGCGGATGTTGGCGAACAGGTCGAGCTGCACGCGCAGCCAGCCGGAAGGATTGATGCCGCCCTGTTCCTTGGCCGGGTAATCGAGATGCGACACCGGGCCGAGGATGATGCCCGGCGCCTGGCGCGCGGCTTCCTGGATGTCCACGGGGAACGTTGAGCCGTGTTTTTTCAGCGCGCCGAAACCGATTTCGCGCTGGTCCCATTCGAAGTCCAGCTTGAATTTCCTGCTGGCCTGGTCGAGGACGGCGAGGGTGGCTGCAGTGATCTCGGGGCCGATGCCGTCGCCGGGGAGGACGAGAAGTTTCATGTCAATTCCTTGAGGAGTGGGTCGAAAAAAGCGCAGAGTTTAAATAGTCGGGACGTCACAATTAAAGCTGGGCTGCGACGCGCGTCGTGCGCCCGCGAGGTTCGGTCTTGATCGCGCGCACCACGTCGAGGTGTTTGCGCAGGTAACGCGCGGCGTTTTCGCGCGTACCCTGTTCCAGCATGTCGAGCAGTTGCAGGTGTTCGCGGCACTGACCGGCAAAACGCTCGCGGTCATAGTGTGCGCGGTATTCGAGCAGCCGGCGCATGGTGTTGACGCGGCGGATGGCGTCGATCATGAAGCGGTTGCGAGAAAATCCCATCAGAGTTTCGTGGAAATCAGAGCCCATCTTGAACAGCTGTGCACGCGACAGCCGGGCGATGCCGCCGTCGAGAAGCATCTGCTGGTCGCGCCGGATGCGTTCGAACTCGGCCTTGTCGATGTGGAAAGTAGGTTCGAGCAGGGCTGCCGGTTCGAACAGCATGCGGAAGCGGTAGCTCTGGCCATGGGCTTCGACACTGTTGGCCAGCGCGATGAATTGCCAGCCGTGGCCGGGTTTGCGTTCGGCCCAACCTTCCTTTTCCATGCGGTGCAGGATGCGCTGCAGCTCGCGCCGCGGCATGTCGTAGCGGCGCATCAGCGCGGTTTCGGTGACGTTGTCTTCGAGGTGTCCGGCGAGCCGGTCGTCGGCGATGCGCAGATAACGGTCTTCGGCGAGATTCGCTTCCGGGGCGGCTCTGGCCTGCAGCGCCAGAATTTTTTTCAGGAAATAACCGCGATGGCGGGATTGTTCTACGACGCCGGCCTTTTCCAGTTCTGCCAGCGCGCAGCGTACTGGCGAGCGCGACACCTTAAACAGGTCTGCAAGCTGTTGTTCAGCAAGATGTGCGCCGGGCGCCAGATTGCTGCGGCGGATATGGCTGGTTATCTGCAGTGCGAGCTGCTGCGATAGCGCGGATGCCGTGATGCGCATGCCGTCATTCGGCTTTGATGTTCTGCGACTTGATCACGGTCCGCCAGCGTTCGATTTCGGAACGGATGTGCTTATCGAGTGTTTCAGCTGTGGTGCCTCGCGGCACAAAGCCGAGCGCCGAGAAACGTTCCTTGGTGTCGGGGGATTGCACGACACGGTTGATCGCCTGGTTCAGCCGGTCGGTAACCGGCTTGGGCAGGTTGGCAGGTCCGACGATGCCGAACCAGTTGACGACTTCGAAGTCATTGATGCCGCTTTCGCCGAGCGTGGGTACATCAGGCAGCAGCGGGGTGCGTTCGATGGATGCTACGCCGATGGCTTTTACCCGATTGGTGCCGAGCATCGAGGTAATCGAACCCAGTGCGGCAAACATCGTGGAAACCTGACCGCCCATCAGTTCGGTCAGCGACACGTTCGCACCCTTGTATGGGATATGCACCATGTCGGTCTTGGTGCGGGCCTTGAAAAATTCCATGGCGAGATGAGTGATCGCGCCGGTGCCGGATGAGCCGTAGTTGATCTGGCCAGGTTTGGATTTTGCGAGTGCGACCAGATCTTTGGCGGAGCGTATCGGCATCGAGGGATGGATCACCAGCACCTGCGGCGACACCGCCATCAGCGTGATCATCGAAAAATCTTTGATCGGGTCGTACGGTGTCTTCGGCTGCAGGCTCGGGTTGATCGCGTTGGGGCCGGGGTTGGCGAGCAGCAGTGTGTAACCATCAGGCTGCGATCGCGCAACGTATTCCGCGCCGATTGCACCACCTGCGCCTCCGCGGTTGTCGACCAGAACTTGCTGGCCCAGGGGCTCGACCAGGCGCTGGGCCACGACACGGGCAATGATGTCGTTGGCGCCGCCGGGGGCAAAGGGCACGACGATGCGCACCGGTTTTGCCGGGAAGGTTTGCGCGTGAATGTTCTGGACTGCGGGGCCGAAGCCGATTGCGGCCATCAGCAATGCGATGCGATATCCGTGGCGCATGATTTCCTCCGGTGAAATGTGGCAGCCGGTGAGGCTGAGCGTCGGCCGGCGGCTTTATTGCATTTTGTAACACTAAGATACAGAATGCCGCCCGAACAATCAATGACAGCGATGGAGGGGGAAGTGGCTGAAAAACGGGCAGGGCAATCAGGTCTGCAGATCATGGCGACCGCAACGGAGGCTGACTACGCACGCGACCCGGCACGGTGGGGCACACAGCAAGTGGCTGCGCATTTTCCCGATTTCCAGCATCTTGACTTGCGCACCGGTGGCGCGATCGTGCGCCTCCGCCACGGCGGATCCGGGCCGCCGCTGCTGCTGGTCCACGGCAATCCGCAGAACCATACCTGCTGGTATAAGATCGCGGCGCGCCTGGCGAAGCATTACCACGTGATCCTGCCGGACCTGCGCGGTTATGGGGACAGTTCGCTGCCGGAGCCGGGGCCCGACAACGTCAATTATAGTTTCCGTTCGATGGCGCAGGATCTGGTCGACCTCATGAACCAGTTCGGCTACGAACAATTTTTTGTTGCCGGGCATGACCGTGGCGGACGCACGGTGCACCGGCTGTGCATGGACCATCCGCAGCGCATCCTCAAGGCGTGCCTGATGGACATCATTCCCAACCACTATGTATGGAGCAACCCGACCAAGGCCTGGGTGGTTGGTACCTGGCACTGGG
>Ga0163153_10001361_pt1 | contig 38674 bp, 31 predicted proteins | sample OliLakLV19MP6IB1_FD_148629 | JGI IMG/M metagenome (GOLD analysis project Ga0163153, IMG submission 148629) | Freshwater microbial mat bacterial communities from Lake Vanda, McMurdo Dry Valleys, Antarctica - Oligotrophic Lake LV.19.MP6.IB-1 | ecosystem: Environmental > Aquatic > Freshwater >... | reverse complement strand
GAACGCTACGGCAATGCAATTCCCCTTTCCGAAGCCGTTGTCTCGCCGTCGGACCTCTTTGATAGTGCGTTGCTAAGGGAAGTGACGCACAATTAGTCCGTGAGCTAGTGCGTGAGCTAGTGCGTGAGCTAGTGCGTGAGCTAGTGCGTGAGCTAGTGCGTGAGCTAATCCGACCAATCACATCGTTACATTGATACGTCAGTGACCACGATAATAGGCAATGAGCTTCTCAAAGATGTTGCTGTTGCGATAGTGCTCGTAGGCGAAACGATGAGCATTTACACCGATCGAACGGCAGAATGCTGTGTCGGACATGCAGCGTTCGATGCAGGCAACCCATTCGTCGGGCGTGTCGGCGATGAGGATGTTTTCGCTGTGTGTTAGGCCGAGTCCTTCGGCTCCGATGGTCGTGGCGATGATGGTTTTGCCAAGTGCCATGCCTTCGAGGATTTTGATGCGGATGCCGCTGCCCGATATGATGGGCACAACCATGATGCCATGCGAAAGCATGAATTGTTTAGCATCTGCCACTTCGCCGACGGTGCGGAATGATGGCGTTGCCAATGCTTCGATCGAAGCTGGCATACGTTTGCCCGCAACGCTTATGGTGATGTCGGGGAAGCGGGCGTGGATGGTGGGCCATACGGACTTCGCAAACCACTCTGTGCCCTGCAGGTTTGGCATCCAGTCGAACGCGCCTATGCTGAAGAGGTCGGTGGCGGAAAAGTTGGTGTTAACGGCGACGTCAGGGACGTCCATGCCGGCGGGGACGACAAGCGTTCGGGCGTTCGGACGCAACCGTCGTATGGTATCCTGGTCTTCGTTACTGATGGCCATTACGACATCGCAGCCATCGATGGCATCGAGCTCGAACCGTTGAAGACGATGTGCCTGCACACCGAGATACCAGCGCTTGAGCGGGTTGCGCTCCTGTGAAGCAATGCGCTCCCAAATAACGTGTTCGACGTTGTGCGCACGCATCGATACGGTAACGTCGAACGCTTTGTAGACATGCGCATACGCCGCCGGAGGGAGTCCATCTACATGCACGACGTCGCGACCACCATACACAACGTCGTGTGCGCTGTTCGCGAGGAGTTTCTGTAATTCCATTGCGTACTTCTGTGACACAAAGCGCTGAATGACGTACGACTTATTTGTCAACAGATTCCGCAATGCGTCCAGCGGCTTGATACGATTGTCAACGTCCACCAGATGAACATCGGCATACTTGTCAAGAGCATCATGTGCAGTCATCGGTTCGACATAATGCCGCGTAGTGTTCATCGCAAGCACCGTTACCCTGCAGCCCGCCTCTGCGTACCCTTTGACAAAATTGAACGCACCGATTGCACCACCGTCGTTCAACGGCCAGGGTACTCGGTTCATCAGCATGAGAATGCGAAGTGGCTGCATTTGCAACGAAAATAAGTCTAGCGGCATCTAGGCTATGACTGGCGTCGCCGAGCCGACACTCTCTTGTGTGTCGCCTGGTAGTATTGTGTCCAGTCCCCAGTCGACCATTAAGTCGTTCGTGAAGGCGCGCATGCTGGAGGGGTCTTGCATAAGGGTCTTGCGGGCGAAGAGCCATGCGTTGACCCTTTCCGACCCATACATAGAGCGGATGGAGGTTGCGTTGAGCTCGAGGGTTTTGCCCCAATGGAAGGTGTAGCGAATGCCAGCAGCGTCGAGTGCTTGCCAGTAATTGCGGCAGAAGTCGACGGAGCGTTCGGAGTATTCGCCATCGATTTCGATGACACACGTGTGCTCGAATTGCTGGAAGCCCAGCGTTGCTTGTGTGCCCTTCACCCAACGGTACGAATAGATGCCTGAGAATTGTTCTCGTTCGTTAAGGTCGAGAAGAATTTCTGTTGCGCGCAATACATCTATCGGCGCAAAGCCCATCGCACTGCTAAAGACACGTCCGTGTAGATCGGTGTTTGTAAAGATTTCGGCATGTGTGCCCCACACGTTCGCGAAGGGCTTGTACTGTGCACCAACGAGTGTGTTCACTGCCACGGGAATGAGCGACGGAATAAGGCCCACGAGACCGCCGATAAACGCAGGTGCGTCGTCGCCCGGGACGATGCTGCTGGTAGCGAGCGCCGGAGGTGTGTAGTCGGTGGTGTACGGACGTTTGTACATGCACGTTACGAAAACCCCGTTGGCGATATCGTAGGGGTTTAAGACGACTTGAAAGTGGAACGGACGTTCACTGCCGTGTGGCAATGGCGAGTCGGTGAAGTCGAGCGACTTCATCATCTTGAATAGAGCATTGTCGAATGGCATTTGTATGCGGTGACATTCGTACAGAAACAGTGGCTCTGTTTCAACCATGATGCCATGAATAAATCCGAACGATCCGAAACTCACGAGCGCTGCATTAAATAGGTCGTCGTCGGCAACTCGAACAGTGTTCAACTTGTTTATCAATGTGTCTGATGCAACAGGATACGACTTGCGTTCGAGCCAGATGTGCCGCGTCGGACTCACAATGAGATGAAGCCCGACAATAAACTCTGTTATCGAACCAAAATCGATTGCCGCACCATGAGTACCCGTCGATAACGCCCCTGCCACAGTCTGTCCGTTACTTGCCCCCGATGTTCTAATCGACCGCCCCTTGCGCTTAAGCGCCTTACTAAGCTCCTGAATAGAAACGCCACATTGCACGAAATACAAATCCGCTGATGTTTTTGCTGGTGACGACGTCACGCTTCCCGCCGACGTCACGCTCCCTGCTACATCTGACTTTCCGTAGTGCGGCGAGACGCTTGCATCTGAAATTCGAAAGGTGAGGTTAAGGGGCTTTGTGTTCAGCAGGATTCCGTCCGTCGCAGCAATCTTCGACCACGACCACTCGCCACCTAACGCACGTACATGCAGGTTCTTGTCGATGGCTTCCTTGATGATGCCCTGAATGCCACGTGTCGTGTCGTTGTAATCGTTGAGAACACTACCCGTATCGTCGTTTGCTAAATCGTACAGATCGTGAATGGGTTGCTCGAATGTCTCGTGCCTGTTAATCCACTCTTTGTTTCCGGTGCGACTGATGATCATAGAACACCGTTGTTGATACAGATGTAGATAGTCATAACTCACCTTTGTTGATTGCGATGGAGGTGATCATAACCCGTCACCTTCACGCGGACATGGCTTCGAGCATTTCCATTCTATTTGTGACGGACACCATATACCGAGCGTGAAAACTGTGATGAGGGCGTAGCCATAGTTTGTTGTTACGCGGACTTCGTCTACGCCGTTTACTTTTAATGCATCGCAATTACTTGCAACGACGTCTTCCTGAAGGAGTCCCCAGAACATCGTATGTACCGTTTTCGATTCGTAATTCGTGCCGGGCTCGTTTGCTGCCGTATGCAGTCGCACATGATAACAGCCCTGCATCATTATTGCACACATGGCAACAACAAACGTTTGCTTGAGGTACTTCACAACAGCGGCCCTTTCAAGATTAGAGGGAAGGTCTTCAAGAATAGAGCGAAAGGCTCCTTGCTTAAAGCGATGACGGGTCAGGCCTATCTGCCGCGAATGTACGTAGACGCTAACTTTGTTCATGCTTCCACTCGCACTCCTTATTGAATACGACGGCACGAACTATGTCGGATGGCAGATACAGCCTAGTGGCGCGTCGGTGCAGGAGGTTGTGCAGAACGCTGTAATGAAGGCGTATAACTGCGAGGCGTCGATTGTGGGTGCCGGACGTACCGATGCTGGTGTGCATGCTGTCGGACAAGTTGCTCATGTCCTTTTGCCGGATGATGCCAACGTGATACCTATCGAAAAGTCTCGTATTGCCATCAATGTGCAGATGCCGAAGGACGTGCGCATACGTGCCGTAAAAGAGGTGCTGCCGACGTTTCATGCGCGGTACTTACCCGATTGGAGAGAATACGTTTACACGATTGCCTTCGAAGAACGTGCACTTCTGCGGCACACACAATGGTGTCCGTTAATGTCCTACGACCCTGCCAAACTCGCCGATGCATCTGTTGTATTCGAAGGCACACATGACTTTACGTCCTTCTCAAAGCACAATGCTGATACACGTTCCTATGTTTGCCGTGTGGACATGTGCCGAGTAGAGTTTCACGACAATCACGTGGTTGTCCGTATTCGCGCAGACCGCTTCGTATATGGCATGTGCCGTGCAATCGTTGGCGCCATGATGGACGTGGCACGAGGCAAGCGCACACCCGAGGAACTAACTGCAGCGTTGCACGTCCGTGACCGTCGTGGGCCCCTCGGCAGCCCCTTGGCGCCCCCTACCGGACTCATTCTCAATCGCGTGCATTATCCAGAGGACATCTTCGATGACATCCAATACTTGTAAACCGGCACCTTCGATGACATCCAATACTTCTAAACCGTCTCCTTCGCTGACAACCACTATCTACAAACGCGTTGCGATTGTGCTATCACTTGCGACGACGGTTCTGCTTACAACCTACTGCGGTGTGATAAACCTCTTTCCCGTAAGCGACGACCAGAAACTTGGTGCACAGTTCGACGCCGAAATTCGTGCCGACCCAAAACAGTTTCCTATTCATACCAATCCAGCCGTAAAGAGTTATGTGCAGGGCATGGTGAATCGGATTATTCAGGCACCTGAAGTGAAATACGATGGCACATTCCCCTATCGAGTCGAAATCATTCACGACGACAACACGATTAATGCATTCTGTACACCTGGTGGCTACATTTATGTGTACACTGGTCTGCTAAAAGCAATCGACAACGAAGCCACGCTAGCGGGCGTCATCGGACACGAGATTGCGCATGCAGAGGCACGTCACTCAACCGAACGCATGAGCACGCAACTCGGTGCTGAAATGTTAATTGCAATTGCACTCGGAAAGGCCAATCAAAACATTCAGCTTGCTGCAAACATGTTTGCTGGCCTAGGACTTCTTAAAAACAGTCGTAGCGACGAGACCGAAGCAGACGAGCTGTCGTTCAAATACCTTCGTTCAACTTCGTGGTATCCAGGCGGTATTCAGTTTTTCTTCGACAAGGTGAAGGGGCGTAATTCAGGGGGCTCGATTGAACGTCTCCTTTCAACACACCCACTGCCGCAAGATCGCATCGACGCTACACAAAAGCGCCTAAAGGCAGCGAACATCCCACCTCCGACCGAAGCGCAACTCAACGCACGCGGCTACACCGAATTCAAACGCACGATCGATGGTGGCGTAACGGGACGCTGAGGCTGCATAACATTCAAATGAAAAACGCTCCTTCTGGAGCGTTTTTCATTTCTGTTAGATTGAATCATGTCAGCCACGTTGGAGCTTCGTCCAACGCGCGCGTACATGCACGCCACATTGTGCGAAATGCTTCTGCAGGTGTATCGGCTGTACACGACACGGTGCGATCGTTAACAAGCGTTATGCCTTGTGCCGATGATGCGCGCTCTGCTTGTTCTCGGCGATACATCTCTACTTCTATGACACATTCTTTTGGTGTACGTCGTTCTTCGGCGCGCTTATGCGCATCCCGCGGTTTCCAGATTAGTCGTTTGTCCGCTGATTTTTGCACCGCTCGCTCCGCAGCGTCCTCTATTAGCGTTGCCGTCCGAGAGGGCGGCAGACACACAGCCGCCGTCGTGCCAAGTGATCGCTTCGTGCTCACCCATTCAAGCGGCAGATTCAGGTCACGCAATTCTGATTCGAGATCGCTGTTGCCCGTGATGAGCGCGACAGGTACATCGAACGATGAGAGCACGGCTGCATTCATTTCTATTTCGCCAACTGTTCTACCATTCAATCGCCAGTTGCATACCAGACTGCCGATGTAGGTGTGTGCGAGCAAACCATTTGGTGTGCCTGCCTTCGAATGATAGCCAACCATAAAAGCCATGGCGTAGGAATCGTCGATGCCTTCGAGTTGGACAAGGGGCTTGTTGGCTGGCTTGCCCGGACCTATCACGAGCTCAGCGCGTTCATGCAAGTCTTCGAGTATGATGTTGCGCATCACGCCATGTCCGTCGCCCACGGTAAACGTCGCCTCGGGGTCTGCGCGAAGCGCGCCCCTTATCGCCGCATTTACGTCGCCCGTCATTAGACTACATCCCGCGGCGTAGCCCCCTCCCCCAGGCATGAGCTGATCGTGATGCACAATGCCCGTGGCGCCTTCCATGTCGACTGCAATAAAGATTTTCATGCGTTTGCTAAGTGTTGTTTGTCGACGTTGCTTCTCGACAATGTTTGTCGATCGTATTTGTCGATCGTGCCTGTACTGCCATCACGCGTTCGTTAGTAATGTTCGTTATTATTACATTCGTTGTGGTCTTGGGCATGGGGCTTGCCGACGCGATGTGCACACGAATGTAGTTGTCGGTTAATGCGTTATTGAGTCCCGTTGCCACATCGTACCCCTCTGGTATCACCACACGTCTTGTGCCCACCATGCGCCGCGCAAACGCTTGTTCGCGTTCGTGGCTTAGTGCTCGCAACCGAGCGTTACGCTCACGTCGTATGCGCATCGGGACACGTCCCGCATACTCCACCGCCGGCGTATTCGACCGCTCCGAATACGTAAACACATGCAGATAAGAAAACGGCAGCGACTCGAGAAACGCAACACTCTCTTCGAAGTGTGCGTCGGTCTCGCCCGGAAAGCCAACGATGGTGTCGATGCCGATGCCGCAATCACGTATGTCAGTATCACCGTTCCCGGAACCACCAATGCAACGCGCACTCATGCGCGCTACAAGCTGCTCGATGGTATTGCGATACATCGTCGGGTTGTAGCGTCGACGCATTATTTTAAGCACATCGACCGAGCCGCTCTGGAGCGGAATGTGAAGGTGCGGACAAAACACTCGCGATGATGCAAGGACATCGATGACTTCGGGTGTAATCGTGTTTGGCTCGATCGACGAAATGCGCACACGAAACGTAATCTCTCCCGACGCATGCATCTCTGCAATCAGCCGCAACACATCTACAAACCTGCGTCCGTCGTGCTCATACTCACCAAGGTTAATACCTGTCAGCACCGCCTCGGCGTACCCACGCTCCTGCACGGACAAAAGCTCACGTCGAACATCATCAAAGCTCATCGCTCGTGCAGCACCACGCGCAAGTGGAATCGTGCAGAACGTACACCCGTAATCACACCCGTCCTGCAGCTTCACAAACGCACGCGTACGCGAGGACGTGTCGGACGTGCGTGCGGGGACGAAGGGGGCGGAGACCTCACTGGAGATCTCAACAGAGAACTCACCCCGTCGCTGCGCGACCCTCTCATTAGAATGAGAGGGGTGCATGGGCGTTGCGAACTCACCCCCAGCCCCTCTCATAAGGATGAGAGGGGTGCCGGAAGGATCGTCGGAGTAGTAGTTGGGGATCGTGTGTTTTTCGGCAGAGCCGAAGACAGATGTCACACCAGGTATAGTGGAGACAACGTCCGGTTTTAGCTGGGCGTAGCACCCTGTAACAGCCACTTGTGCTGAGGGCGAAGAACGCAGCCCCCTGCGGACAATCTTGCGGCATTCGGTGTCTGCGTTTTCTGTCACCGAACATGTGTTCACAACTATCAAGTCGCTCGCTTCGCCGAATGGCACGACGGTCCATCCGCGCTGCACGAAGTCGCGCTCGAGCGACGACGTTTCCGCGTGGTTGAGTTTACATCCGAGTGTGGTTAGGCTAACGCGCCGTGCAAGCATGGTGCATGTTACGAAGTGCCTACTTCTCTTCCGAATTCCCCCCGATATTCGGAGGCCAGACCTATGCCTACTATCGTTTTCTTAACAGAACCGTGTGCGTCGTGACCTGAGTATTGGAATGTTCAGGTTCTTTCAACGAAAGTAACAAGCTGTCGCCTACGATTCTTTGGCTAACCACTTCGCGGTATCCGGCAAAGGTCTTGAGCACTACCTCTTTGGAATCGACAAACTGTGTGACCCGAATCGAATGATCTGCAGAGCCGGACGAGGCGTCTTGGTAGATACGGACCTGATATCCTCTGGATTGATCTGTTAACTCGATAGCCTGTGAAGGCAGATCAGACGAATCAAAGAAATATGGGACAAGGGTAAATCCAAGAAGCGCTATGAACACAACTGCAGCACCGAAGTAAATGTAGGGTTTATGCATGTGCTTAGTTTCTATAGATGTGATGTGGTTTGGTTGAAGGGTGTCTAAAACCTGTTTCAGACTTATTAGACTCGTATTGACGCTCAGTGAGGAACCTCCATATAGACCCAGCATGCCCACAAGTTCCTTAGTGAGAGGGTCCCGAAGCGACGAGGGTGCGTTCTCTATACCACGCGTATCTAACTTCTCAGACCCATCCTTCCAACATGTTAATGCAACTGAACATTCAAGGTATCTGCATCCGGCTATGTCGCGCAATTCTTTTCACGCTGACATCTATCCTAATTCTTTCGGCATGCAGCGACAAACCCACTACACCATCCGATAGGGACGGGAATCGCAGCCCCGGGACTGGGCATTGTCCAAGACCAGCTGTATGAACGTGCCTCAGAAACAGCCGACCTCGAATTGACGAGCAGTTCGGTTTTATATAGAATAGGCCCACACAAATAAACTGGTTGATCACCTAAACAGTATGGAGCACATCCTGGCATCCCTCTCATCAAAAAAAAAGCCCTTCAGGTCAGAAGGGCTTGTGCACATCCACAGGAGTGTGGGATGGTGCGAATCGAGATCCTACATCTTGGTGAAGACGAAGGTTGTCTTGGGAGACGATCCACGGGGTTGCTCTGTCGACGAGGGTCGGCTAGAGAAACCCTGAACGCGGCTGGGGTGCACACCTCTGCGGATGAGGAGGTCACGGACGGCTGTGGCACGTCGTTGCGCAATAACGACGTCTTCTGGCACGACCGATGCATCGCTCTGGCCAGGTACAATTTCCAGCGCTAGGTCTGCGCGTTGTACGAGGACAGTTGCAATGGAGTCCAGCATGAGTAGATCTGCCGCACTGATATTCGAGGCCTCACCTTCGAATTTCAGGTCGACATTCAACGTAAGAGACTGATCTGATAACGACGACGATTTCGTGACCTGTACACCATGCGTAGGCATGAGTGACAAAACTTCTTTTGGATGAATTGAGCCGCTAGCCGGGGCTGACGACGAAATGACTGAGTTTGGCGAATGGGTGGCTGCCAATTGAACATTGTTCGAGCGGACCACCACATCGTATGAGTGACGCATGGAAGCATAAATGCCCATGAAGACTCTATCGAAGTCATACACATCATGCAACTCATGTGTCTTACCACCAGTTTGCTTGGCAAGTGAAGAAAGCACATCGTCGTCGCCAACACCATACGTAACAGTGTGAATTTCTACGTTCATCTTTTTGGCAAGTGCGATTGCATCCTGCATGCTTTTTGATGACGAATTGTCTTCGCCATCGCTAAAAAGAATTAGCAAACGACGCGTAGAACGTGTTGCGGCAATTTCTTCGATACCCTTGATGGTTGCATCAAAGACAGCCGAGCCATTAACGCGCATATTCAGTCCATCGACCTTGAACTTCGACGTGTACTCTTCTTTGTCATTCGATGCTGGCACGTCAACCGTAACACGTCCGGTAAATTTTACTATAGATACAAAGTCTTCTTTAGCAAACTGCGTGAGTGCAGTCTGAATAGCGCGCTGCATGCGGATAGCGCGTGGTACGGTGGTAGACGGACTGTAGTCGAGTACAAATGCTACTGCATAGGTTGCGTCGTCGGAACTGCGATTTTCTGTAACACGCAAATCATCCGGCTGTGCCGTCAAATTCAAGTTTGTTGCAATGAATTCTTTCCACAGGTGGAGCAACTCTGCGTTGTTCTGAATGTATGGCGAACCGTAACCGCCAATTGTCGAACCGTCCAGATTTGTTAAAACTACTGATGCGCGAATCTCTCCGTTCACTACCGACTTACTTAACACCGCATAACGTGCTTTGTTTACACTGACAAGTGAACGAATCGTTTGCTTATTTGCGGCTGATGACTGAGATATCTGGGCGTAAGAACCGATCGATGAAAACACGACACAGGTCACAATTGTAACCGTGTTAAAGAGGTCTTTCATCGTTGTGGTCTTCATAACTCTCCTGTATCTCTCGTAGTTCTTTTCTTCCGTGGCACAACATACACCGTAGAACTACGTATGTCAAGAACAATTTTAGGTATTTATACCTACGTAACAGTACGCTAGCAGCGTATTTATAGTCTAACTGTAAGTAAATAAGGTGTTTACATTATCCTTCTAACCTAACATATTACTTTAAGATCATACCTGTTTGTGCCGACCAGAAAAGAAGATCCAGCTCGTCTAGTGCGATTCCGACATCTAAGGCAAATCGCCTAAAATCACGCTCCACAGCTCGATATTGTGAAGGGGCACCAACACGGGGCACCTCTGTGTATAGTCCGCACCGCACCAAATTTGTCAAGAGGTGCCTGTCGATAATGGCTAAACCCAAATAACCGATATTTCGAAGGAAATGTGAAGCTTCCTTGAGTCCCATACCATTGACCAACACAGCTAATGCATCCCGTTTTTCTTCGGGCATTTGTGCACTCAATAACAGTTTTTCTATGACTGGCCATTGCTGCCTAAGCAGATGTAGTCTAGTATGTTTTACATTATGAAATCGTATATAACTGTCTTTATTGCGAAGTATATACAATACGTCGCTACCCGACTCACGAAACCCTATTTCTTGCAGGTTGCGCACAACGGCGTCGGCATGTGATGCACGGGATTGGGGCGTGAGGAGACAGAAACAGAGCTCGTAAAACCAGTCCTTAGCAGGTACGGCAGCGAAGTCTGCCAGGCGGGCCAAGATGGCTTGACGTCGTTCGATATACATGGCCTGAAGTTCGGCGTCCAGGTGACCCTTTTTTAAGCCCCCTACCGACTCAGACTCGGACATTACACGAGGCCGCGTCGTTTGCGCACGGTCCATTCCACAGCAAAACAGGCAATGGCTGCGGCTAGAAGCCAGACGAGCTGCCAGAGAGCAATCTCGCGATCTGAGGTCATAGCTACAGGCCTCATGCGAGCGTCGTTTTTAAGCCGATCGACCAAGGCAGGAATGCCGTTGGGAGTGGCGAATGCACCGCCTGTTCGGTCGGACATTGCATGCAGGAGCGCTGCATTCATGTACGTGGCGCCATCTTCGAGCGAAACGTCACCGACGCTGAAGCGCCCCTGATCGGATCCATACTCCCCTGCTTTACCAGAGTAGCTGTAGTCGCCGATGGGCAACTGACCTAGGTCGAGGGAGTAACGTCCGTTACCCATGGCTGGCAACACAACATCGCGGGCGGCAAACACACCAGACGATCCACTTGCTGCGCCACCACTAGCAGTAATGCGTACACGCACATCTGCTGCGTCGACGGGAGCATACGACGCATCCTGAACCGTTGCATGTAATGTCACGTTTTCACCAGATGCATATAGTAGACGGCTCGGACGTATTCGCACACGCTTATCGTCGTCACGCACCGAAAGCCACCGCACAGTATTCCCCATGAGTGTAGCAAGAATATCGAGCCCCCTGGCTTCGCCCCTTGCATCACGTGGCCCCTCTGCGAGGAGCTTCCATCTGTGGAGTCCGTACCCCATAATTGCCACCGACCGCGACCGATCGGTCTCGCGCTTAAGGATAAGGGGCTCTTCAAGGGGCGCGTTGTTCACACGTAGTGTGGCAAGCACTTCTGCGCCAGGCGCAGGAGTAACGAACGTTTCTGTTCGAAAAATTGGTGGTAGTTGCGACCATGTAGCCGCATCTGTATCCGTACCGGTAAGTTTTAAGATCGGATCGTTGATGGCATTGCGCTTTACGTCGGCAGTGACCTGAAATTCCTGTGGACGCGATGAAGCAACACGAAACGGTAGAATGTCGGCAAGTGCATCAATGCGACGATAGTCGGTTGCAACCGACGGAATAAATAACATCGAGCATCCGTTGCGCGCTGCTGTGGCCACCATGTCGATAACGTTCTGCGGTGCTGAGGCAGTAGGAAAGCCAATCAGAACAACAGCCTGTGCATCACCTAATACTGAGGCAGAGGGCGGACCTTCGTAGAATTCTGTGCCCTGCTTCAAGATGTGTGTGCTTACTGTAATCGTAGGGTCGGCAGCTAGAGCGGCCTTGATGAACGTAACGTCCGGACTCGGCGCTCCGGCGATAAGCACAACCGTGCGTGCATCCTTGAGCACTTTTACAAAATCCGATAGCGTGTTATTGCGCGCAGTAAACTCCCCCGCTATACCATCGGCCGATACCGTAAGCTTGTGCATTCCGGCTTCGGTGGGTGTATATGAAAAGTTTACAGACTGCTTTTCGAAGCCCCTTCGCAACGCAAGCGTTTCGCGAGCGACCTCCCTACCGTTATCAAGTAACACAACGGTTGTCGAAGCATCGCCGGTATTCGACGCATTCACTTCGGCCGTTACGGCAAGTGGACGTCCGACGTAGCCCACCGTATTGGTAAGGATGCCCAACACTGCAACATCTTTCGGTGGCACACTATCGCCAATTCCCACCGAATACACGCCCATTGCACTTCGCTCTGCCACATACAGAGGTGCCTCACCGGTGTTTGTGTTGCCATCGGTGATCATTACAACGGCACCGTAATTCGCGTCTTCGGATCTGTTTGTTATGCCACGCAACGCTGCAGCGATGTCCGTGCGGAGTCCACGAAACTGCAGTACACCGCCATCCCCCAACGTATCGCGCGAAATACTGCGCACCGATTCATCAAACAGATACAGATCGACATCTTCCAATGACCATCCAGCACTCTCAAGCTCGGGCAGCAACGTCTTGATTGCAGTACGCACCGACGTTGCACGATTTCCCGCCGCGTCGTTCAGCGTATCCGACTTACTTACATCAATTGCTACAGCAACGCGCGGACGCATTTCGTCGGACCGAGTAATTCTGATAAGGGGCTCAAACAGCGTTATTAGCAACAGGGCCAACCCAAGCGACCGGAGTGCTATCAACAACACTCGCATGCGAGGACCAGGGTCTGGATTCGCGTACCGATAGCTCCACACAGCAACACCCGTTGCGGCTAGAACCAACACTACATACAACCACCAGGGTCCGGCCGCAAAAGCAAAACGAAACGTATCCATGCACTCTCTGAATTAGTAGCCCAGCCCGTCAAACAACGCAGCCTGCAGGACGGCAAGATGCATCCAATCGTGTTCAAGGTAGCGCCTGATTGCTTATGTCGAGTTTTACGATAAAGCCCCAACAACATTTGTTGTTGGGGCTTTGTGCATAGTCGAAGTGAAGTACGTTGTTGGTGACTTGTCTCTTTGTGGTCTTAACGGTGCGCAATTGGGTCAGCTGTTCCGTCGGGATCGTTGTTTACGTAGCCGTCTGTAGTTACAGCGCCGAGAAGCAGAATTCCAGCCACATGTGGTGCTGCCATCGAAGTTCCAGAGATTGTATTTGTCTTATTTCCTGGCCAGAGTGAAAGGACGCTGACGCCTGGTGCGCAGTAATCGACCGGTGGATTGCCCCAGTTGGACCATGATGCAAAATTGTCGTTCACATCCATCGCAGAGATGGTGTAGATGTTGGTTCCGTTTGCGCGTGATGGAGAAGACTTTCCAGCGTCGGCACCCGAATTGCCAGCAGCGAGCACCATGCTAATGCCAGCATCAGCTGCAGCAATTACGGCATCGTCTAATGCTGTAGAAGCTCCGCCTCCAAGACTCATGTTAGCCACATCGCCGACATCTCCGTTTGCGGCGACGTAGTCTACACCTGCGATAACACCTGCATTTGTACCCGAACCATTTTTGTTAAGAACTTTAACAGGAACAACTGTTGCACCTTCAGCAACACCCACTACATACGTTGTGTTATCCTTTGCTGCAATGGTGCCTGACACGTGTGTGCCGTGACCATTGAGATCCTTGGCATTTTTTGATTCTGGGCCTGTTGCTATGAATGAACGAGCACGATCGACATCTACATTCAGATCGTCATGATAGTAGTCGACACCTGTGTCAATAATCCAAGCTACGGCTGTGCCATGTGTAGCAGATCCGCCAACACGAGTGATGCCCCATGGTGTTGTCTCTGCTACTGCGGTTCCACCACCACCTCCTGGCTTGCCTGCATAGGGGATAAGACGCATTACCTGGTCTTGCTCGACATAGTCAACGCGTCGGTCTTTCTGCATGTTGTTCGCCTGCGCGCTGCTCATCGTTGCAGCAAAGCCCTGAATGGCTTTTTTGTAAACAAAGTGAATACTTGCAGCAGAAATTCCATTCGCAGTTGTGATGTCGCGTACAATTGCGTCAATACCACCATAAGCCCCCTGAATTCCGGCCCCTTGCTTGAACACAACGATGTATTCGCCGGGAATCAGATCACCTGCGTTTGCATCGTCGATATTGAACACGGCAGCAGGTGCGCTGTCTACCGATGAGTCGGTAGAGCAGCTAACGGCAAACAGCGATGTCACACATGACAATACTACAAACCATGAAGAAAGACGCATGAGAGCCTCCATTTGAAATGGCATATAAACATTTTACCGCAGGTACTGAGAATCTGTCGGAACTACCAGTCGAACTCGCTTAAAGTTAATACTTGGACGGTTACGATGCTATACAGCTTTTCCTGCTGCAATCAGTGGCAATTCGACATAAAAGGTCGAGCCTTGGCCAGCAACGCTTTCGCACCAGATGCGCCCGCCAGATCGCTCGACGTCGCGGCGTACGATGTGCAGCCCAAGTCCGGTGGAGTCTTCGCCCTGCGTAGGCGATGCAGAGAGACGTTGATACGGTCGGAATAGCCTGTCCATGTCTTCTGTCGAAAGTCCCTGTCCCTCGTCCTTCACAGAAAGTAGGAGCCTCGGACTCGCCGCGTTTCCATCTGTATATAGTTTTCGAACGGTGACTGTAACCGTTGTATGTGGTTCAGAGAACTTGATTGAATTTGAAACGAGATTCTCGATAATTGAAATCAGACGCGATTCGGGAATACGCGCTAGAGCTGGTTCAGACATAATGGATGTTGTTAGCGAGATTTCCTTTTCACGGGCACGCAGTTTTAACTGATCGAGCAGATACTTCCAGATAACTGCAATGTCAATTGTCGACCCATCTTCGTCCTGTCGTCCCTTCGCACGATCGAGCACACGATTAATTAGATCGAACATGCGAGTGGAGATCGATCGCACTTGAACGATGAGCGCATGCCTGTCATCTGATGCAAGTGATTTATCCTCCATGAAGAGCTGCGTGATAGCACGGATGGTGTTTAACGGACTCTTCAACTCATGGGCCATGAATGCGAGGTACTCAGAGTTCTCTTCATGCAGCTGCTCGAGCCGTTCAACGGCGCCCGCGAGCTCGACATTGCGAACGCGCTCGATTTCAGCTTGAGTTTCGAGCTGTGCAATCTCTACACGCCTGTTCATCACTAACAGTCGACGTTCGATGCCAATACGAGCATCTTCGTCAACCTGATTGTTCAACAACTGGTAGTATCGTGTTGCCTCCTCGAACCTTTCCACCGTAGCAAATGCCTCTGCAAGGTTTCTAATCACTTCTGATTCGAGGAACGACGTCCCGTTCTCACGCAAATACGCCAGCATTGTCAGCCATAGTTCGATAGCTTTTGCATGTTCTCCACGGTGCAGATACAGATGAGCCCAAATACCGTTGAGATAATGCCCACCAAGACCTGTGTTATTCTTGAATGCCTCGGTATTCTCTGCATCTAGTAATACCCCCCGACACTGTTCCTCGTCACCCATGAGTAAGTAGCATTGCGCTAACTCGCACATGGTCGATAGAAACTCATCAGGCTCTGAGAACTTGGCTCTTAGAGTGAGTGACTTACTGAAATACTTGAGAGCCTCGGCATAATCACGATCGTCCTTTGCGTGAATACCTAAATGCATGTAAGCTTTAGCCAACCCGACCTTATCATTGAGTCTCTCGAACAGTGCTATCCCACGGCGAGCATATTCTGTAGCCGTCTTCTGGTCTTGCAAATACTCGGCATAGAACCCTGTAAGATTTGTCAGCACCTTCGCAAGCATAAGGTCGTCGCCAGTTCTTTCTGATATCTCGAGTGTTCGCTCGTAGAACAGCAGGGAATTGACGACATCGTCCTTGCGATAATAAACATTTCCCAGATTCAGATAGATACGACAAACGTCCGCTTCAGAACCAACAACCTGAAGCAGCTGTTCAGCAGCTGCGTAGTGTCCGAGTGCACCCTCGTAATCCTGCGCAACAAAACGAAACACCCCTACCTCGTTGTGCGCCATCGCCTCCTCATAGCGCTCACCTGCCTCACGTGCAAGAACTATTGATGCCTGTCCAATTGCTTCGCCATCAGCATAGCTACCCATGTGCAAATGTGCACGCGACTCAATGCGACGCGCACGTAAACACAACGCCAACTCTGTGTTGGTGTCGAGAAACACTTTTGCAAGACGCAGGCTTTCTTGCGGATCTCGTCTTAAGAGTTCTTCTGCTTCGTTGAGCTGGTCTACATGATCGATTACTTGCACGTTACTTCTTGGCCGTTGCAGCCTTCGCTGCTTCTTGAACTGCAACGATTATCTGGCGGAATTTTTCGGCTTCAGCCCCTTTCAACGTAGCCCGTTGCATAAGAACATAGAAGTTATTCGCTACGTCCATGCGCATCTCGACCACAACCAATTCTTCTGGCTTACTATTAGACTTTGTACCAGATTCGATTGCAGCGTTGAGCGCTTTCTTGACGTCGAGATAGGCGTCGACTTCGGTACCGCGAATTTCGACGGACTCAAGAAACTGCGAGACTCCGCGAATGTCGGCAAGTGCGAGCTTGGGCTTGATGATTACCATGTCCTGGTTGCCCGTAAGCGAACCTTGCTGGCTGCTGGTTTGCACCTGCTGTGCGAACAAACAACTTGCCGATAGAAGCACAACGACAGAAAGGATTAAGACACGTGACATTAATACTCCGCTATTATTCGAGATGATTTGATCGCATGATCTGCTGACCGGCAATAAGGACTTCGATTCGACTAAAGTGCTACTGCAACACTCATGCGATGCAAAAGGGCAGAAGAGCCGAGTGTGCTTAACGCGTAGTCTACATCGATCGATGTAAGATTTACACCAATGCCACCGCTGACGCCTGTAAGTTGTGTGCTGACGTTAACCCCGCTCTGATTACGGGTTGAGTTGTCGTAGCCCACGCGCAACTGCACATACTTACCTACATAGAACTCCCCACCAACAGAGAAATTCAGAAATCTGTCTGTGAAAGACTCTACGTCGTCTGCAAGATGGTTTAACGACGCATTTACCATAAGGGGCAATCCGCGAAGTCGGTGGTTCACACCTAAACGGACATCAAGTGGCAGCCCGTCTGTAATGCCATCGTACGTAGCCAACTGGGTTCCGAGATTAAGGATTGCAAGCCCAATGTTCAGCCGCGACTTAGGAATCTGCACCAGCACGCCAGCATCGAGTGCTATTGCCGAAGCCGCCAGGTCATCGATCGTAGAGTTCATGTACTTGAGTGTGACACCCCATGAAATGAGTGTGTCGATCTCGCGCGCAAACGACAAAGCAAAAACAATGTCAGCCGCCCCCAGCGTGCCGAGACGGGCCCCTGCCGCATCCGTTCTGTCAAACGAGCCATAGTTCATGTACGTAATCGTCGCTGCATACGAACCAACACTATCCCAATGATCGGCATAGATGGCCATGCCAGCATTGATGTCAAGCACATGCTTAATAAACGTGGCGCTCACGGTACGTCCGGGCACCGTCGTAAGTGTCGACGGGTTTATTGGTGTCGTCGAAACATCCTCCTTCATCGCTACCGTCGATCCACCTAACCCCGCTGAGCGCGCCGACAACGCACCTCGTAGAAACGGAAAAAGTGTTGCCTGTTGTGCAAGCATCGTGGAAGTGCTAACGAGTAACACAAGAATCAGGAATGGGGCTGCAGCAAGGGGTCGTTTCATAGACGATGCATTTACAAGGGATCGTTTCATAGACGATGCATGGTTTCGAGGAATGAACGGGGTGGACGTACCGGACGAAATGAGGCGGCGTCGACAAATGCGTGTTTAGTAAACCCAGATACAATTAGGTCGTCACCTCGCCGAATGACATACTTCATCGTCAACACCGGCGAAGACTCAGGATTGTATGTCGTGATTACGTCGAGCATCTCGTCATACCGTGCTGGCTTATGATAAACAACATGTGCTTCGAGTACAGGCAACAAAAATCCGTCGAGTTCGAGCTGTGCATAGGGCAAACCCGCAGCACGCAACAATTCTGTCCGACCGATTTCGAAAAACATCAGGTAGTTGCCATTGTACACAATGCCCATCTTGTCGGTATGCGCATACCTGACTCGGATCTGCGTCGTATGCACAACGGGCTCAATCATAACAATGGTTGACTGTTGATCCTCAATCATTACGATGGCTGTCCGACCTTTTCGAGGTTTGATAACAAGTCAAGCAAACGTTCCAATTCATCGAGCGAGTAAAATTCAATCTCTATAGCCCCTTCATCATCCGACTTCATTTTTACACGTACTTGCGTATGGAAGAGATGACGTAAGGTGTTCTCGAGTTCGGATAACGTTGTGGCTAGTTCCCCTCCCGATCCAACCGCGAGGGTGACCGAAGAACGACGCGTGCCGTTATTGTTCGTGGCGCGAATTTCTCCGCTACGCGTAACATCCTTGCGTCCGAGCTCGATGTCCTTTACTAACGCTTCGGTTTTACGCACAGATAAGTCACGTTTGATGACCTCACGAAGTACTGCCGACTGCGACTTGGGTATCGATAAAGCGAGTAGAGCGCGAGCGTGACCCATGGTGATTTGTTTGTCACGCACTGCGGCCTGTGCTTCTGCAGGAAGCTTAAGAAGGCGCAAGAGGTTCGCGACTGTGCTACGATCCTTACCGACCTTAACAGCAACGTCTTCTTGACGTAGTCCGCATTCTTCGATTAGGCGCTGGTATCCAACGGCCACTTCAAGAGAATTAAGGTCCTCGCGCTGTACGTTCTCTACGAGTGCAATCTCGAGCATCTGAGAATCGCTGTTAATATCGAGCACATATGCAGGAATCTTGGTGAGTCCGGCCATACGTGCTGCACGCAGGCGACGCTCACCGCTAATGAGTTCGAAGCCATCAAAATGACGTCGAACAGTAACGGGTGTAATCACTCCATGTACACGTACCGATTCTGCAAGCTCCTTTAAAGCCCCTTCATCAAAATGTGTTCTGGGTTGCACAGGGTTGGTGCGCAGGATGCGGTCGATGTCGATTAAGGCGATGCCTGTTACTTCTTGGTTGGCGTCGACGATGGACTGTTGCGAGGTGAGGTCCGGACGCATCAACTCTTTGGGTATGAGGGCGCCGATTCCTTTGCCAAGTCCCAACGGTTGCTTCATGTTGGCTCCCCTTCTGCTTCGAGCGCACCTGCAATAATGCCATTGCGAAGAAGAATTTCACCAGCGAGATCGAGATAGTTCTGCGCGCCAATGCTCGATGCATCGTACAACAGTGCCGGTTTGCCATGACTTGGTGCTTCTGACAGGCGCACGTTCCGAGAGATGATTGTTCGGAACGCCTTTTCTTCGAAGTGACGTCGCACTTCGTCGACAACCTGATTGCTGAGGCGCAGACGGCTATCGTACATCGTTAGCAATACACCTTCGATTTCGAGTTTAGGATTGGTGCTGCGACGGACGATAGCAATGGTGTTTAACAACTGACCCAAACCTTCGAGCGCGTAGAATTCGCACTGTACTGGAATAAGCACACTATCGGCAGCCGTAAGAGAGTTTAGTGTAAGGAGTCCGAGCGAAGGCGGACAATCAATGACAATAAAGTCGTAATTCTCACGCACAGCAAGCAGAGCTTTCTTCAGTAGCATCTCGCGGTGTTTTACTTCGACGAGTTCGATTTCTGCACCAACAAGGTTGATGTGCGACGGCACGAGATCGAGAAACGGCATCGCAGTATGCACAATGGCTTCTGCCACGGGCAGATTGCCAAGCACAACTTCGTAGACAGTCTTCTCAAGATCTGTAGTGTCGACGCCATATCCATGCGACGCATTCGCTTGCGGATCGATGTCGACAAGCAGTGTGCGCTGCTCCGCGGCTGCTAACGAGGCAGCAAGATTTACCGACGTCGTAGTCTTTCCTACGCCGCCCTTTTGATTTGCAACTGCAATTACCTTACCCATGACTCATTTCTTTTGTAACAACCACAGGGCAACGGCGCCCAGTACCAAGGCATGACGAATCGTGCCATTTCTAACCTTTTCTAACATCTCGTCCATCGGCATCTCAACTATCCGAATGTCCTCGCCATCATCAAGTCGTTGTTCTGACACTCGTTTGCAACCGTTCCATACAAACAATGAACATCGTGTAGACTGATATGCGGGGTTCGGATGTATCTCGCCTAACAACTCTGCACGCTCACTCGATGCAAACCCAGTCTCCTCTGTACACTCACGTTCAGCAGCATCGCGCGGATCTTCGGTTGCGTCTACGAGACCACCAGGTATTTCCAACGACAGAGCCCGAATTCCTTGACGAAATTGTTCAACGAGAACAACATTACCATCGACGGTAATCGGCAGGATGTTCACCCAGCGTGGCGTATCGATAATTACAAACTCGCCAACACGTCCGTCACCGTCATGTCTTCGGATATCGCGACGAATCTTCAACACGTGATAGTCCTCGCGCAGTCCGTCTTGTACTGTGGTCCACGCAGAGGGCTTTTGCTCATTCGACATAGTGCAAGTTACGTTCCACGCGGGTTTCACGCCATGTTCTTCTACCGGCCGCCCGAGATTGAGAGGCGAATGTCTACGCCAACTTGTGTCGTGCTGAAGCCCGGGTTGGCCGCTCCCGAGCTGAAGTTGCCTTCGTAACGCACAAAGGCCGAGGCCGTAACGCGCTGACTTATCGTGTAGCGCGCACGTGGCTCGATGGTGATCTGCGTAGTGCCCTGCACAAGATCGGGGTCGTTCTTGAAATCGGCAACATCGAAACGACCTTGAAGCGACCGACGAATTTGTGTAAGGAACGAAAACTCCATGTCATTTTCAAGGTCGAGACCAAGAAATTTCAGCGAAACACCACGGCGCAAATACGAAGCATTTACCTGGATTTCGTGACTGGTTTCCTGACTGATGGTGTTCCGTGCCGAAGTATTCAGCGAATGCGACTGTGTAACGTTGTAACGAACCGTTCCCGTAAGTGTACCCTTCAGCGCTTTCTCATCAAAATTCATGTTAATTCCGATAAGGGGCTGGAAGCCAGTCTTAACCTGCTGCACGTCTATGATGCGTCCGTTGTCGTTTACGTGTGCGTTCTCTTGGTAACTCGACTGATACCCGTGCTCAAGGAAAATGCGTTGGGCAATGCCTTTTAACGGACCGAATTTTTCGATGCCGTCCCAACGCAATGTGTAGTTCAGCGCAGGTGCAATACGCGCAAGCTCGCCCGTAAAGAGTTGCAGCGATTCGAAGCCTTCGCGGAACGAGAGTGCCAATGCTTCGAGCAGTTGCTGATTGCGTTTTGTTGTGTCTGTTTCAGTGTTGATGACTGCTGCACGTTCGTTGTAAAGGCGCACAACTTCATCTACGCCATCATTCGAAAGTCCGAACGTAAACCACGGCGGGAAACTCACAAACGTGCGGTCGAGCGTCTGCCGTACGTTTACGTTCGAGAACGAAGGCACGCCGTTAGCATCGGTTAACACACGCTGGTTTTTCGAATAGCCGAAGTCTGACTTCATTGTCAGGTCGAGCGTGGCTCCGGGCCATAACGGACGTGATGTCTGAAGCTGTACAGTATTGCGTTGTGTGAAGTCGTCCTGCATTACGGCACTCGCCGGACGTAATCCTGTACTCGATTCGAATTTGAAGAAAGGAAACGCCGACGATCCGACAACAGCAATACCGCCATGTGGATTGCTCGTAAAGCCGAGCTGGTATGGTGTACTAGGCCCCCACCGTGGATCATTGCCTCGAAACGTTAGCGTGCGTGCCCAAAGATTACTAAAGCCCGTTCCGCCCATCACACCTTGGTTTACGCTGTTGTTGTTCTGTGTGTACACTAGCGTGAGGTTGTCAAATCCGAAGAGTAGCTCCTGAAATACAGAGCCAATGGTCTTCAATACACCAGAAGACGTGTCTTTCTTCGGAGCACCAAATATTTCCTGACCAATCTGCCGCCATCGAACGATCGGACTCAGCCGCGTTGTTGTATTTACACGTCCTGTGCGCACAACATCGCGTGTTGCGGGGTCGGCTTGTAATGGATCGGTGAGGTTGTATACCGCTGTGTACGACGCAGTCGTTTCAATCAGTCTGTTAATGCCAAGAATGTCGGGCAGTCGCGGACGCATGTTCACCGTCACGGTCTGCGTGTAGATGTTGTCCTGACCGAAGTTGAGTTTGCCATCGCCAAAAAACATCTTCGAAAACAGTTCGCCGCCCGTACGCTGACGTCCGTTTTCGTCGAGCTCTAGATCGGCCAACGTCGATACGGCAACAACGCGATAATCGATCGTCGGACTCAAAAATCCGTTCTCTACAAGTCGCCAGTTAAAGGCAAGGGTCTTTTCCGCGATGAACTCGCGGACAATGGGGCTTGGAAATGCAAGAAACCGCGACTGCTCTGTTACACGTGCACGCGTCATGTTGATGCCCATCGTCAGATTCTGCGGTGCGAAGTTGATCTTCATGTCCTTGTATGCCTTTAGGCCAGGCACAACGTCAAGGAATTTCAACGGACTCACATCGTACTTGCTTGGGATGGTGACGTTGTAGTCTGTCCTAAACCTCCAGCGCCATTCGAATCTGTTCTGCACAACCTGCGTGCGCTGAAATTCCTGTGCGTAGAAATAGTTGAACGTCAGCTTGTTAAAGGTGTCGTCTATCCACCAGAGCTTCGACGGAATGCCAAGACGTACACCTGTTAATCCCCATTGGTCGCGAACAATCACTTTCTGAGATCGTGTTCTTACGTCGTTGTACACCTGATCGGCGGATGTTATCGAGCCGCCCTTCGACAACGTATCGTTACGCGCCGCTTCTGCCGCTCGCAACAACTCGACGTCGTTCTGCGCCTGATACACGGGGTTTTCGAGGTCTTCGGAGTGTGTGTACGTTATCGGAACCTTTACGTCCTTGAGTTCTTTCGGCAGAAACTTTTCGAGTCCACCGGTTACGCTAAAATTCCATGATGTCACCTGGGTTCTATTTCCGAAGCGTTCTTCGAGCTTATGGAAGTTCGGATTTGTGTGCGATATCGCAGCCGTGACGTCAGCAAGATCTGCGAGCTTTAGACTTACGTTACCTATTGCAGCCCAGTCGGTGTTGTTTACCGGACTCACTAGTCGAAGTTCATCCACCCACATGGTTGTGGTTAACTCGTTCGGAAAACGTTCAGCAGGATTAGCAATACCAAAGCCGAAGTATGTAACTCTTGTTAGAATCGGACTACCCTTGATTGCATAAATACCCTGTGGGTCGTTCGTAGCCGGGAATTCCTGCCTGTCGTTGTATCGCGACTGATCGCGTATTTGTTTTATGGCTGTGAGATCTGCTAGCACAATGCGTAAATCTTGCCAGCCCCTTAATAGTGGTCTTCGGTATTCGTAATAGTTCGCAGAGTCTACACCAAATCGGATGTATGCGTACGCAGGCGGTGTTGCACCAGTCGTTACGCGGTCGGGCATGGTCTGGTCGCCATGAATGAAGTAGGCTATCTCGCGGTAGTTGAATAGGTCCCACGGACGGTATACGCGTGCCGCCATACGCTCTTCGCCATATCGAAGGTTTGTAGCCCTGATTACAAGCGACTGCTCATTATAGAACTGCGCAGAATACGGATCGGGATTGTTTAACACTTGAGGGGGCTGAACACCAGGGGGCATAGTGTAGAAATCTGGAGCATCGCCATTTTCTTCTCGACTGATATATGCGACCGAAAGGACAGAATCGGTTTCTGGTACATTGCTTTGAAGCTGATGTTTACGAAGCCAGTACGAACCAACAACACCCCAATCGGCAATAGAGAGTTTTACAATACCGCCACGGAATGAAACGCGGATGTACTGAATGTTCGTGAATAACGGATTACCAACCAGAGTATCTGGCTTGCGAATCGGGATGCGATAAAGGAACCAACCTTTCGGAGCGTTACCACCAACAATCTGTGAGTTCGACTCGGGGTTGGGATTTAATTGGACTTCATAACGGAAATAGCTATTGTCGAGCGAAATGGTTTGTCCGTTGTTTTCGTTCAGGATTTCTTTGTCAGGAAACTGACCCAACTCAGACTGTGTGGAGTTGCCTTCGTAATTGTTGTACTTGGCAAACAACTGCTCAGGCTGATTTTGTCTGTCAGCGGTAAAGTCAAAGAAGTAATCGTCGCGTGCAGGGTCGGCCTCTTCGTTGATCGGGAATGGGTATCTGACTTTTTCTGTGCCGTTATCAATGGTGTCGAGTCCAACGTCTTCTCCAACGTCGATAAGGTTGTTTTGCGGTGGACGGTCTTCGGTGTTTAATCTCCTGTCCGGAATGATGTCTTCGCTGATCTGTCCTAGATCTACATACATCTTCGAACCGGGCTCGTACGCATCGATACGCATCATGATTTCGATGTAGTCGATATTGTTATCGGCATCGAAGTTGGTGTTGAACGTCGAGAGAAGCCGTGTCATACCAGCCCAAATGTGATTCTTGTTTGCATTCACAAATGCCTGGGCTCCAGCTCGCACGTTAATCGAATCGGGTCCCTTCCAAACAGGCGTGAGGTCATCGACGAACTCGGCGTTTTGATTATAGATACCGCGGATGGTGGGCTCGAACACAATACGCAGCGGACTAATGTTCTGACGTCCCTGCACCAACGCGCGCTTTGGGTATACATCGCTCTGCACAACATCGGGTACAAAGCGCTGGAACCAGTACGCCTGCCCGCGAAATAGTGCAGCAGTGGTATCATTATCCCAGAGTGTATTGTCCTGTGGTGCAGATGAATATTCCCACACGGATGGAGCAAGACCAAAGGAGATGTATTTGCGTGCGGACTCGAAGTCGTCGAGATAAGCAACAGCCTTGCCCTGATCGCTCGTTACGTTCGATGTGCGTTTGTTAGGGTCGGGCGCAACCATTGCCCATTCACCACCAATATTCAAGGATGACGGAGCCTTTGTATCAAAGAACGGCAGAGCATCGAGTGCACGCGTTAGAAATGCAAGGTCCGATGTTAAACGGCCGTCGAATCCCAACATAAAATTCGCATTCGGCTCCTGTCCGGGCTGCACCCTGTCTACAACAGCCGACTGATCAAAATTCATCATCGTCATACCTATCGAGGCGACGGTTTTTCTTTTGTTGAATAGTTGATAATCGGCGCGCATTCCAACCAGCGTGCGCGTTGTCAGGTTAAACACATCGTTCTGCTCGTACTCGACGTTTAGATTTGCATTCGGTAGCGATGCACGTGCGTTCAAAAGCGACAGCGTACCAGAATAATAATCGACAGTGTAGTCGACCCCTTCGCGAAGCATGGCCCCATCAAGAGTGACTTTTACACTTCCGGGCGCAACGTTATATGCGAGTGGTATTCGGTTGCCCGATTGTGCCGTACCCGATGCTTCACCGATGATGAGGAATCGGTCTTTGGCTGCGTTTAGACGCGCTGTGACGTATGTGGTGTCGTAGACTTCGTTGAAAATGTATTGCTCTGCGACTTGCGGATTGCCCTTTGATGCGAAATATTCACGAAGACCTTCTCGAAAGGGCTCTAACGACGGAAAGGTTATTTCGCCACGTTGAGAGTTGAAGATTGGTGGACGCATGTCCATAAGTCCGTCGGGTGGTGGTGCACCCGTTCCGTTGTTTACCTGATCAAGTCTGAAGATCGTTACAATTTTATCCGGCGCGCCTTCTAGCACATCTGCAGAGTCGTTGTTGTTTCTGTAATACCACAATCCAAACTTCGAATCGGTAAGCGACACGTTGCTCACACCCACGGCATAGATGTTACGCATCATCCGAGCCCAGATAAGCGGGTAACCGGGCTGCATTTCCGGACGTGATACGAGCTTAAGGATAAGCGTATCCTGCAGCCCAATGTTCGTAGTAAGCGTGCCGTGGTAACGGTCGTCGTCGGGAGAATTCGTCGGACCCTCTGTGCGGTAGGCTACACCGTATGAACGGTCCTGTCTCATGTTGAGAATTGTAAGCGTTCCGAGATTTAAATCGACCTCGTAACGCTTCGGATCGAGACGCGTGAAACGTCCGTTCTCCACGAACCCCGCTCGCGCCACCTGACTTTTCAAGGCCGCAGGGTAACGTTGCCCAACAGGCTTTTGGGCATATAAAATCGGAGGCAGATCGGCAATTGCAACGGCGTCGTTTGTGGTTACGTTTTTTACTTCGGTTTCCGATTCCCACACTTCGATTTCTTTTACGACTAACGAATCACCGTCGACAGGCAACACAGGAGTCGCAGACTTGAAATACGAACGCCAGATGCGGAAGTATGCTGTGTCGAGAAAAAAGTGGTTGCGTGCATAATCGTATGCATGCAGCGGAACGATCGTAGTACGTGACGAACCGCCGCGTGCATTAATGAACTTGCGTTCGGCGCGACGTTGCGAGGCAATGGTCTTGATGTACAACGGACCAAACTGATAGTCAGACCTAACGCCAAACAAGGTCTGTCCGCCACCGATAAGTGTGCTTTGTGTTTCGAGATTTACGTTCCCAAACTCGACCTTCTTCACGATGTCGTCGTCGTACCCATCATAACCAACCTTGAATCGATTGTTGAACTCGAACTGATTGAGCGTATTCCAGTCGACGTTCATCTTGAACTTGTCGCCAATACGTGCACTTACATTTACCTGAATGTTCTGACTAAAGATCGGCGCCGATTGCGTTTGTCCGAGTGCCGAAGCAGTACCAAGACGTTGCGAATCCCATCTCCACCCGGCCTGCACATTTACTTCGCCGTTGACGTTAATCGAGATTTCAGGTTTGCCAAAAATGCCAAGCAGCGGATTTGGCGGCAGGGGTATTGTAATGTTTGTCGCTTGGTCGATTAGGCGTGTAAGCTCTTCCTGCGACTTAGGCTTCTTAATCTCGTACGAGAATAACGTCGAGTCGCGGAGCTTGCTCAACGTAGCCCCTTGCCTATCCTTTAAATACGTATTCAGATCGAGCGAATATGGCGTGCCCATCTCCAGACCCTCGAACGACTCGCGCAGATACATGCGCTCAAGCATCGAGTCTACAGCGCTCTGGCTGCTATAGCCGCCGGGTATTTTTAAGCCAGAGCGTTTTGTGCCAAATCGGTTAAGGCGCGAAGGGGGCGAGTAGCTTGGGAGGTCGGAGTTGGTCGGATCTCCGATGTTCAGACGCACCGAATCGTCCTGGAAGGCGCTCGCCATCATCCAGGCGGCGGCCTGTACGGTAAACGCGTGCAGATTGTCTACAGCCTGTGTGGCTGCGGGGACTTCTGCTGACAACGACATCGTAACGCCTAGGAAGGCGACGAAGAAGATTGTCGTTTGCATTAGGTCCCGGATGATAAATGATGAACAAAGATAGGCCGCGACGTAATTTTGATTCACTCGTTGCGGCCTTTGCTTCGGGGTTGCATACGACATTCCTGTCACCGTATTGTACCGCATGTTCCCTACCCGCCCCCTCCTGCTGATTCTTTTGCTGCTTTGCTTAATCGTTCAAACGATTGGCCAGCCCGCGAATTACAACTCCTATCGCACGCTTGGACAGAAGGAAATTGCCGCAATCACACAATCAGATACGCGGACGGTTATCAACCTCGGCGGCAACTGGCAACAGATCGAAGATGGTGTTCCCAGAGAATCTGTGTACTTGCCTTCAGGTGGCGGCATGCACGAACGCATGCACCTGCGTCGAGTTGTACGCCTCGAAGCATCCACTCTCGCAGAACGCTCATGGCAATTATTGTTCCTTGGAGTGAGCGACGAAGTTGAACTCCGCGTGAATAATCGCAACATCATGCGTTACCCTGGTGGCATGGTTCCGTTTGTAGCGCGCATACCCGACAATGCGCTTATGCCCGGCAACAACACTATAGAACTCGTACTGACAATAGCCGGAGACCGTACACTTCGGGTTGAACGGTCAGCTCGCAATGCTCGACGTCGGCAGATGGGAATCCTGCGTGAGATACTGCTTGTTGGTACGCCGCATATATGGACGAGTGACGTTAGATCTACGATTAATCTTTCTCCTTCACATGCGTCGGCCTCAGTATCCGTTCAGGCCACAGTGAACGGCGGCATGGTTGAGCGCATTGCAGGTGATTCTGCAAACGAACTCGTGCAGGGACGTGTTAATGTAATGGTCGAAGCAACACTCACCGCACCAGACGGGTCTGTCGTTGCACGCTCAACTCCACAGATGGTTCAGGTTGAACGATCGCGACAAATCGATGCAACGATGAAACTCGACGTTGCAAATCCGCGACTCTGGACTCCGGCTACACCCTCGATCTACAAACTCACGATAAACGTGAGCGCGGGTGGCCGACTTATCGATGCTCATGGATTGAACGTTGGAATCCGTTCAGTGCGCATAGGAAGTACAGAGCGTGGACGTCGATTTATGCTGAACGACTCGGCCATCTTCATCAATGCTGTAGAATACGTCGAAGACTACCCTGGTCTCGGCTCAACAATTTCATCGCACCTTATGGAGCGCGATGTATCGCTATTGAAAACGCTAGGTGTGAATGCAGTGCGATTCAGCAACGGAAGTCCACACCCATACATGCTGCAGCTCTGTGACAAATATGGTCTGATGGTTTTCTGCGAATTGCCTGCATTCGACATACCGAAGTCGATTCTGCCTGACGAAGAAACTACTGCCCGTTTGCGCAACGCTGGCGAACGACTGCAATCGTATGCAGGAACACATCCATCGATCGTTGCAATCGGACTTGGTTCGGGGCTTGAAGAAGGGGCTGAAGCCGTCGAATCGTACTTCCGTCAGTTCTCTGGTCCGATGCGTCGCAACAGCTCTCGTCTTTTGTACAAGGTTGTACCTGCTGCACTTGCTTCGCGCGCCAGTGAAGGTGGTTTTGACATGGTAGTTGTTCACTTCGCCACGCCGAACGACCGCTCAACGTTTGACAATACTGTTCGCGCATGTGCGCGAACGATGAGCCGTGCTTGTGTACTTACGTCGTTCGGTGCATTGCTTTCACCGTACAATCGTAACGGTATAAGCGACCCTCTCTCGAATGAAGCGCAGGCAGTTGTTATTCGCGACGCCTATCGCTCTACTGCTGCTGCCGGTCTCGGCGGCGTGGTTGTATGGACGTTTAACGATTATACGCTCGAGAGACCGTCGATGCTTACCGACGGACCCGATCCGTACGAACGCACATCGGGTTTGGTTGATGGATGGCGTCAGCAGCGTGTTTCGTTCTCGATGTTAAAATCGCTTATAAACGACGAAAAAGAGCCCCTTCTCCAGGCGCGTGATTTCTCCGATCAGACACCTCTGGTGTTTATCGTTACGGGCATTGTACTCGGACTTCTGCTCGTATTGCTTATCAATCGTTCGCGTCGGTTCCGCGAGTACCTGCTGCGGGCCATTGTACGTCCGTATAACTTCTATGCCGACATCCGCGATCAACGCATACTATCTACGATTCAAACTAGTGTGCTTGGTGTTGTAATTGCAAGCTGTGTCGGACTAATCCTTGCCTCGCTGTTGCACTTCATGCGCACGGATGCAGAAATCGAATATCTGCTGCACCTGTTCATTCCTTCAGCCGCGATATACGAGGGACTTCGCTTTATTGTGTGGCGTCCTGCGCTCGCAGTACTTGTTTGCTCTAGTGCCGTGATGTTGATGTTCCTGTTCTTCGCTCTTTTGCTGCGAGTTGGTGCAATGTTTGTTCGTGGTCGTATCCTTATGCGCGACACATTCACCATCGTGGTCTGGTGCGCTCTACCGCTTATCATTTTGTTGCCGCTTGGGATCGCGTTTTATCAGGTATTGAGCGCCGACGCAATGTCCCTTTGGGTGCCATTGATTATTGGAGTCATCACGGTATGGTTTCTTATCAGAATGCTTCGTGCAACATCGGTTGTGTTTGATGTTTCGGGAATGCTTGTCTACCTCGTCGGATTTGGAGTGCTCGTTCTTACACTTGGAGCGATTACATGGATTTATGCCGGACGTTATGATGCAAGCGCCTTTGTGCAATACTACTTTGCTGTCGTGAGCGCAGGATGAGGCCAGTCTCTGCTAGTACACTTTCGGATAGAGAGCAGTCTATCCTTCGTGCAGTTGTGCAGCTTTTCATTTTACATGCAGTGCCTGTGGGGTCGCGTGTTGTATCGCGCTACCTTGAACGCGAAATGCAATTGAGTCCGGCAACCATTCGGAATGTCATGTCCGACCTCGAAGATGCCGGCTACATTTCGCACCCGCACACCTCTGCCGGACGTATGCCTACAGACAAAGGCTATCGTCAGTATGTAGACTCTCTCATGAAAATCGAGGGCTTGCCTTCAGAAGAAACACATTCGGTGTTAGCCAACCTTCTCGTAACTCCGCGCGAGACTGTTGTGCGCGAAGCAACACGTATGCTCGGTTCGTTATCGCATCATCTCGCACTCATCGAACTGCCGCAATTACGCGATGCATCGGTGCAGAAGGTCGACATCCTACGCCTGACAAGCGATCGTCTCCTGGTTGTCATTGCTCTCGAGTCTGATATTGTCCGCACCGTGTCGCTCGAATGGACAGGAATCCTTGCCGACGCTACGCTCGACGACGTTACGCGTCATATTAACGAGCGGCTATCGGGACGTCCGTTGTCCCTACTCGCAACGCTCTTCCCCGAGAGTTCGGTTGTAACCCAAGGCTCGAACGGACTCGTCCGCCTTTTTGTCGAACAGGTCGGCCGCCTCGGCACCGGCACAGAAGGCTCAACATTGCTTATGGCAGGCACACAAAACCTGTTAACCCTTCCAGAATTCGAAGACCCTGCCCGCATGCGCTCGGTAATCGAGCTCGTAGAAAACGAAGATGTCATCGTACACGTCCTCGGCTCCGCTCGCGACGACGAGGGCGTTAGCGTCCGCATCGGAAACGAGCTCCTCACAGAACAACTACAGGACTACAGCCTTGTTTCAACAACATACCGCATAGGCCCCGCAAGCGGTTCGGTCGGCCTCATCGGTCCAAAACGCATGGACTACAGCCGCATGATTTCACTCGTACAAATGGTCTCCACCGTACTCAGCAAAACACTTACAATTAAATAACCTATGAACACCGAAACGAACATCCCGATCAACGACGCTGAGAGCCCCTTAGGCGGTCCCCTTAACGAAGAGACTACGGTCGAAACGTTGCAGCGCGAATTAAATGAGTGGAAGGACCTTGCGCAACGCAGGACTGCCGACCTCGAAAATCTGCGCAGACGATCTCGTCAACGCGAAGAGGATCTGGTCTCGTACTCATCCGAACACGTTATAACGAAGATGCTGCCAGTGCTCGATGATCTGCATGCTGCAGTCGAAGCCTCTAAGAAATCTACTGATGCAGACGCAGTGCGGGCAGGCATCGAGATGATCTATCAGAAGACACTAAAGATATTTAACGATTCTGGTGTACTGCCAATCGAGACCGATGCAGGCGAGCCATTCGACGTAGACAAACACGAAGCACTCATGCACACAACATCAGAACATCCCGAAGGAGCTGTTGTTCAAACGGTGCAGCGTGGATATCAACTGCACGACAAGGTAATTCGTCACGCAAAAGTCATTACATCAGCCGGAGCCAAGGACTAACACGATATGACCCAACGCGATTACTACGAAATACTCTCTGTCTCGAAAACTTCTTCTCCAGAAGAAGTCAAGGTTGCGTACCGACGCCTTGCCATGCAATATCACCCCGATCGCAATCAGGGCGATGCCTCGGCCGAGGACAAATTCAAAGAAGCTGCAGAAGCATACGAGGTGTTGTCAGACACAGACAAGCGCGCGCGCTACGACCGATTCGGACATCAAGGTGTAAAGAGCGCGCCCGGCTTTCAAGAATTCAACAACATCAACGATGTGTTCAGTGCCTTTGGCGACATCTTTGGCAACACCATCTTTGGTGACATGTTCGGTGGCGGTGGACGTCAGCAGGGCCAGCGACGCAGACAGAGTCACGGCTCGCAAGGCGCCGACCTCAAGGTTCGCCTCCCATTAACGCTCGAAGACATTGCTGCTGGCGTAGAAAAAACTGTAAAGCTTCGTCACTGGAAACCATGCAGTACCTGTAATGGGAAAGGGGCAAAAGGGGCTGGTGGCTACGCATCATGCACAGTGTGTGACGGCACTGGCGAATTACGTCAGATGTCGCGATCGGTGTTTGGGCAGTTTGTAAACATTTCCGCTTGTGCTACATGTGGTGGCACCGGCGAAATCCTAAAAAACCCTTGCGATACATGCGAAGGTGAAGGACGCGTCGAAGGTGAATCGACGGTGAAAGTCACCATTCCTGCTGGTGTTCGCACTGGCAACTACCTTACTGTCACAGGCAAGGGTCAGGCCGGACGCCGTGGAGGTCCAGCCGGCGACGCCATTGTCGTCATCGAAGAATTAGAACACGAGTTCTTCGAACGCGACGAAGACGACATCTACGACTCACTGGTTGTAGACTTCCCCACCGCTGCACTCGGCGGCGAATACGAAGTCACAACACTCCTCGGAACAAGCACGGTAAAGGTCGACGCTGGCACACAACCAGGAACGGAAATCCGCCTAAAGGGCAAGGGTGTTCCGCATCTGAATGCGCGTGGCGCTGGCGATCACATAATCCGATTCACCGTCTACGTTCCGACATCGCTCACGGGTAAAGAAAAAACATCGCTGAAAGAACTCACCAAGAGCGAAAACTTTCAGCCTCGCGAACGCGAAAAAGGATTCTTCGATCGTGTGAAAGAAGTCTTCTCTTAACTGCGTCTTGTAACAGAGGCGCCTCACATTATGAAGCGCCTCATTACATCTCTGCAGAAACACACGGGCACCACACGCAGCGAAGCCCTCACGGTCTTATCCATCGCCCTCGTCGTAGCAGCCGGCACAATCGGTCCGTGGATCTTCCGCGCCGACCCATTGCACGAAGTCGCAACGGCCGATAGAATACTCGCGCTGTTGGATTCAAGCAACGCGATCGACCCGATCGATGCGATTTCAACGAAGCGCCTCGGAATCTCTCGCGAAGCCACTACTCGCGATTCCTCAGCCCTTGTTGAAATCACACAAGAAGGCAATTCGCAAGATCTCTCAGCCCTAGTTGAAATCGCGTCGTCGAACGAACAATCAAGCCGGCATTCTAGCACCGCGTCAAGCTCGTCGAATTTATCTCGTCGCAGACCTGCATCGGGCTCAATGAACATCAACACGGCAAGTATGGCACAGCTCGAGCGGCTGCCGGGTGTCGGACCCGCCACGGCACAGGCGATTGTGAAGAGGCGCACGATGCGTCCGTTCATGAGTGTCGACGACCTTATGGACATCCGAGGCATCGGCCCAAAGAAGCTCGAAAAAATGCGTCCATTCGTCTCATGCGCCCCTGCCGCGACTAAAGATCTTCGCCGTAAGTAGAGCTCCTACAACATCAGTAAACGTTCTGAACCGTTAACTAAACGTCCCACTTAGTAACTTGCGTCCCATGATTTCAACCGTGTACTTGCATCCTGATCGAACCTTACGTGCAACGTGGAGTGTCGACGCTGACAACATCACGTTGACGTCGTTCGACGACAATGCGATGCTTGAGCAATCGGTCGGTGAGTCTTTTGGCGATGGTCTAATGAACGACACATCGAACGCTGCTCATACGAACGGCGCTTCAGCAATAACCACGGTCGTGCTTCATACATCGCAGGTGTACTTTCATCGCTACCCTGTCGACGCTGACGAGGACCACAATCGCAGACGCTTTTTCGAGATTATTACGTGCCTTCCACCGCTTGCACCCGAAGATCGCATCATCGAAGTGCCAATGCCAGGAGAGCTGCATGGGTCGGCGTGGCACGGACTACTCGTGATCCCTCAAACACATGTCCCAGATGGCTACGCAATCGACGATGTACGTGTTGATATTCTAGAGGACATTAGGGCGGCACGCATTGCAGACCTATTGGCCGACGAGGGCATTACCCTACTCGTCGGACAGCGCGGTGATGTATGGTGGTGTGCTGTTCTCGATACATCGGGAACCATTCAGCATCTAGTTCAAACGCCAGTGCACCCAGCCTTCGAAACATCTGTCGAGATACGCGACCTCGTGTTGGAAGTCAGTGGCAGTACAAAATCGCGTGCAGAACGCGTTATCGTTTTCGGGGATTCTTTAACTAAAGCGATATTAGACGATGTTACTATTGCGCTCGACGGACTCACCACGAGCGTTGTGCGCATGCAACCTTTCCGCACCCTCCGCGCCGATGTCGACGCAGCAACGCAGCAGCGTTGCGTCCGCCTGGCCCACATGCTCGGGCCCCTTGTTGGCCCCCTACCATGCGCATCATTGCAGGAGAGCTGAAGGGCCGCGTGATTTCCGCGCCGTCTGGTTCGGCGACGCGTCCGACCACCGACGCACTCCGCGAGACCATCTTCTCGACACTCGAACATCTCGTCGACTGGCCAACCTCAAACATGCTCGACCTCTGCTGCGGCAGTGGCGCTATGGGTTTCGAAGCACTTAGTCGCGGCGCACTCCACGCAACATTTGTCGATGCCAACCGCACCGTGTGTGTACAGGTCGAAGCAACAGCAGCCGACCTTGGCCTTAGCGACCGCTGCACCATTCACTGCATAAAGATCGAGCAGTACCTTGGCTCACAGTACCGTGGCTCTGGAGAAGCAAGAAAGTCGAATACTGGCGCAAGTGATGTACCTGCCGATCGCAAGTTCGGCGTTGTCTTCGCCGACCCTCCGTACGACCTCATGTTGTGCAATCGCATCGCAAAAGCCCTTGTGGTGAAGGGGCTGCTTGCGCCAGGGGGCTTGTATGTAGCAGAGCATGGCGACCGCGAAGCACTGCTTGCCGACGAACACTGGGAACACGTTGCGCAGAAGACCAGAGGTGCTGCCGTCGTGGACATCCGTAAATTGCGGAATAATCGCGTCGTTGTCGAATAGCCGCACCTCCATCTCGTCCTTCCCTCGCCTATGCCAAACCACGCCATGTACCCCGGGTCGTTCGACCCTATAACGAACGGACACGTCGATGTTATCGATCGTGCCGCGCAGATGTATGAGAAGGTGACCATTGTGATTGCGAAGAACAGTCGCAAAACACCGCTGTTTAACGAGCAGGAACGCCTCGACATGGCAACGCAAGCGTTGGCACATTTACCAAATGTGTTTGTGACATTGCACCAGGGACTCGTCGTCGACTTTGCACAGCAGAACGGCTGCAACGTTATTGTCCGTGGACTTCGCGCCGTCACAGACTTCGAATACGAGTTTCAGATTGCCCTCATGAATCGCAAACTCGAACCCACCATCACCACCATTTTCATGATGCCGCACGAGCAGTACACGTACCTCAACTCGAGCATCATTCGCGAGCTCGGTCGGTACGGACAAGACATCACAGCCTTTGTGCCACCGGTCGTTGCCGAGTACATGAAGCATAAATTCTCATCACAGAGCGCATGATTTTTCGATCGCTTACTGCACATAAGAAAGAAGCCTACTAAGTGAAGGTCCATATTATCACCCTCGGGTGTAGCAAGAACACTGTCGACAGCGAGATTTTGGCCGGACACATGAAGGCCAACTCACTCGAGCTCGCGTTTAGTGCCGAGGATGCCGAAGCAGTTGTTATAAACACATGCGGCTTTATCGATGCAGCGAAAGAGGAAAGTGTTAATACTATTCTCGAGGCCGTCGAACTCAAAAAGCAGGGCAAACTCAAGACCGTTGTTGTTGCAGGCTGTTTGTCGGAGCGTTACGGCGATGAACTCCGTCTCGAAATTCCCGAAGTCGATCACTTCTTTGGTACCGAAGCGTACGAGCCAATCCTTAAGGCCCTATCGCCGAATCTGAAGTACACGCTCCTCGGCGACCGTCAGCTCTCCACGCCAAAGCACTACGCATACCTGAAGATTTCTGAAGGCTGCGACAACCCGTGCTCGTTCTGTGCCATTCCAATTATGCGCGGCAATCACCGCAGCACGTCCATCGAAACACTTGTTTCGAATGCTAAGGGGCTTGTTGCACAAGGGGTCAAGGAGATTGTTTTAGTTGCGCAGGATTTAACGTTTTACGGACTCGACATTTACAACAAACGCTCACTTGCAGATCTCTTGCGGGCGCTTAGTGATGAGTCCGGCGCTACATGGATCCGCTGCATGTACGCCTTCCCTTCAAAATTCCCTCTCGACATTCTACCTGTCATTCGCGAACGTGCCAACATTGCATCGTATCTCGACATGCCATTGCAACACGCATCGACGAACGTGCTCAAGAGCATGCGTCGGGGCATCACACGTCGCGCAACAGAAGAACTCCTCGACACCATACGTCAAGAAATCCCCGACATCACCCTGCGCAGTACGTTTATCGTCGGCTATCCAAGCGAAACCCAAGCCGACCACGAAGAGATGCTAGAATTTCTTGCGAAGCAGCGCCTCGACAGAGTCGGTGCCTTCCTCTACTCGCAGGAAGACGACACCTACGCCTACATCCTCGGCGACCCAATCCCCCGCGAGGTAAAAGAAGCGCGCATGCAGGCAGTGATGGCTGTGCAACGCGAAATCTCGCTGGAGAAAAATCAGTTAAAGATTGGCAAAACGATTAACGTACTTGTCGAAGAAGAAATCGACGGCGAATATTCCTGCCGCTCAGAAGCCGATGCACCAGAAGTCGACAACGAGATATTTGTCCGGACGGAGACTCCTCTCGCCCTCGGTTCCTTCGTCGACGTGGTAATCGACGATGCCACCGAGTTCGATTTATTCGGAAGCGTAACGTTGCCCTAGGATTAACTCCATCTCGTCGAAGCCGGATACGTAATCGTCAGCTTCACCTTCTTGTCATTCCCAATTACAAACACCAATCGCACTGTGGTCTTCCCCGCAGCATTGGGGTGAATCATATCGTACAAATCAGAGACCTTGCGGTCTTCGTCCGCAATTATAGTAAAGCTTACTATCGTGTTCGGCGTTTCGTTGATGTCCTTAATCCATCCCTTGTGCGACTCTAGTGGGTCGACACTCAGAGCCACCACTTTCACGTTGCGCTTATCGAACGGCTCCTTGTATTTCGCAACCGTACCCAGCTCTGTCGTACACACGGGAGTGTAGTCGGCAGGACGTGAGAACAACACTCCCCACTTGTCCGCCAACCACTCGTGAAAATTTACGATGTTCTCTCCGTGAAGCGCCGCAGGTGACAATGCACAAGTATCCCATGGTGTGTTCTGATGTTTTGGATTCGCAACAGTACAAAAACCTGCGCCTCAAGTGACTACGGCTTGCATGTAACGGTTTGCGGCTACAAGAAGTTGGCGATTTTTACCACAAATGTTCATACGAAGAACGAATGTTTGTTGAACCACAAAACTGTCATACGAAGCACTGCAGCCCGCGCCAATTTCTTGTAGGTGCTGTTAGCAGATGCCCTTCTGTCTGTCCAAAGCGTTGGCGGTTAAGGTTTGCAGTCAGCCGTGCGGTTGATAAAATAAATTTGTAAATAAAGGTAGGGTGGATTTGTGGGTGGCGAAAATAACTCTCTTAAAAACTTTGGTTGTAGCGTTGGTTTGCAGCGGTTTTTAAGAGTGTATTTTTTTGTGGGTGGCTTTTCCTTCTTCGTTGTTGAAAAGTATTTTGATTTCAACTTGAATTTATCAAGACAATATCCATATTCTTGTCAAATAATGACAAGTCGCCAATTTCCCAAATGAACAGTCTAAAATCAGAATTAGGGCAATATCTTAGAAAGCTCAGAAAAGAAAGAGAGGAGACACTTCATCAAGTGTCAAAGGGAACTGATATTGATTCTCCTACGCTCAGTAAAATTGAAAGAGGGGAACGATTGCCCACAAGTGAACAGTTGAAACGGTTAGCAAAGTTTTACAAAGTGTCCGAAGCAAGTTTGAAAGTAAAGCACACTGCCGAAAAGATTTTGAAAGAGTATGGTGCAAACGAAACTACTTACGATGCGATTCAGCTTGTCAATGAACAATTGACTACTTACGCTAGAAAATCAAAAGAGAAATAATTGTGAAACAGAAAATCAAAGGTCTTATTGCATACTTCATTGGAAGTTTAAGTCCGATGGAAAAGAAAATTCCTGTGCAGGACTTGAGCATTTTCTTTTCTGTCTTGATTGCAACTTTCACTTTGAGAAAGAAGCAAAATGAAACTGGTAAAGTGAAAACCTCTTTTGCTGATTATCATTCTGAATTCAAAACAGAAATTCAACTTGTCAAACATAAATTTCCCGAACTGATTAAGATTTTTCTTACAATAGAATCTCAACTAAAAACCGAACTACTTTCTTCTGTCTTTGAAAAATTAAAAATTGCTTTTGAAATAACAGATGATAATGT
>Ga0163153_10001354_pt1 | contig 38853 bp, 43 predicted proteins | sample OliLakLV19MP6IB1_FD_148629 | JGI IMG/M metagenome (GOLD analysis project Ga0163153, IMG submission 148629) | Freshwater microbial mat bacterial communities from Lake Vanda, McMurdo Dry Valleys, Antarctica - Oligotrophic Lake LV.19.MP6.IB-1 | ecosystem: Environmental > Aquatic > Freshwater >... | reverse complement strand
CCCGACCGCATCAGGCGCTTGACGGCCAGACGCCTGACCAGGTGTACTACGACAATCTGACGACACGGCGGACAGCCGCGTAGTCAGCAATCCGCCGGGCGCCACTTAAGGAATGGTCTACACTGTCCAACCAACCGGAGCCACCTCTCTCCTCCTGTGATCATTCCGGTTCTAGTGATATCTGCGTTTTTGCCCTGGCAGCTATTTCCCTTGCCGTTTTCCACGATGCCTCTTCAACTGACTCTTACATCTTATTGGATTTTGATCCTCCTGTTGAGCTTTTCTTGCTCTGACAAAATCAATAGCTATACGTAAATTCCTCCAAATTTGGTGAGGAATGGCATGATCCCAGACCCTCACCACAAAGGTAGGGGCTGTCTCAGCCCTTTTAGGGTCTAGGCAGAATTCCAATGTCGGGCTACCTTTCCTAAAACAGCCGACCTTCACTTTGGCCAGCTGCCAATAAGTGCGCTACAGGGCATGCGCTGTATTTGCTTAGAAGGGCGAACAACAACCATCGAAGACCGGGAAGGAGAGCCCATGGCCGATCAAAGGCAGGAGGCGATATCTGAACTCGTCACAGCATCTGGCATTGACCTGACCCAATTGGATCGGACTCTCCTGCGAGCAAGCCTCGATGTGCAAGGGACGACGATGGATGGAGAGACGGTGCTATTGGATCTGAGTAGCGGGCGGTACTACACCTTAAACCGGCTCGGGAGCGTCATTTGGGAGCAGTGCATGAAGCGGCAGACCCTTAGCGCAATCCATGCCGTCCTGTGCGAGCGGTTCGAGGTCGACCCTGAACAAGCGCTTGACGATCTGGTGGCCTTGGCTAACGAGTTGATTCAGGAAGGGTTATTTCAACAGGAAAGGAGGTGAAGAACAAATGGAACAAAAGAAAGAATCGTATGCTCAGCCGGTAGTTGTGAAGCACGAGTTGCTGCGCGACATCACGGCGGGCACGTCAGGTCAGGTAATCTGCCGGCAATGTGAGGATAAGTAGATAGGCAGGGGCTGGCCGGTTTACAGAAATTGGCCAGCCCCTATTTTAGAATTAAGGAGGTAATAGAGAGATGGAACAGAAGAAAGTATCCTACGTTCAGCCGATGATGGTGAAGCACGAACTGTTGCGCGATATTACGGCGAGTTAGTCAGGCTACAATTGTGACGACGATAGGCAGAAGCACGGGTGGTGGCGGAATAACGACTAACTCGAAGGGGCTGGCACGCTGAATGAGCGGGCCAACCCGTCTCCCTGCTGCAAATGGCTGGCGGAAAGAAATACGTCGGTTAAATCTAGAGGATATGGTAGAGATGAGTATGGCTGAGTATCGGTATTCGCTCTATGGCACGGCGGTTCGGTATGAGACGGATGTCCGGATTCTGGCGCAACCGGTGAACGAGTTGCTGCGGCATTTTCGTCAAGATGATGCGCTCGAAGCCGACACGGCTCTGGCCCTTCGTTTTCACCAGGTGAAGGATCGGGTGGAGGTCCCCCTCACGATTTCTGCATCGTCTCGACAGCTGGCGTCCGGTACCGGCGAGGCCGTTGGGGATCGGCGAGCGACAGGATTGCCCTATGAAGTGATTCTGGATCAGGGGCTCCTGATCGCGGAGTTTGATGGCATCGGGGTCTTGGTGATCGATGGCACGCAGAGTCGGGCCGACGGTTATCTGATCAATCCCGATCGGCTGCCCTCCAATCTCATTGAATATCTGTTTCACCTGGCACTGATTGAATTGCTGCGGCGCCGCGGGCTCTATACGATTCATGCGACGGCCTTGGAACACAACGGGCGCGCCATTTTGATTCCCGGCAACAGCGGTCGCGGGAAGACCACCTCGTTTATCTCATTACTCCGCTCAGGCTATCGCTATCTGTCGGACGACCATCCGCTCTTGCAGGACTCCAAGGCCCATGTGGACGTGCTGCCGTTTCCGATCAAGATCAATGTGACGGACGCCACGGTGCAGTTTTTCCCGGAACTTAGAGCGGCCTCAGAGCAGGTACTCCATCCTGGTGTGCCCAAACGATTCTTTTATGCCGAAGATCTCTATCCAACGGCGGTCGGGGAGCGCTGCCAGCCGGCTTTGGTACTTTTTCCTCATGTCGTGGATTCACCACAGAGCCACCTCGAGTTGCTTCCCAAGAGCCGGGCATTGGAAGCGCTCTTGCCGCAAGCTCTGCTGGTATACGATCAAGAGGTCGCCAGGCAAGAATTCAAAGTGCTGGCGAAGCTCGTGCAACAGGTCGACTGTTACCGCCTGCATTTCGGTCGCGATATTCTGGATTTACCGAAACTGATCACTCCGTTGCTGGAGAAGGGACGATGAAGGAGCCTCGACAGTTTCCGTGGTCGTCTGAATCAGAGCTGCTGGTCTGGTCTGCACGCACGCGCGTCACCGAGGAACTGCGCGCGGACATCTCCTCACGGGTCCAGAAGCCTCTGGATTGGGGACTGATGCTGGATTTAGCCGCGTATCACGGTGTGCTTCCGTTACTCTACCGGAATCTGTCGACCATCTGTCCTTCTCTTGTGCCGGGCGATACGTTGACGAAGCTGCGTCAGAAGACTCAAGCCTGTGCCTTGCTGAATCGATCGCTCGCACAGGAGCTTGGAAATCTGTGTGACGCGTTTGCCGCGCGCTGCGTACCGGTTGTGCCGATAAAAGGTGCGACTTTGGCGCTGTCCGCCTATGGCGATCTTACGCTCCGAGATTTCAGTGATCTCGATCTCCTGATTCCCGAATCTGCGATCGGGGCCGCGCAAGCGGTGTTGTTCGCCCAGGGTTATGAACGGAAAGATCCTTCGAGCAACCCTACGGAAGCTGAGCACGACGAAGGGCCCTATCATGTGTTTATCAAGACGCGCAGCCTAGTTCGGGTCGATCTTCAGTGGGTAATGGCGCATCAGCACTTTGCCTTTCAGCTAGATCGTCCGGAGTTCTGGGCACATCGGTCGCCTGTGATGCTGGGGAGTTCGACTGTACAAGTCTTGGCGCCGGAGGAGCTGCTGATTCTTCTTTGTGTGCATGGATCGAAGCATGCCTGGGAGCAGCTCAAATGGGTCTGTGATGTCGCGGAACTCCTCCGCTCACATCCGGATCTTGACTGGGAGCGGATCTTTGCAAACGCAACGGCCTGGCGTTGCCAACGATTAATTCACATTGGATTGGCGCTGGCTCATCGGGTGTTGGATGCCCCGATCCCTGAATCGGTCTGTGCCCGCTATTCGACTGATGCCGATGTCCGGATGTTGTCCGAGCGTATGCCGGCCAGTCTCTTGGCGAGTCCCCGGAATGGTGTCAGTGAGGAGCAGGCCGCGGCCTTCTATTTGACGTTGAAAGATACCTGGTGGGAACGGTGTCGATTCGGCCTGGTGCTGTGCCGGGACGGCTCTTCAGTAGTGGAGAATCCGCCGAGTTGGTTTTCCCGTGGTAGGGGGCTCATGCGATTAGCTCATCTCGTTCGGCCATGCCAGCGTGCGGTGAGGAATCTAGTTCCATCTTCAATCCGAGGTGTGATCAATCGATGGGTTGAACACGGAGGCTGATGGTCCTGTCGATCCAATTCATTCCAAGCTATCCGTTCTCCAGGCTCGACGAACCCTGACCGCCATACCCAGAACATCCGGTGCAACGGCTATCGTGGCCTCAACCTCTTGAACGTGAGGGGCATGGCGAGTGAACCAGAAGGCGCGATTACTGGAATTTGCCGGACGACTTGTTACAGTGAGCCCACAATGAAGCGAGTCGTAAAAAAGTACTGGATGCTGCTGCAGGTGGCTGCGATCGTGTCCTGGGTTCGCCTTCGGTTGCGCGGAGAGAGCCTTCCGGCGGTGCTGAAGCGACTGGATCCTGCCGCTCTGTCCGGAGAGACTGACTCCGCGCGATTTGAAGATCTGGTCTACTATATGGACCGGTGGCTCCAACTCTTTCCCTACAATGCAAAAGGGAATTGCTTTCCCCGTTCGTTGGCGTTGTATTGGTTCGCCACACGATCAGGCTACCCGGTGTCGTTCCACTGCGGGGTGCGAAAGGACGGGGCCGGTCTTGATGGCCATGCTTGGCTGACGCTGGATCGTCAGCCGTTTCACGAGCCCGGCCAACATTGGCAGCGTTTCACCGTCACCTATTCGTTCCCTTCCGAGCAACCGGTCGACCGTGAGCCGGGACCGCCTGTGCGCCCACGGAAAGGGACGACGGCGACCATCTGACGTGAGAACATACGCAACTAACTTCTATGAATAGTCTTTTGCTCCGCATACGTCCCTTTCTTCAAACGGTTCGCCGCGCCCTCTCGTTTGTGTGGGAAAGCAGTCCAAGTCTGGCTGTCGGCAGTATTATCGTGCGCGTGATCCAAGGCCTTTTACCGTTACTCGTCCTGTATCTCACGAAACTATTGATCGATGCCGTGACCGAAGGGCTCAAGACTCCAGCAGGTGAATCTTCGATGACCCACGTCACCACCATCCTTGGTGGGTTAGCGGGCGTCGCAGTCGCCAGTGCGATCCTCACCGTTGCGGCTTCCCTCATCTCAAGAATTCAATCTCAAGTGGTCACGGACCACATGCATGCGCTCCTCCAGGCCAAGTCGGTTGAAGTCGATCTTGAGTACTACGAGAATGCACAGTATCAAGACACACTGCATCGTGCACAGCAAGAAGCGCCCTATCGCCCGACAGCGATTCTTAATGCATTATTGCAATTCGGTCAAGACGCGATTTCCTTGCTGGCGATGATAGGCATCCTCTGGTGGCTGCATTGGGGGGTGATTCCGGTCTTGATGTTGACGGCTATCCCATACTTTTTCGTCCGCCTGCAGCAATCCAATCGATTGTATGAGTGGGAGCGAGAACGGACACCGCTTCAACGTAAGGCCTGGTATGTGAATACGCTGCTGACCCAAGCAACGGCGGCGAAAGAAGTCCGGTTATTCGACCTCGGCCCTCGATTGCGGCAATGGTTCCTTGACGCGCGTTCGGTGTTGCGTCGAGAACGGATCGCGTTAGAGCGCCGATGGGTGCTTGCGGGTCTTGCCGCGCAGATTGTGGGAGTGGCGGGTGTGTTCGGCGTCTACAGCTTCGTGGCGGTTCAGACGTATCAAGGGTTGCTCACACTGGGCAGCCTTGTCATGTATTTTCAAGCGGTGCAGCGGGCGTCAGGATTTTTAGAGGGGTTGGGGTGGAGTGTATCAAGCCTCTATGAAAGTAATCTGTTTCTATCCTCGTTGGATGAGTTTCTGGGAGTGAAGTCTCGTTTGCCGGAGTCGTCACATCCGAAGCAAATTCCCAGACCGATTATGCAGGGTCTGACGTTCGATCGCGTGTCTTTCCAGTACCCGCATGAAGAACGCGTCGCGATACGGGACTTTACCCTTACCATCAAACCCGGTGAGCATGTTGCATTTGTCGGGGCCAATGGCGCTGGGAAGACAACGCTGGTGAAGCTTCTATGCCGCCTCTACGATCCGACGGGAGGGCGCATTACGATCGATGGAACAGATATTCGGGATTATCCCATTGCCGATCTGCGTGGCGCCGTCAGCGGGATCTTTCAGGACTTCGTCAAGTTTCAACTATCGGCGAAGGAGAACATCGCCTTGGGTGTACGAGCGTCAGATGTGGATCTTGCTACTGTGACCCAAGCTGCAAAACAGGCTGGAGTCCATGAAGCCATCGAACGCTTGCCGAAGGGTTATGAGTCCTTGCTGGGCAAGTTATTCGACGGGGGACATGAGCTGAGTATCGGGGAATGGCAGAAGGTGGCACTCGCCAGGGCCATCCTCCGCGATTCTCAAATCCTGATTCTCGACGAACCGACCAGTGCCATGGACGCCAAGGCAGAAGCGGAACTGTTCGAACGGTTCCACGAGCTAGCGCAAGGACGGACGGCGATCTTAATCAGCCACCGATTGTCGACAGTTAAAATGGCCGACCGGATTTTCGTGGTGGATCGCGGCCAGATCGTGGAACAGGGCACCCATGATGACTTGATGGGCCGCCAAGGCCTCTATGCCTCGTTATTCCTCACGCAAGCGCAACACTACCAATAGTCTCACCTCCCTTCTGATCGTTCCTTTTCCCTGCCAGAATTGAACAGTCGAGTCTGTCTTGTAGCATTTGCGTGAGTGGATGCTGCTCAGGTCTTTCACTCTCGATAGGCTGAATACGTAGGTTTATGTATATGCTTAAGTAGGGGATCCCCCGCTTCCAGTGATCTAGGCAGAACGTCCGGACGAGGCTAATCTCCTCGAAGACATGGCACGCCGTACTGTCGCCACTGCAGCATTTCTACAATATCAGGCGCCGGAGAGGAGTCACCTTCAGTGATTCTCATTCTTGCCGATTGGACCGATCCCTGGGCCAAGCTGGTTCATCGGGAAGCTCAACGGACGGGTGGGGATGTCATTTGGGTTGAACCCTTACGGCTTCTGGATAAGATTCTGCTCAATTGGCCAGTCGCCGCTGGGGAGGCGGTCGTTCGTGGATCTCTGGACATCGACGGCCGGACGATTCCCCTCAATGACCTGACCGGAATGTTTGCTCGTCTCCCTTTTCCACTCCGTTTGGATCTTGATGGGCTATCGGACGCTGATGCCCAGTATGTGATGAAGGAGGCCAGCGCCGCCTGGCTGGCTTTTCTGAATGCCATGCCCTGTTCCGTGGTCAACCGGCCGATGCCCGGGGGCAGACCCACGCTCCTTTCGGGAAGCCCGCTGCTGGCGACGCTCGTGCGGGATCATGGGTTTCTCCTTCCGGCCTCCCGCTGTACATCAAGCCAAGCCGATGCCCTGCAGCAATTCAAGGCCTGGGGCGAGTCGGCTTATCTCAAGCCTCTCGGGTCAATTGAGCCGGGTCAGATCCTGTATTCGCACGATGGGGTCGAGCAGATCCGTCGAGTCATGGAGCAACAGGCGGTCTCAATTCAAGCCATCCCGCACGGGCAGCGGGTGACTGTGTATGTCGTCGGGGAAGAGGTCGTCGCGACCGTCCTGCAGCCAAGTGAGGACGTGACGCAGCGGATAGAGATGCCGTCGGTACTGTCAAAAGACTGTCTCGGTCTTGTGGGTGATCTGGGACTCACGTTTGCCGAATCCCAGTTCATTGTGACCCCTGAAGGGCCAATTTATTGCCTCGACGTGAGCAGCGCTCCAGGATTCTGGTGTTGTCCGCAAGAGGTTCAACCGCAGATCGTGTGCCGCCTGGTCGAATATCTTTCCAAAATGAGGAGTCTATCGCGTCATGATTCTCCTAATGGGCCCGATGGCCGACCCAGTGCTCGCGAACGTCTGTGCGAGACTCGCAGCCCGCAACGCTGACCTCATGCTCGTCCATCCGGAGTCGGAAGGGGATAGCTGGGATATCACGTGGTCAACTGAGCGGGGTGCGATGGCCGATCGCCTTCGCATCGGCAACCGCACCATCCTTCTGTCCGATATCGATTCTGTGTATCTCCGGGCGTTGGGCAGCCATGCGGCATCGATTCCTCGCGAGCGGATGATCGTGACAGCGCTCTGGGAATTTGCCGAGAGTCTGCCGGTATTGGTGGTTAATCGACGCCAAGCGTCGCATACGAATATGTCCAAGCCTTATCAGCAACGGTTGATTGCGCAATACGGCTTCCAGGTTCCGAAGACGCTGATCACGATGGTCCCGGAAGAAGCCAGGCGGTTCTACGATGACTGCCAGGGACGGGTGATCTACAAGTCGATCAGTGCGGAGCGGTCGATCGTGAAGCCGCTCAGACTAGAGGATTTCCCCCGCTTAGAGCAGATCCGGTACTGCCCGGTGCAACTTCAAGAAACGATTCCCGGTACGGACCTGCGTATCCACACGGTGGGTGGCCGCCTGTTTGCGACCGAGGTGCTGTCGGATGGGGCGGATTACCGGTATGCCGAGCGAGAAAACAAACAACGCACGATGCGGGCGGTCGAATTGGAGCCAGGCTTACAGACCCGTTGTCTCAATCTTGCCAAGGGACTGGGATTGAGCCTGAGCGGGATCGATCTACGTCGGACACCGGATGGCGCCTATTACTGTTTCGAAGTCAATACCAGCCCGGGGTTTACCTTTTTCGAGAACTATACGGGTCAACGGATCGGCGATGCCTTGGCCGATTTGCTTTGTGCCGGACGGGCGTAATGCAGGTGGAAATGTCGAGTCACAACGAAGGGAGCGTCATCATGGGGAGACAGCCGTTTATTACCGCCGATTTGAGGCCGGATATGACCGTGGAGTCCGATCCCGGACAAGCTTCGCCGGCTGGTAACGCGACGACCGCACAACTGGCCGAAGCGGCTCGTGCCGTACTGTCGGAAGGGGAACAGCAGCAGGTTGAACGGGGCAGACAGGATACCCGTCAGGACCTCATGTCGGCGGTGCCGCGCCCCAATCCGGATGTCCAGGGAACGACGCTCGATGGCGAGACCGTGTTACTCAGTTTGAGCACCGGCCGCTACTACACTTTGAATCGGGTTGGCAGCGCGATCTGGGAGACCTGCACAGGAACACAGTCCATTCAGGCCATCCACGTCGCCCTGTGCGGGCGGTTCGACGCTCCGCCGGAGCGGATTGCCGATGATCTGTTCGCCCTCGTGACCCATCTGAGTCATGAGGGACTTTTAACAATAGAAAAGGCGTGAAAATGAATTGAACCACCGCGCAGCTTGCACGGGCTGGCCGGGGTTGAAGAAGGAATCAACTTCTCTAGTGAGAGATGCAATGAATACAGCGGTTATGGCCGGCGAGTTTCTCTTCAATTGTTATGGCTTCGATCTCCGATTTTGGACGTCAGTGTCCGCATTTGTCGAGCCGGCGCTCGTATTTCTCCGTCATTTCCAGACGGACGTGGCGCAGGGAGGGTCGGTGTTGACGATCCAGTTTGAGGAAGTTGCCAGTCGAGCTGAGGTGCCGGTGGCGGGGTCAGTAGGCTCGAAGGTGTTATTTTCTGGGGAGCAGCCTTCTCTGGGGGATACGATGCGTCCGCTGTGGCATTGCGAGATCGTGCAGGACGGGAATCGGCTCATTGCCGACTTTCATGAGCAGGGTGTGCTGGTGATCGATGGCGCCAGGAATCTGGTGGAGGGCTACTTTGTTCGACCCGATACCATGCATCCGGACGTCTGTACGAGCTTTTTCCACTTTGCGCTGTCGGAACTCCTGAAGCGGAATGGCCTCTATACGGTGCACGCGACTGCGCTTGAGTATCAGGGCCGGGGAGTGCTGATTTCCGGTTATAGCGGTCAGGGAAAAACCACCTCGTTCTTATCGTTGCTCCGGTCGGGGTTCCTATATTTGTCGGATGATTATCCGTTGCTCCGTGATCGGGGTACCCAGATGGAATTGCTGGCCTTTCCTATGAAGATCGATGTCACGGATCGCACGATCGAGTTCTTCCCTGAACTGCACAATGCGGCGCCCGGGATCTTGCAGCAGGGGATCTGCAAAAAATTCTTTCAGGCGGAGGATCTGTATGCCGACTCCATCGGGAGCTCCTGCACGCCGACCATGATCATGTTCCCGCATGTGGTTGATATGCCGCATAGCTGTCTGGAACCGCTGCCTAAGATCCGCGCGCTCGAGGCGCTGATACCGCAAGGACTGTTGGTCTATGACCAGGCCGTAGCCCGCCGTGAATTTCAAGCTTTGTCGAAGCTCGTTCAGCAGGGGGATTGCTATCGCCTCCACTTCGGGCAGGACGTTCTAGATCTGCCCACGTTGATCCGTCCGCTGCTTGACGCGCGATCCGCGGCGTAGTCGGCAGCGCCTGGGGCTATCGGTGAGGCTGGGAATTGGGCTGAGCCAGAAAGCTGTGGAGACGCTCTCGTGATGCACAGGGTCATGAGGGACTTTAATAAGAGAAAGGGGGTGAAGAAGAATGGAGCAACAGAAGAAGGAGTTGTACGCAGAGCCCGTGTTGATCGCGCATGAATTGTTGCGCGATATCACTGGGCAGAAGTCGGGCGTAAAGAATGGTCGTGAGAAAGTCGGCAGCGAATCGCCCACCTAGCCGCGTGTGTGGGTTGGCCGGCCTCTGCCGGCCAACCCACACATATGACCAAGCAGGTGCCATTGTTTACGTGGTGCGAAATCAGATAGAGGGTGATGGTGATTGACGCAATTCGATGGTTTCTGGAACGCGTGGCAGAATATTCCCTGTCTGCCGTCTCTTCCTGGGACAGTTTCGCCGCTGCCATCGGAGAGCTTGGCGGGACCTTCACCAGGTTCACGAGCGGCCTGGCCTGGCCCTATCTGCTTGCCAGTGTAACGATTGCCGGGGTGGCGTACCATTTGTCCAAGAAGCGCGATGTGCCGCTTGCGTCATCCTTCAGGGCGTTTCTGTTTCCTCGTGCTGTGTACGGTCACCCCTCTGCGTTCTTGGACTACCGTTTTTATCTCGTGAGTGTTCTGCTCAATGTACTGCTCTTTGTTCCCATGTTGGTCGGTATCGGGGTCCTCGCTGAGAAGATGGGGAAGGGTGTATTGATCGGATATCTGGGGTGGGAAGCTCCGGCCACCTTGCCGGTGCCCGCCCTCTTTGCCGCTGCGCTGGGGTTTTACCTGCTGCACGACTTCATGAACTATTGGGCTCATCTGCTGCTCCACAAAGTCCCACTCTTGTGGTCGTTTCATCAGGTGCACCATTCGGCAGAGGTGTTGACACCGATTACAGCGTACCGTGCGCATCCATTGGAATTTTTTGTGACGGCGATCCTGCGTGCGCCGGTGATTGGCTTGGCCTTTGTCTTTTATGAGCACATTTCGCCGCAGGACTTGGCCGTCACGACGATCTTCGGCATCAGCCTGGTGGGGTTTATGTATGGGCTCTCAGGGTTTCATTTGCAGCATTCTCATCTTCCGATCTCTTACGGTCCTCTGCTGAATCGCGTCCTGATGAGCCCAATTGTCCATCAAACGCATCACAGTCTTGACCCCCGACATCACGACAAGAACTTCGGGGTAAAGTTTGCGTTGTGGGATTGGTTATTTGGCACTCTGTGCGTGCCAGATCGCCACGAACGACTCCAATTCGGGCTTATCGGCATGAAAAAGGACGATTTTTTGACGGTTGGGAAGCTGTATGTCGGGCCGTTCCAACGTGCAGGAGGGTTGATCCGGCGATGCTTCGCGTCCGGCCCACTCACTCGCTCTCAGGATGCCGGGCGTTCTGAGGGACTTTGACACTAGAAGGGGGGTGAAAAAGCATGGAAGAACAGAAAAAGGAATCCTACACCGAGCCCGTATTGATGGCGCACGAAATGCTGCGCGACATCACCGGCGGAACGTCTGGTGTCAAGACCCGCGACAAGAGCGGCAAGGAGAGCGACGGCGCCAGTTTCTAAGTGTGGGTTGTTCGAGTCGCTGTTGGGAAACGTGAGCTGGCCGGTTCGAGAGAACCGGCCAGCTCATGACTTGGACGAGATGGCCTGCGGATTGCCGGTGAGGCAACGGATGGTCTTCGTTCCTGAGCGCGTCATGCTTTTGTTTCGGCAGCGCAGTGGTACGAGAGGGCGACGCAGGGTGAAGATAGATAGGGGCCGTCGCTCCCGTGAGACGTCTGGGGCACGGGGGACTTTAACAATCGAAAGGGGGTGAAGAAGAATGGAACAACAGAAGAAGGAGTCGTACGCCGAGCCCGTGTTGATCGTGCATGAATTGCTGCGCGATATCACTGGGCAGAAGTCGGGAGGGTGTCAAAAAGCGCTGGATAACACCTGCGTCGACTAATCGATGCCCCTGGTGACAGGGGTACGAAGAGTGCGCTGGCTAGACTGGTTGGCGAAAAACCGCCAACCAGTCTAGCGGTGTTCCTGGATGGGCGGTGATGCCTAGGCCGCTGACCCTCTGAGTGCCTCGCAGGAAGAGGAGAGCCTGTGCCGGATGATCTGTGTTGGGATAGGTGTCGGCCATGATTGAGCGTATCAGCTGGTTCGTTGAGCGGGTGTGGGAGACGGTGTTTGCGTCATTCCACTCCTGGTCCAGCTTTCAAGAGGCCCTTGAACGGATTCCGCTGGTGTTCGTCAACTTCACGAACGGGCTAGCCTGGCCGTATCTGCTCTCCAGTCTGGGGCTGGCCTGGTTGCTCTATTTTGTCGCCCTGCGGCAGGGCGGAACGACCGCCAAGTCCTTTCGCGAGTATGCGTTTCCGGCACATCTGTATCGCCATCCGTCCACGTTGCTGGATTTCCGGTTTATGGCCGTCGATACGGTGCTTAATTTTCTCATGTGGATCCCAGTCTTTTCCGGGGTCGGGCTCCTGACTGCCAAGATCCTCTCAGTGGTGGTCATCCAGCGAATGGGCTGGGAGCCGCCCGGGTCATTGACCCCGGCGGCGATCGCCGTCGCGACGATGGGGCTCCTGCTTTTGTCCGATCTGATCAATTATTGGGCGCATGTGTGGCTTCACAAGAATCCCGTCCTCTGGTCATTCCACCAAGTGCATCATTCCGCCGAGGTGCTGACGCCGGCGGCCGCCTTTCGGGTGCATCCCGTTGAGAATCTGATCACGGTAATGCTTCAGGCGCCGGTGGCCGGACTGTCGGCCCTGTTGTTTCAAAATGTGCTCGGACGTGACCGGCAGTTCATGATGATCTTTGGCGTGAGTATATTCGGATTTATCTATGGCTTGCTGGGGACGCATCTTCGGCACTCCCATATCTGGATGTCCTATGGGCCTTGGTTGAACCGGTTCGTGATGAGTCCGGCACACCACCAACTTCATCACAGCATCGCCCCCCGGCATTGGAATAAGAATTTTGGGGTGAAGTTCACCCTCTGGGATGCGCTGTTCGGCACGCTCTATGTGCCGAGGGAGCCCGAGACACTACAGGTCGGTCTGCCAGACGCAGACTCGCGAGACTTTACGACTGTGCGAAAACTCTACTTTCTTCCGTTTGAAAAGGCCGGAAGAGGGCTCCTTTCATTGGGACAGAGGCGAAGGTGAAACAAGCACAGCCGTCTCGCGATAGATCCCGCTTCCTTCTGACGTTTTGAGTGAGATCTCTGCTGATACTGATGTGATCGTACTAAGGCGGAGCATGTCGAAGAGTAGGCGTACTCATCAGCAAGCTGGGATTGTTGAGAACTCTGTTGGCGCTGCTATTGGTGGGGATTCTGGTAGATGATGACTCTGTTCTCGCGCATGAGTGAGTTTGTTCGTGCCTCGGCCACGAACAATGCGGTGAAGGCCATCCGTCAAGCGATCAGTCGCTCACGATAGCGTAACGCATTGAAGGCCTCCGTTCTCTTTTGATCTTCGCAGGACGTTGTCGCCGTTGCTCCTGAAAAAACCTGCATGGTAGGATAGCAACGCAGCGGGGAGCTGCGAATGTTGAATGTGAATGAACAATGTTGAATGTTCAGACTGGTCAGAAATTCAACATTGAGCATTAAACATTGAGAAAAAGAGGGTGCCATGAAAAAACCATGGATTGCACCCTTTGCACTGCTGGCTCTCATTGCTGTGCCTACCTGGTCTTTGCCGAGGGACTGTTCAAAGTTGGCGAAAAGGCGCCGTCGTTTGCGTTGACTGCCATCACCGGTGAGACTATGGGGCTGGATACCTGTAAGGGGAAGGTCGTGGTACTTGGACTGTTCCATATCTGCGAGCCCTGTATGATCCAGGGGACGGCGTTTCAAAAGGTTTCCGAGATGACGAAAGGGAAAGACGTGGTCGTGCTCGGCGTCAATTCTTCCGGTGACTCCAAGAAGAGTGTCGGGGAGTATTTGTCCACGTTTCCTGTAAAAGTCACCTATCCATACCTGCTTGATCCAAACAAGGTGACGGACAAATTCTACGGTGGAAGGAAGTTTATTCCCAATGTGTACGTGATCGATCAGCATGGTGTGATTCGGTGGCAGCGAGTCGGCAATATGGATCTGGCCGGCGAAGAGGCGATTGTGGCGGAAGTTGAAAAGCTGTTGGCAGCCGGAAGCAAGAAAATGTAGGACTGTGTCACCGGGTGAGGAATCCCGCTGTTCGCGGAACGCGCACGATTAAGCAGTGCTCGCCCGACGCACGCAGGCAAAGACCCCTCACCCGCGGTGCAGAAGAAATATCGATTTCCGCGGAGAGGGAGGGGGGAAAAGCGATGGACGAAATGGAAGAGGGGAAGCAGAAGTTTTTAGAGGTGGTGAAGGGGACTGATGCAACTGTGCAGGTGGTGATCCCAGTGACGCCTTCTAATAGCATGTTTCTGATTTCGCTCACGAAGGGGCCGAATCGAAAATTCATTACGGTTTCGGAGGATGACATTATCGATCTCCCAAACGAGGCGAGCATTCTGTCCAAGGTCACAAAAACCGTCAAAGATGCCGTCTCTGCGCTGTGATCCACCCGTGCCACAAGCTATAAGCCATCGGCTCTATTATGAAGAATCTGCTTCCCGGTATTTGGCAATGGTCCTGGTTCTCTGAGGAGAAGCATCTCGATTTCAACGGGCTCTTCTTAACGGTCGGGGAACATAAAATTCTGATTGACCCTCCACCGATGACTGGTGCCGCGAGTTCGCTGATACTCCGCAACGGACCTGTCGATTATATCATCGTAACGAATCGCGATCATGCGCGCGAAACGGCGAAGTACCAAAGCGAGTTTCACTGCCAACTGCATGTCCCGGAAGAAGATGCAGCGCAGATGGATCTCAAACCGACCAAAACGTTCAAAGACGGAGAACTGCTTCCAGGTGGAATCTGGGCGATCCAGTTGAACAACCAGAAGTCTCCCGGTGAGTCGGCCTTGTTCATTCAGCAGGGGAAGGGTGTACTGATTGTCGGCGATGCGTTGATCGGGAAGCCGTCCGGTTCCGTCAGCCTGTTGCCAACTGAAAAATACGCCGATGTGGGGAAGGCCCAAGAGGGATTGCGTCGGCTTCTCAAGTACAATTTCGATAGTGTGCTCGTCGGTGACGGTGTCTCGATTTTGACCGGCGCCAAGCAGGCGCTCGAACGGTTGCTCCAGCCCTCATCATGACGCTACGTAACGGACTTTCCGAAGAACTTAATCGCCAGGGAAACGAGCATTTCTCGCGCGGGCTCTATACCGATGCCTATACCTGCTATGCGAAGGCGTTGGAGTGCGACCGGCTGACTGGGGATCAACGGGCGTTGGCCGCAACGCTGGGAAATCTCGGCAACATTTGTGCGGTCAGTGGGCGTCGGGAGTCGGCTCAGACCTACTATCAAGAAGTATTGGAACTCCAGAAGATTCTTGGAGATGAAAAGGGGATCGGGACAACGCTCGGTAATTTAGGGAATCTTAGAGCCGATGCGGGTGAATGGGATCGCGCCAAGGCCTATTATCTCGAAGCGTTGGATCTGATGTGCAAGGCGCAGGATGATGCAGGCAAGGCGGTGTTGTTTTCCGATCTTGGCTTAGTTGCGCGCGAGACCAAAGAGTTTGAACAGGCAATTGGATACTACGAACAATCATTAGTCTTAATGCGACGGTTGGAGAATGAAGGCGGTGTCGCTGATGCCTGGCGCATGATCGGTCGAACGTTTTTACTCCAACAGCGTTACGACGACGCGATTGCCTGCTGTCAGACGAGCCAATCCATTGCCGAACGGGCGCGCGATGAGTTACGGACAGGCGGTGCTCGATATGTGCTGGTCCAATGTTATGAGGAGACCGGCAAATTGCGTGAAGCGGCAGATCTTCTTGAACTGGTGGTGCATATGGATCGGAAATATCGGCTACCTAAACTTCAAGAGAATATCCAACGGTTGGCGGTCTTGCACGCCCGTCTTGCCGGGCAAGATGGGGCACCGCTTCCGAGAAAGGCACACAGATGAGTGACGAAGTCTCACCGGCCTGGACCTCTCTCAAGGCCTCGCTGGAGCCGACATTCCCTCAACTACAAGAACTCGAGGTAGGCGGCGCGCTGACGATGGATCTTGGTTCCGATGGTTGGTTGCTGGAGCTCACGTCGGACGGACGATTGCTTTGCCAGTACGGTATGGCATTAGATGATGTGATGACCCTTCTATCCGATGGAACGCCGGAAGATCTTGGCATGGACGAGATTGCGAAACAGGCTAAATATTACATCCAACCGGAGGTCTCTAAGTATCGTGCGATTCTACTAAAATCCGGTTTTTCTGAACAGACCCAAATAACCGACGACTATGTTGCTGCGTTTTTCGAACGGAACATAGACCCGACAAACTTCATAGCCGTGCAGGATCTCATGCGCTGGTGTGTCCGCACAATCGGCGTGGCTCGGTGAAGAGGGTGCTTTCGACATTCGATGAGTTCCGCCATGCAATTACTGCGTACCGGTTACCACGGGTGTTGATTGCCGCGATTGAGCTGGACCTCTTTACCGCTATCGGAACCGAAGCATGGGCCATTCCAGAGCTGGCTCGTAATATGAAAGTGAGTGAGCGGGGTTTGGCTATTCTTTGCCGGAACCTCGCGATGGCTGGGTTGCTGAAGAAACAGGGCAAGATCTATCGGAATAGCCGATTGAGTGCCACGGCGTTGAACGCGCGCCATCCAGCCTATCGAGGAGACTATCTTCGGCTGATCACGAGTCATTGGGCTGATTGGGGACGCCTGCCGGAATCGGTAAAGAGCGGATTGCCGCTCGATCACGATGAGGCTGATGAACCTGTTTACCGTCGTGGGTTCACATGGGCGATGCATCACCGAACCTTGGAGACGGCTCCGAAGATCGCGACTCAGATCGATCTGCGCCACGCGCGGACTCTGCTCGACCTTGGCGGCGGTCCCGGCACCTATGCCATGGCTTTTCTCGCAAAGAATCCTAGGCTCCGCGCTACGGTATGCGACCGTCCGGCAGCCCTCGACGTAGCAAGAGAAATTGCGTCGACTCACAAGGCCGGCGCGAGACTCTCCTATATACCGCTGGACTTGCTGACAGAAGCCATTCCTGGTACCTACGATGTCATCTGGTATTCGAACGTGCTCCACATCTATTCGCCGCAAGACAATCAAGCGCTGTTCCTCCGAGCGTTGGCTGCACTGAATCCTGGAGGCCGCCTACTCATTCAGGATGCCTTTCTCCACGATAGGGAAGGGCTGTTTCCCGAGGAGGCAGGTCTTTTCGCGGTCTCGATGTTGCTGTTCACTGAACAAGGCGATACCTATAAAGCAACCGAGACGAGGACCTGGTTGACAGGTGCAGGATTCGAACGGATTAAGGTCTTGCGGATGGAGAAGGGGACGGAGGATTGGGAGGGCGGGATAATGGAAGCGCGGTCTCCTGGAACGAATGCAAAAACGCGCGAGCACCGAACACGATCAATAGGAAATTCACAATCCCGCTCATCACACTGAAGAAGAATAGAGAATCGGTTTCGCCTTTCCCGCCAAGAATGCTCGTAACTGTCGCGAGATCTAAGGCCAATCCCACGGTGCTATAGATGACGCAAACCATGGCCGTCCAGGTCCATCCCATGCACACGAAGCCTGCGAGAATTAGAGGAAAGCCGAGGAGGTAGAGCATCCACGCTATTCGGCTGGTCTCCGTCGCAGCCGGTACAAGTTGGGTAGTGGTGACTCCGATGAGGCAGAGTCCCCCAAGGAAACCGATCAACGTCCAGCTGTATCGCATGGACGGAATGATAGTCTTGTTGGGCTGCGTACAGCAAGAGCAGGATGTACTCCTCGTCTCTCATGTGGGTAGACCATTGAAGTCTCGCCGTGCTCAAGGGTTTTCCATAGTCTTAGTCGTTCTGATGCCTTCCTGGTCCATTCTGGCTGAGAGATCCTCCGTGCGCCTGATGGTTTTCTGGCTTCTCTGTCTGGGCCCACGAGTGGCAGTGTTTCTCGATCCTCTTGAGCGCTCAACCGGGTAAGCGCTTCAGCTATCTTCCGTACCCATGCGTGGCATCACATCGCTTTTTTGTCTCCTGCCACTCTTCGCTTGTGAGGGTATCCGAAAATCCCTGTATCTCGAATCGAGAAGTATTGCCCAAGTAGTGGAGCACGGAAAAACTCAACTCCATCCATCTTGCCTCCATGTTTTCCCTGACTATCCAGTCGGCTGATATCCCCCTCTTTCGAGGGTATTTCTCCCCATAGTGAAGGATTTACGCCAAGAACCGTTGGTGCGAAACTCCAGTATGAGCAAAGGAGAACTGCATATGACGATCAGCCAACGATTGCCTAAGACTGTAGCTCAATTGTGTATGTGGGTTAAGCCGATTTCGCGCAAGTTTGTGGCTCTACTTACTGAACAGCAGATTGACGAGCGAGGGAAGAGCGTGTTCTGTCGCGCTTTAATTGTGGGTGCTGTATTCGGTCTCAGTTTCCCAATAACAGCTTGGACTGCAGATCTGTTGCCTCGCGAGCAGGTGAAACCTCGGGCGATTGTGGCGGCTGGTATCGGATATGAAAATGCCGAGACGTCGAAGCTTACGGTGAAAACGTACGATGCGGAGAGTGGCGTAATTCTCACGGATGAAACATTTGATCTGGATGTGAGAGAAGATGCCGCATCAAAGGACAGCGCGCCTAGTGACCGGATTTTTGCAGGCGGAGTTGGTCCGGAAGGAAATGGACTTTCATCGTTTACGCTCCGTGCCTATGATGCAGCCACCGGTAAATTTCTCTGGGAAGGTGAATTGAATCTCACCGCTGGAAACCATGAAGCCGGTTCTCCTCACCAAGTTGTAGCCCATCTTGTTCCGCCACAAGCTACGGTAACCCGTATCCGCAACCAAGAGATTATTGATGGTCAACCTCATTTTTTTCTTCGTGCTGTTGATCAGGCAACCGGACAGCTTGCATGGACCGATCATTTCTCAGCCGGAGTCTTCACGCGTACAGAATATGTAAATAGAGCTGTCGTGGGCCAGACAGAAGAATTGGCAGCCCCATTTCAACAGATTGAGTTTCGTATTCGAATGATGGATAGTCAGGGGCGGCAGGTAAAGTGGGAAGATACGATCGAGCCTGCTGTAGAGGAAACAGGCCTGGCTGCCAGGCATGATGCTACGGCTGAGACTCTTCCGGTTTGGGTTGGCGAGGAAGCGGACGAGATGAAAAGAGAATTAATCTGATCAGGAAAGAAGACGTTAATCTGCTGATGGACGATATAAGCTGCAAGTCAGCCTTTCTTTTCGTGATGCGGTAACTGATCCTCCCACCTGGACTGAAACTGTTCGTATGACTCCGAGAGTTGTGATTGCATCGCTGTAGAGAGTGCCTGTCTTGCCTTGAGATGCGAGAGAAGCTCTCGCACCCGAGACATGCCAAATCGGTCAATTAGATAATGCACCGCCGAGTTTGCTTCTAGATACGCCACGGTCGCAGCATCGCTAGACAGTCCTCCCCAGTCGCCTTCTAAGGCAGGCAGAGGAATTAGCGTAAACTCCTGCTTCATGGTCTGATCGAGATCCGACCAACGATCCCCGGATAATTCCATCGCCAAGCCTTCATTGAGCCAGGTTGGGATGGAGCTGTTGGCGGGGCCGAGTTGGTCGTGCAGGAGGGCGTGTACAAACTCGTGTCTCAGCACGCGTTTAAGCCAGGCTTGGTCTGCTAAAGCGTCCTGTGCGGGAACATGGATTCGTCCGAGCACGGGATCGAAGAGCCCATCGGCCCACACGGGACTGCCTGTCGCACTCTGAAACAGAGATTTGGCGTGCAGAACCACGACAATGGTTTTTGATGGAAAGTACCCAAACTTTTGTCCGATCTCTCGATAGGCCTCTTCAAGGATCTCCAGCACAGCGACCCAGGTTGTTTGATCGGCGTCCCCATCGAACTTCACGGTAAAGTGCGCGCTGCCTCGGCTGGTAAGGCGCGTTTCGCTTTTCTCTGTTCCTCGGACTTTGGCCGTAACGGTCTGTAGATACGATTGCACGGCTGGATCTTTGCCTGCGCGAGCGATAGCCTGATCGAGATGGCGCGCCGCTTCTCCTAGTTGATCCCGTTCTTGAAAAAGATCGGCCAGCGCCAGATGGGGGAAGGCTTCGTCCGGAGCCAGAACGGTCAACCGTTCAAGAAAATCCTGTGTCATGGCCGGATCGCGCAATTCCCAGTAGGCATGAGCGAGGTTCAGTTGGACGACTGGATTTTTGGCATCGAGTGACGCAGCTTTCTTGAAGGCCTTAATCGAGACAGCAGTTCCGCCATGTTTTTCCTGTTGAATGCCAAGATTATTCCAGAGGATGGAGACGTAGGGACGCGTGGTGTCGTTGTGTGTGATGACAGCCGGTAAATCGACCAGTTTCGTTTCTGCGGTATCGACGTGTCCTTTTTCGATCTCGTCGCGAATCGTCTCCAAAAGTTCATGATGCGTCGTCTTTGGGATGACGCTGGGGTCGATCAGGCGAGTGTGTTTCAGCTCTGGTTCCAGTGGGCCTTCATGAAGCGGTGTGGGCGTCTCGCCCTGAGAGTCTTCTACAACAGTATTGGGCTGATCTGATGGCGATGTCGGCAAGTAGGTCGGCTTGAACCAGGCTTGATAGACGACGAATAGTCCGATGAGGCAGGCGACAGGATACAGAATATGAAAGATATTGCGACGATACATGCCTGCCCCATGTGAATCATACTCAATGTATCACCCTAAGCAAGCGTGACAAAGGATTGTCAGAAAATGAACACGTTAGTCACATGGCGGCTTCAGCCGCAACTGCTCATAGCGATGCCCGATTTTTTCATTCACCTCGTTGAGGAGGAGGAGAGGCTATGATACGATCCGCCACTGTGATACGGCGCTCTTCCGAGCCCAACCCCCCTGAACAGTTTCAGCAATGGCTGGACCGTGTCGCGCGTCCAATCGAATTCGCGACACGTAATGGCTTCGCGCATCTACCGACTGTGAAGAATCTGAATCATTTTGTCTCTTCTCAGGTCATGCAGGCGCTGTCTCACCGCGTCTATCCACGGGCGATTGAAGCGGCGTTGTTCCAGTTACGTGAGCTGTTTCTTGAAGATCAGCAGCGACTCCCGGTAGAAAGTCAGCAGCGTCGATTGCAGGAAGCCATGGTCATTCTTAGAGTCTTACGGAAAGCTGTTCACGATCCGACCCACACTCGGCAGGAGGTGGAGCCTATCGTTGTGCGTGATCCTGGCATGAGTGAAACTCCATATCGGGCATGGTGGGAACAACCCATCCGTTTCGCTAGAGGAGTCGGACCGAAGCGCACGTCGTTGTTGCAACGGTTTGGGATCGAGACGGTTGAGGATGCTCTGTGGACGCTGCCATGGCGCTATGAAGATCGCTCGGTCATGACTCCGATAGGGCAACTCATGCCGGGTATGCAGGCTTCAATCTGCGGCACAATCGTCCAAAGCCAGGCCAAGCGTGCCCGCAGTCGTCGTCTCACGATTCTCGACATTATGGTGGAAGACACAACAGGGCGTCTCCAGGCGGTGTTCTTCAATCAGCCGTTTTTGGAACAGCTGTTCACCGTCGGGACGAGTGTCATGCTGACCGGACGAGTAGTGGCTGGCGTGCAGGGGTGGGTGGATACGAGGATGGAGGTGGCTCAGTACGAAGTGGTGGGAGTGGAAGCTGAAGCGCCGCTGCATGTGGGGCGGATCGTTCCGGTGTACCACGAAACCAAGGGGTGGACCTCCCGGCAGATGCGCGCGTTGATGAGAGGTTTACTGGACGTGCATGCCGTCGAGGCGCAGGAGGTGTTGCCGGTTCAGCTTCGTGCCCGCTATCGATTGCTACCCATTCAACAAGCCATTCAGGACGTACATTTTCCTCAACCTGGGACGGATGGGGGACAGCTCGATCGAGGTCTCACGCCGGCGCATCGGCGTTTAGCGTTCGAAGAACTGTTTGTGCTCCAACTCGCCTTGGCTTCGCGGCAGCGAGTGATGAAGGAAGAGGTCAAGCAGGTGTCGTTCAATCCGAAGACACCTCTCCTCGGCAAGCTGGAGCGGGCACTGCCCTTTCAGTTGACCGAAGCCCAAGAGCGGGTGATCCGTGAAATTCTCTTGGACATGACATCGAGCAAACCGATGAATCGTTTGGTGCAGGGCGATGTCGGGTCAGGCAAAACCATTGTGGCGGTGCAGGCGATGGTCCTGGCCTGTGGATCGGGTTACCAGGCCGCCCTCATGGCGCCGACGGAAATTCTCGCTGAGCAGCACTATCGGACAATGAAGAAGCTGCTGGAACCAATAGGACTTTCCGTGGTGCTTGTGAGTGGTGGTGGACGTGCGGCGGCACGTAAAGTCGTTCGTGGGCAGGTAGCCTCTGGGATCGCACAGGTCGTGATCGGGACCCATGCGGTCATTCAGCAAGGCGTCACCTTTGCGAAGCTTGGATTGGCAGTGGTCGATGAGCAACATCGATTCGGCGTCCTCCAACGGAAGACACTCATCGAAAAGGGATATAAACCCGATGTGCTGGTGCTGACCGCAACACCGATTCCACGTACTTTGGCCATGACGGTGTACGGGGATCTGGATGTCTCGGTGATCGACGAGATGCCGCCTGGCCGAAAGTCTGTGCGGACGTTTCTTCTCAACGATGGCCAGCGGGGGCGGGCCTATCAGATCCTCCGCGATGAACTGCGGAGCAGCCGCCAGGCCTATATCGTGTACCCACTGGTTGAAGAATCGGAGAAGACTGACCTGCAAGCAGCCATGCAAGGCGCTGAGCAGTTGCAAGCTGAGGAGTTGGCCGAGTTTCGCGTCGGGCTTCTGCATGGCCGGATGAAGTCGGAAGAGAAAGAACAGGTCATGGCATCGTATAAGAAGGGAGCAATACAGGTTCTGGTCTCGACGACGGTGGTGGAAGTCGGGGTCGATGTGCCGAATGCCACGGTCATGATGATCGAGCATGCCGAGCGGTTCGGGCTGGCTCAGTTGCACCAATTGCGCGGACGCGTCGGGCGAAGCGGACACCAATCTTATTGTCTACTGATGGCATCGGGCGGGGTGCTGTTTCGATCGACAAAGCCGAAAGCGGCTGGTGAACCGCCATCGGCGGCCCGGGAACGGCTAGAGGCGCTCGTGCGATCGACCGATGGGTTTGTGATCGCCGAGGAAGATCTCCGCATTCGTGGACCAGGTGAGTTTTTCGGATTCCGGCAGTGGGGCATGCCGGAGTTTCGTGTGGCGAATCTGGTGCGGGATGCCGATATACTCCAGCAGGCGCGGCAGGAGGCATTTGCCCTGCTGAAGCAGGACCCACAGTTGAAGGCGCCGGTGCACCGCGTTCTGCGAGAAGCCATGTTGCGGCGGTGGGAATCGAAGATGGATCTCGGGTCGGTGAGCTAATGGGACGGGGAGAAGCGCGAGATTAGCGGTTAAGAGGTTGGGAGGGGAATGGGCATATTCCAGCGACTCAAACATGACGTGAAGGCGGGATTGGCAACATTGCGCCATGGTACAGCACAGGCGGCGATCCGTGCGCTGGAAGAAACGGAACTGCTGAGAATCCGGCTCGATATCCGCAAGCTCGACCAGCAATTGGAGGAACTCTATCGGGATGTCGGTGAACGAGCGGTTCACCTTCGCGAGGCAGGCGAACCGACAGAAAGAGTTCTATACGACGCCGAAATTGGTCGACTCGTCAAAGAGATCCAAGACCTCAAAGACGCACGCGAGAAACTTGAGTCGGAGATCACGGAGATTCGAAACGAGCGATGACTGACTCTTCGCTCACGAAGCGTCTTGCCGGCGTGGATATCGGCACGCTCACCTGCCGGTTACTGATCGCTGATCTGCCGCGTGGGGAAAGGTTAAAGGAAGTACGATCGGAGCGGAGAATTCTCAGGCTAGGCGAGGGCGTCGATCAGACCAAGCAACTGAGCGTTACAGCAATGGATCGGGTGTTGCAGTGCCTCAAGGAGTGGCGTGAACTGATCGATATTGCCCAGGTCGATGCAGTGGCGGTCGTCGCGACGAGCGCTGTGCGTGATGCAGAGAACCGCGATGAATTTCTCGGTCGCGTGAAGCATGAAGGAGGCTTCGAAGTCGAACTGATCTCAGGAGAAGAAGAAGCCAGGCGAACGATGCTGGGTATCCGCTCCGGCTTGCCCCATGGCGTGACTAACGTGCTGGCCCTAGACATCGGCGGCGGCAGCACCGAGTTCATCCTGGATTGTCCGGGACAGAACCCAGTTGTGCACTCGATTGATGTTGGGGTAGTACGCCTTTGCGAACGGCTCTTACAGCACGACCCTCCGACCGACGGCGAAGTGCGCCAAGCGCGCGAGTGGATTGCGAAAGAAACCAAGGCGGCGGTCGGCAGTATGGGCAACTATCAAACAGCCAACTTCGTTGGCACGGCAGGAACCGTCACCAGCCTAGCCGCGATGGCCCAGAAACTTCCCACCTACGAGCCGGTCCGTATCCATAACTACACGTTAAGCCTTGATACGATTCTAGAACTCGAACAGACTCTATTGAGCCGCAAGAAAGCTGACCGAACTGGTCTGCCAGGCTTAGAAAAAGGCCGCGAAGAAGTCATAGCCGCTGGCGCGATCATCATCCTGACGATCATGGAAACTTTGGGGATCTCGACGGTGATTGTCAGCGACTTAGGATTGCGGGAAGGGGTGCTGATCGATCTGGCGAGGCGAACACGATGAGTGTGCGGTTTTGGTATGGTAAAGACGAACAGCTACGGGTATAAGTCAGGGACGAAGGATAATTCGCGCTATCTGCATCATGTAGTGAGCAAGGACACTCTATTTTTTCGTTGATCTGATGGGCGGTGGATTGCTGCCTAGCAGAAATCAGTTTATGGCTGACAAAATCCAAATAGCAGATCTTGGCGATCTGATCAAAGCCGCTGCAATGGCTAACAAACATTTTGGAGAAGGGTTTTGCTGGTGGCGTGGAGAGGCCGTTATTGATGACACTTGGAAACTGAAGCCAAAAATCTATCGCAGGGAGCAGAATGAAGCTTTCTTGGCATTTCATTTTATCAATCGTGCAAAGGTTAGATGTAACAAATGGCCTGCAGGATCTGATGAGTGGCCAAGCTGGCTTTTCCTCATGCAACACTATGGACTTCCAACGCGGTTGTTAGACTGGAGTGAATCGCCCTAGATCGCATTATATTTTGCAGTAAAGGAAGCTGAATATCAGGAAAAAAACGGAAGAATTTGGTGTCTGCAACCCTACAAGCTTAATCTTCTCTACGACGTCAATGGAATTGCATTGCCTCAAATGGAAGGTGCTCATTTTCTCTGCCAAGAAGCATTTATCAAAGACCAGAATCCGTCTGCGAAAATACTATCCGTTACAGGGGACCACTTCGATGTGCGACATTTGGTTCAATCTGCGGCCTTTACCATTCATGGGACTACAATCGCACTCAATGAACATCCAAAAAGAGATCAATTTCTTCTTGAATTTGAAGTTTCAGGAAAAATGAAAAGCAACCTTCTCGATGCCCTGAAGGTTGTGGGCATAAGAGAATCATATATATTTCCGGATCTCGATCATCTTGCTCTTGATCTTGGAAGCCTAACAGATAATGTGTAGAGTTCCCTGGAAGTATTGCCAAAGTAGTGGGCAGGGAGAAATAAGCACGGATATTCTACTTTTCCGAACTGAGATATCCCACCTGATGCGTTGATCAAGCGTTCAGCCCGATCATTCTTCCTTATCCTCTCCTGAGTAAAGCGACTAGACTGTCTTTCACTACGCGCATCGAGCGACAACTATCCATCTACTTGATCCCTCCAAGCTCGTTCGTTCTCTCTTCAGGGATGGGGGCTGATTGATCTCCTACTGCACTCGGCTTTCTCACCCGCCCACCCGCTGGCATGCCGAGACGTGCCAGTTGCCCGTGCGAGGGGAGTTCGCGACCGCGCGTTGCGCGAGCAAGGGGAGTAATCAGGCCACCCCCTCCTTCTCGGCGAGTTGACGCCATCTGTAGAACAACGTAGCCTGTTGCTGGCGCTAGAACCATAGGAGGGGGGAACATCATGGGAATACAACCGCTACAGGATTGGGCACTGATTGAACCGTCGGAAGCTAAAGGAAAGACCGGCGGGGGGTTGTTCATCCCCGACACGGCGAAGGAGAAACCCGTAGAAGGAACGGTCCTGGCCGTGGGGAAGGGGCGCTGGGAAACACCGGAGGACAAACCGGGTAGTAAGCCCAAAAAGAAACAGGAAAAAGAGGAGAAAATCTTCAGGCCTACGGTCCTCAAAGCCGGCGATCACGTGCTCTACGAAAAATACAGCACGACGGAAGTCGAGCTGGACGATAAAGAACTTGTGCTCGTCCGCGAGTCCGACGTTTTGGGCTTGTTGGAATAAGGAGAAGCAAATTTTGGCAGCGGGATCTCTCGATCACTGTTTATCGGCTCCAAGACACAATAGACAGAACTGCCAGCTCCTCCGAAGCGTCCATTGTACTGGCTCCATGCACCAGGACCAATGAGGTACGTGTTGGTTGTCTTTTTTGTTTCTCACAAATGGGACAAGCGAAAAGTTTCCCTTGAATTGGTTTATGTGCCTCGCTAGACTCGCCCCATACTACTGGGAGGAATCCCGATGAAACTTGCCCCCATCCTCGTTGCGCTCGGTCTACTCGTTTCCATCGGTTGTGCTACGCCGCCTGAGGTCAAGCAGGCGTTGGTCGCCAAAGACCAGGCCTATGCTGAGAATGAGCGGTTGATGCAGCAATACCGGGAGCTGGTTGGCAATGTGACGGCCCGGCATCAGCTGTGGTATCGCTACGTTCAGACCCGTTTGAAACTGAATTTGGCGCTGCAATGGGCGACCACTAACCCTAAACTGACTGGCGTTCCTGACGCTGAGTTGACGAAAGACGATGCTGATCTCCTTGGCACAGAGATCATCGCTGTCGTCAATGACATGCGACTCAAACAGCTGCCCGAACGAAAAGGTCCCACCGGTCAGACGGTGTTTCTCGCGGGCACAGGCGACATGACCAATCTCGTGCAAAAACTTCCTGAACTCATTGCGCGAATCGAGCAACGCGTCGCAAAGGATTCGCAACTGTCATCCACACTCGATCTCACCGTGTTCGACCAATACCGAACGAATGTGGAGGCGCTCCGGCGCATCAATGGGGTGATCAAACAGTATTTGGACATCGATGTCACTCTACCCCAAGGCGATGTGCAATCGCTGGCCGACGCCTTGCAAACAATACGCCGATAATATGGGCTGCCCCATGTGTAAGGAGACCGCTATGATCGTACGACGAATCTCAATACTGTGTGTCGGCCTCATTTTTGTGAGCGCGGTGGGCTGCAACTCGATACACAGCGGTGCGGTGCGCGATCTCATTCATGTGGAAGGTACGAAAATCGATGCGGCGCAAATGAACATTGATCTGTTCCAAAAAGAAACAGAAGCCCGCATCAAATTTTTAGAACAGGCGCGTAGCTCCTTGCAGGAAAGTTTTAAGTCCCTGCAGATGCAGGAAGCTAAGCATCAATCCGTCCTCGCCTCCTTCCGCAATATCACTACGAAGAAAGGTGAGGCCGCCTATGCGACCGCCTATTTGGTCGGCCAGATCTACATGGCGGACTTTGGAATGGAAAAGGCGGTGTGGAATCAATTCGAAGAAGACTACTGCGGCTTACGCGATACGGCCAATGCGCTGAACGACTCCTGGAAACATACCGGGGCACTCCACGCGCAGATGAAGACCTTTGCCAACAAGTCGTCCCTTGGCTCCGTTGATCCGGAGTTCGTAGCCGCATTGATCGGTCAAGCCCCTGGGCATTCCGGTCGTATCATGGAGATCCTGGATCATTCACGGACGGTCAATGACGCGTTGGAGGAAGTGGTCGGCGCACGCATCCTGCGCGGGAGAGCCCTGGAACGTGCCCACACCTTTACGGACGACTTGGTTGACCTTCTGGACAAAATTAAGAAAGACGACGGGCAATAGGGGAGGCCACCATGAATTTTAGCATCCAAGGAGTCGTCAGTTTTTTGCAAGACAATGACAATCTCATTAAACAGCTGATGGAAACTGCTGAGGGCGCGACTCAGGAGATTGTCGGATTGGCCGGTCGTGTCGATCAGGCTCGTGGCGAAGCCAACGTGCTGGTCGACCAATTGGGTGCAGTAGAGTTTGCTGTTGGGAAACAAGATGAGACAAAGGTTCGTCAGAAAGCACTGCTGGAAGCGGTTGCTGCCTTGCGAAAAAAGTTCGAAACCTACAAGAACGATCCTCTCAGACGCGGCATTTATGCAGCCGAGATCTCCAATCTCTACGTGCAGTTGGCCAATACGTTCAACAATGAGACCATCGCGCAGATTGTTCCTTTTAGCAGGGACGAGATCTCAACCTATAAAGACCTCATGAAGCAGGCTATTCTCGACGCGGCTTCAAGAAAAAAACGGGCTGCCGCCATCAAGGCTGCCGTTCAAATCTCTAAACTCGCCATTGGGATCGCCGGGAAGCTGGCGGTGTGAACCTGTGAGACACCGAGCAAACTGGCGGACGCTTCTTGTGTTAATCCTGGCCGGTTTGGTCTGTGGCTGCAGCCTCGAGGCAAAGTCCCGCGGCCCGTTTGGGCCGGAGGATCCGCACACTGCCATTCCGAAGACCCCACTCCCCAGCGTGATCGTCCCCCCTCACGTCCTTGAGTTTACCGGTGACGACGCGATTGGGCACATTAAACCAAAAATGGCCGGCGCCGCCCTCGACGCGTCTGTGAAGCGCTCTCAAAATTCCTCTGCGATTCTCACGACTGCAGAAATCGCCACTCTACGGAAGGCGGCCGAAGGCGATGCCCGTGTTGCCGCACTCTTAGGCAGTCGCTGGGGGTTCATCGAGGCTGATCGATTACCGCCGGATGGCAAGATCTCGTTCGGCTGTTGTCGTGATAGCGCCCGCCTTGTCCGGCTCGTGTATTACAGCTATAGCAACAACGTCGCTGTGGATGTGCGCATGAAGGAGGCGAGTGTGTTCAGTACGGCTCGCCTCGAAGGTTATTTGCCCCCGGAAGGGCCGCAAGATGTGCAACGGGGGATCGAATTGGCCAGAGCAGATCCGCGTCTTGTGGGGAAGGTCCAGCCGCTTGAAGGGCATGGATTGCTGATGCATCCAGATCGGGGCTTCTTCAGGAACGATCCGGGATACGGGCATCGCATTATTTGGATTACCTTCTCGCAAGGACAGGATGGAGATCCTAAGTACTGGGCGGTCGTCGATTTGACTGAGGATAGGGTTCTCGATGCCGGAGAGGAACCGCCTCGCTCGTGAGAGGAAAAGAGAGATGAAACGAGTCGCGTGGAGTGGGTTGATCATTCTGATTGCCGTGATAGCGTCTGTGCCCTCGTTCGCAGAAACTCAGTCTGAACACATCAATTGGGGGCGTTGGAGTTTCGACTGGGAAGTTAGGGACAACACCGGTTTGGCTCTTCGAGACGTCACCTATGCGGACGAGCCGGTCCTCGCGAAGGCCAGTATGCCGGTCATTCGTGTGAAGTATGTCAAGCAGATGGTGTGGTGGAATCCGTTTACCTGGTTTGGGTCGCGTGCGGAAAGCGGGCGTTGTGGCCCGTTCCAGGATCGGTTGCGTTCGCAGGATCTTGTGCCGGTCGTCAACTGCGGCAATCAGAAAGTCTGTGTTGAAAGCACGACCCAGCATAACGTGAAATGGCTGGAGCTCGGTGCGTATGCCCGGATCGGTGAATATCATATCTATCAGTCGTGGCATCTGTCTGAGGACGGTGAACTCCGGCCGGTCGTCCAAAGTCGCGGGTTGTCTTGCAATACCGACCACGTGCATCATCCCTACTGGCGATTTGACTTCGACATCAACGGAAACGGCATGGATCAGGTGTTCGTTCATGATGACGGAGGACCTGATAGTGGTTGGGGGCCTGGCTGGCGCAAGTACACGAACGAGCGGAATGATGTGAAAATTCCCGAGACCCATAGAACCTGGTTTGTTCGCGATCAACTGAATGGACATGGAGTCTTGATTTTGCCCGGCACGGGGTATGCGCCCTTGATCGATGATGGCGAACGGGATAGGTTTGCCGACCATGACGTGGCGATTCGTCGAGCGAACGCGAGCGAAGATGTTCCCTGGGTCTTCGGAGCTCGAGGCCAGCTCGGGTACGATGAAGATAATCAGGGTGTCCAGGAACAAGATATCGTGTTCTGGTACGTCGCACACCTTCCCCACATGGCCGCAATGGGTCCGACAAAATGGCTCGCCGCAGGCCCTATTCTGCGCATTCAACGGTAGCGCGGGCTGCATGGAAATCGATTGAGTGTAGCAACGTGCGTCGGTGTTCAATAGAGCGTTAGAAAAAAGTTTTTCGCTCTGGTGTGCCGGCAATTTCCTCCGTTGCAGTGACTCGTTCCCGGCACACTCGGGTCGATCCGAGGGAGCTATGCCATTTGTACAGAGGTCAGGGGTTGCTGTGAGACTGGTGGTCCACCGAATTTTCTGATCCAGACAGACAGATCGAGTACTGCCCCACCAATCTTTCCAAGCCTAAGAACTTCATTCCTCTTGAAACTCGATGGTGGCATCAACACCTGCCATTTACTGCGTTGTGCCATGTGAATGGAAGCTGCTCTATTGGGTATTCAGCAGTTTTTATACGTGGCGTGGAAGTCTTTCGTGTCGAAGGCCTGATTGCAACGTGCCAACGCCAGGAGGCGTATTGTGGCTGGTAGGGGCCGCGAGATAGAGAGTCTCTATGACTTGTTCTGCTGGATGTGGATACGATAGAAGGTGAACTCTCCAGGCGTCACGAGCGCGACGCCGACAAGACAAATCACACGACCGTGGAGAATGTCCTCCGGGGTCATGGTGGATGGGTCACAGCATAGAGCAAAGGCCTCGCTAGCTCTGTCACCTTGCAGAGCACCCGATACCCATAAGGTGCCGAGGTACCCGCGTAGATATTGGATGATTTGCATCCAGACAAGAGGCGTATTGCGCTCATACACGACCCATTGGAGTTCGTGCGCGCACCACGTTTCGAGCAAAACACTCGTGACATCGATTCCGATAGCCGAACTGGAGGGGAGTCCTGCCTCGATATGTTCGACGGATATCTGAGGGGAGCAAGGCGCGCGCATTTAGTTCTCCAGTGCGAAAGCAATTTGGTCGCCAAAGATTCTGTGAAGTCGCTGGAGGTTCTCTGGCGCGATATACAGGAACTCTACCCCCACCCGATCGTCTTCAACCCACTTCACCCGCACCAAGTCACAGACCGGGGTCGATTTCCCTTGCACATGATATATTTTCAGCCAGAGATACTGTCCTCGTACGAGACGTTTTTTCAGGCATAGTCCGCATCCACGAAAGGACAGGTCAAGGACTTCGCCCTCAGCCATTCCTGACTTGTCTGCTACTGCGACGCGGAGACAGACCGGCCTTCGATCATGCAGCCGTGGATCTTTTTGCGGCGTACAACGATCAGTTTCAAAGACAGTGTGAAGCACGTTCTCCATGAATACCTTTCCGTCACTGAATCGGGCTGATGCCTGTGTAATAAAGCAACTATCGTGCCTAATGACTAGCAGCTAATAGGATGCGAAAGAATGGTAATTTTAGGTGCGGCAAGGTTGTAGGCATGAGGAGATGTATCAGTATAGATACATACTGGAATGCGAAAGGATACAGGCCTGGAGTTCTCTCGCCCCATTTATGAATGCTTCTCCTGCCATCAGCGAATCGTTGCTACAACAAGCGCGTATCAACGGACTCGGTGCTCAAATGTCGATATTGTGTTTGAGCCAAGGCCTGTTGCTATGAGTGCCTACCCTGTCTAAGTACCAATGGACCAGGTACCACGTCACTGGTCGGAACCGGTCCCTTAGGTTCCTTAAACCTGTTCTACTGGCAGCGTCGTCATGTAGTGAAGAAGCCTCATGGAGACCGTGCAGAGAGTCTGAGGTGTACTCATTGGAATACAGTAAATACAATGAAACCTGTTACGGAGCAGTGTGATGTCGTGGTCAAAGTTCGTGTACCGTAGGAGAAAGGTTACTGGTCGGGCCACCGATCAGTACGGATTGCGCCTCCTGATTATGAGAAGGCCAGCTGAGAGAAAAAAGTATGATGTCACAGCGTTCATCTGTCTCTGTACACCCCCTTTGCCTAGCGTCTTCGTGAGTGTGTCAGAAACTCTCGTGAGAGAAATATGGTGATGCCATTTTCTTGTCTTATTCGAGCGCAGGTCGAATGAGGTTGAATCATATGGATGGAGTGGCGCCTGGGTGTGGCTCATCAAAAAATCTTCATGAGGGAGTTGACTGACCTTGTTGCTTTTGATACAAGCAGCTTCGCTGTGACGACAGACTGCATCGCACATTCTCCTGGAGCGGTTCATTGCAGCATTCAGATTCCTGGTCTTGGACTCGCCGCACGTTCCTGAAAACGTCTGTTGTCGGGCTGCTGTTGCTCGGGAGCAAGCTGTTATTGCCCGCATCCGTGCGTGCAAACGAGCTTCCTGACGGCGAACTCACCTTGTTCAACGTGCATACGAACGAGCGATTACGAGTTCGCTATCGTGATGACGAGGGGCACTATGACCTGACGGCGTTGGATGAAGTGAATCATGTATTACGCTGCCATCACACAGGAGAAGTTGCCGCTATCGATGTGCAATTATTGGAGCACGTCAACCTCGTGCACAAGACGCTCGCTGGCGCAGGAGAAATTCACGTCATTTCCGGCTATCGGTCGCCTGAGTACAATGCCTTGCTTCTAAAGCGGAGCAGGCGAGTCGCGCAGCACAGTCTGCACGTTCAGGGGCAGGCGGTTGATTTCTACATGCCCGGTGTCAAGCTTCGTGAAATTCGGCATGCCGCATTGAAACTCCAGTATGGTGGGGTAGGGTTTTATCCGCGCGCGAAGTTTATCCATCTCGATTGCGGTCCATTCAGGACCTGGTAATCCGCTCCCAATATTTCCGCATAATTTATCGAGGCTGGTGTCAGTTTCGATGGTTTGTCTGTGTGCTAAGCTAAAAAACTTTCCCGCAGGATGCTCAAAAAGCCTGTCCAGCAAGGCCGCAGCGAGTGAAGATCCCGAGGCGTACCCTCAGGGGTACGTTGAGGGTCTGAACGATGCGAGAACGCCGCTGGCGGGATTTTTCAGCGTCCTGCCCTATCAGATCCGTTTGAGGAACAACACCGACAACGGCGGGAGTGTGACTGCGAGTGAATGGGGCATCCCGTGAGAGGAGACCGCGTTGGTGTGAAGGCCTCCCGCATTTCCCATGTTACTGCCCCCATAGACTGCGGCATCGCTGTTGAAGAGTTCACGATAGTAACCTTCGTATGGCACGCCAACTCGATAGTGCTCGCGAGGAACAGGGGTGAAGTTGCACAGGCATACGATTTGATCCTCCTGCTCCTTGGCTTTCCGAATGAAGGCAATGACGGACTGTGCTGCATCAGAAAAGTCGATCCATTGGAAACCATTCCAGCTGTGATCGATTTCGTGCAACGCAGGCTCTTGGCTGTAGAGATGGTTCAGCTCACGTATCAGACGCTGGAGTCCCACGTGCCGTTCGAAATGGCAGAGGTGCCATTCTAGGCTGGTATCGTGGTTCCACTCGTGCCACTGTCCGAACTCTCCGCCCATGAAGAGCATTTTCTTTCCGGGATGTCCGTACATGAAGCTATAGAGGGAACGGAGATTGGCAAATCGCTGCCACTCATCGCCTGGCATCTTGTCGAGTAGCGCCCGTTTTCCATGCACGACTTCATCGTGCGACAATACCAACACGAAGTTTTCATTGAAGGCATACAGGAGCCCAAATGTCAGTTGATCGTGGTGAAATTTGCGGTGAATAGAGTCAAGACTGAAGTAGTTCAACATGTCGTGCATCCAGCCCATGCTCCACTTGAATGTGAAGCCCAGTCCTCCGGCATAGGTAGGGCGTGAGACTCCTGGCCAGGACGTGGATTCCTCGGCGATGGTCATCGCGCCAGGGAAGTCACGATGGACCAGGACGTTCAAGTCTTTCAGCAGCGTGACGGCGCCGATGTTTTCATGTCCGCCGAAGCGATTGGGAATCCATTCTCCTGCTTTCCGTCCATAATCGAGATAGAGCATCGACGCGACGGCATCGACCCGTAGACCGTCGATATGGTATCGATCCAGCCAAAACAGCGCGCTGTTGAGCAAAAAGTTCCGGACTTCAACGCGATCATAATTGAAAATGCGGCTGTGCCAGTCCGGATGGTAGCCGAGGCGTGGGTCGGCGTGGTCATAGAGATGGGTACCGTCAAATTGGGCGAGTCCATGCGGATCATCTGGAAAATGCGCGGGGGTCCAGTCCATCAGTACGCCCAGTCCGGCCTGATGGGCCGTATCAACAAAGGCCATAAAGTCTTCAGCAGACCCGTGGCGGCTGGTCGCAGAGAAATAACCGGTGGTCTGATAGCCCCATGACCCATCAAACGGGTGTTCTGTAATTGGCAACAGCTCAACGTGGGTATAGCCCATATCTTTCACGTATGGGATGAGCTTTTTTGCCAGCTCGGTATAGGTCAGCCAGCGATTTCCTTCTTCAGGGATACGCATCCAGGAGCCAAGATGGGCTTCGTAAATTGAGAGAGGGGCCGCAAGCGGGTCTTGCTGGGCTCTCGCGGTCATCCAGGACAGATCATTCCATCGGTATGAAGAAAGCTCACGGACGATCGAGGCGGTCTTGGGGCGCAGTTCCGATGCGACGGCATAGGGATCAGCTTTCAGAAGCGGTGCCTCATGATGGCGTGAGCGAATCTCATATTTGTAGAGCGTGCCGTCTGTGAGTTCGGGAACAAAGAGTTCCCACAGGCCGGTCGCCCCGCGGTTCGTCATGGGATGGCGACGTCCATCCCATTCATTGAAGTCACCTACGACACTTACTCGCGCAGCATTCGGCGCCCAGACAACAAAATGGACTCCGTCGATATCCTGCACCGTTCTGAGATGGGCGCCCATCGTCTCATAGGCTTTGAAGAAGGTGCCCTCGGCAAAGAGATGGAGTTCAAAGTCGGTGAGGAGGGGCGGGAAGGCATAAGGATCATGCCGCTCATAGACCTGACCATAATGGTCGGTGATGCGGAATCGATAAGGGCTCATTTCGAGCGGCCCAGGGATAATGGCTTCGAATAAACCAGCCTTATGGATGCGTGTCATCGGAATAGGCTGTTGCCCTTGCTCACTGAGGAGCAGGACTACATCATTGGCTTCCGGAAAAAAACATCGAATCGCAACAGCAGGGGAACTGCCCTGGGCGATCTGATGGACACCAAGAATGGCCAGGGGATCCCAGTGGTGTCCCTGGACGAGTTGTTCGAGTTGATCAAGCGGCAACTCTGACATAAGAGGGGGCTCCTCAATTGTATACTGGCCATATCGTAAGAGGGGAGAGCCAGGAATGGAAGCAGAAAACGCAGTGCGGTTGTCGTCTGCTCTGCGCAGTGTTTCGTGCCGTTTTGACCAATGTCCATAACGCGGTGCGCTTCCGCGTATGCAGGATGGTGCGATCGAATGGGCAATTGAACCGCAAGGCCTCATTTTTGATCCACGCCATGAGCTTTTGTTGCAGGGGGTGTGGCGACTCGGTACGACAAGACAGCGCTCACCTTCTTGTCGTTCATCCAGATTACGGCCAGTTACGTATGGCTCAAAAATGGCGACAGAACCTCCCCCCCGCGTGAAATTCTATGAGACCAGAAGCGGGAGTCTTCGGAGGCTGCGCAATGGCTTGCTCGGCTATTTGCGATGTCGTACCTTCGAGCCGATGAGTTGCTGGTTTGGCTGAGGCAGTGATCAGGCTGAAATAGTTTCTAACATCTTTTGGTCTTCGAAGCGCTATTTCTTCTCAGGGGAGATCTCACCTTTCCTGCCGCTCTGCGCCCGTTCAATTTTACATTCACCGGTATCGCAACTCGTCACTCGAGAGTCCTTCTTCTCCAGACAAGACTTCTTATCCTCTTGACTAATGGCCGAAGCAAGGCACTTTTTGGATTCTTCCTGAGCCGCCTCAAGACATTGCAAACATAGGCTGGGAGCGTTAGTTCCTGCATTCTTCGCATCCGCGATGGAGTTGGTAGAGTAGGCTGGATCCACGGCTTCATCTTTCGCCTTCTGTGCCGGATCGAGCGGACCCAACAATTGGTTGTATTTCTTCCGAGCCTCATCGCGTGCAATCTCCGCTTCTATTGCCGCTTTTTCTGCCTCTGCAATCATTTTTCTCTTCTGCAAGTCTTCAAGACTGCCTTGTGCCTGCGCCATCGCCACCCAAAAAAACAGCAATATTAATAAAATCAGACTCCCTCCTCTGAATGTGCCATTCTGGATGCGAGGCATACGGTCTCCTTCATTCGAGGTGGTTATCGCCGAGCCACGTCCGGGATTGTGCCAAGTGACGAGTCTGTTGGACAAGACCGGCAGGTGTGATGCGCAGATGTTGGCCCGCTTTGCCGAGGGAATCCACCCAACCCTGCAAGTGATTCCCGATGCCCAGATGCAAGAGCTGGCGGGCCCTGCTGGCACGGCGACTCTAGGGTTTGGGAGCACACCGTCCTCTTCCGTCAGCTAGGCACCGATCGGCCGCTTGTTCTTCAACGAGGTCCGGACCGGCGCCATTCGTATCATCAACAACAATGGCAGTTCGTACCCCAGCCGTTCTATCAGATCTCCTTCGAGACCAGTACGGCCTTCTGCTCACCAGGATTTCACGTCGACCCCCATAGATTCGGCCATCCTCTGGAGGCGACGACGTACAGCCCATCCTCCCATGAATCCTCTAACCCAGGGCTGACGCCGATCAGCCAACAAACTTGCGGCTTCGCCGAACGGTTTGAGCCCGATGGGTTGCGGTAGAGATTTGGTGCACGTACAGTGGGACCAAATATGTTGGGTTTTATTACTTAACCAGGCGCATTGATACCGTGTGTTTCTGATCGTCCACGGTATTCATCTTAATTTTCGCCTCAATATTATCTCCTTGGCGGATGTTTCCATCCATCTGAGTGGTGCGGTCGACATGCAAAACCGCCTCCTTACCATCAGTCTTCTTGATGAAGTAGGACTCGTTTTCAATTCGCAATAATTCGCCCTTGATGGTGTCAATGCCCTGCAGTGTTTCTTCATTACACTTCACGAGGCCAGGTTGCCCGCCTTTCCTATCTGCACAGGGGTCAGGTGTCATTCTATCGGCTGCCTGCGCGGCATTGGATAGACTCAGACACAGTACGAAACCACACGACATGACACCAACTAGCTTTGGAATAGATACCATGGAAGCCTCCTCGGTTATTAAAAGTACACGCCTAGAAGTATCTATGCGCTTCCCGGGGCGTTTTCGGACCTAGGAACTTGCCTAGCTTTGATGATTGCGAGAGAACTCTTCAGCTGTGTACTGACATATGACATTCCTCGCCCAGAATACCTTCGGGACACGGTGAATCGAGGAAGTCTCTTCGGAATCGTGACCAGATCCACGACGGCGACGGCAGGGAGCACGAATTACAAGCAGTATCCAGAAGTAAACTAGCGCAACATAGTTGTTGGACCGTCGGGGTCGCGAATCTAGAAATCAGCACGATACATCACCCGCCAAAGCGGGAGAGCCGAAGACGGACGAGCGGAAATAAGGGCGTCGTTTCGGGGCTGGCGACCGCAAAGACCATTCTAATGACTATATCCTGAGGCAACGCTATGAACGTAATTGGGGACCCGTAGTAGAGGACAATCTCGCGCTGTCGAAAGGACTCATTGACATACCTCTGAACAACTAGGGCCTTTCCTAGTGGGCCCGCTACGCGTTCAACAGTATGTTGACGATGAGCTTGAGAAAAACGCTATGGGAATACGGCGGGAGTACGGGGCCCTTAGACCAGGTCCTTACCCATGCCAGTGAACCCTCGGCGAGATTCCGAGGCACACGAGGGCTCGGTTCCGAAAGGCACCGGGCCTTTCGTTTACCAGTGTAGACACCGTTGGAGACAGAAGCCGTGAGCCCCGTTGAATCTCACGGACAGAGAGACGTAGGCTATTTTCGATGATGGAACAGCACGCACACGGACACGGACTGAACGGGGGGCGACAATGGAAATACCTCAATGGGTTGAAGCTGACATCGAGCTGCTCCCGAAAGATTTTTCTGGCCAGATTGTCATTGAAGTGTGGGAAGGCGGCGTGACGCGGCGTGACATCGTCAACCGTCGCCAGGCTCCAAAAATAGCAGCAGAGACGCTGCCCAGAGACATTTGATCGACGCCTGATTCCCATCAGCTCTTTCGAAGTTCGTAGGCTAGCTCGGGCCTGCTGAAGGAGGGGGGTATGCTTCAGAAACAAGTGACAATTTTGATCATGATCATATACCTGGCGCTCGCCGCATGCATGGAGTCTCAAACGACGTCAGCCCCACTGTCAAAACCCACAGTGTACGAGTGGATTGGCCCCGACCCCTCACCTTCGTTACAACGCCTGGCTCAGGACAAATCGACCTGCTTTCACGAATCCGAACGGACTGACACGCAAAAGGCCCCCGGTGTTGTGAGCGAGCACTGGAAAACGCACCTTAAGCTCTGCATGCAGAAGCAGGGCTGGGGTGAGAAACCGGTCGACTAGGCGTGCAGCAGGATCACGCTCCCATAAAGTGAAGGCCCGGGGAGGCCCCAGCTCCTGAATAAGAGCCCGAGCCGGTTGATCGAATCCGTAGAAACGAGATGGTCAGCCAATCGTTCACCCGGAAATGATCTGCCTTGTCTTATTCGTTCCCCGCAAACGCGATCGTACTGAGTAACGCATTTTCTGCCTGGCGTGAATCCAATCTGGTGTGTTGAACGACGATGGGTACATCGGATTCAATCAGACTGGCGAAGTCTGTATCGGTAGGGATCGGGGCCGGGTCTGTCAGATCGTTGAACCGCACATGCATCGTCCGCTCAGCGGGCACGACCAGCCTGTAGGGACCGACCGGCCCACGA
>Ga0163153_10001350_pt1 | contig 38893 bp, 29 predicted proteins | sample OliLakLV19MP6IB1_FD_148629 | JGI IMG/M metagenome (GOLD analysis project Ga0163153, IMG submission 148629) | Freshwater microbial mat bacterial communities from Lake Vanda, McMurdo Dry Valleys, Antarctica - Oligotrophic Lake LV.19.MP6.IB-1 | ecosystem: Environmental > Aquatic > Freshwater >... | reverse complement strand
CCGACCGGGAGGCCGAAGACGCCGCCGCGCCGCCACCCCCCGCCGCCGCGCCCCGCTCCGGCTGCTGGACGCCTGTGGCCTCGGTGGCGCTGTTTGTGGCCGGCGTGCTGACCGTGCTAGTCGGGCTGATCGTCTACAACCGTCTGAACCCCGCGCCTGACCCGCTGGGCGTGGACGACGTGAACGCGGCCGTGGCCGAGGCCATGAGCGCCGTCACCCCGCCGCCCGCCAACGCCGCCGACGTCTACCAGTCCATCCTGCCGGCGCTGGTGCTGATCCAGGCCGATGGCCCGACCGCCGCGGGCACGGCCGAGCAGGGACTGGGCGCGGGTGTGGTGATCTCAGCCGACGGCACCATCCTCACCGCGCTGCACATCGTGGCCAACGCCACCTCCATTCACCTGACCTTCGCCGACGGCACCGAGGCGACCGGCACCCTCCAGACCGCCCAGCCGGAAAACGACATCGCCGTGCTGACCCCCAGCCAACTGCCGCGCGTGCTGGTGGTTGCCCCGCTGGGCAACCCCGCCAGCGTGCGCGTCGGCGATGAGGCCTATGTGATTGGCAACCCCTTTGGCCTGTACGCCTCGATGAGCGTCGGCGTCATTTCCGGGCTGGCGCGCGGCTTCCAGCCCACGCCCGACACGCCCGCGCTGACCGGCCTGATGCAGATTGACGCCGCCGTGAACCCTGGCACCTCCGGCGGGCCGCTGCTCAACCGGGCCGGCGAAGTGATCGGCATTGTGGTCGGCCTGGTCAACCCCACCGAGCAGGATGTGTTTGTGGGCATTGGCTTTGCCGTGCCGATTGATATTGTGATTGACCCGCTTGACCTGCCGGAGTTTTAGGCCCATGTGCCTCGCCCGCCTCAGCGCCTGGTAATCAGCAGCATGTCTTTCTTGTGGCCGGCCATGCTGGCGCTGCTAGGACTGCTGCCCTTCTTTGCGCTGCTCTACGTGCTGTTGCAGCAGGAGCGGCAGCTTGGCCCGCGCCACAGCCGCGTGGGGCTGGTGGCTGCTGCGCGCCGGCCGGGGTCGCGCCGCTATGTGCCGCCGGCCTTTTTCCTGACCGCCCTGGTGATCCTGGTGGTGGCGCTGGCCCGCCCGCAGACGGTCATCGGCCAGGCGCAGCGGCACGGCACAGTCATCCTGGCTTTCGATGTGTCGGCCAGCATGGCGGCCACCGACAACGCCCCCACGCGCCTGGAGGCGGCCAAGGCCGCGGCCCGCGCGTTGGTGCTCCAGCGCCCGGAAGAAGTGTCCATTGGCATCGTGGCCTTTAGCAACACTGGCCTGGCCGAGCTGGCCCCGACCGACGACCAGGCGGCGATCCTGGCCGTGATTGACCGGCTGGCCCCGCAGCGCGGCACGGCGCTGGGGCAGGGCATCTTGGCGGCCCTTGGCTCGCTGTCGGCCGTGCTCCCTACCCAGGCGGCGGCCCCCAACTCTGCGCCGGGCGTCATCGTCTTGTTCTCCGACGGCGAGAACAAGCTCAACCCTGAGCCACTAGAGGCCGCGCTGGCCGCCACGCAGATGGGGGTGCGCATTTTTCCGGTCGGCTTTGGCAGCCTGAAAGGCGCGCGGCTGGCGCTGGACGGCGTGATCGTCCACACCCAACTAGAAGAGGAAGCGCTGCGCAATATCGCTCTGGTGACCGGCGGCGATTACTTCAATGGCAGCCTCCAGCCCGACCTGAAGGCGGTCTACCAGGGCGTGGCGACGCAGATGGTGACCGAGGCGACGCATGTGGAACTGACCTCGCTGTTTGTCGGGGCGGCGCTGGTGGTGCTCATGCTGGGCGCGGTCTTTTCGCTGTTCTGGTTCGGGCGGCTGCCGTGAACACGCGCTTACTCTTGCGCCGGAGGCCGGCCGCGTGACGCTCAACTGGCTGGCGCCGGGTTACCTGCTGCTACTGGCGCTGCTGCCGCTGCTGCTGCTGATCTATGCGCTGATGCTGCGCAGGCGGCGGCTGTTTACGGTACGTTACTCCAGCCTGGCGCTGGTGCGCGCCGGCCGGCAGCGCTGGGCCTGGCTGCGGCGACATCTGCCCTTCGCCCTCTTTCTGCTGGCGGTGGGCAGCCTGGTGGGCGCGCTGGCCCGGCCCGTCACCGACACGATCGAACCGATCGGCGAGGCTACCATCCTGCTGGCGCTGGATATTTCGAGCAGCATGTGCTCAACCGACATTGCGCCCACCCGGCTGGCGGCGGCTGAGTCGGCGGCGCTGGACTATATCAACAGCCAGGGTTCCGGCGCGCGCATCGGCCTGGTGGCCTTTGCCGGCTTTGCCCAATTGATCCAGCGGCCGACCACCAACCATGCCGACCTGGAGGTCGCCATCCGCAGCCTGGTGACCAGCCGGGGCACCGCCATCGGCGACGGCCTGACGGCGGCGGTGAAGGCCATTACGGCGCTGCACTCGCCCGACGCCCCGGCCGAGCCGCTGCCGGAGGGGGTCTACCCGCCGGAGATCATCGTGCTGCTGACCGATGGCCTGACCACCGTGGGCGAGCCGCCATTAGAGGCGGCCCAGGCGGCGGTGGCAAACCGCATCCGCATCTACACCATCGGCTTCGGCACGGCCAACGGCGGCGAGAATACCAACTGCGACCAGCCGCTGTTCGACGGCGGCCAGCCGATCGGCGCCGGCGAGGCCGAGGCCGCCGTCGGCAGCCGGGGCATTGACGAGGCCACGCTGATCCAGTTGGCCGAGCTGTCGGGCGGCGCGTATTACGCCGCCGAGAGCGCCGGCGAGTTGCAGCGCGTGTTTCGCAGCCTGCCGACCGCCTTCATCACCGAGACGCGCACGCTCGAAATCACGGTGATCTTTGCGGCCGTGGGCGCGCTGCTGGCGGCCCTGGCCCTGCTGCTCTCGGCCCACTGGCAGCCGCTGATGTGATGGGCCGCAGGGTGCAATGCAGCTTGGGGGCTGATCCGAACAACCCCTATGACCCTGTCATTCCGAACCCCCGCTCACGGACTCCATAGCAACGCAACCTTGTGGCGGGGTGAGGAATCCCACCCTGGATAAAACCGAGGCGTCGGGCCACAACCTACTTTTCAGGCTAACAGTTATCGCCTGACTAAAATACACGCCGCCGCTTGGGGTGCATTTCACAGCGGTCATAGCGAAGGTGGGATTCCTCACCCCGCGCTAGACGCCGTGTTGGTACAAGGCCGTGAGCGGGGGTTCGGAATGACAAAAATAACGGAGTTGAGCAGTCCTGCCCCCAAATTGAAATGCATCCGCCCGTCGGGCCAACTTGCGCCGCCTTCGCGGTACACTTATACTGTAAGGCGTTGATGGCGTTCGCCTGAACGATGACGGTGCCGTCCACTTGCCCACGGCCCCTCCACCGGCTTGCGGGCAGCCCCCCACACCTGCTGGGCTTTTTCACAACCGTCATCGAACCATTGCCTATAGGCGCTGTCCGGCCGTGCGCGCAGAAACGGGGGAGGCATGAGCGACAAGGTGATACTGTTAGTCGAAGACACGGCCGATGATGAACTGTTGACGCGCCGCGCCCTGCAGAAGAACAATATCCACAACCAATTGGTGGTGGTTCGCGACGGGGCCGAAGCCGTGGATTTGTTATTCGCTACCGGCCCGCACGCCGGGGAGTCCCCCGCTGCGCCCGGCCCTGATCTTGCTCGACCTGAAGCTCCCCAAAGTGGATGGCCTGTCTGTCCTGCGGCGGCTGCGGGCCGAGCCGCGCACCCACGTGCTCCCGGTCGTCATCCTGACCACCTCGAAAGAAGAGCAGGATTTGACGGACGGCTATCAGATGGGCGTCAACTCGTATATCCGCAAACCGGTGAGCTTTGAGCAGTTCGTCGAGACCGTCCACCACCTGGGCATGTACTGGCTCATGCTGAACGAGCCGCCGCCCCAGCGCGACACCCCCTGACCACCCGGCGGCGCACTTGGCCCGCCGGCCGCTTTCGATGTGGAGGCTGCTATCAAACACGTTGTGCTGATTCACTGGGATGCCCCCGAGGCGGAGGCGCGCGTGGCGCGCCTGGAGGCGCTCGGTTATGGCGCTACGTATCAAAATCGGGGCGGGCCGGCGCTACTGCGCACCATCCGCGAGAGCCTGCCCAGCGCTGTGATCATTGACCTGTCGCGCCTGCCGTCGCAGGGGCGCGATGTCGGCGTGGCCTTGCGCATCAACACCGTCACGCGCCCGATCCCAATAGTGTTTGTGGACGGGCTGCCGGAGAAGGTGATGATCGTGCGCCAGACCTTGCCGGACGCGATCTACACCACCTGGACCCATCTGCGTGACGATCTGCCCGCCGCCATCGCCCGGCCGGCGCGCCAGTTGGTCGTGCCGGAGAACGGGCTGGCGGGCTACGCCGGCAAGTCGGTCTCCACCAAGCTCGGCATTAAGCCCAACACCATTGTGGCCGTGCTGAACGCGCCGCCGGACTTCACCGACTCGCTTGAGCCGCTGCCGTCCGGCGTGACCATCCGCCGGCAGATGGGCGAGGAGAGCGACCTGACGCTGTGGTTTGTGCGCACGCGCCGCGAGCTGCAAGACGGCCTCCCGCTGCGGGCCGAACGCCTGGGCACGAGCCGGTTGTGGATCGTGTGGCCCAAGAAGAACTCCGGCCAGAGCGGTGACCTCAGCCAAACCAGCGTGCGCGAACTCGGCCTGGCCCAAGGCCTGGTGGATTACAAGATCACCTCGATTGACCCCACCTGGTCGGGCCTGCTCTTCACCCGCCGCGCGGCCGAAGCGACAAAATAGCGTCTGCCCCCAAGCGGGTGCCACTCGCCCCGCCCTGAGTCCCCCCACGCGCGCCCTCGGCCAAAATTGACTCACAACCTGGCCCGCCGCCCGCTATAATTACCCCATCGCCCAGCGGCGCTCGGCCGCTGCGCTCGTTGAGGACTTTTCTGTGACCCAACAAGCTACCCTCATCGCCGGCGCGTGGCGTGAAGCCCCTGCCGGCACGCCCACCCTGGCCTCGCTCAATCCCGCCACCGGCGAAGCCCTGCCCGACACCTATCCGGTATCGGACTGGGTGAACCTCGAAGCCGCGCTGTACGCCGCCCGCGCCGCCCAGGCCCAACTGCTGGCCCGGCCAGATTGGGCCGAGGCCCTGGCCGGCTTCCTCGAAGGCTACGCCGCCCAACTGGAGGCCCGCGCCGACGCGCTGGTAGAGATGGCGCATCTCGAAACCGCGCTGCCGCGTGAGCCGCGCCTGAAGGCGGTGGAGCTGCCGCGCACCATCGCCCAACTGCGCCTGGCCGCCGCCGCCGCCCGCGAGCCGAGTTGGCGGCAGGCCACGCTCGACACGCGCGGCAAGCTGCGCTCGTACTTCGCGCCGCTCGATGGGCCGGTGTTCGTGCTGGGGGCCAACAACTTTCCATTTGCCTTCAACGGCGTGGCCGGCGGCGACATGGCCGCCGCGCTGGCCTCCGGCCACCCGGTGCTCACCAAGGCCCACCCCGGCCACCTGGGCACCAGCCGCCTGCTGGCCGAGGCCGCCTGGGCCGCGCTGCAAGCCGGCGACCTGCCGCCCGCGCTGATGCAGATGATCTACCACCTCGCGCCGGAGGACGGCCTGCGGCTGGTGGCGCACCCGCTGTTGGGGGCCACGGCCTTCACCGGCAGCCGGGCGGTGGGAGTGCGGCTCAAGGCCGCCGCCGACGCCGCCGGCAAGCCGATTTATTTGGAGCTATCGGCTATCAACCCGGTCTTCTTCTTGCCGGGGGCGCTGGCCGAGCGCGGCCCGGCCCTGGTGGACGAATACGTAGCCTCGGGGCTGCTGGGCGCGGGCCAGTTCTGCACCAATCCCGGCCTGCTGCTGCTGGTGGATGACGCCGCCGGGCGCGCCTTTGTGGACGGCGTGGCGGCGAAGTTTGCGGCGGCCAAGCCGGGCGTGCTGCTGAGCGCCAACGCGCCCGAGCAGCTGCGCCAGGCCGTGGCCGCGCTGCACGCCCACGGCGCGGAGGTAGTAGTGGGCGGCCAACCCGTGCCCGGCCCGGCTAGTTGCTTCAACAACACCCTGCTGCGCGTCAGCGGCGACGCCTTCCTGGCCGAGCCGGAGGCGCTGCAGCGCGAGGCCTTTGGCCCGACCGGCCTCGTGGTGCTGGCGCGTGACGCCGACCAGTTGGCCGCCATCGCCGAAGTACTCGAAGGCAACCTGACCGGCTCGTTCTACACCCACACCGGCGCGGCGGACGACGCGCTCTATGCGCGCCTGGCCCCGGTGGTGCGCCGCAAGGTTGGGCGCTTGTTGAACGACAAGATGCCCACCGGCGTCGCCGTCAGCCCGGCCATGATGCACGGCGGGCCGTACCCGTCCAGCGGGCATCCGGGCTTCACGTCCGTCGGGCTGCCGGCCTCGATGCGCCGCTTTGCCGCCTTGCAGTGCTTCGACAACGTGCGCCCCGACCGCCTGCCGCCCGAATTGCGCGACGTCAACCCCACCGGCCGCATGTGGCGCTTGATTGACGGCGGCTGGACCCAGGGCGACGTGCCCGCCGCTTAGCGCCAACATCCAACGAGGCCTCTCTTTCGCGGTCGAGATTGAGCTGATCGTCGAGGTGCAGTAAGGCCGGTTTTATCCGGTCGCCTGGTCTTCGGCCAGCGCCCCCGCGAACGCGGCGATGGTCTGGTCAATATCCGCCGCCGTGTGTGCGCTCGACAGGAACCACAGCCCGCGCCCCACGATGTTCACGCCCCGGTCTAGCAGGCGCGGGTGCAGCCGGCCCATGCGCGCCCGGTCGGTGGAGGCGAAGTCGCGGTAGTTGTTCACCGCCGGCCGGTCGGTGAAGTAGGTGCTGAACACCGCGCCGGGGCCGTCCACCAACAGCGGCACGTTGGCGTCGGCCGCCGCCTGCCGCAGCCCGGCCATCAGCCGCTGGCCGAGTGCCGTCACCTGGGCGTACACTGCGCCGTCGTCGCGCTCCAACTCGCGCAGCGCGGCGGCGGCGGCGGCCATGACCACCGGGTTGCTGTTGAACGTGCCCGCGTGGCCCACCTCGCCGCGCGTGATCAGGTCCATCACTTCCGCCCGCCCGGCCAAGATTGCCAGCGGGAACCCGCCCGCCACCGCCTTGCCGAACACCGCCAGGTCGGGCGTGACGCCCAGCAACTGCTGCGCGCCGCCCAGCGCCACGCGAAAGCCCGTAATCACCTCGTCAAAGATAAGCAGGCAGCCGTGCTCGCGGCCCAGCGCCTGCACGCCCGCCAGGTAGCCGGGCAGGGGGCTGATGCAGCCGGTGTTGCATAGGATCGGCTCCAGGCACACCGCCGCCACCTCGCCCGCGTGCGCCGCCATAATACGGCTGAGTGCTTCGAGGTCGTTCCACGGGGCCAGCACCAAATCGCCGGCCGTGCTGCGCGCCTGCCCGCGCGAGCCGGCCACCAGGTGCGGGGCCTCGGCCGGCCCGGCGGCGTCCAGCGGCGGATGCACGCTGTACAGCGCCGAGTCGAACCAGCCGTGGTAGTGGCCCTCGAACTTGAGAATTTTCTCGCGCCCGGTGTAGGCCCGCGCCAGCCGCCAGGCCGCGTGCACCGCCTCCGAGCCGACGCTGTTGAAGCGCACGCGCTCGGCGCACGGCACCACGCGGCAGACCGTCCGTGCCACGTCCACCTCGAGCGTGTGCTGGGCCGAGTAGACCTGCCCCCGCGCCGTCTGCGCCTGCACTGCCGCCACGATCGCTGGGTGGCTGTGCCCCAAGATCAGCGGCCCCTGGCCCAGCACGTAGTCCAGATATTCGTTGCCGTCCACGTCCCAGAAGCGCGCGCCCGCCGCGTGGTCCACGTACAGCGGCACCGGCTGCACGGCGCGGCGGGCATCGCTAGAGACGCCGCCGGCCAGGTACTGCTGGGCTTCGGCATATAGAGCGCGGGTGCGGTCGAGCTTGCGCATAAGCGATGCTCCTTGCTAATTCGCCCCACGACGAGCGGGCGTCAGGCGGGCAGCTTGAGCAGCCGCCGCGCGTTGCCGCCTAGCACCAGCCGCAGGTCGGCGGCCGGCAGCCCGCTAAAGACCACCCGCCCCAAGCCGTAGCGCAATTCGATAAAGGGAAAGTCCGAGCCGTACAGCACGCGCTCCGGGCCGAGCGCGGCCACCATCTGCCTGATCCAGTGGCCGGTGGTGTACGAGCCGCACAGTTCCAGGTACAGGCTTGCGTGCTGCTGCGCCACCGCGATGGCGCGGCGGTGGCCTTCGCCCGTCACGCCCGCGTGCCCCAAGATGATGTTCACGCTCGGCCAGCGCACCGCCACCGCGTCGAAGTGCAGCGGGTCGCAGAAGGCCGAGTCCACAAACGTGTGCGTCAGCACCGGCACGCCGTGCTTCGCGGCCAGCTCGAAGGCCGGCGCGTACAGCGGCCCGCCCACCGCGTAGCACTGCACGTCCGGGTGAATCTTGATCCCCACCATCCCCGGCTGCGCGAGGGCTTGCTCAACGTCGTCCGCGCTGCCGGGCTGGAAGGGGTTGAAGACCGCGTAGCCCATGAAGCGCGTCGGGTGCCGCCGCACCAGCGCGACCACTTCCGCGTTCCCGGCCGCCGCGTCCACGCCAATCGCCAGCGTGGCCGAGACCACCGTGGCGTCAACGCCGCAGCGGTCCATGACGGCCAGCATCGCCTCCGGCGTCGGCCGCGGCGTGAAGAAGTTGTACCAGGGGCCAATGTGTGCGTGCACGTCCAGCACGCCCCAGCCGTGCAGCGCTTTACCCTGCCGCACCTGCGCTGCGGGCAGCCCCTCCGCCGCCGGCGGTATCGGGATGTGGACGTCCTCATCCGGCCCGGCCGCGTGAGGCTGCGCCTGATCCAGTAGCTGCCGCAGGTTGCCCAGGCCAATCGCCGCCTGCGTTGCTGCACCCAACTGCGCCAGCCGCAGCCGCGTCACCGCGCCGCCGCCGTCGGCCACTGGCGCGCCGGTGCCGAACAGCACTCGCCCCGCGCCGTAGCGCACCACCAGCCATTCCAGCCCGTCATGCGAGCTAAAGAAGGACAGATCAATGTAGACGTTCGGCCGCCGCGCCAGCACGCCCGCCATCCGCCGCAGCCCGCGATAGCCGACGTGGCAGGCCACCAGCGGCAGGGCGGGGTAGGCCCCGGCCACCTGGTCGAGTTCCTCCCAACTGGTCTGCTCCAAATCCAGCAGCGTCACGGCGCGCCTCCGCTCCAGCAGCTCCAGCAGCTCGGCTGCTTCGGGCGTGCCCAGGCTGTAGTTGTGGTCGCGCGGATACAGCCGCACCACGCGCACCGCCGCCGCGTCCAGCGCGGCGTCTAGCTCGGCGGCCGTCCCTTGCTCCTCGGTCACCGGCGGCACCAGCACCCAGCAGGGCCACAGCCGAAAGCGTTGGCTGGCCGGCGCGGCGGCGAGGCAGTCCATCAGCGCGGCGTTGCCGGCCGCCGGGTCGAAGTGCCGGCTGTGGGTGTGGCTGACAGCCGCGCGCGCGATGCCGAGCTCGTCCATGCGCGCCACCAGCCCGGCCACATCGTGATACAGCAAGTCGGCGCTGGGCCAGCGCCCCACCTGACAGTTGACGTCGAAGAGTTCCATGCGCGTGCCTCCGGGCGGCGGCGAAAGTCCGCGCGCCCAGCTTACCCCATTTTCGCGCCGCCTCGGTTCTGCGTTATAGTGGTGGCCACGCGCTCACCAGGATACCCGACCCCATGCCAGACATTAACTGGACTGCCGTCACGGCCGAGACCGTGCGGCACTTGCAGGCCCTGATCCAACTCGACACCACCAACCCGCCCGGCAACGAAACGCTGGCGGCCGACTACCTGGCCGGGGTGCTGCGGGCCGAGGGCTTCGACCCGCTGATCGTCGGCGCGACCGCCGCGCGCGGCAACCTGGTCGTGCGCCTCAAAGGCGCCGGGGCCGCGCCGCCGCTGCTGCTCTACAGCCACACCGACGTGGTGCCGGCCGAGGCCGCGTACTGGTCGCACCCGCCGTTCGCGGGCGAGATCGCCGACGGCTATGTGTGGGGGCGCGGCGCGGCCGACATGAAGGACACCGTGGCCGAGCAGTTGATGGTGATGCTATTGCTCAAGCGCCAGGGCGTGGCGCTCAACCGCGACGTGATCTTCGCCGCCACCGCTGACGAGGAAATGGGCGGCAAAGAAGGCTACGGCGTGGCCTGGCTGGTGAAGCACCACCCCGACCTACTGCGCGCCGAGTTCGGCCTGAGCGAGGTCGGCGGCTACAACCTCGACCTGGGCGGGCAGCCGGTCTACCTGATCCAGGTGGCCGAGAAAGGCGCGTGCTGGCTCAAGGTGCGCGCGCAGGGCCGGCCCGGCCACGGCTCGCTGCCGCACGACGACAACGCCGTGGCGCACCTGGTGCAGGCGGTCAACGGCCTGCTGGCCGAGGAGCTGCCCTACCACCTGCCGGAGGCCAGCGCCGCGTTCCTCGACGCCGCCGCCATCGCCGCCGCGCACACACCGCTGGGGCCGGTCTTTCAGCAGTTGCGCACCCCGGCCGGGGCGGCCCGCGCCTTCGCCGGCCCGCTGCTGGGCCACCCGCTTCAGCCGTTCCTGTACGCCATGTTGCACAACACCGCCACGCCCACCGGCCTGGCCGCCGGCTACAAGACCAACGTCATCCCCAGCCGGGCCGAGGCCACGCTGGACGGCCGCACGCTGCCCGGCTTCGACACCGAGCGCTTCCTGGCCGAACTGCGGCCGGTGCTGGGCGAGCACCTGACCTATGAAGTGCTGCTCGAAACGCCGCCGCTGGAAGTCTCGACCGACACGCCGCTGTTCGACCTGATGGTGGCCGGCATCCAGGCGCACGACCCCGGCGCGCTGGTCGTCCCGTACGTCATGGCCGCCGCGACGGACGCTAAGTACCTCGCGCCCCTCGGCGTGCCCACCTACGGCTTCGCGCCCATGCGCCTGCCGGCCGACATGCGCCTGATGGAGATGTTCCACGCCCACGACGAGCGCGCCCCCATCGAGGGCCTGGGCTGGGGCGTGCGTGTGCTCTACGACGTGGTGCGCCGCTATTGCACCGAAGCCGGCTGACCAACTGCGATCATTCGCGCTCCCGAATCAATCAGAAATCAACAACACCTGCACCACCGCAGGTGCGTGTCAGCAATCCAAAATCCCCTCCCGTGGTATCCTTCGCCCGCATACCCACCCTACCTCAAGGCAGGCTCACCGATGAAAATCGCTCGCGTCACCCCCATGGTCATGGGCACCGCCTGGCGCAACCTCACCTTTGTCAAAGTCGAAACCGATGACGGCCTGATCGGCGTCGGCGAGGCGCGCGCCGTCAACCGCACCGACGGCGTGCTGGGCTACCTGAACGAAGCCGTGCCGCGCTACGCCCTGGGCGAAGACCCCTTCAACGTCGAGCGCCTGGTCAGCCGCATGTTCCGCGAAGACTTCGCCCGCGCCGGCGAGATGACCATGACCGGCATCGCCCTGATCGAAATGGCCTGCTGGGACATTATGGGCCAAGCCCTGGGCCAGCCGGTCTATCGGCTGCTGGGCGGGGCGGTGCGCGACCGCATCAAGGCCTACGCCAACGGCTGGTACACCGTCGAGCGCACGCCGGACGAGTTCGCCGCCGCCGCCCAGCGCGCCGTGGCCAAGGGCTACCGCGCCCTCAAGTTCGACCCGTTCGGCGGCGGGCTGTACGAGCTAGAGCGGCCCGAAAAGCTAAAATCCATCAGCCTGGTCGAGGCCGTCCGCTCCGCCGTCGGGCCGGAGATCGAGTTGCTGATCGAGATGCACGGCCGCTTCAACCCGCCCACCGCTGTCGAGATCGCCAACGAGTTGGCCCCCTTCAAGCCGAGTTGGTACGAGGAACCCGTGCCGCCGGAAAACCTGGCCGCCCTCAAGCGCGTCAGCCAGGCCATCGCCCCGCTGGGCGTGCCGGTCGCGACCGGCGAGCGCCTGCACACCATGCACGAGTACCGCGAGTTGTTCGAGTTGCAAGCCGCCGACATCATCCAGCCCGACATCACCCATTTCGGCGGCCTGCTCAACACCAAGAAGCTCGCCGCTTGGGCCGAGGCCTACTACGTGCTGGTCGCCCCGCACAACGTCGGCGGGCCGGTGTCTACCGCCGCCGCGCTGCACCTGGCCGCCTGCACCCCCAACTTCAAGATTCAAGAGCACTTCAACGACTTTGCCGAGGCCTTTGTGAAGGAGAGCGCCCCCGGCGTGCCCGAGATCGTGGATGGCTACTTCCCGCTGCCGGCCGGCCCCGGCCTGGGCGTGCGCCTGAACGAGGACGTCATCCGCGCCAACCCGCAGCAGTCCATTCACTTCAACCTGTTCACGGCCGACTGGCACAAGCGCCAGGCGCGCACCGGCTAAACGCAAACCGCCCGGCTTATCTGGGTGATAAGCCGGGCGGCTGTGTGTGCGGTGGTGGGCCATACAGGGCTCGAACCTGTGACCTCACGGATGTGAACCGTGCGCTCTGACCAACTGAGCTAATAGCCCGCGTTTGTGACCAAAATTATAGCATAGCCCCTAGCCGCGGGCAAGAGGCACCCGCCAAAAATTCGACAGCACACCCGAACTTACTGCCGCCTCCCCTCGCTCTCGGCTGCCTGCCGCCTGTTCTCTCCGACCTCTGACCTCTTACCTCTTACCTCCGACCTCCGCTTTACGCCCTCCCACGCCTGTGTTAAAATACTCTCACTGGCGCTCGGAGGGTGTTGGTAGAACGAGCGTGTAACTGTCTGGGTTCTGCACTGTCCGCTCTGGCCCCGTTCGGACTCGCTCCGTCGGGGCTTTATTGTATTAACTACCTCCGGCCCGCCCGGTGGTTATGCCCGTCAGAAAGGTATATGTGTATGGCTAACAAGCTCCGCCTAATCCCCCTGGGGGGCCTGGGTGAAATCGGCAAGAACATGATGCTGTTCGAGTACGGCGACAACGCCCTGCTGGTGGACGCCGGCCTGATGTTTCCCGAAAACGACATGCTCGGGATTGACTACATCATCCCCGACTTCCGTTACGTGCTGGAGCGCAAGGACATGCTGCGCGGCATCATCATCACGCACGGCCACGAGGACCACACCGGGGCCATTAAGCACGTCATGCAGCAGCTCGACGCCCCGGTCTACGCCACGCCGCTCACACGCGGCCTGCTCGAAGTCAAGCTGCGCGACGCGCGCCTGCTCGATAAGGTGCAGCTCAACACCGTCAACGCCGGCGACCTGGTGGACATCGGCCCGTTCGCCGTCGAGTTGTTTCACGTCTGCCACTCCATCCCCGATGGGGTGGGGCTGGGCATCACCACCCCGGCCGGCCTCGTGGTCCACTCCGGCGACTTCAAGTTCGACCACACCCCGGTAGACGGCTGGCCCACCGACTACGCCAAGCTGGCTGAGTTCTCCGGCCGGGGCGTGTTGGCGCTGCTGTCGGACTCGACCAACGCCGACAAGTCCGGCTGGACCCCATCGGAGGCGGTGATTGACCCGGCCTTCGACAAGGTCTTCCGCGAGGCGCCCGGCCGCATTTTGGTGGCGACCTTCGCCTCGCTCATCTCGCGCATCCAGCAGGTGCTCAACGCCGCCTACCGCCACGGCCGCAAGATGGCGCTCGTGGGCACCTCGATGGTCGAGAACGCCAAGATGGCCCAGAAGCTGGGCTACCTGAACGTGCCCGACGGCATGATTATCCCGATTGACGAGGCCCTGCGCCTCAACCCGTCCAAGATCGTCGTCATGACCACCGGCACCCAGGGCGAGCCGTCGTCCATCCTGGGCCGGCTGTCGGAGGCGCGCAACCGCCAGTTCGACCTGATCGAGAACGACACCATCGTGCTGTCGTCGCACCCCATCCCCGGCAACGAGGAGATGGTGCACCGCACGATCAACAAGCTGCTGCAGCGCGGCGCGCGCGTGATCTATGACCCGATCGCGCCGGTCCACGTCAGCGGCCACGCCAGCGCCGAAGAGATGAAGCTGCTCATCCACCTGGTCAAGCCGCGCAACTTCATCCCGATCCACGGCGAACTGCGCCACCTCAACCAGCACGCCGCCATCGCCCGCGAGGTCGGCGTGCCGGCCGAGAACATCATGGTGGTCGAGAACGGCACCGTGCTGGAGTTTGAAGACGGCGCGGTGCGCGTGGCCGAGCGCATCCCCGGCGGCTACGTGTATGTAGACGGCAGCGGTGTGGGCGACATCGGCCCGAGCGTCATGCGCGAGCGCGAGGCGCTGGCCCAAGACGGCTTTGTCATCGTCAACCTGCGGCTCGACAAGGCCGGCAAGCTGATCGGCAAGCCCGAGATCATCTCGCGCGGCTTCGTCTTCGTGCGCGACGCTGATGAGATGTTTGACTCGGCCCAGGAGCAGATTACCCAGGCCGTGGCCCGCGCCAACGGCCTGGCCGGCTCGCCCCAGGCCCTCAAAGAGAAAGTTACCCAGGCCCTGGCCGACTTCTTCTACGCCGAGCTTAAGCGCCGCCCCATGATTTTCACCCTGGTCAACGACGCCTAGGGCGCCCTCCCCAGGGGTGCATTCGCAAATGGTGGCCGTTAGGCGGCTAAAGGCGTGGCTGTCACCGTCGCGACGGGTTCTGATCGCAAAAAGGGCCTGTGAAAGCCACTATCTGACCGAAACCACTTTTTCAAGGATAGGGTGGGCAGGCCCACCCTATCCTTGAAAAAAGTGGCGGCTGGCCCAAAACGGCTGCGACCAAAAACTGCGAATGCACCCCTCCCCAGCTCTACCCCTGCGTCGGGGCCGGGGATCAGTCCCCTGGCCCCGACCTTGCAATTCTCGTTATGTCACCCCGCTTGCTTGCATGACCCCTCCGGCCGTGTATAATGCCGTGAGTCAGCGCAAAAGTAGTCAAAGGTATAGAATTGGTTAGACGAATAACCGGGATTGGGGTATGGTTGGTAGTAGTGGGGCTGCTGGCCGGGTGCAAGACGCCTGGGCCGCCGCCGAGCGGCACCCCGGACCTGGCAACCCAGACGGCCGTGGACTCACTCACACTGACCGCCGCCGTGCCGACCGCCACGCCGCCGCCCAGCCCCACGCCCGTGCCGCTCATGGCGACCGTCAACGGCCAAGCGATTCCCCTGGCCGTGTACGACCAGGAACTGGCGCGCTGCCAGAAGGGGCTGACCGCCGCCGAACTCGACCCGGCCACCTGCCCGGCGACCGTGTACGACACGCTGGTCGAGCAGGCCGTGGTTGAGCAGGCCGCCGCCGCCGCCGGCCTGAACGTAGACCCGGCCAACGTGGACGCCGCGCTGGAGACGATTACCGCCGAGTTGGGCGGACCGAGCGCGTTCGAAGCCTGGCTGCAAGTCAACCTATACACCCCAGAGCAATTGCGCGCCGCGCTCCAGGCTGAGCAAGTGCGGTTGTTGATGATGGCCCAGGTGGCGGCCGGCCTGCCGTCCACCGCCGAACAGGTGCACGCCCGCGACATTCTGGTCACCGATGAGGCCACCGCCCAAACCGTGCTCGGCGCGCTCCAGGCTGGCTCGGATTTTGCACTACTGGCCCTCAACTACTCGCGCGACCTCAGCAGCCGGCCCGCCGGCGGTGATTTGGGTTGGTTCCCGCGCGGCGTGCTGACCGAGCCGGACGTGGAAACCGCCGCCTTTGCGCTGGAGCCGGGCCAGATCAGCGCCGTGATCGCCAGCCCGCTCGGCTTTCACATCCTCCAGGTGCTTGAGCGCGATCCCGCCCGGCCGCTCAGCCCGGCGGCGGCCGAAACCCTGCGCGCCACGGCCTATGCCGCCTGGGTGCAGGCCCGCCTGGACGCAGCCGTGATCGTGCGGCCGGCCGGCCCATGACGTGGGGCGCGCACCAGCCGTCGGACGGCCTCGGGAGAGACAGTAATGGACGCGACTGCTCGCCGCTCATCCGCCCCGCGCCTGGCCCGCCCTAGCGGGTCTGGGTGTCTGGGCGCCATCTTCAACGTGCTGACCGGGCTGCTGCTGGTGCTCACCTGTATCGTGGGCGCGCTGGTGGCGGTGCTGTTTCAAAGCAACCGCCTCTTAGCCATGGTGAGGGGCGGCAGCGTTTTTATTCCGGCCACCGTGCCGGCGCTGGCCCAGGTGCTGCTGGCCCCGACGCTGGTGACCGCCACCCCCGGGCCAAGCCCGACCCTCGGGCCGGACAACCTGGTGTTCCCGACGCTGCCGCCCGAGTGGACGCCGACCGACACCCCCACCGTCACCCAGACCTCGCTGCCGCACACCGAAACGCCCGTGCCCACCGAGACGCCCCCGCGCCTGACGCGCACGCCGACTGAAACCGCCACGCCGACCGTGACGGCCACGCGCACGCCGTCGCCTACCCCGGCCGGGCCGACGCCCACGGCCACCAATACCCGCTCGCCGCAAGCCTACACCCTGCAAAACGGCAGCCCGACCTACCTGTCGAACTTCCTGAACAACGCCGGCTGCAAGTGGTTCGGCATCGCCGGGCGGGCCTTCGCGCTGGATGGCAGCGTCATCATCGGCCTGACGGTTAAGGTGCGGGCCGGTGACATTGACCTGCCCCCGGTGCAGACCGGCAGCTCACCGGCCATCGGCACGGGCGGCTACGAAGTCTACCTGGCCGATCACCCCATCGCCGCGACGGATGTGTATAAAGTGCAGTTGTTCACCAACATCGGCACCGCGCTGTCGGAGCAATACACCATCGTCACCTTCGGCGACTGCACCCGCAACCTGGTGATGGTCAACTTCGTTCAGAACCATTAGGCCGGCTGCATGGGCACGCTGTATCTGGTCGCGACCCCGATCGGCAACCTGGAAGACCTGACCGCGCGCGCGCTGCGGCTGCTGGGCCAGGTGCGCCTGGTGGCGGCGGAAGACACGCGCCGCACCGGTCAACTGTTACTCCACTTCGGCCTGCACACCCCGCTCACCAGCTACTTCGAGCACAACAAACTCGCCAAGCTCGACCACATTTTGCGTGAACTGGAATCCGGCGACGTGGCCCTGGTGTCGGACGCCGGCACGCCCAACCTCTCCGACCCCGGCTTCGAACTGGTGCGGGCGGCGCTGGCGGCCGGGCACGCCGTCGTGCCGGTGCCGGGCGCCTCGGCCCTGCTGGCGGCGCTGGTCGCCTCCGGCCTGCCGACCGATGCCTTTGTCTACCTGGGCTTCCTGCCGCGCAAGGCGGCCGAGCGCCGCAGCCTGCTGGCCTCGGTCGGGCTTGAGCGGCGCACGCTGGTGGCCTATGAGGCCCCGCACCGCCTGCTGGAAACGCTGGCCGAGGTGCTGGCCCAACTGGGCGACCGCCCGGTGGCCGTGGCGCGCGAGTTGACCAAGCTGCACGAGGAGATTTTTCGCGGCCCGGTCAGCGCGGCGCAAACGCACTTTGCGGCGGCCCCGGTGCTGGGCGAGATCACGCTCGTCATCGGCGGCAAGCCTGACCGGAAAGTTGAGCCGCCCGAGGTGGCCTGGACCGAAGAGCAGGTGGTGTCGGCGGTGGCCGACCGGATGGGCGGCGGCGCGCGGCTGAAGGAGGTGGCCCGCCAGGTGGCCGAACTCTCGGGTTGGTCGCAGCGCGACGTGTACCGGGTGGCGGCGCAGACCTTCTCCGGCGACGTGTAACGGCCGCGCCGGTTTTTGCTTCCCAAGGCTTGACTCACATGAACCTGGACGACCTCGACGCCCTGCGCGCGCGTGACTCGCGTCGCCGGCTGGCCGCGCTGGACGCCTTGCCCGAGTTGATGGAGGCGGCCTGGGCACAGGCCCTGGCCTGGCCGCTGCCCGAACCACACTCGCGCCCGACCGCCGTGGTGCTGGCGGCCGTGGGCAGCGGCGCGCTGGCGGCGGAAATGGTCGCGGCGCTGGTGGCGGGCGTCTGCCCGATGCCGCTGCTGGTTTGGCGTGAGTGGGGGCTGCCGGCCTTTGTCGGCCCGGAGACGCTGGTGATCGCGCTGCTGCCCGCCGGCGACGAAGACGAGCCGCGCCGCGCGGCCCAGGCCGCCGCCGAACGCCAGGCCCGCGTGCTGGTGCTCGACCGGCCGGCCGATTTGCCCGTCAGCGCGGCGACCGGGCCGGTGGCAATGCTGCTGCTGGGCTTGTTAACGCGGCTGGGGCTGGCGGCCACGAGCGCGGCCGAGGTGGCCGGGGCCGTGGCGGCGGTGCGGGCGCAACAAGGGCAGTTGGGCCTCGAGTCGCCGGTGTCGGCCAACCCCGCCAAGCGCATGGCCGGGCAGTTGATGGATCGCCTGCCGCTGATCTTCGCCGCCGCGCCGCTGACGGCGGTGGCGCACTATTGGCAGGCGCAGATCAACCGCCTGGGCCGCGCGCCCGCCGCCGCGCACGCCACGCCCGACGTGGCGCATCTGGCCGTCGCCGGCACGCAGCAACCCGAGGCGCTCATCCGCCGCTACATGGTGCTGGCGCTGCGCTCGACCTTTAGCGACGCGCGTGCCGACGCCCTGACCGCGCAGTGCCGGACGGCGTACATGGTGGCCGGTTTTAACACCGATGAGATTGCCGGCACAGGCCCGTCGGCGCTGGCGCACGTCTTTACGGCGCTGCACTACGGCGACTACGCCGCCTATTATCTGGCGCTGTGCTATGGGGTGGACCCGAGCGGGGAGTAAGGGGCGCGCTAGGGCTGGCGGAACACCAGCAGCCACGAGCCGGGGAAGGTGCCGCCGCCCTCATCGCCGCAGTTCTCCACGGCCAGGCCCTCGACCGTGAGCGACGGGCTTTCGGCCAGGTGCACCGTGTACTCGATCCCCGGCGTCATGGTGAAGTCGCCGTAGCCCGCGCCCTGGTCGGGCTTGAGGCCGGTGTAGAAGTGATCGAAACCGCCGTCCCAGGTGACGACGATCTCCACGCCCCCCACCGGCACCGTGCCGGCGTTTTCCGTCTGCACCTGAATCAGTGGCGCGCCCAGCGTCGGGTCGCACACCAACTGCCGCCCCTTGAAGTCGAACGCGCCCTGCGGCGTGGCGGTGGGCGTGCGCGTCGGCAACAACTGCGGCGTGATCGACGGGATGATGGTGTTGGTGGGCTGGGGCGTGTGGCTGGCGGTGGGGCCGGTTGTGGCGCTGGGAGCGGTGGTGGCCGAGGCCGTGGCTTCCGGCGTGCCGGCTGGTGTTTGGCCGGTGGGGGTCGCGCTTATGGCAGCTAAGGGAGTGGCCGGACCGCCGGCCAGCGCCTCGGCCAACTGTGAAACTGGCGCGACCTGCTCGGCGCTGCCGCCTTCGGCCGCCAGGCGTTCGGCCAGCGCGGCCGTCGCCTGAGCCGGGTCGGCCCAGCCCAGCAGCGCCAGGCGCGTGCGGGCGCGGCCCAGGTTGCCGTCCACCGCAAAGGCCCGCGCCGCCAGCGCCACATAGGCCGCCTGATAGTCGGCCCGCAGCGCGTTGGGGCCGGTATCGGTGTATTGCACCGGGCTAATGACCCAGCTATAGAGCAGGGCCAGGCCCACGCCAACCACCATCGCCAAGAGAGCCAGGAGCACCGGTTTCATAGGACGCAGTTTGGATTATACGCGATGGCCCGCGCTGGACGGAGGGCGACTGACGAGGGTGCAGGAGTCAGCGCAACGGTGAGGGCAAGGTCGAGTGCTGGCTACTAGCCAACGCCGTACATCAGCCAGTAGGCCGCAGTAGATCCGCTGGTGAGATTCCTCCTAAAGGATGCTTCGCGATCACCCCGCCAACCACGCTATGTTGCTACCAGGCCGCGAGCGGGGGTTCGGAATGACAGTTCAGAGGGGATTGACTAATCAGCCCACTGTCAGAGAATGGGCGCTCACACCAACCCGGCCCTAAGACCCTGTCATTTCGAACCCGCCTCAGGCCGTTGGCCGTCACGCTGCCCATGGGCGGGTGAGAAATCTCACCGGCGGACTGAACGCTGGCGCTCGCTACCCATCCGACGCCATAAATTAGGCAGGAGGCCGCTCTCAGGTCCACCCTTCGTGATAATTCGTGGCAAAAGACCTGCGCTGCTGAAAGACCTCAGCCCGGCGGCGCTTCGTTGAGCATCAGCCAGTATAGGCCGAGATGGCGCGTGGCCTCCACGAACTCGGCAAAATCCACCGGCTTGCGCACGTACGAGTTCGCCCCCAGGCGGTAGCTCTCGATCAGGTCTTGCTCCTCTTTGGAGGAGGTCAACACCACCACCGGCAGCAGCCGCGTGCGCTCGTCGGCCCGCAGCCGGCGCAGCACCTCCAGTCCGCTCAACAGCGGCAGGTTCAAATCCAGCAGGATGACGGCCGGCCGCACCTGGGTGTCGCGTCCGGCGTGTGGCCCGGTGGCGAACAGCCAGTCGAGCGCTTCGACCCCGTTGCGGCACACCACCAGCTCGTTTAGGATGTTGTTCTTCCGAAAGGCGCGCTTGGTCAGGGCCTCATCGTCGGCATTGTCTTCGACCAGCAGAACGATTTTTTCGCTCATGGGGAGTCTCTCCTATTCATCGGCCGGCGGGGCCGTGTCTGCCAGCGTAAAGTAAAAGGTCGCGCCCGCGCCCACCCGGCCCTCGGCCCACACCCGGCCGCTGTGCCGGCTGATAATGCGCTGCACCGTCGCCAGCCCGATGCCGGTGCCGGCATAGTCCTGCTGGTTGTGCAGCCGCTGAAAGGCCCCGAACAGCCGTTGGGCGTAGGCCATGTCGAAGCCGGCGCCGTTGTCGCGCACGAAGAACGCCCGGCCGTTTTCATACGGGATCGTGCCAAACTCAATCACGGCCGCCGGCTGCTTGCCGGTGAACTTCCAGGCATTGTTGAGCAGGTTCCCCAGCGCCAGCCGCAGCAGGTGGCCGTCGCCGGTGGCGCTCAGGCCCGGCTCAATCTGGAACGCCGCCACCCGGTCGGGCTGCGTTTGCCGCAGCTCCTCGGCGATGGCCTGGGCCTGCGCGCTCAGGTCCACGCTCTCCCAGCGCATATCCGCGCGGACCACGCGCGAGAGATTGAGCAGGTCGTCAATCAGGGCCGCCATGCGCTGGGCGGCGCCGCGCACCCGCGCCAGGTGAGCGCGGGCCTCGGGCGCGTGGCCGCCGAAATCTTCCAGCAGGGCCAGGCTAAAGCCGTCTATGCTGCGCAGCGGGGCGCGCAGGTCGTGCGACACCGAGTAGCTGAAGGCCTCCAGTTCGCGGTTGGCCGCCTCCAGCGCCGCCGCCCGCTGGCGCAGGCTGGTGTTCAGCTTTTCAATCTGCTCCTCCGATCGTTTGCGGTCGGTGATATCCAGCATGGTCCAGCGCGACCTCACATAGTGGCCGGTCGCGTCGCGCAGCGCCGTGGCGCTCACCAGCACCGACGTGATCCGGCCGGCGCGGTCCACCATTTCAAATTCCAGGTTATTGATCCAGCCTTGTTCCACGAACAGCGGGTAAGACTGGCGGAACAGCGCCTGGCTGGCGGGTGTGAGCACGTCTGAGAGATGCAGCCGGCCGATGACCTCCGCGCGCGCATAGCCCAGCAGCTTTAGCCCATAGTCGTTGATGCGCACAAAGGCGCCGTCGGGGTCGAGGGAGTGATAGCCGCACGGCGCGTGGTCGTACAGGTCTTGGAATTCGTCGGCCACCTGCTGCAGCGCGGCGTGGACGATTTCGCGCTGACGATGGGCCTCGTTCAGCCGCTGCGCGCTCCAATAGATCAGACCGGCCAAGAGCACAATAGTCGAAGCGGCGAAGAGCGCCGTTCCAAATTCCGTTCCGTATAAACCCTGGCGCTCCCCCACCAACTGCAGCCAACCGACGACAGTTGGAATAGCCACGGCCGCCGGCAGCAAGCGCCGCGCCATTTGGCTGCCGGCCAGGCCGGACGTGACGACCGCCATAACCGCCGTGTTAGGGCGCGCAGTCCAAACGCCCAGCGCAACGATGACAAACGTGCCGGCCGCGTGCAGCGCCAGCGCACTATATGGCCCTATCTGGTAGAGCGCCGAAACGCCGTAGAGGTACCCCACCACGGCCAACCCGGCGATTAACAAGATCGGCAGCGTGAGCAGGGGGGCAGCCGATTTGGTGTTGATGGCCAACACAGCCAGGCCCAACAACAAGAGCGCCAGGCTTGTGGTGGGAGCCGGGCGGCCTGGATACACGCCGCCTTCCGCCGCGACCGCGCCTCGAAATAACAATCCATCAATTCCCAAATTTACGCCCAGCCCATACTCCAGTAGGATGAGCCCGCTGATGATCGCCAGGCCGCCGGCGCAGATCAGGCCCAGCCGTGTCTGATAAGTCTTGACGCCTTCCGCACGCAGCAGCCACAGCGCCAGGCCGGCCAGCATGAATCCAAGCGCCGTGAGCGGCTTCATTGTCTCCAAACCCGGCACCAATTCCTTCAGCACAGGGACATTCAGAGTCCAGCCGATGAGGACCAGCAGACCTACGGCTATCGTCGTGATCGCCGCGGCTGCGGTGAACCGCCTCAATCCAACCTGGGGGTGAGCAGTAACCGAGGACGTTGTCATCAGCGGCATGGGCACCTTCTCAGCCGGCCGGCGAACCAGGCGGCCAGCAGGACCAGCAGAATGAGTCGAACGCGCAAGCCCGCCAGGGCGCGACGCAGCCTGGAGCTTTTTCCAGAGAGTCTGCCGGCGGGTCGTGCGGGCGAGTTAGCACCCCCACCCATACTCACAGTGTAGCCAGGTTTGCAAAATGCGCCAACCGGGCCCATGCGCGCCAGGCTGAGCCAGATGACGCCTACCGCCACGCCCACCAGCGTGACGGCGATGATGAGTGGAGCTAGCCCGCCGACGACTACGAGTGCTCGGCGATGTACTGCTCGCGCTGGGCGTTGAGGTCGTCCCAGGTGGCTTGCGGGATGAGGGCGTTCAACGTGGCCGCGAGCGCGTCGGCGTCCACGGCCAGATCGGCAATCACGTACGCCGGGACCGTGACCGTGACGCCGTTAGCGGTGGCCGTCAGCGTGTCGCTGCTGCCGCCGACGGGTGGATCACCCTCGGCCGGCCAGTCAGTCGTGAACAGGCCGCCCTGATTCAACTCGGCGTACAGCGCGTCAAGCTGGGCCGCGTCGAGGCTGACCGTTTCGGTCCACACCGGCACATCATCGTTCGGGTAGTCGGGGAAGTAGGTCAGCGTGACCGTGCCGTTGGTGGCGACGTTGATCGTGTACTCGTAGTGGTAGGGCGGCGGCAGGCTGCCCTCGCTCCAGTAATAGTGAACGGTAAAGTCGGCCGGGCGCTGGTCGGGGACAACAAGCGTTGGTCTGAAGTCCGTCGGAGTCACAGCCGGGCTAACGAGCGAACACGCCAACCCGGAGAGCAGGGCGGCCACCAACACGAGCATACGGGGCCGGGATTTGGATTTAGGCATGGGGTGGGGTAGGGGTCAAGGGCCGGCGGCATCCAGGGCGGCGGCCAGTTGCGCCAGCCGCGCTGCATCTTTGGGCGGCAGGCCGGCGGCGGTCAGGCGCTCGGCGGCGGCGTTCACAGCCGGCGCGCTTGCCTCCAGGCCCAGCGTTGCCAGTTGGGCGCGGGCCGCCTCCAGGTCGCCGTCGCCGGCGAAGGCGGTGGCGATCATCAGCACGTAGTCGTCCTTAAAGGCCTGGTGCAGCGAGGCCGGGTCGGCGTCCACGTACTGCACCGGCGCGATCACCCAGCCATAGTACAGCCCGCCGCCCAGTCCCAGCAGCAGCCCAAGCACAATCAAGGCCAAGGCCCGGCTGGCTGAAGTGCGGCGGGCCTGGGCGCGGGCGCGCAGACTGGTCATGGGGTCAGGGGCAGGGGGCGCAGGCGAGCGGCGAACATGCGCGAATTATAACGCCGGTGAGCGCCGCTGCAAGGCAGCGCAGGTTTATTCGGCATTTCTGGCCGCAGCCGTTTTGGGCCAGCCGCCAATTTTTTCTACAGCCGGTTGGGCTTGCCCAACCGGCTGTAGAAAAAATTGGTTGCGGTCAGATATTTGCTTTCACAACCACCGTCTGCGCTGAGAACCCGCCGCGACGGTGACCATTACTTGGCTCAATAATCCTAACGCCCCGCGCCGCTTTCTCTTGGTATAATGCCCTCCGGCCCCAGCAAACAGAAACGCGACGGTTGCCATCACCGTCGCGTTAGTCTGCCGAGTGCCGAGGGCGGGAGTCGAACCCGCATACCCGTGAGGGCAACGGTTTTTGAGACCGTCGCGTCTGCCATTCCGCCACCCCGGCTCGGCGCCATTATACCTGATTCAGCGCGTGCTTTGGCGATGTTTGTCCGGCAAGAAGGGCCGCGCTAGCCGGCGCTTGCGTTCCAAGCAGGGTAGGTCTGTCTGATAGTAGAGGCTCGGGAGCAGACGTAAGGACTCGCGCTTGGCATATTTCAAGTTCCACAGTGGCGCGGCGGAGCCCCGGGCAGGCCGGACGAACAAGGCCCCTTTGACGCCAAACTGAGTGGCGGCGCGGGACTGTATCCAACTGAGAAAAGCCCGGCTGGCGGAGACCAGCGACACCGCCAAGCGCTGATAGACATAGGCTGGGTTTTGCGCGGACAGGTAGCGGTCGGTGTAGGTCTGGATAGTGCCATCACCATCCAGGCAGCCGCGCATGAAATCTGAAAACATTTGATCGGGCACCGCTAGAGGGCCCAAGGTTAAGCTCTTGGCCGGCGTCAAGCCAATTTCCACCAACCAGTCGTAAAACTGCCGGTCGCCCCATTGGAGGCGATAGTAAGTTTTGCCCCGTGTGGTTGAAGGTGTGATGGCATTCGTTCGGCCCAGGCACGCCGCCAAGGTTACTAGCCAATCGTGGTCTTTGGAGGCCAAGCTCAGGTGGCGACCGTCACCCGACAGATTGCCGTCAGTGGCTAGCGCGCCGATCGCGTAGGCGATCTCATTGGTCCAACGTAGCGGAACACCGCTTTTGGGCGCAGGGCCACGCCGGCGCACCGCAATGCCCAACTCGGCCAGGCGGCGCCGCACAGTGCTCTGGCCCAAGTCGAAGTGTTCGGCCAGGCTCGCAATCGTCCAAAGGTCGTCACAGTACAGACGACGCAATTCACCCGCCGCGATGATCTGGCGTTTGTTGGTCGCGTGCATATGACTAGTGAGTATAGATGAAACTCGGCATCATCGGCCTCCCTCAATCCGGCAAGACCACCATCTTTAACGCCCTGACGCACGACGACCGCCCGGTCGGCCAGATGTCCGGCGGCGGACGCTTTGAAGTCCAGACCGGCGTCGTCTCCGTGCCCGATCCGCGCGTGGATACGCTCTCGGCCATGTTCAAGCCGCGCAAGACTATTTACACCCAGGTCACCTACGCCGACATTGCCGGCGTCGAAGGCTCGGGCGAGACCCCGGCACAAAGACGCGGGGCAGGTGAGGGCGGCTTCTCCGGCCCGCTGCTCAACCAACTGGCGGTCATGGACGGTCTGCTGCAAGTGGTGCGCGCCTTTGAGAACCCGATGGTGCCGCACCCGCGCGGCTCGGTTGACGCCCAGCGCGACCTGGCGGCCGTGGACGGCGAGTTGCTGCTCAACGACATGCTGGCCGTCGAGCGCAAGCTGGAGCGCATGGCCGAAGACCTCAAAAAAGGCATCGTCAAAGACAAGGGCCTGCACGCGCAGGAGACGGCGCTGTTCACCCGGCTGCTCGACACGCTGCAAGCTGAAACCCCGCTGCGCGATGTGGACCTGACCCTGGCCGACGAGAAGGCCCTGGCGAGCTATCAACTGCTCACCCGCAAGCCGATGCTGGTGGTCTTCAACGTCGGTGACGACCGGCCCGACCCGGCCGCACTGCCGGCGTACTCGCGCCCGCGCGCGGCCAGCGTGGCGCTGCAAGGCCGGCTGGAAATGGAAATCGCGCAACTGCCGCCGGACGAGGCCGAAATCTTCCTGGCCGAGTACGGCATTGCCGAGCCGAGCCTCAACCGCGTCATCCGCCTGTCATACGATCTGCTCGGACTGGAAAGCTTCTTCACCGTCGGCGAGGACGAGGTGCGCGCCTGGACCGTGCGGCGCGGCGCGTCTGCGCCCGAGGCGGCCGGCGAAATCCACACTGACCTGCAAAAGGGCTTCATCCGGGCCGAGGTGGCGGGCTACGACGATCTGGTGCAGGCCGGCACCTACGCCGAACTAAAATCAAAAGGCAAGCTGCGGTTGGAAGGCAAGGAGTACGTCGTCAAGGACGGGGATATTCTCAACATCCGCTTCTCGCCGCCGGCCAAGTAGCGGCGCGTTTGAACCCACCGCGCCTGGCCGGCAGTAATTCAATGAGCGTTTATAGGCTGACCCCGGCCGCCGGCCGAGGCCCCTGCGAAAGGACTTACCCGGCATGACTTATTCTGCGAAGCGCTGGAACCTGGACGAACTGCTGACTGAGAAGGAAGCGGCCGATCTCGATAAGTTGACCAAGGGCCTGGAGCGCCGCGTCAAGAAGGTGGAAGCCTGGCGCAAGAAGCTCAAGGCCTCGCTGGCGGCCAAGGACTTTCAGGCGCTGCTCAAAGACTACGAAGCCCTGCAAGCCGAGATGACGCGCGTGGGGGCTTTTGCGGGCCTGCGCTTCGCCGCCGACACCCAAAACCAGGCGGCGATGGCGATGATGGGCCAGGTGGATCAACTCTCGGCCGAGTGGGGCAACCGCGTGCTGTTCCTCTCGCTGTGGTTCAAGGCTCTGGATGAGAAGAACGCCGAGCGCCTGATGAAGGCCGGCGGCGATGCGCGCTATTGGCTGGAGAGCATGCGCCGCTTCCGGCCGCACACCCTCAGCGAGGCCGAAGAGCAGGTCATCAACCTCAAGGACACGACTGGCGCGCAGGCGCTGGAAAACCTGTACGAGACCATCACCAACAAGTTCACCTTTACGCTGGAGGTGGACGGCGAGCACAAGACGCTGACCCGCGACGCGCTGATGATGTATGCCCGCGACGCCAAGCCGGCCATGCGCGCGGCGGCCTACAAGGCGCTGTATGACGTGTACAGCGCGCACGGCCCGGTGCTGGCCCAGATTTACGGCGCGATTGTGCGCGACTGGCGCAACGAAGGCTTGCAGTTGCGCAAGTACAAAGCGCCCATGAGCATCCGCAACCTGGCGAACGACCTGCCCGATGCCGTGGTCGAGACGCTGCTGGACGTGATCGAGGAGAACGCCGGCGTCTTCCAGCGCTACTTCCGCCTCAAGGCCAAGTGGATCGGCAGCGAGACCAACCAACTGCGGCGCGTTGACCTGTACGCGCCGCTGGCCCCGGCCGACAAGGAGTTCCCTTACGACGCTGCGGTGAAGTATGTGGTGGATACCTTCACCCGCTTCTCGCCGCGCGTGGGGGCGCTGGCCCAGCAGGTGTTCGACGCCGACCACGTGGACGCCGAGGTGCGGCACGGCAAGCGCGGCGGCGCGTTCTGCGCCAGCACGCTGCCCAGCCTGTCGCCCTGGGTGCTGCTCAACTACAACAACCGCGCCCACGATGTGGCGACGATGGCGCACGAGATGGGCCACGCCATTCACGCCCTGCTGGCCGGCCACCACTCGGTGCTGACCTTCCACTCGGCCCTGCCGCTGGCCGAGACCGCCTCGACCTTCTCCGAGATGCTGCTGACCGAGCGCCTGCTGGCCGAAGAAACCGACCCGGCCGTGCGGCGCGATATCCTGGCGACCACGCTGGACGATGCCTACGCCACCATCGGGCGGCAGGGCTACTTTGCGCTGTGGGAGAAGGAAGCGCACGAGCTGATTGCCCAGGGCAAGACGCCCGACGAAATGTCGGCCCGCTATCTGGAGGTGCTTAAGCAGCAGTTCGGCGAGGCCGTGGCCGTCAGCGACGAGTTCAAGTGGGAGTGGGTCGCCATCCCGCACTTCGTGTCGGTGCCGTTCTATGTGTATGCCTACGCCTTCGGCCAACTGCTGGTGCTGGCGCTGTACGAGATGTACAAGCGCGAGGGCGAGCCGTTCAAGGCCAAGTATCTCAAAATCCTGTCCTACGGCGGGTCGAAAGCGCCGGCCGAAATCTTGCGCGAAGCCGGCATCAATATCAAGTCGGCCAAGTTCTGGCAGGGCGGCTTTGACGCCATCGCCCGCATGATCAACGACCTGGAGGCGATGGAAGCCGCCTAGCGTTGCGCTGTGCCTGTCGCAGCCGTGTGCGAGTGCCTCGGTCGGTTCGGCTGATTTTACTCGCGCTTGGTGCGATCAGGCGGCGCGTAGACGTTAAAGCTCGCGGCGGGTGCCGCCGGCCTACCCCGCCTTGGTCGCCGCTTCCATCAGCTTCTGGATGCGGCTGACCATGCCGGCCGGGTTGGGCAGCAGGCCCTCCACCAGCAGCGCGCTCTCAAACAACTGCTCGATCACCGCGTTCACCAGCTCGTCATCGCCGCCGGCGGCCAGCCGACCAGCCAGGTTCTTAATCAGCGCGTGCTGCCGGTTCAGCTCGACCACCTTGGGCGGCACCGTGAAGTCCTTTTCGAGCAGGCGGCGCACGCGGTCCATCTCATGGCCCTTGGCGTCGTCGGGCGCCACCAGCCGCAGGGCGTTATCCACCAGGCGGTCGGTGGCGCGCACACCGGCGATCCGGTCGCCCAGTTGCTCGGTAAAGCGCGCGGTCAGCGCGTCGAACTCGGCGTCGGGCAGGGCGTTGGCCTCCGCCTGGGCGGCCGGTGCGCGGCGCGGCAGGTCGAGGCTGGGGTCGTCGGCGCTCTTGAGCGGGTAGCCCTCGTAGGTTTGCAGGCCGGTCAGCATAAAGCTGTCGAGCGGGTCTACCAGGAACAGCACTTCCAGGTTTTGCTGGCGCAGCAGGTCGAGGTGCGGGCTGTGCGCCACCGACCGAATATCGTCGCCCAGCAGATAGTAGATCGTGCGCTGCTCGGCGGCCATGCGGCCCGCGTATTCGGCCAGCGAGCTGAGCGCCTCGCCGCCGCCCGGGCGCGAGGTGAAAAAGCGCAAGATCGGCAGCAGCCGGTCGCGCGCGGCAGTGTCGGTCGCCATGCCCTCTTTGATGAACTGGCCGTAGTTCTTCCAAAACTTGGCATAGGTGTCGGCGTCTTTGACGGCCAGGTCTTTCAGGCTGTCAATCACCTTGTGGGTCAGCGCGTTCTTCAGGCGCTCCATCACCCGGTTGGCCTGCACCGTCTCGCGGCTGACGCTCAAGGGCACGTCTTCCGACTCGACCACGCCCTCCACGAAGCGCAGGTAGCTGGGCAGCAGGTCTTTGGCGTACTCCTGGATCAGGATTTTGCGCGAGTACAGTTTGAGGCCGTGATCTTTGCGCAGGCTGAACATGCCCCGGTCGGTCTGGGCCGGCACGAACAGCAGCGCGGCGATCTGCACCGGCGCGTCGGTGTTCAGGTGGGCGTAGGTCAGCGGCGGGTTGAAGTCGAGCGTCAACTGCTTGTAGAAGTCGGCCGCGGCCTCGGCCGTGATCTTGAAGCTCGGCTCGCGCCACAGCGCCGTCTGGCGGTTGACGGGCGTGGCATCGTCGCCCAGGTAGATCGGGTACGAGACGAAATCTGAGTGCTTGTGGATGATGTCGCGCAGCCGCCAGGTTTCGGCGAACTCGTGCGCGTCGTCTTTGAGCTTGATCTCGATCCGGGTGCCGCGCTGCGCCTGCTCGGCCGGCTCCAGCGTGTAGCTGTCGCCGCCGGTGGCGATCCAGGTCCAGGCGGTGGCGTCGGGCCGATACGCTTGGCTGGTCACGCGCACTTCATCGGCGACCATAAAGACGGCGTAGAAGCCCACGCCGAACTGGCCGATGACGTCGGCCACCTTTTGGCCCTCTTGCAGCGATTGCAGGAAGGTGGCCGCCCCGGAGTGGGCGATGGTGCCCAGGTTCTCAATCAGCTCCTCGCGCGTCATGCCCACGCCGGTGTCGCTGATGGTCAGCGTGTGCGCGGCGGCGTCGCCGGTGAGGCGAATCGCCAACTCGGCGTCGGGGTCGCGCAGGTCGTGCTCGGTCAGCGCGGTGAAGGTGTAGCGGTTGAGGGCGTCGGAGGCGTTTGAGATCAACTCGCGCAGGAAGATTTCGCGGTCGGTGTACAGCGAGTGGATCAGGATGTTGAGCAGTTGCCGAATTTCGGCGCGGAAGCCGATGGCTTCGGGGGCAGGGGCAGCGGTGTCAGACATGCTTTAACTCCAAATCGGGTGTAAACGACAGACCCTAATGTATGGGGCCAATGTAAGAATAATGCAAGCGGCCAGGCGGCGGCGCAGTGCGGGGCCACGGGGCGGCGGTCATGGCTCCATCGGGCCGGGGTTGAAGGACTGAGCGCGCCGCTCACGCTGGTTGGCACAAGTATAAACAAATGGACCCCGGCTGTGCAACGCAGCCGGGGTCCATTGCTTGCGGGATGCGCCAATCGGCGCCCAGGACCGCCTACTTGATGGTGTAGGTCACGTTCACTTGCAGGTTGACCTGGATTTGGCCGGTCTGCACCGGCACGGGCGCACCGGCGACTTCCAGGGCGGCGTCACGCGCGTAGTACAGCGGCTGCGCCTGCGCGGCGTACTCGCTGATGGTCAGCGGCACGTCGAGGGTCACGCCGGCGGCGGCGGCCAACTGCTCGGCGCGGTGGCGGGCATCGGCCATCGCCAGATCGCGGGCCTGGCCTTCCAGGGCGGCCGGGTCGGCCACGCTGAAGCTGACGCCGTAGATGCTGTTCGCGCCGGCCTCGACCGCGCCCGAGAGCACCTGGCCCAGCTTGGCCGTGTCGCGCACGGTGACGTTGAGGGTGTTATCCACCTGGTAGTGGATGGTCTCTAACGGCTGGCCGGTCTGCGGATCGTAGTCCTGCTGCACGTACACCGAAAAGTTGGTGGTTTGCAGGTCTTTTTCGTCAATGCCCAGGCCCTGGAGGGCGGCGATCAGCGCCTCCATGCGGGTGGTGTTGTCGCTGACGGCCTGGCCGGGGTCGGTGCCGCGCGTCTGCACCCCGATTTGAATGGTGCCGACATCGGGCGCGCCATAGGCCACGCCGGTGCCGGTGACGGTGATGGTGCGCAGGGTGTCGGCCGGCGTGCCGGTTTGGGCGACGGCCGGGCTGGCGGCGCACGCAGCGACGGTCATCAGGCCGAGCGCGAGCAGCATCAGGCTGGCAGTGGTTTTCAACGGGCGTTTCATGTGTGTCTCTCCTGTCCGGTAAATGTATCTAGGGTTGTACTCTTACTGTGGACAAGACGCCGGGCGGGCAATATTAGTTCCCAAAGGGATTTGGGGATTTTTGATTGTGGATTTCTGATTGCTGATTGAAAGGCGGGGGACTCAAGGGACCTAAGGGACTCAGGGCGGGCGCGCGAAGTAAGCAATCAATGGCCCCGCTTAGGCGCTAAGTCAAACCGCCAATCAACAATCACAAATCAAAAATCAGCAATCAAGCAAGCTTCTAATTCCCCGAGCGTATGTATCACGGTGCAGCCGGGGTTAGGGAACACGCCGTGCGGGTCAATCAGGATCGGGTGCAGGCCGGCGGCGCGCGCGCCCTCCACGTCGGCGTAGTAGTTGTCGCCCACGTAGACGCCGGCGGCGGGCAGGCTGCCGGCGCGGCGCACGGCCTGCCGGAAAATCTCGGGGTCGGGCTTAAAGCTTTGCGCCTGCCCGGCCGAGAGCGTGAACTCAAAGCCATCGGTCAGGCCCAGCTCGGCCACCAGCGGGTCGAGCGGCTCGTGGCGGTTAGACACCAGGCCCACGGTGTAGCCCGCCGCCCGCAGCGCTAGCAGGGTGGGCAGCACGTCGGCCGGGATGTGGTGGCGCGGCTGGTAGCGCTCGCGAAACAGGCGGCTGACCTGGGCGGCCAGCGCGGGCAGGTCGCCGTTCAGGCCGAGGCCCAGAGCCTGCACCTGGCGCTGCGTGTGGCGGGCCCAGAAGGCGCTGGTCTCAAACTGGAACTCGCCCAGGTCTTCTTGCAGGTCGGGCGAGATGGACCAGTAGCGGTGGGTCCAGCGATGGCCGGCGCGCACGATCTCCGGCGGCAGGGGGTAGCCCAATTCCGCCAGGTACGCGATCAGGCTGATGTAGCCGTTGGGTTCGTTGTGGCGCAGGGTGCCGTCCAAATCAAACAGGACGGCGGCGATGCGGGGGTGGCGGCGCGGCAGCGGGCGCGATAGCGGGCGCGATAGCGGGCGCGTGGGCACGCTTGTTTGCGGGTTCAGCAACTAGCCTCCGATCTCGCTCATCACCCGGTTCATGGGCACGATGTTGTGGGCCAGGCCGTGGCCCCACGGCTTGTGATGCACGGCGTGGGTGATGAGGCCTTGCAGGTCGGCCAGGCCGGCGCCGGCGCGCAGGGGGGTGAGCAAATCCACTTCGTACTCGCGCAGCAGGCACATGCGCAGCTTGCCGTCGGCGGTGAGGCGGGCGCGGGTACACGAGGCGCAGAACGGCTCGGTGACGGAGCTGATGAAGCCCACGTCGCCCTGGCCGCCGGCCAGGTGGTAGAGGCGCGCCTCGCCGTCGAGCCGGCCGCCGTCCACCGGGGTGAGCGGGCCGAGGGCGGCCTCGATCTTGTCACGCATCTGCTGGGCGGTGACGATCTGCGCCTGTTGGAACTCGGCCACGTCGCCGAAGGGCATCATCTCGATAAAGCGCATCTGCCAGGGATGGGCGTGGGTCAGGGCGGCCAGCGGCACGACGTCGTCTTCGTTGTAGCCGCGCACGACGACGGCGTTGAGCTTGACCGGCAGCAACCCGGCGGCCTCGGCGGCTTGAATGCCGTCCCACACGTCTTGCACGTCGCCCCAGCGGGTGAGGCGCTTGAAGCGGGCGGGGTCGAGGGTGTCAATCGAGATGTTGACGCGCTGCAAGCCGGCCTCGGCCAGCGGGGCGGCTAGCTGCTTGAGCAGCAGGCCGTTGGTGGTCATGGAGAGCGAGCGCACGCCGGGGGTGTGGGCGATGCCGCGCACGATCTCGACCACGTTGGCGCGCACGGTCGGCTCGCCGCCGGTGAGGCGGAACTTGTGGAAGCCTAGCTCGGTGAACAGCCGCACCAGCAGCAGCAGTTCGTCGTCTTGCAGCAGTTCGGCGCGGGGCCGGAACTTCATCTCCTCCGGCATGCAGTAGACGCAGCGCAAATTGCAGCGGTCAGTCAGGCTGATGCGCAGGTAGTGGATGTCGCGGCCAAAGCGGTCAAGAGCCATAGGGTGGGGGCGATGATAGCACAGCGCGGCAATTTGTCAAACGAGCGTCTACTTTATTACTGGGCGTCAAAGAACAAATGTACGCCCTATTTTAGAATACTTGCTAAATGAGTAACCGCACGCGGACCTAACCCCCGGCCCCTTCCCTGGACGGGGAGGGAGCCGCTGAGTACAGCGGGTGCCTCCGTGATGAGGCGGCGGACTAATAGACAGCCTCGGACGAGGGTGCGAGGGGAGGAGCGGTTGGTCGGCCCTCACCCCGACCCTCCCCGGTGCGGGGAGGGTGACTGTGTGCTGAGGCAGCAATCCGGCGCGCTAACTGGTTGGTAACTATGTCGAATTCGTCGTCATCGTTGTCACCGGGCATCAGATCGTTGTCATCGTTGTCACTGGACTTCAAATCGTTGTCATCGTTGTCACCAGGCATCAGATCGTTGTCATCGTTGTCACCGGCACTCAGATCGTTGTCATCGTTGTCACCAGGCATCAGATCGTTGTCATCGTTGTCATCAGACGTCAAATCGTTGTCACCGTTGTCACCAGGCATTAGATCGTTGTCACCGCTGGCGGTCGGTGGGGGAAACGCAGGGCATGTGCGGTTGGTAAGGGGCCGGCGGTCGGCAAAGGCGCGCAGCAGCGCGGCATCGCACAACTTGCAGATGTCGCGGGGGTTGCCACCCGTCAGCCGATAGATCTCGCTCACGGCGTTCTCGTCATAGGGGAGCTGTGCGCCGCCGGCGACGTGCCAGCGAAATTCGATCATCTGCTGGACGCCCTGATGATCCAGGGGCTCCAGGCGCGCCGGCACCATCCGGCTGCGCAAGGAGGTATTGCGACTGACCTTGGCGTGCAGCTCGTTTTGGCCAAAGAGGGCGACCTGGATCAGGAACTCGGTGTTGATGGAGAAATTAAACAGATGGTGGATGAGGGTCAGCATGTCCCCGGTCATATTCTGCGCCTCATCGACCAATAAGACAGGGGAGACATCTGACCGATACTGATCCAGCAGAAATTCCTCGAAGGACTTGAGCGAAGCGCCGTAGTTGCGACTGGTTTTGACAGCGAACTCATCCATGATGAAACGCAGGAAGGCGTTGCTGGTCTTGAGGTTGGGCGCGTAGGCGAACACGACTTGTTTTGATTTGTCTTCCGCTAGCTCGTCATGGACCCGCTTGGCGATACTTGTTTTGCCAGTGCCCACATCCGCAAACAGGTAGATCGGGCCCTTGCGGGTCTGAATATGGTGCAGGATCTTGGCTTTGACTTCGCGGTGCTGCGGCGAGTACCACAGGAAACGGGGATCCGCAGTGATGCGGAAGGGTATTTCGGCTAGGGCAAAGAACTCGGTGTACACTATTTCATGTTGAACTTCTGAAATTCGTTTGTCAAGAGTTGAGTGAAGTCAGCGCCCTCAATTGGGTCAACTTGAGATGGCCCTCGAATTAGCATGCCAATATTGGCTGACAACGCTGCTAAGGCTAGCCGCTCGACAGCAAGCGTCCGGACCGGAGTGAACTGTACGCTGCGACGGCGGTGTCGCCACGCCGCGCGCCTCACACGGTTGAGGAGGCTATTGGGCGGTCCTGGACATGAGACAAGTAGCTCAATGTCCTTGAGAAACGGGCCATTGACGCTATAATGTTGGCACGCTGGGGAGTGGGCAAATGAAAACAATCTCAATCGGCCTTGCAGCGATGGCACTATGCACGCTTGCGGCCTGTGCCACACCGACGGCTATGCCTGTTCCTTCCGCGCTGCCAACACCGTCGGCTGAAGCCGCCAGAGCAACAACCACGAACACATTTGTAGCCGCTGCGACCAACACTCCCGAACCAAGGGCGTCGTCCACCGCCACCACTACTGACATTCCTGCTCCCGCATCGCCGACCCCCGAGATAATTGTTTTTTTATCTCAAGTGGCACCTATGGCTACTGAAAAGCCCTCCGTAGTAGTTACCTTTACGGTTGAGCAAGTAGCCGCCGCGACAGATGCAGTCTTGATTGATGCCGCATCCAAAGCCATTGACCAACTGACTGCTCCGGATTTTACCGGCATGCGGTTGGCACCAGTCGACGTCCTTAAGGGCGGAGAAGGTAAACTGGACAATTATGATTATGTAATTCTCAATGACGAAAATACCGGCGTAGTGGCAGGAGTATTTGATTTGCGTTCCGGTGAAATCTTGCATGCCTTAGGGGGTAGATGGGAAGGTCACCCGAGTAGACCTTGGGTTATTGCAGTAACGAGTTCATCTGTATTAGCTAATGATGATATGTATATTGCATTAAACAGTAAATTGGGTAGACTAAATAGCGAGCGGTCTATCACTCCTCAAAATGCAAGTAGGCTGGTAGTTGATGCTCTAATGGGAAAGAAAGCGCTGGCCTTGTACTGGGATGAAATATTGGGCCCCGAGGAAATAAAAAAATATTCTGAGATAACAGGGGTAGGTTACGATAGTATATATGTAATCAAAATGACTAATCAAGAAAGATATGATTTATACAATAAGGCACTAGCCTATTTATCTTCTAGGGAAAATGTGGGGTCAATTATAGTAGTAGGTCAGTCCAACCCTGATCTTATGTGGACGAGTGAATCAGACACAGGATATAACGGGGCAAAAATGGTCGATCGTGACAGTTTAACAAACGGGGGAGATGCATATCAATTAACCGTTCCCACCTGGAAAGAACCAGCTAGGATACCCAGTTATTTCAACGATGTACCTGGCGGAGCCTTTACCTTGGCTATTCAATATGGGTTTGGAGGATATTTACAGCTGGCTGCTCTCGTCATGATTGATAATCCCCGAGAAGGTCTATTTACACCTGTTATTCTTGCTCCTTTCTGCGGTGCAGATGTTTACATGAAGGGTATGGGCTTATCGGCGGCCGGACTAAAATCAGCGCAGTGTGCAGTGACAATGCGCAAAATAGGGAATTGATTGTACTGGCAATACCTTCGCCAAAATCCCTAAGCTTGGTCATACCCGCCATATGTGGCGGCTACCTAGCGAGTTTAACCGCCACATATGGCGCCAAATACACCTTTGCCTAGAATTGGCGAAGGTATTGACTGGCAGAAGTGGTTAGAATAAATTGATGGGTAAGCTGCTGAAGGCTCTTCTACTCCTGCTGGTGTTTGCAGGAGCGGTTCTCACAGCGGTCATCGTTACTTCGACCTTGACTAGCACTTCAAGCCGCTCTGCCACACCAACCGATGCTCCTGCTGTACCTACAATTGCCACCACGTCTACCGAAGCGGCCACCGTTATTCTTGTAGCCACTGCATCACAGATTCCGAGTGCAACACTCGCCGCGGCCACTGCTACTGCTTCTCAAGCACCAGCCAGTACTGAACCTGTGACCCAAACTCTTAAACTAGAATATGAAGTTCCTAGCGCACCAGAATTCGGTGGATTCACAGTCGATTTAGGGTTAACCACTTCTGGAAGACAAATTGGGTTCGTCGATGCCGAAAATGGCCCCAAAGATCTCTATGAGCAAGTCTTAAAGGCTATCTTGTTCCAATCAGAAGGAAGGTATGGGTCAAGTGTCGCTGAAATCCAAACTTATTTGCAAGCTCATAGTACTACAACGAGACTTTGCATGAGTACGAGACTTCGGTTTATGAGTACGAGACTTTGAAAATTTAAGGTCTAAACTACCCGGCAATCTATCTGCACAGAGAGGATTGCCATGAGCACACGAAATCGGTCATCAAAGCGCGATGCGTCCCAACCCCCGGCCAGCGGGCGCAAGCCGACCCAACTGTCCAATCAGGATGTCGCGGTGAGTCTGGAAGCCCTGTTGGCGTACCATCGTGAAATTCGGCCTCTGTTTCAACGCCGAGAACAGCGCGAGTGGTCTTTTTTCTACCTGTGTGGCCAATTGTCTCATTTGGAACGCAAGACGATTGAAGTGATGGTGTTGCACTTGCTCGGCGCCAAGCCGCGCCTGATCCGGGCCGTGCAGCAGTTTATGGGTCAAAGTGCCTGGGAGGTTGAACCGTTCGTGAAGCATATCCAACACCTGGTCGCTCAGTGGCTGGGTGAACCGGATGGCGTCGTGACCCGCACCTGCGGTGGGGCAGGTGTCGTGGATGGCAGCGGCTTTCCCAAACAAGGGAACGCCTCGGTGGGCGTCGCTTACCAATATTGTGGGCATTTGGGCAAGCTGGCGAACTGTCAGGAGGGCGCCTTTCTGGTCTACGCCAGTCGAAAGGGTTACGCTTTTCTGGATGAGCGGTTGTATATGCCGGAAGACTGGTTTGACGCGGCGCATCAAACGCTGCGGGAGCGCTGCGGTGTGCCCACTCGCTTGACGTTTCAAACGGAACCGGCGCTGGGCCTGGAAATGATCCAGACCGTGCTGGAACGCGGTGAGGTGCCCTTTCGCTGGGTGACCTGTGACGAGACCTACGGCAAAAACCCTACTTTTCTCGACGGAATCGCGGATTTGGGCAAGCTCTATTTGGCCGAAGTCTCCAAAGATACCTGCGTGTGGGTTCGCACGCCGACGGTTGAGCCGCCTGGCCCCGGCCTGTTGGGCCGCCCCCGGCTGCACCCGCGGGTGAAACGCACCGCACCCGCCGCACAAGAGATGCAGGCGTTGAGGGCACAACTGCCGGAACGCAGCTGGCAGCGCCAGACGATCAAGGAAGGCAGCAAAGGGCCGTTGGTGGTGGAGTTTGCCTTTATGCGGGTCACGCCCGTCCGGAACAAACTGCCTGGCGAACGCTGTTGGGCGATCTTTCGGCGCAGTCTGGGGCCGGAGCCCGAAATCAAGTTCTACCTGAGCAACGCGCCGGCGACCTGTCCGCACGCAGAGTTGGTCCGGTTGAGCGGCATGCGATGGCCGGTCGAGACCACGTTTGAAGAGGGTAAAGGCGAAGCCGGGATGGATCATTATCAACTGCGATCTTGGTCCGGCTGGCATCATCACATGGTGCAGACGTTCCTGGCGCACCTGTTTTTGATTCGGCTGCGGCTGCTGTTTCAAAAAAAAGTCCAGCGCTGACAACTGCGCAAGCGCACCGATTGATTGCACACGCGCTCGAAGACGAATTGGACGGCTTACCCGACATTTTGAGCATTCTGCACTACCGCCAACGCCGCAACCATGCTGCCTATTGTTCACACCGCAAACGCACGGTGGCGCGGCATGAGAAACAGCCCGCCAAACGGCAAAGAAATGTTAAAAAACCGAAGTCTCGTACTCATAAGTGAAGTCTCGTACTCATACGAAGTCTCGTTGTAGTAATAGCAGTCTGATTGATATTACTCTTCCAAAGGTAGCAGACAATTCGAGCTCACGTGTACCTCCATACATAGAACCGGCAGAACCAGTCAAAGTAGATTTATCTAAAGGGATTCTTATTCAAAAGGGTACACCTCCAGCAGGCTGCTCGACAATGCGTTTAGAAGATTCACGAATCTTTAGCTGTTTGGGAGTAAGTGCAGACGGTCAACTTGTTTTTACTGAAGGTAATCCATTCCCTGTGCCAGATGTATTAGCTACTTCACCCGTAGTGCATCTTTTAATGCTCTTGGAAGCTACTGGACTTTAGAGTTCGTTATGACGAATAGCGCCGTGCCCTTGTCAAGATCTGAAACCTGCCGATGATTGGGCAGGATGCCAACTGAAACTGCACCTTCACAATCTCTACAGCAATTTCGTCACAAGCTGTTCGGCGTTTTTTCGCGCCGTGCAGATGCGTTGTTTGAGTCGGTCGACGCCCTGTTGTTGACGGTCGATCCGCGCTCAGCAGTGGAGTTGAGCGCCAGCCCGGCCTTCCGGCGTCGGTTCAGCATGGTCTATGAGGCGTTGCGCGAGGGCAAGGTGGATGACGACCAGGCGCGTCAATTGCTGGCCGCCAGTGAACCGGCGGAGGCCCTTACGCTGGGCGGATATGCAATTTATGCGGGGGATAGCACGCCCCACCCG
>Ga0163153_10001346_pt1 | contig 38948 bp, 30 predicted proteins | sample OliLakLV19MP6IB1_FD_148629 | JGI IMG/M metagenome (GOLD analysis project Ga0163153, IMG submission 148629) | Freshwater microbial mat bacterial communities from Lake Vanda, McMurdo Dry Valleys, Antarctica - Oligotrophic Lake LV.19.MP6.IB-1 | ecosystem: Environmental > Aquatic > Freshwater >... | reverse complement strand
CTATATAACACAAAGCAAGTTCCATATCATATCTTTCGTCTTTTAACTTGTCTGTTAAGCTTAAAGTATTTTCAAAATCAGTATTTCTTGATAAATCCTCTAACCATTTATAAAAATCTTTATTATACATTACCAACCATGTGTTTCGTAATTCCTGTGAAGATAAATTAGAACCTCCAGTGTTAAGTCTCATAAATACTTCAAATTTTGCATTAGGATCTGATTCTTTTTGAATAATTTCAAATTTAAATTTTGATCTTTTAAAATCTAATTTTAAATTTACTGGTAAGGAATTCCAACTGTTCCCATTTAATAAATTCAAATTCTCAATTCCTTCTAAAATTAATTGAGGTAGTTTATTTTTTTTCGGTTCTTCTTTTAATTCTCCAACAAATTCTAATATTGTAGACACTCGTTGTAAACCATCTACTATTTCCCATATTCCATTTTCAGATTGATAAACAAAGATTGAAGGTATTGGGATACCCAGCAATATCGATTCAATCAAACGAGACCTTTGTCTTTTACTCCATCTAAAAATCTTTGAAAATCTGGATTTATTACTAATTCATTATTCTTATACAAATTGATAACTTCCCCCAACGACATGGGATAACTATCCGTTTTATACTGTTGTTTCTTTTCTTTGATTTGTAGTATTAATTCTTTCGCATCGTTCATAAACTCTATTTATTTTTAATAAATTACACATTGAAAATTCCCTTTTCACTATACAAAGGTAAAAGATTTTCGATCCGCATACTCTATAATACTCTATAATACTCTATATTTAAAATGAAAGACATTCTCTGCTGTTGTTGGAAAGAGCAACAAAGCAGAAGCGAACAGAGCATCAGAATGATAAGGCTTTTACTCCTGATACTACTCCAAGTACGTGATTGGTTTTACGGGTGAATGATATGTAGCCGAATATCACTGAAAGCACCAGCAGGGATCGCGGCAACAGGCATTGTGAGTAATCCCGCCCTTCATTGTGCGTATATCTTTTCAGTGAATTTTAAAATCAAAACTAAACCAAACACACATGAGCAAAAAAATGAATCCCGTAGTGCATTTTGAAATGCCCTACGAAGACAAAGAGCGAGTTGCAGGTTTTTATGAAAAAGCATTCGGCTGGAAGCCGCAGATTCTTGGTCCTGAAATGGGCAACTATGTAATGATGACGACATCGGAGCTTGATCCTGAAACACATTATCCGAAGAAGCCGGGAATGATCAACGGCGGCTTGTTCGAAAAGACGAAGGATAACCAATACCCGTCTGTCGTTATAGCAGTAGATGACATAAAGGAAGCAATGAAGAATGTAACCGATGCCGGCGGAAAGATCCTCGGCGGTATTAACCCGGGCGAACCGGATGACATTCCGGGTGTCGGACTTTATGCCGCGTTCACTGACAGCGAAGGCAATAGGGTGAGTCTGCTGCAGCCGAAAGGAATGTAAAATTTTATGTCAGGTATATTCCTGACTTTAGAAACATTCGTGTTCCGTGATTTCAGGATTAAGCTGAACTCACGGAACATTTTGTTTGTATAAAATTCAGACGAAAAAATTCATCATTACTTGGTAATGCAGTAAGAAGTGATCTCTTTCACTTTCCCATCATCAAAGACATAAACATCACAGGAGGAAACAACAGTTGTTTTACCCTCCTTGTTGGTAAATTCCGCTTTTCCGTTTATCGCGACGCGGTCACCATCTACTATGACATTATATGTGCTGAATATATTTGTGACCTCAGAAAAGTAAAGAGCCGTACGGTCACAGAATTCAACAACGCTCTGTTTACCTGTAAGCATATCTTCTCCAATTATATTCCATTGTATATCATCAGCAAGGAAGGGATAAGTCTGTTCAAATTTTCCACCCGAAAATAATTCAGCGATATTTTTTAAAGATGTGTCCATAGGTTATAATTCAAAAGTTAATAATATTTTTAGTAATGGTCTGATTTTCAGTTGAAAGCTTGTCCATTTATTTGAATGAAATTAGTTCGCACAATTTAAAATAATTTTTACAAAAATAACAATCATTAATTTTTTATTAACAGCACGTCATTTTACATCCGCCCAAAAGAAGGAAAAAACTTGCCACGAATTTCACGAATGATCACTAATAAAAATATTATCACTATTTTTAAAAACAGGATTAGCACAAATTTATTTGGACGCATAATTATATCATCAAGGTTATTTAAAAGTTGATTTTAAAGATTCGATATTGTGCAAAAATATTACCAAACAAATAGAATTTTAAATTATTTAAATTTTTTAAAAAACATTTTGGACGGCAATGAACTTCATTACAAACGAACATGCTTAAAAACTTCTGATCTGAAATGGTTAAAGCCCTAAACTCCCTTCCCTTCTGCTTCCTTCTCAATCCCATATTCCCCGATCTGCTCCAGCAACTCCATCGACCTCATCACGGGCGTCCATTCCTTTCCGTCAAAGATCAGTCTGAACCATTTCTTATTCCTGTTCTCAAATTTAATATTCGTGAAAAGCCAGACAGCGGCAAAAGTAAAAACATGAGTTACAACTATCTGCAGACTTAACAACATCACATTCCCATTCTCAAACATTTCTGCACTAAGATAAAATGTTGTCCATACTGGAAGCTGCAGAAAAAGGATACGTGCGACCCAGAGAGTTGAAGTTCTAAGCCGCGCTAAGGTTCTTTGCGTTTCCATCACCGGTTGATTAATGTCGACACGGTGAATGATCACGAGCTGATAAATATATATTACGATTGCGATCTGGGTAAGCACAAGCTGTATCCCGGCGGAGATCAGAAAGAACGGACTCGCAGTGTTAAGAAGATTTATGACAATCACATCGCCAATGACAGACCAGATGATCCCTGCCAGAATTGTAAATATCTTCAGAGGGCTCATGGATGCAAGGAAAGATCCTATCCTGATCTTCGTAAGGTCCTCTGTATTTTTTCTGTTCAGAGTGAGACTTTCGTTAAGCTTTTTATTGTATGAGCTCCAGAGTTCTCTGAACTCATTCTCATTTGTATTAGTGTTTGTGCTTATGTTTTCCATATTAATTTTGCGTTTTTAAGTTAATGAATTTTTGTTTAAGCTGCTGTTTAATTCTTGATATCCGGGTGGAAACATTTGTAGCGGTCAGCCCGAGAATGTCTGCTGTCTCCTGCTGTGAGTTACCTTCAAGATGAAGAATGATAATCGCGCGATCGATCTCCTTCAGCTCCTTTATGAATTTATTCAGAAGTACTACATCGGTTTCAGTTTCTGATCCTCCGGAAGAATCATCCTTAATGTGAAGAATGTCGTCCGGCAATGGCGCACTTATGCGGCTGCGGGTGTGCTCTTTCCTGTAAAATGATATGGAGACATTAAGAGCGATCCTGTACATCCAGGTGGACAGCTTGTACTTCTCATCATACTTAGTGAAAGAAAGCCACAACTGAATTATGATCTCCTGGATAAGATCCTTCCTGTTATCATCATCCCTGCAGTATGTGTTGGCAACTTTGTAGATTATGCCCTTATTGGATTCGATCACATTCAGGAATGTTTGGGAATCTCTATTCAAACCGTAATATATTTAGTGCTTTCATAAGGCAAGTAACTTAACAAGTTAAAGAATGAGTTTACTAATTATTCGCATGAGATATTGAAATGTCACACCTTATAAAATATTTAATTCATTTAAGATTGACTATGCTGAATTGAAAGATTGCAAAGAGGCAGGTTATTGAATTGAAGAAGCCGTTGCGCGGTTTATTACTTTGTATAATTATATTCGTGCCTTTGTATCCATTCTGTTTCTCCCTTAAACTGTACTTCCTTTATTATAATAAAAGCGTTATTACCGAGCATATAAATGTGTCTTATGGTTGCCGGCTTATTATCGTTGCCGTCGGTACCGTCCACCTCTGTAACTATTTCAATGCTGCCTCCGTGAAGCAGCTTTCTTGAGATCACGGTTTCATCATCAAAATATTTTCCATTGTCAGAAATAGTTACAGTGTCAGCCGAATTCGCGCCCGGTTCATCGGGATATGTTCTGGAGAAAATGAACTGATTGCTTTCACCGATCTGCGTGACATTAACATCAGCGGGCATTGTGTATGGCTTGCCGGTGGAATAATCCAGGTATGTCAGCGAACCTTTCCAGCTTCCTGTGATCCTGTTAAGATCTTGTTTTGAAATTGTATCCGTGTCCTGAGCTGAGAGAACTGTACAGCCCGCGAAGAGAATTATAAAAATATAAATTGTGCTGAATAATTTCATTATTTTTTTATTTTAATTCGTTATGTATAAGCTCGAACATTTTATCTTCAAACCTTCTCAAGCGCGTCCTTAACCTTGTCAATAGCTTCGGCAACTTTTCCTTCGGGAGCGTTGGTCTCCCACGTAATCTCATAGTACCCTTCGCCGGCGGTGATATCCGCGTCAACATGAAATTTGATAAACAGGATTTTCTTGTCTGCTTTTATCTTGTATCCGTCATTTATCTTTGTGATACCTATGTTATACTCGAAGATATCATTCTTCAGGTCATCCTTAAGCTTGTCCAGTGAATTCAGAAGATCTGCTTTTGACCTGCCTTGTTTTTCTATTCGCATATTATTTTAAGTTTATAAAATAAAATTTAACCAATTTACAAAATACAACAATGAATTGAAGTCTTCCTTTAGATTTTAGATTTACTTTCAACCATTGCTGTCCAAAACATTTTTATGAACATTTAATAACTCTTAAAACTAATCAACAATTAGGGTAATCATTATCATTCTTAAAAGAACCCGCCTGTGAGAAATTGCCGATAAAGAATTTCAGACCGATGGCGGAGTAGCGGTCTATGTTGCTCTCGCTACGTAATGAACAGAGCCGGAAAAACCTCGATGCTCAAAGCTCAAAGAAAAGCAAAATTTTAACTGAAGCATATAAAGATTTCAGTTCTTAATTATAAAAATCTTTTCTTAGAGTCTTTGTACCTTTGTGGTAAAAGTTTGTTTTCGAAGGATGTAACTTTCAACTTATTTACAACAAACGGCACAGCGATCAGAAAGAAGAACACTGTCATCACCTCATGATCGCCGAAGCTCCATTCGAATATTCCTGAGACCTGAAATGAAATCATTACAAGTATGCTTCCGAGGAGAAGCGCTTTGTCAGCAGGTGATGTTTCATTAAAATAAAATTTGATCTGTTTGAGAAACATCAGTATAAAGAAACTGCAGAATGAGATAAATCCGAATATGCCCGTAGTCGCAAGGATCATCATGGGATTGCTGTGCAGATGCACGCCCTCACTGGCTTCCCCGGGGACTTTGTATGTTTTGTAAATCTCCAGAATATGTGAATCCGCGATCCCCGTAAACGGATGGTCTCTGAACATTTCCCAGCCAACTTTCCACATGCTCAATCGTGACTTGTTGCTCAGATGATTCAGATCAACAATGCTTCTCATTCTTTCAGTATATTCAGTGGGGAGAATGAACCAGCCTATTGCGGCAATAATGATCATCGCAAGAAGAAATTTCCGGTTCATCATAATACCGTAAACAATAAAACACAATGCGAGAGCTACGTAAACATTTCTTGACTGAGTAAGGATCATTGAAATGAAAACCGGAACCAGTAGAATTATGAGATACTTTTTTTCAAGAATGAATTTTTCTTTAATGAAAAGAAGGGGAAACACTGACAGGAATACCATCATTTTTATCTCACCACTGGTAAGCGGATAATTAAAATAATTTATCCTTATCTCGGAGAACGGCATTTGAGATATCATTTCATTGAACTTCAGCCCATATCTTATCAGCTCATAAATTGCGACTGCTGAGATCGAACACACAATGACCAGCATTATACGCTCGAGTGTTTTGATATTCACGATCTTAATTACCGAAACATAAAAGATCAGGAACAGCAGCAGACGTTTTAAATTTATGAACGCGCCTTCAGGGTATAAAGCAAAAAATCTCGAAAATATTTCAAACAGAATATAAAGAAGTATGAATAAGTTGATGAGCTTTAACTGATCAAAGGTCTTTGTATCATAAGTTAATTTTTTTGAAACAATGATTTGTATCAGCCATAAGCCAACCCAGATCCCAAAGCAAATGGAAGACAAAGCAATTGAAAAGCTTACAGAGGCGATCTGCGCTGTAAGTAAGATCAGTATCAGATCATTGAGGACCTTCGGAAATTTGTTCTTCAATTTGCTCTGCTTTGATTTGCGGAAGGGAAAATTCTCTTTGTTACAGGATCCATTAGTATCAGTATCTTTCTGAGCCAGTCAGGGTTTTGCTTTTCAAGTTGCGGATCAAAATCCCATTTGCTTTGAGACACCCTTTCGTGCATAACCTTTGGATGTGTTTCAATAAATTTTTTGAGATTTCCCAGATCATCATAGTTCTGAAATGAAGCAATATTCTTCTCAGCTTCATGTCCTGTATTGTAAAGTAATTCAAAGTCAGATCTTTTTTTAATGAGCTTATCCGGAGGTTTGACCCAGCCGTAATGATATATTTCAGCGTTAATATCTGTTGATCTGATCTTTGAACCGTCCGGATGCCGGAAGTCCAGTGCGTCTCCCCACGAAACTATGTCAGGCTTATTTTTTATCACCCGAACCTCACGTATGTACCAGTTCCTGTAATTATCCTGATAATAATCATAGCTTCCGTAAAAATGTTTGTACCAGAATCTGAGCCCTTCGATCTTATCCTTATCAAGATTCTTCTTCATTTCATTTATAATTGTATCGTGATACTTCTCATGCACGACCTCATCACTCTGAATGTAAAAACACCAGTCACCGGTGCACTCTTTGAGAGCCCTGTTCGTTTCCACCGAAAGAACTTTCCCGCCTTTAAGATCCATGTTCCAGCTACTTTCTATGATGCGGATCTTCTTATCATTTATCGAGCGAACTGCTTCAAGGGTTCCGTCATTTGAAACTCCCACATTCACAATCATCTCATCACACATAGGAAGAATTGACAGAATGGCTTCTCTGAAAGGATAAGCATAAAATATCCCGTTCCTGATAATGGTAAAACCCGAAACTTTCATAGTTGAGTTGTTGTCAGATAATTAATGCAGGCGTTTCACCTTTGGAATAAATTACGAAACTTGTTCCTGATGCCTGAATTGCAGGTCATACAATTTTTTATAAACTCCGCTTGTCATGAGTAGCTGCTCATGTGTTCCTGTCTCCGCTATCTCACCTTTACTGATCACAATAATTTTATCCGCGTTTTGAATTGTAGAAAGTCTGTGAGCGATGACTATCGAAGTTCTGCCGTGCATAAGCCTTTCAATCGCCTGCTGCACAAGGATCTCCGATTCTGTATCAAGTGAAGAAGTAGCTTCATCAAGTATAAGTATCGGCGGATTCTTTAGTAGCGCCCGAGCTATCGAGAGCCGTTGTCTTTCTCCTCCGGAAAGTTTTACTCCCCTGTCACCAATGATCGACTCATATCCGTTCTCGAAATTGGTAATGAACTTATGGGCATTCGCCGCTTTGGATGATTCAATTATCTGTTCAAGCGGTATCGCGCTTTCACCGTATGCAATATTGTTTCTGACCGTGTCATTAAACAGTATCGTCTCCTGTGTAACAATTCCCATCAGCTTCCTTAATGATTCTATATTTACATCCTTAACATTAATATTATCGAACAATAGTTCGCCGGCGCTGACATCATAGAATCTGGGAATAAGATCAACAAGTGTGGACTTACCTGCACCGCTTGGACCGACTATCGCTATGATATTTCCTTTGTCGATCTTTAGATTAATATTCTTTAATACATAATCGCTTTTATCATATTTAAATGAAGCATCCCTGAATTCAATTCGTTCAGTAAACTCTTTCAAGTCCTTTGCATCAGGAGCATTTATAATGTTGACCTTCGTATCGAGAAGACTGAATACTCTTTCGGCGGCGGCGCTTCCTTCTTTGTAGCTGTTGAACATTTGTCCGAACAGCTTCAGAGAAGGCATCATCTGGAAAAAAACTGCAAGATAAAAAATGAATGCACCCGGAGTCATATCACTTTTACCGGAAATTATCTCTGCTCCGAAAAAATAAAGTATGATCACTATCGTAAGCACTCCAATGAATTCCGAGATCGGTGAGGCAAGAGCACGCTTACGAAAAAGCTTTACAAGCAGATCAAAGTATGTAGTGTTCTCCTTTTGAAATTTTTTCTTTTCATAATCCTCCATCCCGAATGCTTTTACAACACGTATCGCACCGAGAGTTTCGTCAAGCGTTGATGTGATGTCTGATATTTTTTCCTGTGACTTAATGCTGCTTCTTTTGAGTGAATTGCCGACCTTACTTAAAATGAATGCCGTTACTGGAGCAAGCAGAAATATTATGATGGTAAGCTTCCAGTTGAATAAGAACAGAACAACAGAGTATGCAATTATCGACGGCGGGTCACGGAACAGACTGTTCACTACAGCGACCAAAGAATCCTTTACTATCTGAACGTCATTGATTATCCTCGATATAAGATTTCCTTTCCGTTCATCCGTAAAAAAACTAAGCGGAAGATCAAGATAATGCCTGTAGAGAGCAAAGCGAAGATCTTTAACGATCCCCTGCTCGACAGTTGCCATGAAATATGTCTGAAGATAAGTAAAAAGATTTTTGAGAAAAAAAGTAACAAGTATTAGCCCACATAAAAATTTCAGCACGCTGATCTTATCATAGTCGCCAATCAGAGTTCCGAAGAAATTTGTAATTATGTCCTTGAGATCGAATATAGAGGTAATGGTTTTTTCAGGATTGATCTTCCGGGCTTCGTTGAACAACAGATCGATAAAAGGAAAAAGCATCATCACTGACAGAAGGCTGAAGATCACCACCAGCAATGTGAATACATTGGCAAGTATCAGCTCCTTTGTATAAGGTCGTACATATTTAAAGATTCGCTTGTATAAATTCATTAACAGTTAAATTTTCACGAGACCGTTCTTACAAAAATACTCATTCTGCTTTTTAACTTCATTGAAATATTTCATGTTGACCGGCTCTTCAATTGTTTTCGGATGATAGAGATGATACTGGATTGCGAGATTTCTTACGGATTTAAATTTTGCATCAATAAGCCGCAGTCGGTATTCAATATCAGAATCCTCACCAAGTCCGGGTCCTTCATAATTTTCATCGAAGCCGTTTATCTTTTCAAGCTGCGCTTTTTCAATTGAAAAATTACATCCGAGAATATGCTCATCCTTATTCGTCAGAACTTTCCTTAGTGTTTTATTTTTATAAACAAATGCTTCTTCTATATTAAAATTGAAATCAGCTTTACCTTTATTAAGTGAAGAGTAAATGACTTCAGAGAGTTTTACTTTCTCATAGTCTTTGCTAAGGATAATTTCTTTTGTAATTTTCTGCGAAATGCTTTTTGTGAGATTAACCCTTCTGCCGCATAACACTGTACCGGATTCTCTGCTTTCAACATGAGCCCTGATAAAATCGCTGTGGGGAATGCAGTCACCATCAATGAATATTAGATAGTCAGTGTAGGTATTTCTTATAGCTTCATTCAGGATCTTATTTTTTCTGAAACCTTTATCTTTTTGGATTAAATGTTTTACCGGAAATTTATTTTTGGCTGTCCACTCATCCATCAATATTTTCATGCCGGCATCCTGCCCGTCCTCAGCAATTATGACTTCAAATTCATTGAAGCTTTGGATCGTAAGTGCATTCAGTATCAGATCCAGCTCAAAGGTTTTTTTGTAAACACTTATTATCAGTGAAGCTTTTTTGTTACCTGTTAAATTATTTTCCGGCAATTAATAGTTATGTTAGTGTAATTAAAATTAATTTAATTGGAATCAAATTTCAGTGATAATCATAAGCTTAGATGATCAGGCTTAGGATCACCAGCGATCAATGTTAAAAGATTCCTTTTTTTTCTTTTGATTAAACGGTAATTTATTTCACAAAAAAAATGATCTACAATTAAAATACTTATCAGGAATAATTATTTATGATCGAAATTAAAAATGTAAGGAAGAGTTTCGGAGAAAAGGAAGTTTTAGCCGGTGTTAATCTTACTATTGGTGACGGTATAACTCTTGTCATAATCGGAAGAAGCGGCTGCGGTAAATCAGTATTGCTCAAGCATATAATCGGGCTGCTCAAGCCGGACGAGGGTGAGATACTTATTGAAGGTCGTGACATTGCAAAGATGAAAGAAAAGGAAATTTATGAAGTCAGAAAAAAATTCGGATTTCTCTTTCAGGGTGCTGCGTTATTTGATTCAATGAATGTCGAAGAAAACATAGGTCTTGCATTGAAAGAAAACACCAATATGAAGAAAGACAAGATAGCGGAAGTTGTCGCTGAAAAGCTGGAAATGGTAGGACTTCCTAACATACAAAAGATGAAGCCTTCAGACCTTTCCGGTGGGATGAAGAAAAGAGTCTCTCTTGCGCGCTCGCTTGCTACAAATCCAGAATACATTTTATACGATGAACCCACCACAGGGCTTGATCCGGTAATGAGCGATCAGATAGATGATCTTATAACCGATCTTTCCGACAAGCTAAAGGTGACTTCAATAGTTGTGACACATGATATATTCAGCGTGTATGATGTTGCTGACGAAGTTGCGATGATGCACGAAGGTAAGATCTACTTTCACGGAACACCTAAAGAACTAACCGAAACAGACGACAAACTTATCAGGGATTTTCTGAACAGAACTGATAAGAGAATCTAAGGATTTTTGATTTTGGATTTTGGATTTGGGATTTTTTATTTGAGGTCATGTTGTCATGCAGGATGAAAACAAATCAACATTCAGATATCTAAAATCTAAAATTCAAAAATTATTCAATCTCACCGCCTGCCGCGTTCCATCCTTTCCAGCCGCCATCCATTGAGATCACATTTGAATAGCCCATCTTCTGAATTGACTCCGCCGAAAGTGCTGACCTGAAGCCGCCGCCACAATACAACACTATCTTCTGATCATGCGACGGAACGTGAAGATGTATATCCCTTTCAAGAATACCTCTTCCAACATGCTTTGCTCCTTTAATATGAGCCGCATTAAATTCATTATCTTCCCTTATATCAACAAGATGAAAGTCCTCACTGTTCTTCATCATGTCCATAACATCATTTACATTACATTCCTTAACGTTCTTCTTTGCATCCGCGCAAAGCTCGGCAAAAGTTTTTTTTTCCATATAGGTTTAGTTAAAAGTTAAAAGTTAAAAGTTAAAAGTTAAAAGTTAAAAGTTTGTAAAGTCAAAAAGTTTGTAAAGTCAAAAATTTGTAAAGTTAACTATCATAATATGATAATCTACATCTTCACTATTACCTTTGTCATGTTCACAATATCATTTGCGGTGCAGCCGCGGGAAAGATCCATTACAGGTTTTGCAAGTCCCTGAATTACCGGACCTGTTGCAAAAGCACCACCGATCCTTTCTGTTATTTTATATGCAATGTTACCTGAGTTCAGATCCGGAAAAATAAATATGTTAGCATCACCCATAATCTCTCCGCCGGGATTTTTTCTTTTTGCGATCGCAGGAACAAATGCGGCGTCGAACTGCAGTTCGGCATCACAGATCAGCTTCGGTTCTCTTTTTTTTGTAAGTTCAAAAGCTCTGATTATCTTTTCAATGGACACATCCTTTGCGCTGCCCTTTGTTGAAAACGAAAGAAAAGCAAGCCTGGGAGTTTTGCCCGTCAGCTTTTTAAAATTAACTGAAGTCTGAATTGCAATATCCGAAAGCTGTTCAGCAGTTGGCGAAGGTATAACGCCGCAGTCCGCATACGCAAAAGTCCTCTGGCTAAGTTTATGTTTTTCAGGGAATGTAAATAGAAAGAAAGAAGAAACGGTTCGGTTTTTTTTTGCAAGCCCTATAATTGAAATTGCATTTCTCAAAACCTCTGATGTAGAGTAAACACTTCCCGCTATTATTCCATCTGCAAAATCATTCTTCAGAAGCATACAAGAAAAAGTCAGCGGATCACTTAATTCTTTTTCTGCTTCTTCTCGTGTCAGATTTTTTTTCTTCTTTTTAACACTAACGTATTCCTTCCACATATCTCCGGAAAAATCAGCATCAATAATGGTAAGTCCTTTATGGGGCTTGATGAGCTTCTGAAGCCTTTCATCTCTTCCGATTGATACGACTTTTGCAATGTTCTTATTAAGGATTTCCTTTACGGCTGAAAGAACTCTTTCATCATAAGACTCCGGAAAGATAATTGTTTTTATTTTACTCAAGGAATGTTTGTATATTTATAAAGGAGAATGGTAAAAGAAAAATTACTTTATAATATTTTCAATAATGCCGCCGCCGATGACATTATCACCGGAATAAAAAACCGCTGACTGCCCCGGTGTGACAGCTTTTTGCGGCACATCAAATTTTACTTTAATGTGAGAATCATCTGTCTGCTCGATCATTGCTTCGCTGCCTTTGTCGTTATACCTTATCTTAACTAAAGCTTTTATCGGCTTATCAATTCTATCTGTAAGCATCAGATTAATCTCTTTTGTAATAAATTCAGAACTGTATATTTTTTCCTCTTCATCTACTATCACGACATTATTCTGAGAATCAATTTTTGAGACATATAACCTTTTACCAATTGCTACATTCAGACCGCGGCGCTGCCCGATAGTATAGTAAGGGTATCCTTTGTGCGAGCCGATCTTTTTATCCTGATAGACAAGGTCGCCTCCGGATAATTTTTCATTGAGACCCGGATTACGCATTTCTAAAAGCTCACGGTAATTATTATTCGGCACAAAACATATTTCCTGTGAATCGGGAGTTTCAGCAGACTTGAGACCGAGCTGTCTGGCAATTTTTCTAATATCTGTTTTATTAAAATTACCCAATGGAAAAATTGTTTTGCTCAGCGCGTACTGCGAAACTCTCCACAAAGCATAAGACTGGTCTTTCGCTTTATCTTCAGAAACAGATACATAATATCTCCCCGTATCATTATTATAATTCATATTTGCATAATGACCTGTAGCAATGAAATCAGCGCCAAGTGATTCTGCTTTTTCAAGAAGTGCTCCCCATTTAATTGATTTATTGCAGAGCACGCAGGGATTTGGAGTATTGCCTTTCAGGTATTCAGAAATAAAATTAGAAATTACCACTTCATTGAATTTTTCAGTAAAGTCGAGAGTATAATGATTGAATCCAAGATTTTGCGCAACGTTCCTTGCACTGTATATTGTTTCCAGCGAACAGCAGCCTGAGTCTTTTTCCGGTATATCATCATATCCCCAGGTCTTCATCGTAGCTCCTATCAGATCATAACCTTCATCTTTGAGAAGTGCAGCGGCAACCGACGAATCAACTCCTCCGCTCATGGCAACTACAACTGTTTTATTTTTATTATTCTTAATCATAAATGTTATTGTAAAGTATGAATCATATCGCTTGAATTAAAGTGAATAAAAGTTACAAATTAGGGTTGTAATTCTATCATAATAATCATATTTTTATCCATTCAAAAATTTATAGAAGAGGAGAAAGCATGTCAAAAAGATCATTATTAATAATGTCTTTTTTATTTGTTTTTACTTTTGGTGGTGCGGTAAGTGATCTATCGGTGCTAAATGCAAAATCTGAAAGTAAAACAGAAACAACAGCAACAACAGTAAAGCCAAAAAAAAATAAAAAAACCGTAAAAAGCAAAGTTGTAAAGAAAAAATCAGGAAAGCGTTCTTCAGGAAAAAAGATTTCTAAGAAACGTTCTTCAGGAAAAAAGAAGGTTACCGGTCAGAAAAAAGTCGGTAAAAAGAAATATTACGGCAAGAAAAAATCCAAAGGCAAAAAGAAAAACACGAGAAAAGTTTCAAGAAAGAAAAACAGAAGCTACAATTCCAACAAAAGCTATAACACGGGGACATATACACCACCAAAAACTTATGACAACAGCGGAAGTTCAGATGATAACGGTTCAAGCAGAGAATACAAGAGAACTGAAACCCCTGAATCAAAAGAAACATTCAGAAAAGAACCTAAAAAAGACGGTGAATAAACTGTCAGAAATAAATATAGAATCTTTAAAATCTACCCGGATGAAATTATCATCCGGGTTTTTTTATTTTATTTTTTGAAATTCAATTCTAATTCATTATTTTACTTAACTGAATCCCTCTTCACCCAAAATCAAATTCAACTCAATGAAAAATCTTATTAACATTACAATCATCACCTTACTGATCGGCTTTATAAATTTTGAACCTGAAAGGAATATGGCCTCTGATGAAATTTCTTTCCGACAAAATACTCCCGCCGTAACTGACAGCTTCGAAGTTGCTAATATTTATTCACTGGGTGAATTGCCGGTAAACTTTGGTTTCCCTGATACAATAAGTGTTCAGTTTATGAAAAAAATTGCGGGACCCAGGATCATAAAATTACGCACTGTCATTCGTAATGATTCTATAAACGGTCCCATCAAGGAAATTGTAGAAAACATTCTAACTAATACGGCTTCCTATGATACAATCATAAAGGTTACTACGAATAATAATGGAAATGTGAAAACAGATTTTATCGTAGTTGAAGCTCTGCCGGGAGATGTTGGATTTATTTTACAGGATGATACCGTTAATAATAAGCTTATTAAATGTTACGATGCTACAAGCAATACTTTTAATCATGCTAACACCTGCACTGTAAGTACGATTCCTATTGGGTTCTCAGGTACTAAGGGAAATTTAGTCTGCGCTTTTCAAAACAATGGTGTAGCAGATTACTTTTTAAGACAGATAGATTTCTCCATTCTTGGCAGCACTAACAATGGTACTAAACCGTTTAAGCTTGTTGTATTCAATGATAGTAGAAGCGGGAATCCGGGGTCACTGATATATTCTTCGGACACTTTATTTCCTCCCTCCGGGATCAATATTCCAACACAGGTTCTTTATGATCTTGATTCTGCAATTGAAATAAATCCAAACCAAAGATTTTATGTGGGATGTCAACAAATTTCCGTTAACAACATTAATATTTGCTCACAATCCGAGATACCGGTGCGGCCCAAAAGTTTTTATTTTAATAACAGTGATACTTCAAATATCTGGCATGATTTTCGTGATTCGGCAAAAAATAATATTCCCGACATTGGTATCAACGGATACAGAGCAGTTCTCAATCTCAATGAAGTTGTCGAAGCAATGCATCCTGTGACAAATGATACTATCAAAGCTTATCTTTATAATATTCTTCCTCCTTACTACGTAATTGATTCTTCAAAAGCTCCCGATCAAAATGGAACAGCAAAATTACTTTTCTCAAAGCCATTTAACGGAGATCCATTCTATCTCGTGATGAAGCATAGAAATTCACTTGAGACATGGAGCGGAAACACTGTTTCCTTCACTAACAATAATTTTAATTATGATTTTACAGCTTCGTCATCTCAGGCATATGGTAATAATATGAAGCTTGTTGGAAGTGAGTGGTGCATCTTTAGCGGAGATGTAAATGATGACGGAATCATTGAGGCAGCGGATCTGATAATTGTATATAATGATGTTATAAATTTTACTTCAGGTTATGTTAACTCAGATCTGAACAATGATAATTTTACTGATATTACTGATATGGTATATTGTTATAATAATTCGGTCAATTTTGTAGCGAGAATTATACCTTAGAATGTTTTTTTTTCAGGAGCTCATTTGATTTCTCAATTAGCCAACTCTTATTCACGATCTTACTTTCTTTTTCTATCTTCTGCTTAATGAACTCAGGTGATTCTTTGCTGCTGTGAGATTTAATTTTTAAAATATCAGAATAGTATTTCACAAAATTTCCGATAATCTCCCTGAATGAATCCGGAATCTCCTTCGAGTTTGCGAGAAAATGCTTATAGGAATCGATTAGTGAATATGCCTGCTCGAAATATTCCAGCTCATAATAAATTTTGAGCATCAGCGTCTTGAAATCCGTTTTAAATAAAAAGAACTCATTGTTAATTTTGGAGCATTCAACAAGCGCCTTCTCATATTCGCATTTTATAAAATATAAACTGGCAAAAGACAGATTCTTAAGATCATCTCTTATGCCGGGCTGAATTTTATCGGAATACATCTCAAGAAAAGTTTCCAGCCATACAGTATCTTTTAAAGAAATGCAATATTGTACAATGTTGCGGTAATTCACAACATCCATATAATCATCTTCGAAAAATGAATATGAGTTACTGCTAACCATTCTTTTATAAACTTCCAGACCTTCCTTTTTGAATTCAACCATATCCCCTACCGATCTTGGGACACAGTAATTTACCAGCTTGCTGAATACAAGGCATCTTTCTTCCCTGTCATACTCTTCAAGACTATTGTAAAATGTATCACGAAGTTTATAGTAATAAGAAACATTATCCGGCTCTTCATAAATTTTAAGAATATAGTAATGAAGCGTAATGAGTGATTTTTTATCATAGTTGGATCTTTCAAGAATTGAAAGCAGATTTTTTATATCAAAGCTTTGTGTAATCGCATCCACCATTAGACTTTCCATATTATTGCCATAAGTATTCATTGCAGGTTTTTTTATGCTCATTATTTCCGAAAGATCTATTATAAATTGAATAGCAGACACTTCAAAGTAATTTACTTTTGATCCTATCAGATTGCCAAAATCATTTTTTTGAATAAAATAAGCTCCCTGCAGATGAGTCAGTCTTCTCAGCTTTGATACATAGTCAAGGCTCGGTGAGAAGCCGGGTCTTAATTTTTTTTGTATTAATTTATTTACACGAAAAGATTCATCCTTTAGATTTTTGTTTAAATAGCCTTTGCTGAGATTGAGGAGAAATTCTGTTTCATCCTCCTTCAGGGTATTATGGGCAAGGAAATCCTCTGCAGCTTTTGTAAGATCAAAGATAAGGTTGAATAATTTCTTTTCATTATAATCTTCTCCTTTAAATAATTTTCCAAATACTTTTTCCTTTTTAATGTCTTTCTCATGATATTCAGGATAATATTTTGCGATGTAATCAAAAAGTGAGATAGTATTTCTTGCAGGCTTTAAGAAAGGAGATTCGAGAAATTTCCGGAATGACTTCAGTTCTTCTTTACTGAAAGTCCTTATTAACCTTATCAACCTGCTATCTTTCATTAAAAAAAATAGCTTTTTTATTGAGTAAAATAAACAAAGAAATTCTTTGTTTTAGAACGGAATTAAAGAAATCTTATCTATTATGACCTCAATTAGTGAGGAATTGAAGGAAATCTTTCTTTTGTTTTGAAACACAATTCTGATAAGTTTGAAGCAATGAAATCGAAACTATCTCTTAATTTAAACTCAATCATGATGAAAACATTCTCAACAATTTTAGCTTTAGTGTTTATTTTTACTGTCAGCAATTCCTTTTCACAAAATTTTCAATGGGTCCGTAGTGGAGGAAGTAACACAACCGATTTCGGGAATGGTGTAGATGTCGATGCTTCTGGAAATGTTTACACGACCGGTTCATTTACCGGTACCGCCACATTTAACCCAAACTCCGTTATAAGCTCAGGAGGAGATGATGTATTCTTAACAAAGTATAATGCCGCGGGAATTGTTCAGTGGGTCCAGAAAGGTGGCGGAATCTCCGCTGACCAGGGCACTGACGCAGCTTGTGATGCATCAGGAAATATTTTTATTACAGGCGATTTTTACGGTACTGCTTCGTTCGGTTCAAATAATCTGATAAGCTCAGGAAGCAGTGATGTTTTTATTGTTAAATATAATTCATCAGGTAATGTTATCTGGGCTGTCAGTGCCGGAGCAGGTAACATTGAGAGAAGCATGAGCGCAGCAACAGACAACTCCGGCAATGTTTACATCACAGGTGTATATTTTAATTCTACTACCATCGGCTCAACAACACTGAACGCTAATGGTACACAGTCTGATATTTTTATTGCAAAGTATAACAGCTCTGGCGTATTTCAATGGGCAGTTGGCGGAGGCGGTCCTGATCCTGATGCAGCATATGGTTTAGCAACTGATCTTTCAGGAAATTTATTTGTCACAGGGAAATTTGGAAAAAATGCATCATTCGGAAGCGTAAGTCTTACTGCAAGCTCTGTCAATGATTCAGCGGATATTTTTATTTTAAAATATACCTCATCAGGAGTCATACAATGGGGCAAAAGTGCCGGCGGACTGAGCTTTGATGAAGGCAGAGACGTAAGTACAGATGTGAATGGTGACTGTTACATTACCGGTACATTCAGCAGCAGCAATGCATTATTCAGCAATACACTCATCACACCATCAGGCGGAAATGATATGTTCATAGCAAGATATAACGCGCAGGGAAATTTGTGCTGGGTTAAAAAAGGAGGCGGAAATTCCTCTGATAAAGGCTTCAGTATAAAAACTGATCCCCTTGGTAATAGCTATGTAAGCGGTACTTTCAACTCTGCAGCGGCATTCGGAAATTTAAACCTGATTGCCAGCGGTACAGATCTTTATGTTGTTAAATATAATAATTTCGGAAATGCAGTATGGGTAAACAGAGCGGATGCAAATTTTAATATTAATTATATGAGTCTCTCTGCAAACTCCGCTGGTGATGTCTATGTTACAAGCGGCTATATCGGCACTGCAAATTTTGGAAGTCCCCCGATTACGATCATAAGCGCAGGTAATGATGTTGATGCATTTACTGCAAAGATAAGTCCTCTTGCAAATCTTATGACAGGTAAAGTTTTTATAGATTATAACAACAATTCTATTCAGGACTTCGGAGATATTCCTTATCCTAATTGCCTGATCTCAATTAACTCAGGAAATTCATACGCCGCTACAAACATTACAGGAAATTATTTTATCAACTGCGGTACCGGAACAAATACAGTAGCCATTCCCAATGTTCCTTCATATTATAGCGTAACCCCGTCAAGCCATTCTTCAAATTTTGGAAACTTTGGTAATACTGCGGCAAACAAGGATTTTGCATTGTTCCCTTCTGTGAATATAAGTGATTTATTAATCACACTAACCAATAGCAGAAATGCAGTTCCCGGAATGGATTTAAAAATAATTGCGAGCATAAAGAATATCGGAACAAATGTTAAGACAGGAACAGTAAGCTTAATTTTTGATAACCTCCTGACTTATAACTCTTCGATCACAAATCCGTTGCCAAGCAGTGTTACAGGGAATAATGCAGTCTGGAATTATTCCAATTTTCTTCCGAATGAAACCCGCAACTTTGAGTTGGGAATGAATGTACCGGTAAATGCGATCGTAGGTACATCTCTTAATCATTCAGCTACTATCACACCCGTAGCGGGAGATATTAATCCTGCAGACAATGTAACTACATTAGCACACCTGGTGCTGGCCAGCTATGATCCGAATAAGAAAGAAGTTGTGCCTGCTGGTCCATTCTTTCAGCAAAATGTGACTAATCAGGACTGGCTTACTTATACCGTTCATTTCCAGAATACAGGGAGTGATACCGCAAGGAATATTGTACTAGTTGATACAATTAGCACAAAGTTAGTTGTTCCAACTATTGAAATGCTTGCATCAAGTCATTCGTACACAAGCATTATAAAAAATTCCGGTATAGTGGAATGGAACTTCAGCAACATCATGCTGCCTGACAGTACTACAAATGAAAAGCTGAGTCATGGATTTATAAAATACAGGATCAGACCAAAAAGCAATCTTGTTAACGGAGACATAATTAAAAACTGGGCTGATATTTTCTTTGATTATAATTCTCCTGTCAGAACCGATACTGCTCAAACTCCGGTAATCATTCTTCCGACGCTCATTTCTGTCACTTACAGTCTTGAAGTATGGTTGAACATGCCTCATGAAATGAGTGTGTATTTGTGCAGTTCGACATCGCCTTATCAGATCATGGATTCGGCTAAAAAAATTGTAAGCAGTACAATTGTCGGTGGAGGATACTTTGATAATTTTGAATTTCTAAATGCTAATACATCAAGTGAATATTATATTGTCATGAAGCATAAAAATTCACTTGAGACATGGTCTTCCGGACTTGTTACATTTGAGCATTTACCTGCATTTTATGATTTTTCTTCGTCAGTTTCACAAGCTTACGGAAGCAATATGAAAGCAGTCAACGGGTTAGCTGCCTTTTACAGTGGTGATATCGGTAATGACGGAACAATTGACGCCGATGATGTAATCTCTGTTTACAATGATGCGATCAATTTTGAATCCGGAAGTCCCAATACAGATCTAAATGGTGATGGGATAGTTGATGCCGCAGACCTTGTTACTGTATATAATAATTCCCGTAACTTTGTCAGTGTTTCAAAACCGTAAGTTTAGATATTATATAGAGTAATAAAAAAGATGCCATCGGATTTGATGGCATCTTTTTTTATTTATAAATTTAAATGTTACGGAATGGCTACTTTATCAGCATCATCTTTTTTATTTCTGTGTACGAATCGGTTTTGATCTTGTAATAATAAATACCGCTCGGATAATTCGAAGCATCAAAATTATACTGATAGCTTCCCGGTGAAAGATTCTCATTTACAAGTGTTGCAACTTCTTTACCAAGCATATCGAAAATTATTATGTTTGTGAAAGAAGATTTAGCAATATCAAATTTTATGTTTGTAACAGGGTTGAACGGATTTGGATAATTCTGATATAATGCAAACTGATCAGGAACTAGCGAGCTGTAATTTGAAATTCCAACATCAATAGTATCAAATATTGCTTTCTGAATTAATGTCATGTTCATTGTGATCTGTGCAACAGGATTAGGTCCTGTGTAAGATCCGTTTCCTGTGCCTTCCCATCTGTTGAAATAATATGTTCTGCCGTTAAACTGAACCTGTACAGCAGACAATGTTATGTCGTTTACAGATGATGAATCCAAATAACTGTTTGAACCATTTACTGTTGCAGGAATCCCTGTCGGCTCAGTCACACCCAACAACCTGTACTGCGGTTTGTAATTTGCTGTGTATCCACTTTCCTGTGTACCGATTGTAACAGTCTGAGTCTGTGTTCCGCCGTTACTCCAGTTTGTATAAACATATCTTACATTTCCAAAAGTCTGTGGGGAAATTGCCTCAAGCGTATGAGTGGAATTAAGATCCCATGTGAACACTCTGCTTGTAGAATATGCAATGTTATCAACTTTGTACTGGCAAAGGTTTCTGTTCGTTCCGGTAATTATGTAGTTTCTACCGACCAGATAAGTAAACGATGTCTTGTGAACCTTGCCGCTTGCGCTTGTTCCGGTCAATACAACTTTGTACTCACCTACAGGTACACTTGAGTTAGATGCTACATTCACTAAAAGTGAATCAGGAAAATTATTTATTGAGTTACCGTTTGGGAATGAAACTGTAATACCTGATGTAGCAGGTATTATTTCCGATGTAAATGTAACTGATGAATTAAATCCGTTAGCAATTGAAGGAATGTGAGCTTTGAAATTTTCATTTTGATTTTGACCCGCCTGAACTGTTCGATAAGCAGGTAACGAGATCAAATTAAAATCGGTAGTTAAAGTTGCAGAGTTAAGTATCTCAAGTCCGCTTTGAACAAAAACCACACTATTAACTTCACTTGCCTGCCAGCTTGCATCGATAGCATAAGTATATTCAAGTGTTATTTTTTTTCCCGGTAAAAGTGTAACTGAAGTACCAATACCTGAGGGAAGCATTTTTCTCATTACATCGTAAAAGATTCTTTCTCCGTTTGTTCCCGGAGGTGAAGCATACTGAACGAGTCTTTCGGCTACAACGAACTGAACGATCGCGTTCGGGTTTGCCAAAACAGTTTCACAATAGATTTCAACTTTCGCATTTACAGTATTTCCTGTCCTTGTTTCGTTAAGGATGATCGTTACAGGACTGAGCAAATCTGTTCTTTGATTGTAAGCGTTTACAAGCTGAGAGTTCGATCCGCCTGTCATGCTTATTACACCGTCAAAAAACCAGTTTGGTATTGCATTCACGTTATACTGACTTCTTCGTGTATTGTTATCAGCGGTGTTAGCAAGGTACATTGGATCATTGCCCGGTGAAGGCCAGTTCATGTGATAGCTTAAGCTTGTAATTTTATTGGGGTCTGATGCTAGTAGAAATGCGTCAAGTGTAGGATTGTTTGTAGCGCACGGTCCGCAGGTCGAGCTTGTAAATCTTTCCTGAAGAATTTTTCTGTCTCCCGCATCGGATGTATTCAATTGGAATACAACAATGGAAACAAGAAGAATTAAAGAGAGAACAAATTTTCTCATATTTTGTGGTTTAATTGTTAGTGGAATTCTTTTTTATTTATTAAAATTAAGACAATTTTATTTAAGATACAACATTTTTTTATTCTCACGGAAAGAACCCGCAGTCAAAGTATAAAAGTATATCCCGCTCGGATAATTACCGGCACCAAACTTTACTTCATAACTGCCCGAAGAAAGTTTCTCATTGACAAGTGTTGTGATTGCTTTTCCAAGTATATCATAAACTATTAACTTAACATCTGATGTTTGACCATTAATATCAAATCTGATAACAGTCAAAGGATTGAACGGATTGGGGTAATTCTGATAAAGCTGAAACTGCGAAGGGACTTCATTGGAAACAATATTAACACTGCTCACATCATCATTCCTGAAATAATAAATTCCTCCTTTTGTATTTCCTATAAACAGATCGAGGTCAGTGTCAGCATCAATGTCTGTAAAGAAAGTGCACGCGCTCTGACGAACATTAATGTTTTTGTAGTTAGCTGTTTGCAGCACAAAATTTGCAGATGAAGGGCTGCCTTCATTCCTGTAATATGAAATTGTTCCGTCAAGTTTTCCTATGAACATATCAGGATCACTGTCTCCGTCAATATCAAAAAATCTCGGAGTGCTTTCGTCCCCCGCATCAATCGAATTATAAAAATTTGTTACAAGTGTAAAATTAAAATTCTGAGCAGTGCCTGTGTTTTGATAATAGATCAATCTGCCGTTAGTACCGCCAACAAAAAGATCTTCATCACCGTCAGCGTCGATATCAACAAAAGCAGGAGTGCTGCTCTGACCAAGTGTAGTCAGTCCGAACTGATTTCCTGTTCCCTGAAAAGTGAAATTGAAATTCTCCGGTGTGCCTGTATTTTTAAGATACCACAGTGAATCCTTTATATAGCTTCCCAACAACATATCCTGATCACCGTCATTATCAAGATCGGCAAACGCAGGTGCATAATTGAAGCTCGATGATAGTATCGGCAATGAATCATTCTCAAGAATAAAAGACGGAGATTGTATAGTGCCGGTGTTTTTGTAAAAAGAAATTTTTGCATAATCACTTCCGACAAACAAATCCTCGTCGCCGTCGTTATCAATGTCGGTAAAGGAAATATTGCTCGTTCCTCCGGCATCAACATTTCTAAGATAATTATTTGTATTAAACTGGAAGTTCGGCGATGAAGCGCTGCCTTCATTCTTGTATAGAGTAAAATTCTTACTGTTTTGTGACAGATATAAAACCGAAATAAACAGATCCTTGTCACCATCAGCATCTATATCGGCAAATCGTAAGGAATTATAACCGCTTGAAATAAAGGGCGAGTTTTGCGGGTATGTCGAATCAGCAATAACAACGTCTGGACTTGTTGCAGTACCATCATTACGGATAAAGTAAATTCCTTTTGAAAAAAGATCTCCCCAAAACAGATCAAAGTCATTGTCATTATCAATGTCCACGAACTCAAGTGAATTAGCTCCGTGTCTTTCATCAAACGCAGGAGAAAGTATCAGCAGGTTCTGCCAGAAATCTGTTATGTATTTAAAGCTGAAATTATTTGGTGTGCCAATGTTCTCATAATATGTGATCGTGCCCAAAGATTGTCCGGTGAAAAAATCCTTATCACCGTCTCCGTCAATATCACAAAATATCGGAACACAATTAGACTCGCTATATATGACTGTATCTGAATTTGTATGGAGCTCGTTTATTATTAATTCAAAATTTGGAATGTTGATTGTCCCGGTGTTCCTGAAGTATTTTACTACCTGAAATTCACCGCCTGTAAACAGATCATAATCACTGTCCGCGTCCATGTCTGCAAAATAAAACCAGTTATTGAAATGAAGTCCCTGAAATCTTTGTGTCCTTAGTTTGTAACTCGCATTCTGCGGTGTGCCGGTATTTTCATAATAATACAACGACGTATCAGCGTCAAAAGTGAAGAGGTCAAGATCGCTGTCACCGTCAATGTCTATGAGCTGAAATCTAGAATTGTTAGCTCCCCCGTTAAAGGGTGCGTAAGAATTATTTCCGTTTATGTTAAAATTTATTCCGTCGAATTGCTGTATGAGTTGTTGTGAATAGGAGCTTTTAAATAAAAGTAGTAACGCTATTGTTATGTATAATTTCAAATGTTGTCTTTTTATTAATTTTGTAATTTTTGTTTTTTAATTTTTAATTGATGATACCGTCGCCATATTTGAACTGACTGCTTATAGTTACAGGTAATTTGCCATTGAACTTTATAGTTCCTAAAATTGCATTTATTCCTGCTGTTATTGAAGTTTCTGCGTCAGCATAAGCGCACACATAGCTGCTGACATCAGCAAAGCCCTGTATGAGGTAAGGATTGCCGAATGATACAACAACAACCTTCTTTCCCCTGCTGACAAGATCATTAATTAAATTTATCTGTGAATCAGGAAGTCCGACTGTTCCGGTCTTGATCTTTACTTTCGCATAAATGGGGACTATGATAACATCATAATTTTCAGAGTCTTTCAATATCTCATTTGCATTTGATACCTCACCTGTCAGATCATAATACGATGCCTGCTTGAAATTATTTTTCTCGCTGAATTGTGACAGGAAGAGTTCAGAGTTAGCTTTCTCATTCCCGTTATTCATGGATATAATAAGACAGCTTTTATCTGAAGCATTATTAAAAGGAAGAAGGTCGCCGTCATTCTTAACAAGTGTAATTGATTCATCAGCGATCTGTTGTGAAATAGACATTGCCTCAGAGTTATTCACCACTGAAGACACTTTACTTACATCAGTGAATTTGTTTTCATTAATTCTGAGCCAATTCTTTGCATATAATATCTTCCTGACAGATTCATCTATTTTACTTTCGGAAATTGTACCGTTATTAACCGCCTGCTCGATGGTTGTTATAGTCAGACTTTCACCCTGCGGCATCAGAATAAGATCAACTCCGGCATTAACACATCTTAAAGCGACATTCTCGGTTGAAAAATGCTTTACTACACCCGCCATATTAAGCGCGTCGGTTACAACTAATCCCTTGAATTTCAGTTCACCCATCAAGACTCCTTCTATTACGTTTTTTGAAAGCGAAGCCGGAACATTGGTTTCATTATCGATTGCCGGCAGAGAAAGATGAGCGATCATCACTGACATCACATCGCTTTTGATCGCATTCTTAAAAGGTATCAGCTCAATATTATCAAGCCGGTCTTTACTGAAATTTAAAACAGGAAGATCATTGTGTGAATCAATATCGGTATCGCCGTGACCGGGAAAATGCTTTGCCGTTGCAATTACATTTCCGTCCTGAAGACCTTTGATGAATTTATCTGCAAGCATTGAAACAAGTTCAGGATCCTCTCCATACGAACGAACATTTATTATTGGATTTTTCGAATTGTTATTCACGTCAACAACCGGAGCATAATTCTGATGAACACCGATCGCCCTGCATTCCTTCGCTATCTGCAATCCCATCCGGTATGCAAGGTCAGGATTTCTTGTTGCGCCGAGAGCCATGTTGCTTGGGAACAGACTTCCGTCGTCAAGACGCATCTTCGTGCCTCTTTCAAAGTCAGCGGAAATAAGCAAAGGAGTTTCCGATAGCGCCTGAAGTTTATTGATCAGCTCGGCTTCCTGTATCGAATTACCTTTGAAAAAGATCACTCCTCCAACCTTTTCATTTATTATCAGATCACTCAGTCTTTTAAACTCGGCAGAATTTTCCGCGATCGCGAACCCATCCGAATATGTTACTATCATCTGCGCGATCTTTTCGCGGAGATTCATCGATGCGATCTTCTTCTCTATAATTTCTTTTTGTAATTCTTCAGGAGTTTTTATTAACGCTGTAGTTTGAATCGATTCAGTTTTTATATCAGAGCCGGGAATGAAAATTTCATTTGAACTGAATAGTGTAATTAAAAATGTAAGCGCGGCAATGTTAAATGAAAATAATTTATGAGGCATTTTCTTTTTCCCTCGTTTCTCTTTCAATTTTACTCGTTACTGTAGTAAAATATTTCATTATTTCGATTGGTAACGGAATGATGAGTGTTGAATTCTTTTCAGCCGCGATCTCAGTCATTACCTGAAGGTATCTCAGTTGTAACGCGTTTTCACTACTGCTCAATATTGCGGCTGCTTCAGATAGCTTCTGAGCTGACATAAACTCACCTTCGGAATTAATTATCTTCGCGCGTTTATCTCTCTCAGCTTCCGCCTGTCTTGACATAGCTCTTATCATTTCCTGAGGCAGATCAACATTTTTAAGTTCAACATTCATTACCTTTACTCCCCATGGCTCTGTCTCTTTGTCTATAAGCTCTTTCAGTCTGCTGTTCACCAATTCCCTGTGTGTCAGTAATTCATCAAGATCTCCCTGTCCCGTAACTGTTCGCAATGTAGTCTGTGATATAAGTGAGGTCGCGTACATATAATCTTCAACCTGTATGATTGCTCTGTTAGGATCAACAACCCTGAAGTAAACAACTGCATTAACCTTTACGGAAACATTATCTTTTGTAATTATATCCTGTGACGGAACATCAAGAGCTATTGTTCTCAATCCTAGCTTTATCATTTTATCAAATAAAGGTATCAGTATTATGAGCCCCGGACCTTTGACCGCTGAAAATTTTCCCAAACGGAATATGACCCCGCGCTCGTACTCATTCAATACACGGAATGAACGAAGTATGATTATTAAGAGTATAAACCCGAGTACTCCTCCGAACCCTATCAGTACACCTGCCAATGCTTCCATTATTATAATTTATGATTTACGATTTTAGATTGTTTTGCTCAACCCACTCTAAACACTCAACCCACTCAACACACTCAACACACTCAACACACTCAACTCACTCTAAACACTCAACACACTCAACACACTCTAAACACTCTACACACTCTAAACACTCTAAACACTCAACGCACTCTAAACACTCTAAACACTCAACGCACCGCACTCTTCCTTAAACCTCACAAGTTTTTCCTTTAGAGAATCAAAGTCATTTAGCTGCATAAGCTCCAGTCTGAATTTACTTACATCAGGAAGACCTCTTAAATATCCTGAGTAATGTTTTCTGAATTCTCTTACACCAAGCGGCTCGCCTTTCAGTTCACACGCAAGTCGGAGATGTTCGATGCACACATCAATCCGTTCATCAACCGGGGGATCATCCAAATGCCTGTTATTTTGCATATAAAATTTTGACTGTCTAAATATCCAGGGATTTGTAATAGCTGCCTGACCTATCATCACAGCATCCGGCTCAAATGTTTCAAAGGCAAACTTTACATCTTCGGGCGTTTTTATATTTCCGTTTAATATGATCGGGATCTCAACTCCGCTGTCCTTTATCCTCTTTACCCAGTTCCAGTCAGCTTCTCCTTTATTACCCTGTGAACGCAGCCGGCAGTGAACAGTCAGCGCCTGTATGCCTACCTTCTCAAGGATTTTCGCGACTTCGACAATGACAATTGAATTTTCATCCCAGCCAAGCCGTGTTTTCAAAGTTACAGGAAGCTTTACATTATTTAAAACTTTCTCAGCGATCCTTGTCATCTTCGGGATATCTTTAAGAAGTCCCGCACCCGCTCCTCTTAATGCAACATCCTTTACCCAGCAGCCGCAGTTAATGTCAATAAAATCGGGATTGGCAGTTTCGGATATCTTTGCCGCCTCAACGAGCACGTCTTCGTTACCTCCGAATATTTGTATCGAAATCGGGCGTTCTTCTTCATAAAAAAATAATTTCGCTCTTGCTTTGCGGGCATCACGGATAAGACCTTCGGCTGAAATAAATTCAGTATAGACAATATCAGCTCCCAGACGTTTCGCTATCAGCCTGAATGGCGGCTCGGAAACATCTTCCATCGGGGCTAAGACGATCTTGTCTTTAAATATTTTTTGAAATTCGTTCATTGGTTTTGATAAAGTTAAACATTGTAAGTGAAAGTTGAAATTATAATTACATACCACTAAAGTACTTTAGCAAATTTAATAAGATAATGCAGATGACTGTTTCAGTTAAGTTGTCTTGCCATTGCCGTCCAAAATATTTTTTTTAAATTTAAATAATTTTAAATTCAATCTATTCTGGAAATGGTTTTGCACCAATATCGAATCTTTAAAATCAATCTTTAAATAATCCCTTTAATATTTACTTATGCTGTCCAAATAAATTTATGTTAATTCTGTTTTTAAAATTAGTGATAATATTTTTAATTCGTGATCATTAGTGAAATTCATGGCAAGCTTTTTTTTTATTTCGGACGGAGTGATGTCATGCAGCAGTGCCGTCCAAAATAATTTTTATCAACACTAAAAGGTCTTATATTAATCAACAAACATGCTAATCATTATTGTTTTTAAAAAAGAACCCGCCTGTGAGAAATTGCCGATAAGAAATTCAGGGCAATGGCGACAAGCAGGAATTCCCGAGTCAAGTACCACGTACAAGTCAGCACCCCGTTTCGTGTTGGAATTCCTGCCGCCATTAATCTGAATTTCCGGCAATTTATCACCAGCGGGAAACTTTTCTTTGCCAAGCTTTCTTTTGGTTTTTCAAAAGAAAGCGGGATTAATCGAAACTAAAAATTTTCAATTTCTAAATCATATTTTTTTGGACGGATGTGGTCATGCAGATAATTAATTTCAGAATTTGAATTTTATAACATCTGTATTATTCATATTTTAAATTTAAATTTTCTTAACAATTACTGATTGAATATGAAAAACCTATTACTGCTGATACTAACGCTGATGATATACAGCACTTCATATCCCCAGAAAATTAAATATGATGACGTTAAGGTAGATCTTTCCCGTCTTAAGAATGACAGGAAGAAGTATATTTCTTCAAGAAATGTATTGTATAATGCTGACAGTCTCCTCACACTCGGATATAACATCCCGCTTTCCGGCAATGAGCAAAAGTTCTCCGACTATCTGACAACATTGCAACGAAGCTTTATAAATACCACGGGAAAGGATTTCCCGCCTTCAAATTTTTTTTATGAAGGGAAAAACATGATAGACACCAACCTTGTCTTCACCATTTTTAGAAAGATGCCAAAGGGCGGACTACTTCATTTACATCCCAGCGCGGGAAACAACGCGGAATGGATGGTAAAAAATCTTACTTACATGGATAACTGTTATATGTACACACTTAGTGATGGGAAGGCTCACTATGGTGCGATGATGTTCTTTAACCCGGATTCCGTTTCCTCAGGATGGGAAAGCCTGAAGCTCCTTCGCGAAGAAAATAAGATCACTGACGAGGAAATAGTGAAGATGCTTACATTTGATCAGAGCGATAAAGATAACAAAAAGATCTGGGGTGATTTTGAACAGATATTCAGGCGGGTCGGCTTTATTAATTATGAACCCGCTTTCAGATTGTTTACCCGGTCACTGTTCGATTCATTGCTCGCCGACGGATCCCAGTACATAGAGCTTAGAACTTCACTCGGCGGAGTTTATGACATCAGCGGAAAGAAATTTACTCCCGAAGAATGCCTCCTGATATATAAAGAGATCATTGCTGATGTTAAAAAGGAGCATCCGCAATTTGACGCGAAGATAATTTTTTCGGGTTTCCGGGGCGCGACAAAAGAAAGAGTCATGACTGATCTGCTGACTGCTTATGATCTGAGAAAAAAATATCCGGATCTTCTGCTGGGATATGATCAGGTATCTGAAGAGGACAGGTGGAATAAAACCTCTTACTATCTGGACGAGTTTTTTGCAATTGACTCGATCACAAAAAAGCATGGACATGATCTCCCCTTCTATTTTCATAACGGCGAATCTACGCTGCCTTCAAATGACAATCTGATCGACGCTGTTATGCTCAATACCCGCAGGATCGGACACGGAATAAATCTGTTCCGCTTTCCATTACTTGAGCTTGCGGTAAAGAAAAAGCAGATCGCCCTTGAAGTTTGTCCTTTAAGCAATCAGATACTCGGATATGTTGACGATCTGAGAATGCATCCCGCTTCAGGATACATAAAGAGAGACATTCCAATGACACTTAATACCGATGACCCGCAGATATTCAATTACAACGGTCTTACTTATGACTTCTGGACAGCATTCATGGCTTGGGAACTTGACCTTAAAACAATAAAAAAGCTTGCGCTAAATTCGCTTGCCTATTCAGGAATGAATAAGTCTGAAAAGAAAAAAGCTTTAAATTATTTTAATACAAAGTGGGATGAGTTCATTCAGGAACAGGTGAATTTAATTCCTTAGGAATAGAATCAACTTAAACGAGTTACAAGTTGCAAGTTACGAATTATCACAGACTTTAAATTAAAAAATCCCCACCAACATACATTGACAGGGATTGCAAACCTTATGGATATTACAAATCTTACGAATCCATCTACTTCTCTGTTTCCGCTATTTTATTCTTCACTTCTGCTTCCGCCTCAGTGATCCTATCTCTGGCAAGCTGGAAATTTGTCACGATCTTTTTTACACTTGCTTCGGTCTTGGACAGGAATGTATTAGGATGAACTCCAATCCAGACAATAAAAATTATGATCGGAACAAAAGACAACACCTCCATTTTAGAAAGGTCGGGAAGGTTCTTGTTTTTTTCGTTTTCAATCGGACCGAGCATCACTCTCTGAAACATCCACAGAAGATAAACTGCCGCAAGTATGACCGCTGTTGTTGATACTATGCTATATGCGTTAGTGCCGAGATTGGTTGAATAGAATGACCCAAGCAGTATGAGAAACTCACCTACAAAACCGTTGAGTCCGGGCAATCCTATTGATGAAAATAATACGATCATAAAGATCACCGAGAACACCGGCATCACTTTCATTATTCCTCCGAAGTCTGCGATCTGCTTGGTGTGTCTTCTTTCATACAATACACCGACGATCATAAACAGCGCTCCTGTTGACAAGCCGTGATTGATCATCTGAATTATACTTCCTTGAAGAGCGACATCGGTTACCGCGAATGTTCCGAGAACTATGAATCCAAGATGACTGACAGAAGAATAGGCGACTAATTTCTTAATGTCCTTCTGAACAATTGAAAGCAGTGCTCCATATACTATCCCGATCACGGCAAGAGTCGCTATATAAGGAGTAAGCTTTATGAACGCCGCGGGAAAAAGCGGAAGCGAGAACCGTATGAGTCCATACGTTCCCATTTTCAAAAGAACAGCGGCAAGAATTACGCTGCCTGCCGTAGGCGCCTGAACGTGTGCGTCGGGCAGCCAGGTATGAAATGGAAACAGAGGGACCTTTATTAAAAAACTTATTGTGAATAATATGAATAAGTATATCTGAATGTTGACGGGAATTGCCGGTGAAAAGAGTAACAGCTTTGTCAGATCTGTTGTAAATTCATTCGTGAATGGCTGAAGAGTGAACATAAGCCAGATAATTCCGATAAGCATAAGCAGACTGCCGAACATTGTATAGAGAAAAAACTTAACCGTAGCGTAGATCCTGTCCTCTGCACCCCATACCCCTATTATGAAATACATCGGTATCAGAATAAACTCCCAGAAAATATAAAATAATATCAGATCAAGCGATGAAAATACTCCTATCAAACAGACATCAAGCAGGATCAGCAGAAAATAAAATTGTTTTTGATTTACTTTGATGCCGTTCCATGAGGCAAGAATGGCAAGCGGAAACATGAACGTTGACATAAGGATCAGCAGCATAGAGATGCCGTCTATGCCTAAGAAGTAAAAAGTATTTGTAATACTTATCCATCTTGTTTTCTCTACAAACTGATATTCGGCATTTGCAGGATCAAAGGCAAAGAACAGCCAGACCGCAATGCCAAGCGGGATTATTGAGATAATGAATGCATAAGTTTTTATTAAAGTCTCTTTTTCCTTTTTAAAAAAGAACAGCGGAATGGATAATGCCAAAGGCAGAAAAATCAGAATCGATAAAATATAGGTCAAATGATTTTTAATTAATTTGAAACAATATAGTTATTGAAAGTTTTATTTTTAAGTCAAAGAACACAGTTAATAGTTAGTAGTTAATCTCTTTACGTATGGATGTTCTTAATTATAGTATTATAAATCACCTTCATGCTCATTCAGTCTGTTTAAATTAAACCGTATTGATTTAAAAAAAATATTCTTTGCACATATACCATTCAATATAAAAATTTACGTAACTAAATATTATTTACTTATAACAGGATATTAAAAAATACTACCTATTAACTTTTAACTTAAATGAAACCTGTTTCACTTGTTTCCGTTTAAGATTTAAGTCACTTTAACCCGCTACTATTTGCAAACTTTAAATCACCGCTATGAAAAAAACATTACACAATTCAATTTCCATTTTAATCTTAACTTTAATCCTTATGGGCACACTAACAACCGGCGCCTTTGCTCAAAAAGTCAAAGGTAACGGAAATATAATAAAGGAAACAAAGACGGTTTCACCTTTCACTTCAATAAAAATGGAAGGCGTACTGAATGTTTTTCTTTCACAGGGCACTTCCGAGAACATCATAGTTGAAGCCGATCAGAATCTTATGTCATACATCGAGACTTATGTTATAGGCAGCCAACTTGTTATCAATACAAAGGAAGAAGTTGAAATAAAAAGCTCAACGAAAATGAATGTATATGTAACCCTTGTAGATATAAACAGCATTGAAATTTCAGGTGTCGGTAATATGATTACGGATTCCAAACTGAAGCTTGGAAACCTTACGCTTGTAAGCAGCGGGGTCGGTGACGTTGTACTTAATCTTGACTGCTCTAATCTTAAAGCCGATATAAATTCAGTAGGCAATGTAGAGCTTACCGGAACCGTCAGGAACGTTGAGATCGATAATAACGGAGTCGGTAATGTTAAGGCATTTGATCTGATGGCTAATGTTCTGAAGATCCAAAATAACGGAGTTGGAAATGCGGAGGTTAACTCAGCGGGTGAGATCTACATTGACCTGAATGGTATCGGAAACGTTTCCTATAAAGGTGACGCCATTGTGAAAATGCTGAATGTGAACGGAATGGGGAAAGTAAAAAAGCTGTAAAAGAATTTATCTTAATTAATGAGAAAGCCGGAGAAGTGATTCGCCGGCTTTTTGATTTTAAAAAAAAATTGTGATTTCGTATTTTGAATTTAAAAGCATTTTGGATTTTTGATTTTAGATTTGTGCTGATTCCGGATTAAAGGATTTAATAATAAAAATAAAGGGACTGAAGTTTTACTCCAGTCCCCTATTATTTTTGTTCTCCCTTTTAGATTTTCGATTGTTTCCTGAATTGGGATTAGTCAATCATTCAAACGTGAAAACTTTAAATCAAAGACCTATCTAATCTCAAATCCGCTACGGTCTTGCAACTGTTACAAAGTTAACGGAATTGTTATACGCGATAGTCAGATCAGAAACATCGGTAATGTCATCACCATTCAGATCAGTTACAATATATCCTTCATCAAAATTCAGGGCATCATTATAAATTGCGACAACATCTCCCACATCTACATTTCCTTCCTGATCAATATCTCCGCTGTAGAGACAGAACTTTGTTCCTTTCTGTGTAAGGTTGCTGCCGAAAGCTTTTCCCGCACTTGAAGTAAAGTCGTAATTCAGTGTATTGCCGACAGTATAAGGTTCGCCTCCGGACCTGCTCCAGGTTTCGAGCGCGTTCCTGTGCTTTGTCTGAATGTAGTAAGTACCAGTTGTTGCATTTGGAAAATTATAAGCTCCGTTGAATGTGATTGAATCAATGACGGATTTTCCGGAATCCTTGATTGTATAAGGTGAAGAAATGTTACGGAGATATGCTCTTACGGTATCTTTTATGCTCAACCTGTTCGTCATTACTCCATAAAATCCTTCAACGATCACTTTCAGCACCATTGATACTGAATTGGAGTCTGCACTCCATCTTGAAAATGAATTCAACTTTACAATTGAAATTGTATTGTTCACCGCGTTAGGAGCACCGCCTGCTAATGCCCACGAAGTGCCTGTATTGGTCGATGAAAATAATTTCAGGGATGCTTCCGGCTTTCCATTCAATTCCGAATCATCATATTTAAAAACCAATGTCGCGTCAAGTCCTGAATTGTTTGCCGGCGTGATATCAAAGTATCTGGCTATGCTTGAACCTCCATTAAGTCCTGTCTGGATAGTATGCCCTCTTCTTACTTCAGTGCTTCCCAGATTTGAACCTGTTGTTAATACCGCCCCGAGTCCTGCTACATTCAATGATAAAGGTGCGTTTATGTTTCTGGTATTAGTCATATAACCTGTGGTACCGGTGACAGTATTGCCGGCTGTTTCTGTCAGATAAGCTGTCGCTGACATTGTTAATATTTTACCGTTAAGGTTCAGATCGCCGAGAAGGACTGTCAGTGTATCATTGACAGTTGTGTTACCGAACAAACTTGTTCCTGCTGAATTGTTGATCTTAAGTCTGTGATAATTAAAATTTGTAGTAGATATTATCTGTGTTGAAACTCCGTTGTATTCTATCGTGCTGTTCGTGTTTGAGAATGCACCATTTTGAGTAATCGGATTTGAGGCGGATAAACTAAGCACGTAATTTGAAATGTTGAACAGTCCGCCCGTATTGATATTCACACTGAGCATTTTATGATTGCTACTCAGATTAAGAGTGCCGCCGCTTAATACAGATGCGGGGACGGAAAAGATTCCCGTTCCCTGCAATGTGTGTACACCGGTCTGAAATTCTACGTCCCCTATTCCTGCAAAGATCCCGTTATTAATGATATTTCCGAAAATGAAAAGTGTGTAACTGGAGGAATTGTTTGTATTTAATGTTGCTCCCGCATCGACTGTTACATTTCCAAACAATCTTCCATTGTGAGGTGATGATAATTCCGAAACAATTGTTGTTCCTGTATTTACGTTCAATGGAGCGTTAAAGAATGAACCTGTTCTCGTATTTATACTTACAGTGCCCTGCGTTCTTATTGTTCCGGAATTTGCAATTATTCCTCCGCTTAGAAGTTCTAGCGTTCCTGAAGTAAATGTAGCAACTCGTGTGTTTGCTGAAAAATCACCGCTGCTGCTTATAGAAAAAATACCGGTGATAGAGAAGGTCAAATTGTTCGATAGAGAAACATTTCCGTTTGCCGAAATAAATATTGCACCCCCTGTCCAAGTACCTGTACCTGAAACTGTTGTAGTAGAATCAAAGCTGAATGTTGGTGAAGTAATGGATCCGCCATTAGCTAAAGTGGCTCCGAAAAATTTAATTGTATTCGTAGCTCCTGTCCCGGTAATTGTTCCGTTGTTTGTAAGATTTCCGTAAATGAAAAGTGTGTAACTGGAGGAATTGTTTGTAAATAATGTTGCTCCCGCATCGACTGTTACATTTCCAAACAATCTTCCATTGTGAGGTGATGATAATTCCGATACTGTAGCTGTCCCCGTGTTTACTTTAAATGCGGCATTAAAATTTGATCCAGTCCTGACATTTACGAAAACAGCTCCCTGAGTCTGAAATGTCCCGGCTACTGTAACAGTGCCATCTTTCAAAAGTGTGAAATCGTTGCCAATGCCGTTTACAATAGTAAATACAATGGAAGTGTTTATTGTAATAGTGCCGGCAGACTCAACAGTTACTTGGTCTGCGCTCACGCTTGAAGTAACTGTAACATTATGTGAAAGTTTTATTGTTATTGAACCGCTTGTATCCCGTGGTGTACTTGTAGCAGCAAACCACGTCGACCCGTTATTTGTAGACATTTCCCAGGTGGAATTTACGTCCCAATTGCCGGAGGTAAACGCTTCTGAACTGCTCATTTGCCGAATACACCCTCGCATTAAATAAAACCATAAATAGTAATAAACCTGCTAAACTGTTGATAATTTTTTTCATTTAAATCTCCTTTCCATAGATTTTTATTGAGTTTAAAATTTTAAGTTAAAAAGAAACCTCTCAATACAATTTTGATGTTGAACTTTGTGTTTCATCATTCTAAGTTCGTATGGAGTACGATGCAATAGTTGTGTATGTGAGAGGAATCTTAAAAACAGGAAATTTTTTGCAGTCTTGTACGCCATGTGCAAATTAAATCTAATTCCGTCTGAGTTCCAAAGAAAAATTTACATTGGTTTAGGAGTTTCAAAACCGGAGTCATTCACTTTAATATCTGATTTTAAATTAAATTTAAAGCATTTAAAGTTTTGTTGTGTATAGTCTTTAGGAATCGTGTTCGTATCTCAGGAAATTTTTTTGACAATTTTAAATTTTATAAGCCGTTTTGTTTGAGAACATAAAAACATATTTTGAATATGATGACAAACTGAAGAGACTGGTAAGTAAAATTACAGGAATCCTCATTATCCTTTACAGCTTCTTCTCGGGAATCGTACTGACCTACATATTTAGTGAGCTGACCGGAATTTCCTTAAAATCTTTGATCTTAAATATACTGTTATATCTTACTGGAGGTATTGCCGGAGGAGCAGGAGTTTTGAGGTTAATAATTACTTTGGTAAATCTTGTTATTCGGGAAGAGAGTATGGAAAAGTATTCCTATTTAAGGTTAATACTTTTTGTTACAATTATAATATATCTTTTTTTGACTGTAATTTCTTTTGCTACAGGGATCTATTCAGTAATTTCAGAAATACTTTTTAGATAAAACGTGAGATGCGAGACGTCAGATGTAAAAAGAAAATTTTCAAATCCTAAAACCAGACATCCAAAATACCATCTTGTTATACAGTAAATAAAATCAGTTTACATTTGCCAATTTTCTTTCAATAAAAAAATCCCTGTTCGTTTTCGCAGACAGGGATTTGAATAAATTTTATTGCTATAAATTTATATTACTATAAATTTATTTAAGTACAACCATCTTCAATGTATTTTCGAATGAATTGCTTGTACCTGAAACCTGGATCTTGTAATAGTAAACACCACTTGCAACATTAGCAGCGTTGAATACTTCATTGTAGTATCCTGCTGTTCTGTTTTCGTTTACTAACATAGATACAAGCTTACCGCTCATATCATATACTGACAATGTTACTTTTCCATCTACCGGAATTTCAAAATTAATCTTTGTTACAGGATTGAACGGGTTTGGATAATTTTGAGCAAGATTGAATCTTGAAGGAACTCCGATAACTACTTCTGAGATCAGGTTGTGATATTCAAAGTTACCGTTGAAATCAACTTGTTTCAGTCTGTAGCTGTAATTACCCATTGCAAGACCTCTGTCTGAGAATGAATATGTCATTGGTGTTGATACAGTTCCGTTTCCGTTTACTGTTCCAACAACTGACCACTCACTGCTGTTAACTAATGATCTTTCGATTTCGAATCTTGAGTTGTTTGTTTCTGTTGATGTTGACCAGTTAAGTGTTACGTTATTACCGCTGATCAGTGATGTGAATGATGAAAGCTCAACAGGAAATACAACGTCATATGTAAATGAACAGATTGTTTGTCCGCCGCAACTGTCTGTAGCTGTGAATGAAACGATGTTAGCACCGAGTTGTCCTATTGTTGGTGTCCAACTGAATGTGCTCATTACAGGATTACCTGATGTTGGAAGAGCTGGATTCATTGTTGCTCCTGCAGGAAGTCCTGAAGAGTTTAATGAAACTGAATTCGGCTCAATATCTGATGCCTTAACTGTGAATGTAATAAGATTTCCAACTAACGGCTGTGTTACAGAACCGCAGGTTGGTGTTGGAGCATCAAATGTTGGTAAATTTGGATTGGTACATTGTGGTAAAATGTTGATCAGGAAGTCAACAGCTACTCTTGTTCTGATGATTGATGTATCAGCTGAATTTCTGTCTTCGATGATCACCTGGCATGAATAAAGTCCGCCTAAAACTGCTGCTGTTGTATTCCATGTTACAAGTCCGTTTGCAGAATTGATAACTGCAGGGAAACCGCCGGCTGATGGTGGGTTTTGGCTTACGCCGCCCATTTCAGCCAATGAAGCGAATCTCCATTTCAATGTTGTAGAAGGATCACTGTCAAAAGCAGGAACTGAGAATGTTGAAGCAGGTCCTTGTACAAGTCCGACTATAACAGGTAAGCTGCTTACAGGTGAATTGTTTCCTGTTGAAACATCAACGATTGTTGAAACTCTGTAAGACTGACCGGGATTGTTGATTTCAATACTATTTCTTGCACTTGAGAATATCTCTGCTTGAAAAGGTCCGGCTCCTGCATAAGTATGTGTAATTGTTTGCTTTGAAGTATCACCGGGTTGTACAGCTCTTCCGATAAGGAAGTTGTTTGGTATGTCAATTGCAATGACTCTGTACTGCAATGTTCCGGTAGCTGAAGCATCACCGAAATCAAGTGATGTTGCTCCTATGGTCTCAGTAATTAAAGATCCTACAACAGGCGCACCATATCCGTTTCTTCTGAAAGCGTCGATGAGTGTAAATGTAACTTCATTAGGATTTAGTGGATTCTTTACGTAGGTCAGATGACCATACCTGAAGTGTGATGCATTAGCTTCAGTTGTGAAACACATTGTGAGGATTGCAATGATTGCAAAGCTGCATAATGTCATGGACAATTTTGTAAATGCTTTCATTTTTAGTTCCTTTGTTTAGTTAATAAATATTTTTTGGATAATTTTGTTAATGTGGAAATTTATGGTTATCAGATTGGTGGACAGTTATCCTCCTTTCAGCCTACCTTTGTGT
>Ga0163153_10001342_pt1 | contig 39003 bp, 34 predicted proteins | sample OliLakLV19MP6IB1_FD_148629 | JGI IMG/M metagenome (GOLD analysis project Ga0163153, IMG submission 148629) | Freshwater microbial mat bacterial communities from Lake Vanda, McMurdo Dry Valleys, Antarctica - Oligotrophic Lake LV.19.MP6.IB-1 | ecosystem: Environmental > Aquatic > Freshwater >... | reverse complement strand
TCTTGGCAACTTTGAGAGCTTTCTCGACGTTATTATTGAAGACTTTGATTTCCATTCTTCTCGTCTATGTAATTTCCCAGGCGATCCCTGTACAGGTTTTTTTCTCGTGCCAGCCCGATCCTGACTGAGAGGCGTAATGTAACATAGGCTCCTGAGTTCCTCAAGACGGATGGTCATTTGCTGAATCCGATCGACAAGTGATGACTTAAGTATTTGATTGCGCTGAATTTTTATATTTTCTTCGACCGTATGACGCCCCGCGTCGGCTGCGGCAATTGCCAATATCAGTCCAACGGCAAGATCAGACCGAACGCGTGGCTTGACCCCTGCCGAGCAGGCATGAAGAAGCACTCCAGCCTCCGTCGCTTGTTCGGCAATCTCGAGGGGAATCTCCGTTGCCAGATGAAGCGAGGACGATAAGGCGGCAGGGCGAGTCCGGTCTGTCTTCTCCAGCTTCGTGGCCTGAATAAATCGCTGATAGGCTTCGCCGTCAGCCTGCATCAGCTCGCGAAGCCGTCGCCCAACTTCACTCAACCGATGCTCCACGCCTTGTTGCCGGCTCAAGCGCGCCCCCATCATCCCCAGCGAGGCCGCGAGAGCGCCCACTAAGGCTGCGGCCGTGCCACCAGCCGGAATCGGGGTCGCCTCGGCTACTGCATCCAAAAAATCTGCGAGGGGTTGTGCGTGCACATCAGCCGGCTCCTGTTCACGAGACGGACCCCGTCGCGCTGACTCACCGAATAGCCGAGTCTCCAATCTCGCTTCCAGCACCTGCGTCGAGTCGAACTGTTCGAGCGCCAGGCTATGCCCAGCTGCCTGAATCAGCGCAGCTTGGGGTACAAGCCCGATCACTTCGCTCTCCGCTACGACCACACCTTTCTCAGCTGCGCGGGCTCGAACCGCTTCAAACGCGACATGGAGCGGTGTGATGATGTAATCGGTGAGATTCATGGCCACCTGAACCATCTTTCGACTGGCCAACTCCACGCCGATCGCTTTGAGATGAGGCAACCCTCCGTTCGATTGGCGAATGTCTTTTGCGATGGATCGGGCAAGCGCCAGGTCCGTCGAGCGGAGATTGACATTAAAGGCAATCAAGGGCGGTCGCGCACCGACCACCACGGCACCGGCTGTCTTATGAAGTTGATGGGGGCCACAGTCTGGTCTCCAGTCCGGATCGGAAGCCATGCGAAACGCGAGACCTTGAAGTCCTCCTCGACGGACCGATTCGAGCGGGGCATGATCACGGTGCAGAGCCGCGTGTTCGTAGAAAAATACCGGAATCTCAAGTTCTGTTCCTACCCGTTGCCCCAACCGCTTCGCCAGAGAGATACAATCCTGCATCGTCGCACCGCGCAACGGCACGAATGGCACAACATCCGTAGCCCCCACCCTCGGATGGACGCCCTTGTGCTTCCGGAGATCGATGAGATCGGTCGCTATGCGAATAGCGCGAAAAGCCGCTTCAGCAACGGCGTCCGGTTCGCCGGCAAAGCTGAGAACAGAGCGATGGTGATCTCGATCCATCGTCCGGTCCAACAGCCAAACCCCTTGCACCGATTCCACAGCCAGCACCAGTGCCCGCACTGTTGCCTGGTTTCGTCCCTCACTGAAGTTCGGCACACACTCGACGAGTCGATCCACGTTCTGCCCCATCACAAGAATGAAAACAGAGAAGCCGGAGGTCTGATTATCATCCCTCCGGCTTCTCTCCGCACAGTCCCTGTCTGAACGGTTACTTTGTCTTTCTCACAAACGCTTTATAGATCGTTCCCGACTTCGTCTGTTCTTCTTCGAGACCGACCATCTGATGGCCAGTCGTGTCGCACCAAGCAGGCATATCCTTTTTGATGCCTTCGTCGTCGGAAACGACTTCAAGAACCTGGCCCAGCGTCAGTTCCTTCAGCTTCTTCAAGGTCATGATAATCGGCATCGGACAAAAGTATCCGAGTGTATCGAGCTTCACATCAGCATGCAGCATAGCGTGTCGTTTCTCTGGTTTGTTTGGTTGATTTCGTTTGTTTAGTTAACTGAAGCCCTGCACCAAATGAACCAAACAAACTAAATGAACAAGTTGACGCTACCTTGCTTGGCTTCAGCAAGATAGGTGGTCACCCCCGCGAACTGATCGATACCCTCGATCAGCGTATCCTTCGTAATGCCCATCAAGCCCATGGTCGTCGTGCAGGCAATAAAGTGAACACCGAGGTCCAGCGCTGTTTCCATGAGTTCAGGCACACCCGGCATCCGGTTCTGCTTCATGACCTTTTGCATCATCTTTGTGCCCAGGCCCCACATATGGAACCGCGAGAGGGGAAGGCTATCCGCACCCCCTTTGTTCAATAGACCGAACATCTGGCGCAACCAGTCCTTGGCAGAGCTGGATGCGCCGCTTCGGCGAATCGTATTGAGACCCCAGAAGGTGAAAAAGACGGTGACCTGCATTCCCATGGCAGCAGCCCCAGTGGCAATGATGAACGCCGCCATCGCACGGTCCATGTCGCCGCTCAGAAGGACAATCGTTACCTTGTCAGGCTTGGAAGTCTGTAAGTTAGCCAGCGTCACCGCTGGATCCATCTGCGCGATTGTCATGGCGCCCTCTTTCCCGTCAGGTTCGCATGCGTGCAGCAATTAGAATATAAAATTAACTATAGTCCCCGTTTCTTTTTCTTGTCAAGGCAACGACCTTGACCTCACCCGGCACGCCGGATATAGTTCCAGGTGAACCGATGTCACCTGCCATCCCATTCTTCTCATGAACAGCGACCTCATCACCGAGATCAAACCGTCCAAGAGCGCACCGCTCCTTGGCTTTTGGTATCCTGCGTGCCTGAGTAGCGAACTCGCTCCCGGCAGCCTCAAAGGGACGATCCTGTTGGGCTTCCCAATCCTCGTCTGCAAAACTTCGCACGGCGCCGTCGCGGCCATGCGTGACATTTGCCCCCATCGCGGGATGCCGCTGTCCTTCGGCAAAATGGAAGGCGACTGTGTTCAATGTGCCTACCACGGTTGGCGGTTCGATCAGGAAGGACGTTGCCGAGGAATTCCTGCGCTGGTCGAAGGCTCCCCCATTCACATCGACAAAATCGGCATCACCACCTACGCGTGCCGCGAACGAGACGGCTATGTGTGGGTGTTTGTTCCTGATCCTCAACGACCGAATCAGGCCATTCCGGATGTGCCGCCTCTTCCGCTCCCTTCGTCTCCCTATCGGATGGTTCACATTTCGACGCTATTGGATTGCACCCTCGACGACGGCATCGTCGGCTTGATGGATCCGGCTCACGGCCCCTTTGTGCATCAAAGCTCCTGGTGGCGGAGCCAGGCAAGTATCCATGAAAAAGCCAAGATCTTTGAACCACTTCCCGGCGGCTTCCGCATGGTGCCGCACGCTCCCTCGAAAAACAGCGGACCGTACAAGCTTCTGAACCTGTTTTACGGAGGGCCGCTGACGACGACCATCGACTTTGTGTTGCCCAACCAGCGATTCGAGTTCGTCCAGTGCGGATCCCTCTTCGTCTCAAGCCGCGCCACGGTCACGCCGATCAGTGACCAGCAATGCCGCATCGATTTTACCGCAGCGTGGAACTGTCTCAGCTGGGTTCCATTTTCCAAGACCATCTTTCGCTACTTCGCCAATATTTTCATGACACAGGATCGGGAGGCGATGGAGCACCAGGCGGTAGGATTACGTTACAAGCCTGCCTTGATGCTCATCGACGACGCCGATACACCGGCGAAGTGGTACTACAAGTTGAAAGCCGCACACCTTGTATCGGTGCAAACGGGGCAACCACTCGACCATCCGCTCAAAGAACGGGTCACACTCCGCTGGAAGAGTTAAACGTACACGGCCCTCAGAGGTCATTTCGCACCCATCTGCACTAATAGCTCCATCGCCTGCCGAATCTGAACGCGCGAACCGAGTAACACCACAATATCGCCTGCCATTAGCCGAGTATTCTCCGACGGATTGGCTTGCGTCACTCCAGCATGGGTCCAAGCGATCACCGAAGCGCCAGTGCGTGAGGGGAGAGCAATTTCAACCAACGTCTTTCCCTGCGCAGGCGAATCGTCGTCGATGCGACAGGTTTCGACTGCCGCATCAGCCAAGATCCCGCCACGAAGATGATGCTCAAGTTCCGGCGATTCGCTGCGGCGAAGCAAGGCGTACCCCTCATGGCGAACCTGTGTAACCATCTGCATCACAAAACTCTGTGGCAGTTTATAGGTCTGGAGCACTAAAGAAAAAATCTCAATGGATGTTTCGAATTCCTCCGGCACCACATCATCCGCGCCGAGTTGATGCAGCTCCTCCAATTCGCGCAGATAGCGAGTCCGCACGACGACATGGAGTGTGGGGTTGAGTCCTTTGGCAACCTGCACAGCTCGCCTCGTGATAAACGGATCAGAAATGGCGACCACCAACACCTTCGCATCCTCAACTTTCATGTGCCGCAGCACATTCGGATTCGTACCATCGCCATAATAGACAGGCACTCCGTGTTTCGCCTCGCGGCTGACGATGTCGCCGTCGAGATCCAACGCGAGATACGGAATCTCCGTCTCACCGAGGACGCGGGCAAGATTCCTTCCATTCAACCCATACCCCACAATAATGACGTGGTCCTTCATCCGAATCTGCTTCTCTTCAGTGCGCAAGACGTGCGCCGTGGTGCGACTCGGCAACCAATGGCGAAGCCGTTGCCACGCTTCTGCACGGCGGGCCACATGTGGTGACCACTGCATGAGAAAAGGGGTCACGATCATGGAAAGCACCGAAACCGCGAGAAAAATCTGATACGGATCGCCCCGCAAGAAACCGCTTTCCTGCCCTTGCTGTGCCAACAAGAAGCTGAACTCTCCGACCTGGGCGAGCGCGATGCCCACCATAATCGCCGAACGGAGGGGGACCTCCGCCAACAGGACAGCTCCAGCGCCGGCGACAAACTTCACCAACAGAACCGCGGCAAGTAGTCCGGCGACTGGCAACGGATGCGAAAATAATACCCGCCAGTCCATGAGGATACCGATCGACACGAAGAAAAGACTGTTGAAGCTGTCGCGAAACGGCAACACTTCGGCCATGGCCTGATGGCTGTACTCCGATTCGGAAATGACCAACCCGGCGATGAAGGCGCCCAACGCCAACGAGAGACCGCCGAGTGAACTGAGCCACGCAATGCCGAGGCAGGAGACAATGATCGTCAGCAAGAACAACTCGCGGCTGCGGCTACGAACGATATGTCCCAACACCTTGGGGACCAGATACCAGGATGCGGCAATGACAAGCGCCACGACGAGAACCGACTTCCCCAATGTGAGTAAAATCGCCAGGGCACTTCCATCCGATTGGCCTCCAAGAATCGGCGTCAACAACATCATGGGAACGACGGCCAAATCCTGAAAGACAAGAATGCCTATCGTGGCTCGGCCATGAATGGAGTCGCTGTCTCCTCGTTCTGCCAAGGTCTTTAACACAATCGCCGTGCTGCTCAGCGAGAAAAGAAATCCCCAGAAAACCCCCTGTTGCCAAGACAGTCCTGCAAGCATCGCCCCAAGCCACGCGATGCACAGCACACCGCCAACCTGGATCGGCGCAGCCAAAAACATGAGACGGCGCATGGAAACTAAATGCCCCAATGAGAATTCGATACCGATGGTGAAGAGAAGCAGCACAATCCCGATCTCCGCCAAGGCTCGAACCGTTTCGATGTCAGAAATGAGATTCAACCCATAGGGTCCGATGAGCGCGCCGGCAACCAAGAATCCAGCGATCGAGGGAAGTCTGAACTGATGGAATACAAAGACAACGGCGATCGACGCCGTGAAGATGACGAGCAGATTTGCGAGCGCACCGTAGTCGGTCATAATGGAAATCATTCAGACGTGAAGAATGAGAGGGGCCATGCGAGGAAGATTCCTCGAACCTCTCACCCTCCATATTTCACGGTTCAAGCCGGAGACTACCCTAGTAATAAGGAGGGAACAAGGCAAAGATACTTGTTCAACTGAGACGGCTACGCAGCGATGAGTCCGTGAAATGATCGAGCGAGACAGACCATAGTCTGCGCCATGATGGGACCCCCGCCCCCCTCTGATCACTATGCCCCGAAATGTGCTGCAGGAGAATCACCGAGTCGGCATCCGCTCAGCAAGACATACAGGGCCTCTCGCTGGCCCCTTCCTCTTTTTGGAACAACTGACAAAAGTGCATCTCATTCCAATAAGTTTGGAATACACATCCTTTATATTGATCGAACCATAATCCAGGCTAATCGGCTATCTGAGCCATCTTGCCCCGGCACATGCCGGTAGCAATACCCCCCTCGAAAGATGCATAGACAGCTTTGGCTCTGACAGAATAGTTTGTCAGTACCATCGGTGAATACGAATTCTGACAGGTGACCGATGAAACACACCCTGTCTATTTCACCATCTCGGGGGAGGCACTTTATGCAACCTGCCCATCTGCTCATGGTCGCCGCAACGACCCTTATCCTCTCCTCAACGTCAGTATTAGCCGATACCACGATCCCCTCTGATCCATTCCTGATGCGGGAATGCTCCCAAGCCGATGGGAGCCCCCTTTACACCAACAAGGATATGCCAGGCTGCAAGTTGATGACGCTGAAGGAATTATCGGTCGTCCCCTCTCTCGAGAATATGCCAACCTATCACCCCACCGTGGCCACAGCTCCTCATTACGATAGCCCCTTGTACCCGGACCGAAATCACACCGGTACAACCGGCGGAGGACAGACCGTCCCCGATTGGGCTAAAGATTGGCATGCCAGTATCGCCGCGTCTGAATCGGTCCAAGCTGAAGTCTGCTCCAAGTTTGGAGAATGGTTACATCTCAACGAGAAAACTCGAGGCGGTTTTTTTTACGGGACAGACCCATCGTATGGCGGAGATCTTTCTGGAAAAAATCAGCGCGGGGCGAGCTATTCGTTCTACGACAATGCTCGCTACGTCACACTGTCCAAGATTTTCGGGCGAGGATTTATACCGATCGGCTGTCCGTAACAAGCCAGCCATGGCGAGAAACGATGGGGGTGCCAGGCTATCTGAAGGGCTTGGCGCCCTTTATTTTTCGTAAAACTCCCGATACCACTGCACAAAGCGCGCGATACCTTCTTCAATCGGCGTCGCTGGAGCAAACCCGACGTCCCGCGTCAGGTCTTCGACATCCGCATAGGTGGCCGGTACGTCGCCCGGCTGAATCGGCAGCAACTTCTTCACCGCTTTCTTCCCTAACGCCTGCTCCAGCACCTCGATGAAGTGTAGTAGCTCCACCGGCTGATGATTACCGATATTGTAAATTCTCGCCGGCGCTGAACTCGTCCCGGGATCCGGCTTGTCGCCGGACCAAGCCTGGTTCGGCGTGGCCGGGTGATCGAGAGTCCGAATCACACCTTCAACGATGTCATCGATATAGGTAAAGTCGCGTCGCATCTTTCCGTGGTTGTAGACTTCAATCGGTTTTCCTTCCAAGATCGCCTTTGTGAATATGAAAAGAGCCATATCGGGTCTTCCCCAGGGCCCATAGACCGTAAAAAACCGCAGACCCGTGCAAGGAATCCGATAGAGATGCGCATAACAATGGGCCATGAGTTCATTGGCCTTTTTGCTGGCTGCGTAGAGAGAAACCGGATGATCGACGTTGTCATGAATTGAAAACGGCATCTGCGTATTGCCGCCGTACACAGAACTCGACGAGGCATAGACGAGGTGCTTCACCTTCGCGTGCCGGCAGCCCTCCAGTATGTTTAAGAACCCTTCGATGTTACTGTCTGTATAGGCATGCGGGTTCACCAACGAATAGCGCACACCGGCTTGCGCCGCGAGATGGACCACGCGCCGTATCGGTTGCTTCGCAAACATCTTCTTCATCCCAGCCCGATTAGCCAGATCGAGTTTCGTGAATGAAAACGACTTGAACGGTTTCAGTTTCACGAGTCTCGCCTTCTTCAATCGTACATCGTAGTAATCGTTGACGTTGTCGAGTCCGATCACCCGCTCACCTCGCTCCAATAACCTGATCGCGGTATGAAAGCCGATGAACCCTGCGACACCGGTGACGAGGATTGGGTCTTGCTGCTTTGTGCGTGTGGTCATAGTCGTCCTTGTTGAGTCAGCGAGATACTGTGGTACGGCTGCCGGCCTTTATGAATGGTGGATCACCGTGGTCAAGCCGGTAGAGAGACAGGGGCGTCAGGGCTTCCCCGGTCGTCAACGGTTTCACCTGCCCGTCGGTGGTGCGACGAAACAGATCCAACGCATGACTGTAATGATACTCGCACCCCTGCGCAATGAGAAGTTGCTTGAGAATTTCAGGCCGTTCCCAATGGGCCGTCAACAGCGCAGTGCGCGATGGATTTCGTTGGCTGAACATGAACGAGAGATGGTCCGGATACCATTCTGCGCCGCCGGTAGCGTAGGACACAAAGAGCTTAGCCTGTGCCGCCGCACACACATCGGCAAGATACGCGTTCGTCAGATAGCCGTTTTCTCCCACGTCGAGCCATTTCCCGGGATGAGACAAGGGTGCGTGGGCTGCATGGCCACGAATTTCGAGCAATTGTTGTTGTGAGGCGAACACCAGTGGAATCGCTCCATGCTTCTGCACGAGCGATTGAATCACGCCATCCTTAAGGGCTGACCTTCCGCTATTGGTCGGCCCGCTATCCGCATGCACGAGGACATTATAGCCACGATCGACGATAAGATAGCAGTTACGCGGCATCTCCAGGTCGCAGGGGTCTTCGCCGTAGAACGGCACAGCATACACGGCCCCTCCATCGAACACCCAACTATCCCCATGCGCCAATTCGATCACATGTCCAAACCCCAGTTCCCGCAAGAGCGACAGATAATCGTAGGAGAGCGTGCGCCGATTCCTTCGACTCGGCACGATGATCGGCGTGTCCTTGGGCAGGTGCAAGAGGGTGCGAGGGTCCACATGATCGTCATGATCGTGGGTCAAGAAGACGGCGGCCGGTTTGGGCAGTAGCGATCCCCAGAGCGACGGAACGGAGGACTCCGCAAACCAGGGGAGCAGCCAGGGGTCGAACCACAGTGCTTGATCCCGTTGCCGATAGAGCAGCGCGGCATGACCGAGATGGACCGTGTCTTGATCGTGCAGCGTTTCGAACCAGCGGGATCTGACGGAGGAGGTACTCGAGCTGACCAAGCACTCATGCTGGTGAAGGGACTCGATCAGTCGCGTGAGCACCCGCGCTTCGTCTCGCCCTGAGGTCGCCACCACCGTGTGGATTTCGTCGGTCTGATGCCTACCGTCCAAGAACCCCAAGAGCTTTCCCACCAGCGACCCCATCTGAGGCTGGTCGAACCCGATCGGAATAGCCTGTCGTTTCACGGAATGGAAGATCCGGAGCCCGCAGTTAGTGACCGTAGCGGATTTTGAGGAATCGGTCGGAAACTCCCATTGAAACGTCCCGTCCAGCCTCCGCCCGCAACGAATGTGTTGCTGCAGATAGGGACGGGCGCTGATCACCTCCGCATACGCATCTTCCAGTCGCCGTTGTCGATCAGGGTCGTCGAGTGGAGCCCGTTTGGAAAAGACATCGCTGATGGCCGTATCGAGCGCGCTGGAGAGGAGACCGTGGGCCTCATGGAGGCTGGCGACAACGTCAGTCGCCACCCCTGCAATAAAGGGAAAAGGCCCGGGTGGGTCCGCGCTCTCCAATTGGATCCAGGCCCAAGGCGCCAGACTGAGATACTGTTTTTTTGGCAGACTGTCCCAGATCTTCATGTCCGTAAAAGGTGAGACGCGAGACGTACGTGATCGTCTGACCTGTTACGTCTGACCCCTACCCACTCCAGTTTACTGATCATAGGTTCGTACAACGCTTGAATGACCGTTCCGTCAGGATCGGAAAAATAAAAGGAATAGCTGCCGTCGCGATGTTGTTTTGGTGGTGTCACAACCCGCCCACCCAGCTGCGGTAGGCGCGGTTCGACCTCCCGATACATCCGGTCGACGGCTTCAGGGCTCTCAAGAATCACGCCGATGTGATCCAACGATTGCCCCTTCACCGGTTGGTACGAGGAGAGCTCGGACGCCGGAATCTGGTGCAAGGCGAAATTATCCGGTCCAGAACTGAAATACACGTTATCAGGGTCCGGCTCCCATACCATCTTCATGTCCAATAACTGTTCATAGAACGCACGAGAACGCGCAAGATTTGTGACGCGCAGGGCTACATGGCGCAATCCTCGATGAAGCGGAACACTCATGGTCATCCTCAATCGTGTCCGTATAGTAGGGAGCTGCTTCGGCTCCGTCAATTGAAAATCTGACCGGTTACTAGAATACAGGTGCGAGCCCGGTTCGTCTCGATCGGGCAACAACTGCGCTTCCTCCCTGGCTAATTATGGTACGATATCCACGCTTCAAATCGTGAAGAAACAGTCCACTTTGGCTTTCTACTTTTCCCTTCGAAGACCTTATGGGTACCGTCGGCCTCAATGGTTTGACCGTCGCCGCCTTCGAAAGCCGTATGGCGGCTGAGATCATCAGGCTCATTGAGCGCCATGGAGGAGTCCCTCTCGTCACTCCTGCTCTTCGTGAGATTCCCCTGGATGACAATTCCGCGGCACTGAAGTTTGGGGTTCAGCTTACGACCGAGCGAGTCGATATGCTTATCCTGTTGACCGGCGTCGGCACTACCGCGCTGTTCGATCTCCTCAAGACACGCTATCCCTGGCCGTCTATTGTGGAAGCCCTCAAACAGACCGCCCTCGTGGCCCGAGGACCCAAGCCGGTCGCAGCCCTCAAGGCACTCGGTCTCCAACCGACGCTGACAGTGCCCGAACCGAACACCTGGATCGATCTGGTCTCTACGCTGGATGAGTACAGGCCGGTAAAGAAATTGCGCGTCGCCGTTCAGGAGTATGGGGTGTCTAATCCCGATTTACTGGAAGCTTTGAAACAGCGTGGAGCCGAGGTCTTCCAGGTTCCCATCTATCGTTGGGCGCTCCCGGAAGATCTGGGACCGCTACGACAAGCACTCAACAACATTATCGATGGGAAGGTATCTGTGCTCCTCATCACCAATGCCGCGCAAGTGGATCATGTCATGCAGGTTTTGGAGAAAGACGGAAAGATAGAGCCCTTTCGTGCAGCCCTCAACAAGATGGTCGTTGCCTCCATCGGCCCCACCGCCAGCGAACGCCTCCGTCACCACGACTGGCCGATTGATTTCGAACCGTCACACCCGAAGATGGGCATCCTCGTTAAAGAGACGAGCAAACAGACCATCGCTATCTTGAAAAACAAAAAGGAAAAGGAATAGATAGATTGATCTTCAGCATGTGAGTCATGACTAGTCGATATTACCCACACCCGCCCTCTTTCGCCTGCCATCGCTGTTTCGCTGATAGACAGCTTATTGAGTGGATCAAGGAGCAAGGCACAAAGGGAAACTGTTCATGGTGCGGGGCACGCAACGTGTTCGTAGTGCAATTGATCTCTCTTGGTAACCTGTTTGAGCCAGTTATTGAGCTGTATCACCCCAGCGACTCCTCCAGTGGCGACCTCCTTTCCGTTCTGCTCCAAGAAGACTGGGAGATTTTCAGCGATCGAATTATGGACAAGGGCCTTGCACATGGTTTGGTTAGAGCCATCATGGAGGCTGGTGTTGATCCCAAGGATCTAATCATTGACTATAGCGGCTTGTTTCATAGCAGTAAGCCTTATCATTCAACGTTAGAAGAAATTTGGGAGGAGCGAGCTGATAGCTCATCGGGGTTTGACCCCGATGAGAGCGAAGGGTCTAAGCTGGAATATGAGGACGAAGGATTTCCTAGGCCTGATGAGATTCAGTACGCCGTCGAAGATCGTGGCACTATCTATCCAGCTAATTCGGTACTGTACAGAGCCCGCATCTATACGGTTCGTGGCCGATCTGAGAGATTTGGCTTTGAAGAGATGGGAGCTCCACCACCCGACAAAACTCCAGCCCAGCGAGCAAACCGGGCCGGGGAACCGGTGCTTTACATGGCAAGTGATACCAACACTGCGTTAGCGGAAGTGCGAGCTTGGAAGGGTTCACCTGCTAGCGTCGCAAAAATGAGGGTTACAGAAGGACTTCGAATCCTCGATCTAAGAAAACCTTACCTCGTTGACAGCCCTTTCTTCCATGAGAGCCTCGGCTGGCGACTTGAGGCCCATGGACTATTGAATAGGTTCGCGGAAGAGCTCTCGCGTCCCGTGATGCCTCATGAGGCCGATGCGCTGTATCGGCCCACCCAACATTTATGCGATGTGATCAAGGCAGGAGGATTCGATGGTATCGCATACCCCAGCGCAATGGGACCAGGATATAACATTGTCCTCTTTAATCCGCATGCTGGCACACCGGAAGAGATCACCATCATAGGGTCGAAGGCTTAAGCTTCACGTCAAGAGCCCTAGGCCCCTACGAGCCGCCTCACGAAGACCTTCCTTGGACTCGTTAAAATTAATAGTGACCGGCAACTTCTTGTTTAAGACAACGCACGTTGAGGTAACCGTCTACTCAGTTCATTTTGACTTCCAGTTACCACATCCAATTGAGGACTGCTGCGTGAGGCATGCTGACACTAAGGTGTTAATCCAGCCTCCGCCACGGAAACTTCGTTTCGTTCCCTTCTCCAGTCCATTGGGATTCTTGTCCTGCGCAGTCACATACACACCAGAGAACGAGACCACTCTCGCGTATGACGGAAAATCCTGCCATAGAGATCTATTCACTTTCCTCTAGCAGGATGCTCAAAAGGGCCGTCCAGCAAGGCCGCAGGCGAGTCGAAACCGGAGGCGTACCCTCTGGGGTACGTTGAGGATTTCGATGAGCTGAGAACGCAGCTGGCGGACTTTTTCAGCATCCTGGCGGATCGGTTACGACAGGACGAGCACGCCAGCACCTGAATACTGTCCGGCTTTCAATTCTTGCAACGCACTGTTGGCATCAGCGAGGGGGAACGACACGGTGTGGGGCTTGATGGGAATCGCCGCGGCTTCGCGCAGGAGATCGAGCCCGTCCTGCTTCGTATTGGCTGTGACGCTTCGAATGATCTTCTCTCCAAAGACCTCGCGATCGTAATCGAGCGAAGGAATCGGCGTCATGTGAATACCAGCGAGGGCAAGCGTGCCGCCTCGTTCCAATGCACGCAAGGCAGGTGGGACCAATTCCCCGGCAGGCGCAAAGATGATCGAACCATGGAGCTTGTCCGGCGGCTGGTCGGCTGCTCCACCCACCCATGAAGCGCCCAATTCACGGGCTAGACGTTGATGCTCCGGTTTCAACGAGCTGACATAGACCTGACAGTCCCAATGACGAGCAATCTGGATGGCAATGTGGGCGGATGCGCCAAACCCATAGAGACCGAGTCGTTGACCAGGCTTGATTCCGCTCAAACGCAATGCGCGGTAGCCGATGATCCCCGCACAGAGGAGAGGGGCCGCTTCTTCATCGCTGAAGACCGGTGGAATCGGGTAAGCAAATGCCGCCGGGACAAGCGCATACTCCGCATATCCGCCATCAGCCTGGTAGCCGGTAAACCTGGCGCGCTCGCACAAGTTCTCGCGCCCGCTCACGCAAAACTCGCAGACTCCGCATGTGTGTTGCAGCCAAGCGATCCCAACTCGCTCGCCAACCGTTCGCTCACTCACGCCAGCGCCGACCTGACTTACCAGCCCGACGGCTTGGTGGCCAGGAATGAGCGGAAGCGAAGGATCTGGTAGCTCACCTTCGATGACGTGGAGATCCGTCCGGCAGATTCCGCAGACCGTGATGCGAACCAAGACTTCCCCAGGGCCTGGCTTTGGTATTGGAAGCTCGCGAAGCTGGAGCGGGCTGGTTCCCACGTCCGCCGTGCGCTCCAAAACCATCGCCTTCATCATGAATTGATCTCAGGAAGATGAGCTGACGGCGAACAAGAACACGCGAGCAGGCCCAAAATACCCAGGATGCTCAAAAAGGCTGTCCAGCAAGGCCGCAGCGAGTGAAGACCCGAGGCGTGCCCTCTGGGTACGTTGAGGGTCTGAACGATGCGAGAACGAAGCTGGCAGACTTTTTCAGCATCCTGTTAGGGCTTCGCCTTGATACATTCAATATCGAGTCGTATCTGAACCTCGTCGCCGACGACGAGCCCGCCGCTATCCAGCGTCTTGTTCCAGACCAAACCAAAGTCTTTTCGGTTGAGTTTCCCTTCCGCGCTAAAGCCGGCCCTGACATTGCCCCAGGGGTCCTTCGTCGCCCCGTTATAACGGCCCACAAGAGTGACTTCCTTGGTCACCCCACGTAGGGTGAAATCTCCGATCGCCGTAAAGCTCTCTGCGGTTTTCTTATAGCTCTTCAGCTTATAGGTCATCGTCGGATAATGTTCCACATCGAGAAAATCGGCATTCCGCACGTGGGCATCACGTTTTTCGTGGTTCGTACTCACTGAACCGGCTTTGATGGTGGCCTCAATGGCCGTCACAGTGCCGGCCTCAGCGTCCATATCGGCAAAGCCTGTATAGTCAGTGAATCGGCCTGTGGTTTTCGACACAACCATGTGTGCGACGCGAAACTGGATCGTCGAATGTTCAGGATCCAAATTCCAGCGAGCTGGTTCTGCATGGACCACCAACGGAGACCAGACCATCGCTCCGAGCAGCAAGAGCACACGCCAATTGTGCACCTTTTTCTTCAGCATGGATGACTTCTCCCGGTTAACCGATTGTGGATGGGCCTGAACGGGTTGCACCCTACCTTTTCGAAGGCTGACCTGACGCATCAGGCTTGCTGGTTGACCGAGTCCCGACCGACTGCACCTCAAGAGACCGTCCTCGGCTACCGGTTCGCATCCGGACGTGTACATCCACCGCGTCCTCTCCCAACTCGCTAGGAAACGGCAAGAACGGTTGGGCATTCACCACCGCATAGATTCCGGCTTCGTCGATTTCGCGCGCGCCGGAGCCTTTTTCAATCTCGATCAGCTGGGCGCGGCCGTTGGGAAACATCTTAAAGAGAACTTTCACCGTTTCGCTGCTCGGCGCATGCCGGATTCCTCGGACCTGGCGGGCCCAACTTCGGCTGATGAGATGACTCACATGTTGCCAGTAGGCCTTTCCCTCCCCTGGGGAGGCAAACGGGACTAGATCTTCCTCGGCCAAGGGGCTGGTCGAAACCGGGTCAACGGCCGGTTTCACTTCATCTAAAATGATATCTTCGCTCTGCGATTCTTCGGGGCGAGCGGGCGATAACTCACTATTTTCATTGGCTGGCTCCGAACGATCCATGGTCACATACACGATTCGCCTCATGAATCGTTCGAGTTTGTCCTGGCGGGATCGAGCAAACGTCACTTGCACTCGCGCTGCCCTGGGTTGCACGGAGGTCCGACTCAGAAGAATCGGTTCGAGCGTCACCGTCCCTTTCAACACCATCAACTCTACATCCGGCTCAAGCGTGACCGTTTGGGCTTGAAACAGAATCGATTCACAGGTCGCCACCACCGGAGTGGTTCCAACCGGCACACCTCCAAGAACAATCGTCAAAGTCACGGGCTTGCCGGTTTGCGGATCTCCCGTCGAACCCGCTTGGCTCAACTCGAACTGCGCCCACCGCTTCGCGGGGCCGGACGAGGACGTTGTCTGTGGCGATGATGCAGCGTGCGCGGGTGCAATGAGTCCTGGACAGAAGAGTGCCGCACAGCACATCCCTGCCAACAGTACAAGCCCGCATGATTTATGACGGTTCGTCGCGAAATCGCTGAGCCGCGTCGCGAGACCGGCGCGCGGAGATCGGAGGATCTGAGGCGTACTCGTGCAGTACGGTGAGGGTCCGAGGAGCGAGCCCGCCGGCCGAAGGCTCGTCGTAGCAGCGGATCGGCGATTGCAGCAGAAGCGTTCATGAATCATGCGGGCGAAGCCTCGGTGGTGCAGAGCCTTCATAAGACGCATCCTACCGATCTTGTGAACCCGAGCGCAACCCACTCCAGTCAAAGACAGGAGTGAACCCGTGCGTTTACGGATCCAACCACTTGAAATTATAGGCGACACTGTCTTGTTTCCCATTGAGGGCTCCTGACTGTACAGAAGACTGCTCGAGGTCAAATTCTCGGAAAGTTATCGTGGGACAGGAGCGTATACAGCCTCAGTTTCCCCTAGAAGGGTAGGCGAGATCGAGCCCGTGGTATACAATGAATCCATGCGTGCACTCGTCAAGACGGCGGCTCAACCAGGATTAATTGCCACCGACAGGCCGGATCCGAAACCGGGTCCTACCGACGCCATCATCCGCGTCACAGCCACTTCGCTCTGCGGGACCGATGCCCATATTTACAATTGGGATCCCTGGGCGCACAGCCGCATCCAGCCGCCACGCATCATTGGCCATGAAATGTGCGGCGAGGTCGTGGAAGTCGGTTCGGATGTGACGCTCGTCACGGTGGGTGATTACGTTGCTGCCGAGTCGCATATCACATGTGGCCAATGCTTCCAATGTCGGACCGGACAAGCGCATGTGTGCAAGAATTATCGCATCCTTGGCGTCGATCGCGACGGGTCGTTCGCGGAGTACGTGTCCTTGCCTGAGGCTGTGCTCTGGAAGACCTCGCCCACCCTTCCACCAGAACTCGCCTGCCTCCAAGAACCGCTCGGCAACGCCGTCGACGCCGCGTTAGTTGAAGACCTCACCGGACAGACGATCTTGATTACAGGCTGTGGTCCGACCGGACTGTTCGCCGCCGCCGTCGCACGAACTGCCGGCGCTGCCATCATCATCGCCTCAGATGTCAGTCCGTATCGCCTGGACCTTGCCAAACAGGTCGGGGTCGATCATCTCATCAACGCCAAAACAGAGACCGCAGACCAGATCGCTGCTGCCATTCGCGACATCACCGTCGGCGAAGGTGTCGACGCGTCGCTCGAAATGTCTGGGAACCCGACCGCGCTGCATCAAGCCTTCAGCGCCGTCAAGAACGGCGGACGCATCACGCTCTTCGGCATTCCAACCGGCCCGATCAATTGCGATCTCGCCAACGAAATCATTTTTAAAGGGATTCGCGTCTACGGCATTACAGGCCGCCGACTCTTCAAAACCTGGTATCGCTTGACCGGCCTCTTCCAGGCCGGACTCAATATCAAGCCGGTGATCACCCATACGTTTCCTATGACAGATTTCGCGCGAGGATTCGAGTTGATCAATTCAGGCCAGTGCGGGAAGGTGGTGCTGATTCCGTGAGGGGTTAGGAAACTAGCGCTTCGTCCTTGCCGTCCTCTCACGTTTCACACCTCACGAAAAAGATGCCCTACCACTCACTCAAAAAAACTGTTTCTGAGCGGCTCGCTGAAATCCGCTCGGCAGGCCTCTACAAATCTGAGCGACAGATCCTTGGTCCTCAGGGGGCTGAGATCCGAGTGGCCCAAGGTGAGGTCCTCAATCTCTGTGCCAACAACTATCTGGGTCTTGCCAACCACCCTGACATCAGACAGGCCGCCACCGCTGGGCTACAAGAATATGGCTACGGCATGGCTTCCGTCCGGTTCATTTGCGGCACGCAGGATCTCCACACACAACTCGAACAGACAATCAGCACCTTCCTAGGCACCGAGGACACGATCCTCTACAGTTCTTGCTTCGACGCCAACGGCGGACTCTTTGAGGTGCTCCTCGGCGAGCAAGATGCCGTCATCAGCGACGCGCTGAACCACGCCAGCCTGATTGACGGCATCCGGCTCTGCAAGGCTCTCAGGCTCCGCTATGCCCACTCAGATATGGCCGACCTGGAAGCCAAACTGCGCGACGCGGCAACCTATCGCCTTCGGCTGATTGCGACAGACGGAGTCTTCTCCATGGATGGCGATTTCGCAAAACTCGATCGAATCGTCGAATTGGCAGAGAGATATGATGCCGCGGTAATCGTCGACGATAGTCACGCGACCGGCGTACTCGGGCGCAACGGACGCGGCACACCGGACCATTTCGATGTCGCGGACCGGATTGAGATCATCACCAGCACCTTGGGCAAGACCTTGGGCGGCGCGACAGGTGGGTTTACGTCCGGACGAAAAGAGATCGTCGAGCTGTTGCGCCAGAGGTCACGACCCTACTTGTTTTCAAATTCACTGCCCCCAGTCATCGCCGAAGCGGCTCGACGAGCTGTCACCCTTGTCGCACAAGGCGATCAATTACGGGCCAGGCTGCACGAGAACGCGGCGTTCTTCCGCGCGCAACTTACTGCCCTCGGATTCCGACTCATTCCCGGCGAGCATCCCATTATTCCCGTCATGCTGGGCGACGCTGCACTCGCCACTAGAATGGCAGAGCGGCTTTTAGAAGAAGGAGTCTACGTTGTGGGGTTCAGTTACCCGGTTGTGCCGGAAGGTCAGGCAAGAATTCGCGTCCAGATGTCGGCAGCCCACCAGCATGAACAGCTGATACGAGCCAGCGTCGCTTTTGCCACAGTTGGTCGAGAACTGGGCGTCATCCCGTAAAGCATGAAACGTGAGGCTTAGAAGCTGGCACCGGCGAAGCGCTAGGTTTCTATTACCTGACGCCTCACCACTTACTCCTCACCTCTCTACTCCCGAACCGCCTGGGCACGCTTCTGCAAATAGGCGTTGCGGACAGCAGTATAGAGATCCAGCGTCGCTTCCTCGACCCCCTGGAACTTTTGGAGATTCCTCGACCGGTCATTGACGATCTCTCCAACGCGTGCCCCATACTGGATGATGCTCGACGTCATGCGGTTCTTGTGGGCGATCACAGAGGGTACGCCGTCGACTTCAATGATCGGTGCGACCAGCCAGTTGATCGGATTAAGAAACACGTCGCCGACATATCCCACAAAGTCCCGAACGGTAAAAGGCTGAAGTAGCGGGAGCACAAGATAGGGCCCCGGCCGAACCCCGTAGAAGCCCAGTGTCTGCCCCAAATCCTCCTCCGGCGTCACCAGATCAATTTTTGTCGCAAGATCGAAGAAGCCAGCCACTCCAACCGTACTATTGATCAGGAACCGTCCCACTTCGATGCCGGCGCCTTTGATCTTGCCCTGAAATACATTGTTCAAAAAGCGAGGAGCAAATCGAAGATTGGTAAAGATGTTGCTAATGCCGACTTGGACCAGGTCTGGCATAACAAAATCATACCCCTTCGCCACAGGCTTGAGTACAAATCGATCGACCTGGCGGTTGAACTCGAAGATGTTGGCATTTACTGGTTTCCATGGATCATTCTCGTCACCATCTCCTTCGTCGGCACTGGCAAAAGGGTCGAGCGGGCCATTGAGTGAAGTCGCTGACTGCGCCGGAGGGGCCAAAGCTGGATCCTGATCTGCGGTTGGCGTCACGTCGTTCACCCCTTGTAGCTGCGCTGTACCAGTTTTTCCTGCGCAGCCGGTCGCAAGCATTGCCGCAACACCCAGTAGACAGAACGCCAGCAGACGAAAGTGGATCATCACCCCGGCCTCCTTACCCCACATTGGTCGTGAAAACGCCTACTCCGATCGTCAGTAATCCGCCTTCTGCTCAGGTTCTTGGCTGAGCCGACGCGCACTGTACCAAATACCGAAGCAATCGCCAATCTAATCTTTTCTTTCGTACAAAATCGTGGTGCGCGAGAAATTCGCCTGCGTGACGGGCGAGCCCTATCCCTGTCTGCATTCACCCGTCTCACTTGAACATAGACTAGGATCGGATGGCGACTTGAACAAACTCGGCCCATCGCCTGAAATAGGCCGTACCCCCGACCTGATAGGTATTGTTGTGATCGGCACCTTCAATGATATAGAAGGATTTGGGTAGCTTGGCCGCTTCAAAGACCTGTCGGCCCAACTCAATTGGGATGATACCGTCTTTGTCGCCGTGAATAATCAGCTTCGGGAGCGAGAGTTGTGGAAGGCGATCAATTAAGGTGAAGTCTGCCCCGAGCAGCCAATGAACCGGTAGCCCGCCGTAATGGAACTTCGCCACTGCTTCGATCGACGGAAACGACGATTCGAGAATCAAGCCAGCGGCAGGCTTCTGCGCGGCAAGTTCTCCTGCCACAGCCGCGCCGAGCGAACGCCCGAAGATGATGATGCGCTCGGGACGAATCATTCTGGTTCGCGTAAGATAGTCGTGCGCTCCGAGCGCATCCTGATAGAGCCCCTCCTCCGACGGCTTTCCCTGACTCCGACCATAGCCGCGATAATCGAACAGGAACACCGATAGTCCCAACTGATAGAGAAGTTTCAGATTCTCGAGACGGTTGATGATGTTCCCCGCGTTGCCGTGGCACCAGAGTATGACCGGACGATCTGCCGGTGCCTCCACATACCAGCCAAACAGCTTCGCCCCATCGGCTGCTGTGAACCAGACATCTTCCAGCGGCAAGCCACTGCGGGCTTTCCAGTCCTGATCCATCCACGGCTCTGGATGGTAGACGAAGAATTGGTCGAGGATACCCATCGTGCCTTACTTCGGAGACGGCGACTTAGAAGCGCAGCCCGATGCCAAACAAGACGGACTGGGAGCGAAAATCCAGCGCGAGCTGCTTCCAGTGATAGTTGGCCGAGAAGTACTTGTATTCGCTGAATAGAAATACCTTTTCGTTCAGATTGCCCTGCACTCCGCCAAAGAATTGAGAGCCGAATGCCCATGAACCTTCAAAGTCCTGGTCTGAACGACCTGGAATGTCGGCATGGCTAAGGACTCCGCTCGAATAACCACCTCCGACACCGATGTAAGGGACAAACACGTTCCCCGGGTAGCGAAGAGTCAGGTTCACCATCGAACTGAAAACCCAGAGGTTTGTACTGACTGCGGCCCCTTCGTTCACCGGTGAAGAAAATGAGATCTCACTCCCATGGCCAGACGACTCCAGTCCGATCCCGATGATGTTTCCAAAATTGTGAGGAAACACCGAAGCCTTAATGCCGGCTCCAGCCCCATGAGCAATCCTGGTGTCCGATGGGTTGCCCCCCTGGGCAAAGAGGCCTTGATCTGATGGAAAGGCACCCAGCGCGTACAGGCCAACATCGATGTCGGCGGTCTCAGCGGCTGCAACCCAGCCAGGTTGCAGCAAGATAATCATGAGGGCAAGCGAAAGCGAGAAGAAAACCGGGAGCACCAATGAGAATGGCCACATCTCAGTCTACTCTACATCGCATTGGTCAGCAGCGCCGACCAAAATAAAAGGGCCTCTGGGGCTTCTACCCCAAAGGCCCCTTCGATCACGAACGTTCGAGAATTAGTTACCCTTGACGATCGTGCACCATTCGCCGAAGATCCCCAAGATATTCTTGGCGTAATGGTCTACTGACGTGACTTTTGAGATTCCACCATTGGCCTTGGCAGCAACGATACTCGCATCACCCTGGGCAACCCATCCCAAAATCGACGTGCCACAGGCTTTCCCCTCTTTGGTGGCCGTGGCTTCATCCGTCGCCATGTTCCCATACTTCGTCTCATTGAACGTCGTACCCTGCATCGGTGAAGCCACAATCTGGCAGGCTGCCAAGCTCAACGCGGCCGCTGACATTCCTACGAGCGTCAATGCAAGCTTTATCTGCTTCATGAGTCCTCCTAGTTTTGGGATAAGTGAAACGGTTCTCCCCGACGGATCCCTCCATCGGATTTTTCTCGCGCAGTATAGAAGGGAGCAAAGAATCTGTCAATTGAGAAAGATGCAAAGAAAGATCGGAATACTTACCCGTTCGACATCTGACGGTAGTGAATGGAATTAGAAAAATGTCTGCACTGCGAAGTTTAGATCATTGTCGCGGTCTCGATGGTTATATTCAAGTCGAAGGGCCCAATTCTGTGACATCGTATAGCGCGACCCAACGAACCATCGAATATCGTCGGACTGTTCCCCTAGCCCATACTTCAAATATGTACCGGTGGCCATAATTTTCCACTGATCGGTGACGTCGGCCAACATTCCAACCGTTCCACCACCGCCGATGCGATGCCGCTCCAAGTAGGCACGACTATAGTTCGCCTCGGCTTCTGCAAATGCGAACAGGACTTCCCGCTTCAGCAATCGAGACTCCATCGCTCCCCCGATACCGGCATTCATGACACCGTTGCTGCAGAGCTGACACTCGTTGTGCTTGATGGTGTGCATGCCCACATTAAACTTCCATGAAGGTGCGTGAAAGGCCGAGTCAATCGGTGAGAGCGACAAGACGTTGGCAAGCGTCGCCCGTTCAATTCTCGTCTGATCGAGGCGGTTATAGTGACGTAGGCTGACCGACGCGATCTCAATCTGCGCATCCGGCGTATACCCGAACTCTGGATCGAGCAGATCGTGATAACCGGCACGCACCGTGACTTCCTCAAACGTATCGTTGTTTCGCCAACCAGCCCCCACCGCAGCGCGGGACGTTTTGTGCCCCAGTTCTGGTTGTTTTGCAAAGGGCGCCACCTTGAACTCTTCAGATGGAATCCTGAGTTGGCTTCGAGCTGTCAGAATTGCCCGGTTACGCTCTTTCCATTCAGGCGGTGCGGAATCGGTTGTTTCGGTCTGATACCGAAGATAGTCCGACGCAAGATCGAGCAGAAATGCCTGCTTCGTCAGATCCAATTGGGCAAAAGCCGGTGAGGTGAGTTCGCTCACATCTTGCGTGATCCGATGGGCCAATTCCCGTTCTCCCACTGGCAACGATTCGCGCTTCCGCCGGATCACATTGCTGCGAGAAGGTCGATAGGCGATGCCGGAAACCAGCCCCGGCTTCGACGCAATCAGCCTGACTGTGTCGGCAGGAACGGTCCACATAAAAAACTCGTCGGTGAGATGGAGGGTGGGATCGGCATAATCGAGAAGCGCCAGGAGGTGATAAGAGCAGTTCTCTTTGAAGAAGAAATAGTCAAAGGCGGCATTCCCGAGTTCCCACGAGTGCATCAGCAACCGTTTCACTTGGTGTTCCGTGAAATTGAGGCGATATTCCCAGATATCTCGATTCTCGATATCTCGATACTCCTGCACCTTCAAGTAGTAGGGATAGGTCGAGAAGTATCCGCTGTATCCGCCGAAGATGCCACGGATCGGATAGGCGAGTCCGGCGTCAGGAGGTACGTACGCCGCATAGTTGATCGTATTCGCCAGAATTCTCGTCTGTTCGGTCTGGCCCTTCTGATCAATCCGAAGAAACGTATGACCGAACATGGATGCGGGATTGTTCAAGAAGGCAGAGGGGAAAATGAGCGTAATCGAGTGGGCCTCGAAGTCATTGAACCAGCGGTCAAACCGTTCGCAGGCCCTCTTCGGCAAGCGGGAATCGTCGAATTGCAACCGTTCCCGCAACCAGTGGTATCGAGCGATAAAGGCGCATTGAGCCTGCTGATTCGAGCGCCCAACGAGTTCCTCGGAGAAGAATTGCTTCAGCGTCGCATCGAGTTCTGCCTGTGGGTTAGTTTTCCCATCGGGAGACATGAAAAAACCGGGGTCGTCTTGTTCGCTGGTGTATCCTCCAAGCAAATTCTTTCGGTAATGGAGCAGAAGATGCCACTCTCGCTCGCTAGCGAGTCTGGCATGCAAACCTTTGTCGATCAGTTCGACAAGATAGGCATTCTCGGAAGGCTCACCCGCATCAACCGGCAAGGTCGGAAAAAGAAGGAGAATGAACAGTAGCAGGGTGATGTACAAGCAGCGGGCCAGATAGACACAGGGCTTCGACCTCATGGTCGAAGCCCTGTGTTGATTATTAACGAGACGATGCTTTGGCAAAGACCGGATACGTAGCGATTGCGTCGTTGATCGCTTTGACCATCGCAACTGGTGACGCTTCTCCTGTCTTGACCAAGGAGGTGTACCGCTCCTGAGTCATGGCAAAGAACGCGGCTTGTTGCTCAGCCGGCATGCCCATCAAAGTAGCGAGCGATGCAAGATGCTCACCCTGGCCTTGCGCCATTTCCTGAGACAGGTTTTCAAAATTGAGCTGAGCGAACACCGTCGTCTTGTGCTCAGCCATGACCTTCCCATCATTCGTGCAGCCTGATGTTCCACTACTGATCCCGAACGTCCCACTGCCGAACGAACCGTTCGTCGTCGCCATCATCACCTGAGGCGCGATATTTTTCTGGTGCGCATAATCAGCCCACGCAAGCTTGCCCAGCCCGCAGCCAGGGCCAGTGTCTGGATTGGCCGCCATGGCCAGGCCTGCCTGCATACCAAACAACACCGCGACCGATAGCATGATCACTTTTTTCGACATAAATCCTCCTCCTTGTGTGAGTGGATACTTCCTGTGCTCGCAAGAAATAACGGTCGCATTATAGCCGAAAAAGAACGTTCCTGTGAGAAAAAATACTTGTCCCTTCTCTCTCCGTCTACAAATGGGTTGCCACGCAAACTATTTCGTCATCTAACAATTTCAAGGGATCAAGTTTGCCAGTCTCACCAAAACCGTGACACATGAAAACGATCGAGAACCTTATCCGAAAACTCTAACGGGTCCGTTGAATCCGCTATCAGCTCTTGTAACTGACGTATCGCATTGTCTTGCTCAGATTCTGGCACCCTCAACGTGACCAAGAGACTCGCAAGATATTCTCCCTGCCCAACGGCCAAATTTTGTTGAACCTCTGAATAACCCATCAGCGTGAGATTTCTTACGGTCTTCATTCGCGTAACCCGCTCTCGTTGTTCACCGGAAGCCTTTCTCGGACTCAGCACGACGTGATAGTACTGTTTCAGGAGAAGATTGTGGTCTATATATCCCTCCTTCTTGAGAATCAGGAACGTATTCGGTGTTCGTTCAATTTTTACATCCAGAAGTGGGGTCTCGCCGAGAAGTATGGAACCCATGAGGAACACCTCTGCGCCGGGAGGGTCTGATGTAATCCTTATTTTCCGATCCAGCTCCCCTTTGCCACCCATGAAAACTATCTTCGTACAACCCGTCAAGACGATTCCTATGACAGCCAGACACAATATGCCTCTCAGCTTTCTCATCATGAGTCTTATTCCTTCTGAAGGAACTTCACAACTACGTGCCAGTAAGGGGTAAACAAGATTATGTACAGGTTCTCAAATTGTCAACATCCTCCCATCAACTGTGAGCCTCGCTGAATCCTGTCCTTCGGCTCTCCAGTCTTCCATGAACAACAGCTTACGTGTAGGGCATTCACCGGAAAGGATTGCGCGGCGGTGACCGGAACAATCTGCTCCAGCTGTTCGATCGCGGATCAATCGCCGGTGTCCTCAGCGTGAAAAATATAATCGATGCCTCGGAATGGCCGGATCGAATAGCTACGGTATCGACAATGGCTCAAATCCGAAGATTCTAGACAATCAGAATGGCCTCAGTATCGTTGTCGACTGGCTGTAGGCAAACGCTCTCAACTTGTGGATATTGTGATAGTCACTCAACTGCCCCGTAGGACTGCAAGGACTTCTCATGGAGCGCAAACGTAGTGGTAACTTTTGATTTTTCCCACGCTATCTGCCAAGCTTCAACCGTTGGACGATACCTGACAATAAACCTGTTCAGGAGGATCGAGCGATGCAATGGTTGCAGATTGTGAAGAAGGTCTCTTTTCGATTGATCTCACTTGCAGTTGTCTCGTGTTACCTTGCCGGCTGTTCATTATTCGGCCCGAGAAGCGAGAGCATCGGCGTAAGCTCAGACCCTCCAGGGGCTCGGGTTATTGCCAGCGGGAAACCTGTCGGTACAACCCCTCTTCACTTCGAGGCGCAGAGAGGAGACAATCTGCTTATCGAGGTACAGAAATCTGGATACCAAACCCAATACCGAACGTTGTCGAGAAAGATGGGTACTCTGGGCATTCTTGATATCGTCGGTGGGGCTATTTGGCTGGTACCGTTTTTCGGCCTGCTTTCCTCTGCCGCCTATGAACACGACCCTGCTGAAATAGGAATAACGCTGGAACCTGAACAAAAGGTGGTTCCAACCCAATAGTTGGTTTTGCCGCAAGATCGCATTGGGTCATAACCGGCATGCGTGGGTAAGTTCGCTCCTTTACAGCCAGGCCTGCACCTGTTTTCAATCGAAGGTAAACGGCTCCGACGATTTCTTCGACAAGGCGGCGAGCTCCGCTTTCAACCGCTCGACCCGAGCGGCGCTCACCGGATGCGTGGAGAGCCATTCCATCAGGCCTTGATCTTTCTCCGCGAGTGCCCCTCTCATTGTGGCATCCGTAAATCAAGGGAGGATCAGTTACGGTATGATCATGAACTTACCCAGCTTGGCAGGACGATAGATTGAAAAATTTCGCCGGTCAATGGTGAAGATGCGCCGAATCCGCTCACGCTCCGCCACGGCCACCAGTGCCGCATCGGCCAAATCCATAGGCAACATCCGATACTTCTTCATCAGGTCTCGCATGCGTCGATGATCGTCAGCCTCCACCGGTAGCAGTCGAACTGTTTCTTCCAATATCAGTTCCCACAGCGCGTCCTGTGCCCGCCACGAGAAATTGAGCAAATACATCGCTTCCGTGAACGCGGGCCAAACCGTGACCAGCGGATCGCGGATTTCGGTGAGAGCCTCCACGTATTTCTGATGGTGCTGATCATTGCGATGCAGGAGCGCCACCAGTAGGCCCGCGTCAACCAGGATTGCGCTCATCTGGCAGTCCGTCGCCGCAGGAGCATCCCGCGAAACTTCTTGCCGGTTTCCGTTGAAAGATTAGAAGGGCCTCCCGAAGCACACCCAATAAGGTGTTTCATGGCTTGGTAAGGAGTGGCGGCACCGCGCATCTTCTGATCCTCTTTTTCAAGAACGGTCAAAACATTCCGGATGACTTCAGACTTTGTGGCCCCTCGCTCTTTCGCGATACGCGAGAGCAGTCGTTCAAGTCGAGCCGGCAAACGAACGCTTGTCCCCATGGCGTCTCCTCATAATATGATTATGTATTACATAAGTGTATTACAATGTCACTTAAGCTGCAAGAGCCGGGTGATTGTTGAGGCGTCGGACCGACGAGACATATTCATCGAAATATGGAAGAGCCAATGAGCCGAGCTACGATCCGAGTGAAGCCTGGACCTGTTTCCAGTCGAACGTGAAGGGCTCCGGCAATTTCTTCGGCAAGGCGGCGAGCTCCGTTTGCAACCGTTCGGCCCGGGCGGCGCTCATCGGATGCGTGGAGAGCCACTCCATCCGGCCTTGATCTTTCTCCGAGAGCCGTTCGAAAAACGTGATCATGCCGGAGGGATTGATCTTCGCCCGCTGAAGCAACTGCAATCCCGTCAGATCGGCCTCGGTCTCCTGCTCTCTGCCGAACTTGAGGGTGAACAACTCGACGCCGAATTGTTTCATCATCCCGACGAGGCCCTGCTGATTGCCGAACACAATGGCCGCCACCGTCATCAGCCCAAGACTTTTTACAATACGTTCAAGCCCATGCCGCTGCAGCACGTGGTTCAATTCATGGCTCAGCACGCCCGCTACTTCTTCGCCGCTTTCTGCTTTTTTCATGAGCCCGGTGAACACCACCACATACCCGCCAGGCAGCGCGAAGGCGTTGACGACGTCGCTCTTCACCACGGTCACTTCGAACTTGTAGGGATTATCCAGGATCTGCGCAGTCATACGTTGGGTCATCTCTCCCAGCGCTGCGACTGCTGGACCCTCTTTCATTACTTCCTGATGGCTGAGAAAATCCCGATAGGCCGATTCGCCCAGCTTTTGTTCCCACTCCACCGGAATCCGACTCACGGCAATCTCAACGAGCAGATCGGACTGGAACCAAAGTCCCAGCACCGTGGCCAGAAGCACCCCGCCGACTAAGCCCCAGACAAGCCGGCCTCGGTGGCGCACCTGTCGCACCTGCTCCGCAGCCTGCGCAAAGGAGTGACTCACATGATCCGGCGCCGCTTGGCGGAAAGCCCGAATCACATCCGGGTTCTTTAAATACAGCGTCCGATCCCCTTTTGGCCCAGTCCATTTCACGACGAGCTGGTCATGGCCGAGTCCGCCTGCCGAAACAGTGAGCGCTGAAAATGGAACGGATTCAGGCTGACCATCGGCCGTATCAGATGCAAAAGTAACTGTGAGTCCATGCTCCTCGACTTGAACAAGACAGGGCGCGCCAGCGGCAGGAAACGTATCACCGAAACAGAGAGCATTGGGGAAAAATTGAGTCATCGTGTGATCGACGATTGATTCATCGAAGGCGGAATGTCCTCGTTCGGATGCTCGAAACGTTGGCCAACAAAGGCCGCAGACGAACAACCGCAGGCGTACCCTCTGGGGTACGTTGAGGATTGTTGCGAAGCGAGAACGAAGTTGGCCGGCGTTTTCAGCATCCGCTACTCGGAGACCGGGATGAACTGCCGTATCCACGCTCCAAAACTCCCCGGGTTCCGGCTTTGAATGTAGACGAGGCCTGGCCCGCGAAACCGACAGACAAACCCTTCGCCTGAAGTGAAGCTGGCGACCCAACCGGAGGTGGCTTTTTCGATGTTGTAGGAGGTCGTGGAAGACCAGGCCACCAGGTGGCTATTGTCCACAATATATTCCTGATCGGGCTTCAGCTCGATCTTGTGAATAGCCCCGAAGCTGTTCAGCACGAGCGTCCCCTTCCCGCTGATTTTCAGAATGAAGAAACCCTCTCCACCCAGCAGTCCACGGCTCAGGCCCTGCATTTTACTTTCGATGACGATCCCGTCGGCGCCCGCAAGGAAACCGTCTTTCTGCACCATATATTCGTTCACGCCATCGAGTTCTAAAATGACAATCTCGCCTGGCACCGTCGGAGCCAGCAATGCTTCGCCGGGGCCTCGGCTAGCACGGAGCGTCTGGAAGAAAAATTTCTCCCCGGTCAGGAATTTTCGTGATAGGGCTCCGAGAAAGCCACCTTCCATCTTGCTTTCAATGTCGATAGTTGGTGAGCACGCCACCATCGCGCCTGACTCGGCTTTGATGCTCTCACCAGCCGCCAAGTCCACCCGCACCATGGGAAACGCCCCCGGATATAAGATTTCGCTTTTCATGTGGTCACGTCCTCCATTTATTCATATCGGCTCTCACACCACCCACCCATAGACGCGATGGCTCGGCTCCGGTCCTTCTTCCATGTAGCTCATCCTGAGTTGCCCGAGCACGTCTTGTTGTAATTCGTTCCGCTTCGCCTTGACATCCACGCCAAACACACGCGCCGCGTTGAGTCCAAAGATCTGTTCCTTTACCTGGCGCGTGAGCGGCTGGTATCGATGCCGCTCGATCAGCTGCTCCGGAATTTGGAATCGCCGAAAGGCCTCGATCTGCCATTGTGGCGACCCATACCAAATCGAATCCGTCCCCCAGAGCACATGATCGGCACCAAATGCGTCGATGATCTGCCCGAGCAGATGCGCACAGACCGCCGGATGGGTCGTCACAAGTTGTGCAAAGGTCGAGCCGAGCTCCATGTAAATGTTCTTAATTCCAGACTGCGCCTGCTTCATACGGCAGAACTCGGTGGTCCAAGGAATTTCGCCTGTCTTTGCAAACACGGTATCCGCCGTCGCCGTACTCTTGAGCCCGGAGTGATAGACAAGGAAATCGATGTCTGGAAAATCTCTTGCGGCTTTGATCAGATCCTTGGGGTGGTTGTAATCCGGCACCGGCCCAAGAGGAAGCCCTTTGTGAACACAGACCCGCGTAATGTTGAGCTTGCGCGCTTGCTCCAGCATCGGATAGGCGATCTTCTCATCATCCATCCACCAGCCACGATTGAATCCCTTCGGACAAGAGCCGGTATAACACTTCCAGGCATCAACCTTGAGCATCTCTGCCTGCATCGCCATAAAGTCCAGGTCGGCTGTCCCCAGCTGGGGTGTGGCTAATCCATGCGCCAGCATGCGTTGAGACTGTGCAAGACGGTTGATTTCGTCACGGATATGCGCCATCTCGTTCGGCGGCACGACCGCTTCTTGCGGATAGGGTCCCTGCGGGGTACTGATAAGGCCGATGGTGGTCTCACTGTCGAGAAATACCTCTTTGACAAAATTTTCCCACGAAAGATCATCGATGGTGCCTCGGTCTCCCGCCAGCTTCGGATTGAGCCCAGACTCCCGTATCCATCGTCTGAGCGACAGCAGCCCCTGTTTGGACACCGCGCCCTTTCGACTATGTTCCGCATCGGTCGGATCGAAATGCGAGCCGACGTAATGCGTCTGTACATCGAAGATAAAGTAGGGCGCGCCCTGTTGCTCGGCAAAGGCTGCCGTTTCAAACAGTTCGATTTCTCCAACCTGAAAAAACTTTCCAAAGATCGAGTTCATGGCCAGCAATGCAGCAGCTACCCCGCCGGTCGTCCGGAGAAAGTCTCGACGCGTGAGACCCCGTCGAGCAGCGGTTCTCTCTACAAATGTGACGGCAAGCGATTCAACGCGGGCTTGGTCTACCGTCTGGCTGAAGGGAATAAACTCTTCGTTCGAGACAATCTGCGTCGGAATGGCCGAGGGAAATGTGGTCCCTTTCTTTGCCGAATAAGCATGTGGAAAGGGTGACGGTGATGACGCCATGGTGCCTATTCTCGTAGATGGTGTGCTGTGATTCTGTGGAATACGGTCAGCAGTGTCAAGCAACGAGAGCGGGTGAAGAGATCAGAAATCTTTGAGTGCAGATAAGGGAGGAAATCGGTGAACTACTTGGATCGTGGTGGAGACACGGAGCGGCTGTTCTCAAGCCCAACCGATTGAGTTTTAGGAATTGTGACGGCGACGTCGCGCTGAGGATCACCTTCTTGATCTTTGCCGTCTTGCCCAACACTATAGAGCACCCCCTTACGCTGATCGACCAGCATAGGAAGACCGGTAAAGGGGTCATAGAGGGTCTGTCCAGCCTTTGCGAGACGCGTGACCACATTCCCCTCTTGCGCCCCCTGTCTGATCCAGGCTTGCAAGCTCGCCAGACGAAGCCGCGCATCGGTCTCCACCGTTCGCCCAACATAGGGATCCCACGAAGGGAGTGGCTCGATTCCGATAATGTGCTCAATCGGATTCGCCACGTAGTCCACCACGCTGGCAGCGGAGGTTCGAATGAAACTAGACGGTTTGGGCAAGTTGGTGTAGCGTCCTTCCGCCACCGCTTTGCTCGCCGCTTCGTAGTAGTCGGCATAGGCATTGGACCGCTGCTGCACGGGAAGAGGCATCGCAGCCGCGACGGCAACATACAGAGGACGCTCGGCGGGTTTGTCGTTCTTCAGACTCTTCGTCGCGGCATTCGTCCCCCACACAAGATGGCTCTGCATCGGCCATCGGAGGGACGATTCTACTTGATCCAGGGGGCGAACGAGCTTGCCGAGTCGACCGATCGCTGCCTCATCGAGATCCTGACGGGTCAAAAGCCCGGACGCGATAGCGGTATCGTCCTGTACCGCCGTCACCGCCAACATTTTCATCATCAACGTCTTTGACTGTCCCAGCACGGTACGCCAGGATGCCATATCGTTCTCAAGCCGCCCGAGCCCTGTGTTGATATCCTGCCCAAACCCTTCTGCCAGGTACAACCGATGAGCCAGAAGAATATGGGCACAGTTCGGGCTCAAGATTTTCCCGTAGCCCGCATCTTCAAACGGCATCGACAGCCACTGCTGGTACCGTTTGAGGGCGAGCGATTCTTGAGCCGCCCACAATCGTATTGATGCCGCCTGCGGCTTCAGTTGTCCCATTGGATCGGCGCGAGTGAACCATTCATGGACCACATGGGCAGGGGTTCCTGTCCTCGCGCCGCTCCCCTCATCACCCAGCATGCAGGAGAGCGCAGCTCGGGAATCGGTCTCTTCCGCACTACGTGCGTAACCTGCCCGGATCGGATTCTGTTCCCCCGAAACATCGAATCCGAGCAACAAGAAATACCCGTTTTTTGTTGAATCGGTGAGTGGCTGTGGAGGACTCGCTGTCAGGTTCTGATAGGTCGACGACGGAGGAGCTTCCATCATGATCCAGGCTAATCCGACCACCCCCACGCCGATCGCCATCAGTACCACGCAGGAAAACACCAACCCCACACACAGCAACACCATTGATCGCGTCGTCGAAAAACACGACCCGATAAACGACGAGATGCCGTTGCGGACCCGCGCCATTTTCCTGGAAATCCGAGGCCGCGGTATTGGGGGCGCCTGACGATCCTGCGTATGAATCTGACGATTCTCACCTGTTGAGTCAAAAAGCACATCCACGGCCGACGCAGCAACCGACACGGCAAGCTCTGGTTTCGTGTGAGCAGGTTGGATACCAGGATCCTCCCGTGTCTCAGGAGACGGGGGAGGAGTGCTCACAAATGTGATCGACTCACTCGCCCGAACCCACTCCGGTCTCGTATCTTCAGGAGGAACAACTTTTTCCAGAATGGGGGCAACCGCTTGGACGACAGGGGCCGCTTCAGAAGGAACCGACTCCCACCCACCGCTACGTGACAATTCGGTGGCCGATGTAGGCGCCGCCTCGATCCCTGGTAATGGAGCTGCCGGATCGAGTGGGGCATCGCCCTTCTCTTTGTCCCAATTGCGTTTCTTTTCAGACGGACGATGTGGCTGAACCTCAACTTCGCCAGTATTCCAACGCGACGCTGTCTCCATCGATGGCGCATCGCTTGGTGTTGCGGAGAGCGGAGGAGTCGAGGCAACCTTAAACAGTGTGACGGGCATTTCGTGGGGCTCCGTGGGAGCCATATCAGGTATAGGTGGCGCTTCCTGAATCCTCTCTGCCTCCTGAATCCCCTCTGAGCATAACGGCGCTGGAGCGGAGGCTTCCAGAAATGGCGCCACAGGTTGCGGCTCCGTAAAATACGAGAATGAAACTGGTTCGGGTTCGCGAGCAGGTTCGACCAGCTCTGATAGAGGAGGCGCCGGAGCATCCATCTTGTGAGAGCTTGTGGCGTCGCTCGAAAAAGTCGGCGGCTCTTCTGGTTGTACAGGTGCTTCTGAAAGAAAAGCCGCAGTTGGTGAGAGGACATCGGGCTCTCCGATCGCAGCAGTTGCGGCTGCAACCGAGCCATTCACTTCACTCACAATCGAAGGATGAGTGTCCGGCAACAGCTCAGGATCGCTGAATGAGACCGGCGGCTCTGGAATTGAAGTACTGGAGGGAGCAGAGAGTGCAAGATCTGTTGCGGGTTCTGACCGCTCTGATTCTTCCTCTGTCGTCTCCCGTGACATCGCATCCGACGTGGACAATGCGGCAGAGGAATTTGGCGACAGCGGTTCTTCGGCAAACTTCCATGCGCCGTCGAAGATGGTGTTCCATGAAAACGGAGCCGTGGGCGAGGAATTAGCCACAGGCTGGGGTGAGACTTCAGGCTCTGGAAGAATCGTGGGAATCGTTGACGGTTCCGCCGCAAAGATCGATTCACGAGCTTCGGTCATATCCAGCACGGGAGCTGGACTCGACAACTGTTCTGATGCACGTTCAGGCTGAGTGAGAGCGGATGGGATGAAAACGGATTCACCGCCCAATACTGAGGCTGCCTCCGATAGCGCAAGCGAGGCCATCGACGGGGCCGTATCTTCAATCTTGATCGTGGCATTTTCTATCTGCTCCCAAGGCATGGGAGAAGGTAATCCCGGCGATCCGACGGAAGTAACGATGACGCTCCCGACATCCCCTATGTGCTGCTCCGAGGTGTGAGGGGAAAGCCCTTCCTCCACAAAGGGCGAATGTTCGACAATCAGGTCCGTTATTTCATCGTCACGATACCCATTCAGTAAAGACAACGGCTCGGCCGATATCGACGGGGTTATTTCCTGATCAAGTTGATTGGTCTCTGGGATCAGCTCAGTAGATTCGGGCGGCAGATCCTTCAGATCCTGTTGAGAGAAATCGACCGGCGCCTGAGCTATCAACATCTCGGGGACATCAAGCAATTCGATGGCCGGGTTCGGCCAGATGTGTGGCGGGGCCTCTCGAATCGGCGGAGCCTCATCGAGCTGCTCCCACGGCATCTCGTCAGAGGAAAGCCTAGGTGCCTCAGTGGTGACAAGAATTTCCCCCTGAGGGTGCAAGGAGGCATCGACTTCCAATGTCGTCGCTTCGGCAGGAGACGACGGATGAAACACAAGAAGCTCACCTGTTTGTATGTCGAAGAGAGAGGCAAACTGAAGTGCCACGGGGCTTGCCGACGCAAGCTCTCGCACCTTGGCATAAAGCTGAGAGGGCTTCTTGGGATTGTCAGAGTCTGGAGTCTCAAGAAGAATGTCGATGGCCTTCCCCAATTCGGCCACCGCAGCTATGGCATCTCCCTTTTCATCGTGGACATGGGCCAAGAGTTCGAGGAACGGGACGCAACGGGGTCCTGCTACCAAATACTCTCGCAACAAGGATTCGGCCAGCCATAAGTCTTGTCGGTCGATCGCTTCTTTGGCGAGGGCCTCAAATGCTTGCCGAGCCGTGACAAGGCTACCGAGCCGCAGATGCAGCGTGGCAAAAAGTCGTCGGGCTTCCGTGTTTTGAGGATCTAGCGAAAGCAACTCTTTCAACGCAGCAGACGACCGGCCATACTTGCCGGCATTCATGTGGGTGATGGCTTCTTCAAGAAGCACGCTTTTCTTGCTGTAGCCGACCACACCCAGGCTGTACGCCCGAGAGGGAGCCTTTTTGTCAGCTTTTTGAGAGGGTTTCTTGTCGGTCCGCACACTATAACCTTAGCAGATCATGGACAGATACGAAGTGGCTCTCATGGCCAACTTGCGCCAGATTTTGTGTCGGAGCGATCTCATACGAACTTGAGGTGGGCCAACTGAAGTGAGGGATGCAATCCTAGTGCCGCTATGGTCTTCGTGTGAATTTCGAACTTCATTGATTATTAAGGATTTTAGCCCTCTTTTTCCTTCTTGGCTCCTCGCGCATTTTCAAAATATGGACAAGCCTGTCAAAAATCGCCGCGCGAAAGCTTGTTCATCGAGCGATGACAGGCGGACACAAGCATATGGACCGGTCAGTCTGTATGGAAATCCGAAAAGCACGGACCAGTGTTCAGCAGGCAGGAGGGGTGCTAAGCAAGTTGTGAAAAACTATTCCGGCACAGCAGCGCTTCAATAGCTTGCACGTCTGGGAGAAGGATGGAATATTCCCGCAGAGGCTCGAGCAATCGAGCAGCAAGTCCGACCGTCTGATCGAGGTCGCTGGAGCAGCTCTCATGCAACAGATACGTTAGTTGGTTGTGTCGATGACGAGCCTTATGGTACCGTTCTCTATTCCGATTTTCATGCTCAGTCGTTTCCAGGGGATGATCGGTCTCTCCACATACCCGTAATAGAAATCATGGATTTTTTCTCTTTCGAACAATCAAGGTGGACTAGGCATGCCTCGCTCATCTGTCTACTGGCAGCGCTGGGTGTGCTGCCATTTCCTCTCACCTTGCGGGCGGAATCTGGAGGAAATAACTCAGGACGCGTCTCCCTCGACTTCAATGATGTCGAACTCTCTGTTTTTGTTCGCTTCATCAGTGAGTTAACCGGTAAGAATTTCGTCTTGGATGAAGTGGTCAAAAAGGCCGGAGGGAAAATCAGCGTGTATTCCCCGAGCAAGGTTACCCCCGACCAAGCATACAGCATGTTCGTAGCGGCGCTCGAAGTCAGTCGTCTGGCTGTCATCGCGAAAGGGAATGTCCATCAAATCGTGGCAATGGGCGAGCTTCCTCCTGAACGAGGAGCGTTCGTCTATAAACTCAAGAACGCCAATGCGACCGACCTTGCCGCCATCTTGACCAATCTCGTCGCCCGGTCTCAGACCGTGGTACAGGCAACACCGGGCACCAGGCCACTCTTTAGACCCTTGAGCGAATTCGAAGCCCCTGTCCAGGTCTTTGCGGACAAGGCGACAAACTCAATCGTCATCAGTTCGACAAAAAGCGCCTACACGAAGCTGCTAGCCGTCATACGGGACCTCGATACACGCCGGAATCAGGTCTTTGTCGAAGCCGTCATCTTGGAGGTGCAGGTTGATCGGCTCAGACAGATCGGAAGCGACCCTATTCAGGTTATCGGTTCGGGCAAGAGCGGCTCACTGCTAGGCATTGCTGGACTCAATAGCGCTCCAGAAAACTTGGCAACCATTGCGAATGCCATTACGGGCGCTGCTGCGGGTGCTGCAACTGGAGGGGCGCTCCTCAACACGGTCAACGTGCGCGCCTTCCTACAACTGTTGCTGAACCTGACGGACACGAATGTGCTGTCGACTCCCCAAGTGCTCGCCGCAGATAACCAAAAGGCCAAGATCGTCGTGGGAGAAAATCGTCCATTCCCCACAGGTCAAGCCCAGGGAATCACGGGTGGTACCCTCGTCACGATTGAGCGAAAAGATGTCGGCGTCACGCTGGAAATCACCCCGCAAGTGATGGAAAACGACCTGATTCGATTAGAAATCAAGCAAGAGCTTACGGCGATCGCGGAGAATGTCGCACAGACCATCGGGAGCGGCAACTCCAGCATCCCGGTCGGACCTACCACAACCAAACGATCGATGGAGACGACCACGATTGCGAAAGATCAACAGACGATCGTCATCGGCGGGCTGGTACGAGATAACATCACCATCAGCGAACGAAAGGTTCCGCTCTTGGGCGATATTCCGTTCTTAGGTTGGCTGTTCAAATTCCAAAGCACACAGACCGAGAAGCTCAACCTGCTCGTGTTCCTGACCCCAACCCTCGTCAGGGATGAGGCAGACATGGTGGAGTTGAATGCCCGGAAATCAGCTGAATTGGGAACGCTGCAGCGCGAAAATCGAATTGAGGAATCCACGAAGCTCAAGCAAGATGTCATAGAAAAACTCGAACGCCAGAATGGAACACCCCGCCCCCTTCCAAATATCGCAGATCCATCCGCTCCGCTCCAGCCACCCGCGCGACCTGAGTAACCTCTGTTCAATCTGGTATTGGCCGCGCGACCGTAAGGCCCCGCTGGCCGTCGACCGGCCCGTTCCCCGCTTGCACTTTGGCGCGGCCCACGGCATAGTGCGGACCGGAATCCACGGGGAGAGGAGCCACGATGGGACGACGCCTTGCGGCCGAAGCACTCGGCACCTTCTGGTTAGTATTCGCCGGCTGCGGCAGCGCGCTGCTGAGCGCCGGCCTGCCCGGACTCGGCATCGGCGTCTTCGGCATCGCCTTCGCCTTCGGGGTGGCCGTGATCACCATCGTGTACGCCATTGGGCATATCTCCGGCTGTCATATCAACCCCGCCGTGACGGTGGGGCTCATGGTCAGCAAGCGGTTCCCCGCCCACGAAGTGCCCGGCTACCTGGCCGCCCAAGTACTCGGGGGCATTCTGGGCGCCGGGGCGCTCTATCTCATCGCCACCGGACGGGCTGGGTTCGTTCCCGGGGGCTTCGCCTCCAACGGCTACGGCGACCATTCCCCGGCCGGCTATTCCCTGCTCGCCGGCTTCTGCGCCGAAACGCTCTTCGCCTTCTTTTTTCTCTTCATCATTTTGGGGGCGACGGACAGCCGGGCGCCGCAGGGCTTGGCCCCCTTGGCCATCGGCCTGGCCGTGGCGCTGATCAATTGGGCCGGCATCCCGGTGACCAATCTCTCCCTCAACCCGGCGCGCAGCACCGCCACGGCGGTCTTTGCCGACGGCTGGGCTCTACAACAACTCTGGCTCTTCTGGGTCGCCCCGATCCTGGGCGGCGCGCTCGCGGGCGTGGCCTATCCCTTCATCGCCGGTCAGCCGGCCAGCAGCCCACCGACACGCGCGGGCAAGTCGGCCCGCTAGAGCCCCGCCCCTAGGGCAGGGTCGGCACGTCTTGGGCACAGCGAAACCCGACGTTCGGCGCATGCTCGGTCGGATCACTTTTCGTACGAAACGACGCGCGGAGCCGATCGGGATTATTGAGATAGGACCCGCCCCGTTGGACCTTCACGGTGCCCTCAGCCGGCCCCAGAGGATCGATGGTGGAATTGGGCGTGTAGATCGCTTCGTCGTACCAGTCGGCCACCCATTCATAGAGATTCCCCGCCAGATCGTGGACCCCATAGGGGCTCCGCCCCAACTCGCGATTGCCGATCGGTGAGACCGTCTCGGCTCCTTCCTTCAACCCGAAGACCGCCTGCGTCGGAGTAGGCAACTCGTTGCCCCACGGATAGATGCGGCCATCCGTCCCTCGAGCAGCTTTTTCCCATTCCGCTTCGGTCGGTAAGCGTTTTCCGGCCCACAGACAATAGCCTGTCGCCTCCAGCCAGTTCACCCAACGCACCGGCTGCTCCGCATGGACTACAGGCGTCTCTTGGTCCGCAAACCCCCATGGGGGTTCACTCTGAATAGCCGCGACAAACTTGGCAAACCGCCCATTCGTCACTTCAAATGTGTCCAGATAAAAACTGTCGAGAAAAACACGATGAACCGGCTGCTCGTCGTCATCGCCCTGCTCGCTCCCCATCGTGAACTCCCCGACAGGCACGAGTACCATTGGGGCCCCGTCCTTTCCTATCAACGTAGCCGGGGGATGGGGAAGTGCCGTTGCCTTCGTGGCCGAATTCCCATTTGTGGGAGATCGTGTCTTCTCTGTCGGCTTGGCATCTTTCCCTATCGAGCGCGGTTTAACAGGCGCAGGCTCCGGCTTCGCAGAGCCTGATTCAGGCTTAAATTCAGGCTTGATTGGGGCCGACTCGACTGTGGGTGAGATAGGTTCGTTGGCCATGGCTTGGCCGTAGCCCATGGAACACTCCAATACCAACAGACCGATCACCACTACGGAAACAACCCGTCGAGCCCACATATGCGTATGACCCCAGATTCAATGCGTAGCGGAAAATATTTCAGACTATGCACGGCAGACCAATCAGCGTACCGAAAAAGAGAGCGACAAATCTAGTGGGAGGTGGGCGATGAGAGCCTGAGCCTTGGGCAGGGCCTCATTCGGCTCAAGAGATGAGAGATGGGAATAGACCGAGCCAATAGAAACTCGCGGGGAACAGGTGAGCATCTCCCGTTCCCCGCGAGTCGATTGGTGGAGGCGCCGGGAGTTGAACCCGGGTCCGAAGACCTTCAGCACAACGGATCTACATGTGTAGCCGATCGTTTTAATTTCGCAGCCACCCACGCCCACCGGCTAGCTTAGACTGGCCACTAGC
>Ga0163153_10001340_pt1 | contig 39032 bp, 31 predicted proteins | sample OliLakLV19MP6IB1_FD_148629 | JGI IMG/M metagenome (GOLD analysis project Ga0163153, IMG submission 148629) | Freshwater microbial mat bacterial communities from Lake Vanda, McMurdo Dry Valleys, Antarctica - Oligotrophic Lake LV.19.MP6.IB-1 | ecosystem: Environmental > Aquatic > Freshwater >... | reverse complement strand
ATGCCCACCTGCCTTTGTATTACGTGAAAGGGGCTGCGGGGCTCAAATTGGAACAGGAGACGTTTGGCGTGGAAAAAACCCTCAGGGCTTCGTTGTCCTACAATTATGTATATGAAAGCCAGATCGGAATTTTTTCTTTTGGAATGGGTTTGGGTTTTATTCAAAAAAGTCTGGATGGCAGTCAATTGCGGACGCCGGGTGGCCGGTATGAAGGAGGTATTATCCTGCATCAGGATGACATTTTATTTGAATCGCAGCTAAGTGGATTGGCCCCTCTGATTTCAACCGGGATTTATTTTGCCCAGGACAAGCTTGAATTGGGATTGTCATTGGACAACTTTCAAACGCCTACCATCAAATTCAATAGGGGAAAATCTTCTTATTCCATCCCTCCCCGGCTCAATTTTTACGGGGAATACCGCTTGGATATCAGCGAAGAATTGGTCATTACCCCTGCATTGTTGATCAAATCTGATTTTGACCGGGTTCAGGCAGATTTTGCCGCTGTCGCCTCGATTAACCGCACAATTTCTGCTGGTCTGGGGTTCAGAGGATATTCACAAAATACCCTGGATGCTATAACGGTGATTGGAGGGTTGAGGGTGAACCCACAAATTCAAATCGTTTACGGGTTGGATCTTTCGTTATCCCCGATTAAAGACTATCATCAGGGTACCCACGAATTAATGATCAACTATAATTTGAATAAGAAAATAGGGGGGATCGAAAAGGAACCCATCATATTTAACCCCAGATACTAAATCTTGTTTTTTTTAACTAAAGTTTAATATAGTCAGGCATGATTCGTGTAATATGTCCGGAGAACAGCCGTTTATTATCTTAAGGGACAGGATCTTGTAATCAAAGTACCAAAATGAAATCATTCTAAAATTTTAGTTACAATTAGATGACAAGAAAGTATCTTTACGCCCAAATTTTTATTGAGCCAGTATTTTGAAAATGAAGAACATGAATCGAAAAGCGTTGAGATGGAGTGTAAGTGCGCTCTTTCTGTTAGTATTATTTGCCTGTGGGGGGAATAAACAATCGGGATACCTCGTAGGCAGCAGTGACCGACCAAAATGGAAGGGGATAAATCCTTATGGGATGGTATATATTCCTTCCGGAACCTTACATGTAGGGCAGAGTGACCAGGATATTTTCAGTTCATATGTTCAAAAGCCCAAATCCATTTCGATTTCCGGTTTCTATATGGATGATACGGAGATCACTAATAATGAATATCGCGAGTTTGTAGAATTTGTGATCGACTCCCTGGCGCATACCCTGATGGGTGATATCATTGAAAACGAAGATGGCTCTACCTCCATAGATTGGGAATTGCCCATTGATTGGTCAGCTGAAGAACTCAGTGAATTGTTTTATCAGGGGGAAGACCGGCTTGGGGGTAATGAAATCGATATTCACAAATTAATCTATACACATTCCTGGTTTGATCTGCGGGGAGCAGCGGCTAATCCAAAGGCCCCTAGAAGGTCGTTTATAAAGAAGGAATCGACGGCAATTTATCCGGATACCCTCGTGTGGATAAGGGATTTTGCCTATTCTTACAATGATCCTATCGCCAGAAACTATTTCTGGCATCCAGCTTATGATGATTATCCGGTTGTCGGAGTCAATTGGCAGATGGCTAATGCCTTCAGCAACTGGAGGACTCAAATGTGGAACTCCAACCGCCCGGACGAGGTTAATTCCGAAGGTTTCCGACTGCCTACAGAATATGAATGGGAATATGCGGCCCGTGGGAAAAAAGAGCTTGCGCCCTATCCCTGGGGTGGATATTATGTGCGCAATGCAAAAGGATGTTTGTTGGCTAATTTTAAGCCCGGCCGGGGTAATTATCCGGAGGACGGTGGTCAATATACCGTGGAAGTACATTCCTATTTCCCAAATGAATATGGATTGTTCAATATGTCCGGTAATGTAGCAGAGTGGACGAAGACCGCTTATTTTGACAATGCCAATAATTACACCCACGACATGAATCCGGATATTCAGTATGAAGCCAAACCCGGTGATCCTGATGTATACAAACGCAAAGTAATCCGTGGCGGGTCGTGGAAAGATATATCCTATTACCTTCAAAATGGCACCCGTACCTATGAGTATCAGGATACCACCAAATCTTACATTGGATTCAGAAATGTATTATCCTTTTTGGGTAGATCAATCAATGATTTCAAATAGGATACTTACCGGATCCCTTCTACCCTCATATTATTTTACAACTTAAATTAATAAATCTAAACCTCTATTTCAATATGGCAACCTGGTATAAAACAACTTCTTTCAAATATCTCAAAAATCTGGTTATCGGAGTAGGAGCATCCCTGGTGATGATTGGCGCACTTTTTAAAATTGAAAGTCTGCCCAATTCCAGTTTATATCTTACCATCGGGCTCGTGACCGAAGCCATCTTGTTCCTTGTATTAGGACTATTGCCCCCGGATAAAGATTATTACTGGGAAAAATTATACCCGGGACTGGAGGATTACCATTCCGATGTCCCTGCGATCTTACCGGGTTTCGGAGCCGTGGACGGCAAAAAATTGCCCCGCCAGCTGAATGGAGAATTAGTCGAAAATCAATTGGGCGGCATGCTCACTGAACTGCAATTGATGAGTAAAAGCATGTCTTCCCTTAAAGCCCTCCAGGAAGTGGATTTCAGCCAGACCAAACAACAGCTTAAATCGGTCGGTGATTTTTATTCGAAAATGAATGAAGCCTTTATGGCTCTGCAGGGTTCGGTAGAAGATGCCAAAAAAACACAGCATGAACTGGGCATATTGTCAAAAAGCCTGAGTACAATGAATGGATCTTATACTAAAATGAATGAGACTTTTGCAGCCCTTCAGGGTTCCGCGGATGATGCCAAAAAGACTCAGCAGGAACTGGGAGTACTGTCAAAAAGCCTGAGCACAATGAATGGATCTTATACTAAAATGAATGAGACTTTTGCAGCCCTTCAGGGTTCCGCGGATGATGCCAAAAAGACACAGCAGGAATTGGGAGTACTGTCAAAAAGCCTGAGCTCATTGAACGGATCCTATTCTAAAATTACCGATACTTTCACCTCCCTGCAGTCTTCTGCAGATGATGCTAAACGAACCCAGGAACAACTTAATATGCTGGCTAAAAACCTGTCCTCTATGAATAAAGTATATGGCAATGTGTTGTCGGCTATGACAGTAAAAGATCATTAAATCAGTAACCTAAAAATTATTTTTAGTCCATTTTAATCTGATCCATGTCTATACCTAAGCAACCCCGGCAGTTAATGATCAACCTGATGTATCTGGTCCTTACTGCCTTGCTCGCACTCAATGTATCTGCAGAAATTTTTAATGCCTTTCGTGTCGTGAATGATGGATTGAAAAAAAGCAACACGGTACTGGATGATGCAAATAATAAGGTTCCGGGCGAAGTAGATAAGCTGGCCAGAAAAGACGAAGCTAACCTCAGAAAATATGCGGACCGTGCTATCCCTACCCGGGCTTTGAGTAAAGAATTTAACGATTATGTCCAAAGTATAATTGATTCCATGGTGAATGAAACCGGAGGATATGAAACTATTCAAAATACCGGTGTGACCCATCTGGTGGGAGAAAAAAATAAGGATGTAACTACCCGTTATCTGGTTGGAAAAAATCCGGCTTCGAACAGCGGAAAAGGAGCGGAACTGGAGCAAAAAATTGTAGACACAAAAAATAAATTTCTTGAATTTATTGACCCGGCCGATCGCGATGCTTTCATCGCTAAGATATCAATGAATGTGGATTCCGCCTGGAGAGCGACCAAGAAAAAGAACTGGGCTCATTTTAATTTTTATCAAATGCCCCTGGGTGCAACCTTGCCAATCCTCAATAAATTACAGAATGACGCCAAAAGTACCGAGGCTGCTGTATTAAATTATTTAATGAGTAAAGTGGGAGGGGAAGATATACGTTTTGACAAATATCAGGTCGTATCTGCTCCAAAAAAGGGATATATCATTTCCGGCGAAAAATATGAAGCGGACCTGTACCTCAGCGCATCTTCATCCAATGTGGGTACCAATATGTCTGCCCTGGTTAATGGTGCAAGTGTGCCGGTGGTAGATGGGGTAGCCAAATATTCCACCATACCTGCCGGAGTAGGAGTAAAAAAATATTCTGTGCGGTTTTCTGTAGTCAATCCGGTGACCGGGCAAACGACTACCTCTGAAAATCAGTTTGAATATGAAGTAGGAGAACGATCAGTGACCGTATCAGCAGCCAAAATGAATGTGCTGTACAAAGGTGTTGAAAACCCGATTGAAGTTTCTGCCGCAGGCATCTCCAGCAATAAAATTAATGTGTCCTTTGACGGTCCCGGGACTATCTCCCGGAATTCAGACGGGACTTACTCGCTGACCCTTGCCAACTCTGCCAAACCGGGTACTCAAGGCACCGTAATTGTTACTGCCGAAGGGGCAGGTGCGAGCCGGAAAGCTTTTCGTATAAAGGCTATTCCAGACCCTATACCGAGGATAGGAGGTATCCGGGAAAACCGGGTGGGCAATGGAGAATTCAGAGCCCAGCTCGGAATTGCTGCTGTGCTTGAAAACTTTGATTTTGATGCCAAATGTGATATAGCCGGTTTTACGGTGACCCGGGCTTCCAGGGGGGAAGATATTATGGAAGCCCCAAATCCCGGATCCAGGTTTGCCGGTGAAGCTATGCGGATTATTTCGATGGCAAAACCCGGTAATTCTTATATATTTTCCAATATCCGTTGCAGGTGCCCAGGGGATGAGGTCAACAGAAAATTAACGGATATCTATGTCTTAATACAATAGGTTATGAAAAAATTAAATTTAGTTTTATTCTTCCTGACAGGAATCCTGGCGCTTTCTGAGGCCCAAAGGCCGGAGAGTGTGATTACAGAAGCCAGTGAACCCATTGACAGCAGTATTTTTATGGATGATATTGTCAAGAGAAGGACTATTGTCGATCAACGGGTACTACCCTATGAGGGGCTGCGTGAAGCGGATATTCCCTGGGAAAAAAGGGTATGGCAGGTAATCGATGTCCGTGAAAAAATGAACTTGGCTTTTGTTTATCCCAAACAACCTTTGTTTCAAATCCTGAACGATGCGGCTACCAGTGGAATGGTGGCTGCTTTCCGAGAGGAAGATTTTAAAGAATTTATGCAAGCCGTTGAAATTGAAGGCATGATGTTTTCCATGGATACGATTCAGGTTATAGATCCCGAAACCTACGAAACTAAGACTCAAATAGTCAAAAATGAGATCAGCTCGGCAAGCATTAAGTTTTTCAGGATTAAAGAGATTTGGTTTTTTGACCGGGAAGCTTCCCGGATGAGGGTAAGGATTCTGGGCATTGCACCCATCAGGGAAAGGATAATAGCCGGTAAAGCAGAAGAACAAGCCATGTATTGGCTTTATTATCCTCAAATCAGAGATATCCTGGCACGCCACCGGGCGTTCAACGACTTTAATGATGCCTCCCCGCTCAGTTGGGATGATGTGTTTGAAATGAGAAGGTTTTCCAGTTACATCTATAAAGAAAGCAACGCACAGGACCTGAGATTAAAAGATTTTTTCCCACTGGATGGAGTAGCCCGATTACGGGAAGGTGAAAAAATCAAGAATAAGTTATTCAATTTTGAACAAGATCTCTGGGAATATTAATCCTCAGCGCATTTAATAAAATCTAAAACCGGGATTGATTCAATCACCGGTTTTTTTTTGCGCCCGGCATAAAATAAAGCACTTAGAGTATAAATTTTATCCCCTGGGCCAGTGGAAGTTCATCGGAATAGTTAATGGTATTCGTTTGACGCCTCATGTAGGCTTTCCAGGCATCCGATCCACTTTCCCTTCCTCCTCCGGTTTCTTTTTCTCCGCCAAATGCCCCTCCGATCTCTGCTCCGCTGGTACCAATGTTGACGTTGGCAATTCCACAATCTGACCCACGGGCAGATAAAAACCATTCCGACTCCTGGAGATCATTGGTCAATATTGCCGATGATAAACCCTGAGGAACTTCATTTTGGATAGCAATGGCCTCACGCAGGTTTTGATATTTCATTACATATAAAATAGGGGCGAACGTTTCCTGGCTGACTATTTCCATTTTGGAGTCTACCTCTGCCAGGCAGGGCCTGACATAACATCCACTCTCATAACCTTTGCCAACTAATATCCCTGCCGGGGTCAATAACCTTCCCCCTTCGGATTTTATTTTTTTCAAAGCTGCTGTATACGTTTGTACCGCAGCGCGATCTATGAGAGGTCCCACGTGGTTTTTTTGGTCCAGGGGATCTCCGATCCTGAGTTGACGATATGACTTGACCAGGGCCTTGACGACCTGCTCATAGCGACTTTCATGTATAATCAGCCTTCTCGTAGATGTACACCGTTGCCCGGCTGTACCCACAGCGCCAAAAACCACGCTGCTCAGAATGAGTTTGGGATCTGCAGTTGGTGTAATAATAATCGCATTATTTCCACCGAGTTCCAGGAGGCATTTACCCAGCCGGGCAGCAACAGCTTGTCCGACCTCTCTTCCCATTTTTACACTGCCGGTCGCACTGACTAGTGCTATTCCTGTATCCTGGGTCATCCAGCTTCCAACGGTGCGGTCGCCTTGAATCATATTAACCACCCCTTCGGGAACCCGATTGACTTTCAGGACATCCTGGATGATATGCATTATCGCTATGGCACATAATGGGGTTTTTTCACTGGGTTTCCATATGGTCGTATTGCCGCATATCAGTGCCAGCATGGCATTCCAACTCCAGACTGCAACCGGGAAGTTAAATGCTGAAATGATGCCTACCACGCCTAATGGATGCCATTGTTCATACATACGATGCAGGGGTCGTTCGCTGTGCATGGTCAGTCCATAAAGCTGACGCGACAGTCCAGCCGCAAAATCACAGATATCGATGATTTCCTGTACTTCACCTTTGCCCTCCTGCAAGCTTTTACCCATTTCATACGACACTAATTGGCCTAATGCCTCTTTATGGGCTCTGAAAGCATTACCCATTTGTCTGACCAGGTCGCCGCGTTTTGGGGCAGGCCAGGATTGCCAGGTTATCTGGGCTTGACGGGCGGCCAGGACTACTTTTTCCCAGTCTTCAAAATTAGCCTGGGCAACCTGTCCGATGAGCTTACCGTCCACAGGGGAAAAAGAGCTGATTTTATAGACGTGCTGCCCACCCCAAGCCAAACCGGTGCTAAAGGCCGGATTGACTTTTTTTAGTTTTAGTTTTTGGGTAAACATCATGGCTTCCGGTTTAAAAGTGAAGGCATTGCCCATCCCAAGCCGCAGAGACCAACAGGAGTATCTTAAAAAAGTTCTGCATTGAGTGTAAGGGAAAAATAAATATTTTCCTGAGAGGGGTTGGCCATTTTTATTCCAAGGTCATCGCCTTTGATAATGATCTGATCGCTGAGGATTGTGATTAGTTTTGGTTTATAATCTATCCTTACTCTCACGGTAACCGGAACACTTTTGCCATGCAATTCGATCTTCCCTTTGAGGATATGAGTGGCTTCCTGATCATTGATGGCTTTATCGCAACGTTCAATTATAAAGCTTCCATTCTGATATTTTACAGCATCAAATGCTTCAGCACTTTTCATAAAAGTTTCCACAGCGGTGTTTCGATTGGAGATCGTTTCAATCGTACGCATATCCAGGTTAAAATTTGCCGAAGTAATAATTCCGTTTTTTACATGGAGGGTTCCCTTATTAACCGTCATTGCTGCATCGACCAGCGAATTCATGAAAAAGCCTTTAAAAAACAAACGACTTCCTTCTGGTGTAACGTTGAACGTATGATCAAGGGTCTCGAGGCTGGAGACCTCTTTACTACTGGATGTGGTGCTGGAAGGCGCCTCCGAAGCAGGATCAGCAGCCGGGGTGTTATTACCGGATTCATTTTTGCAGGCGGCCATGAAAAATAGAAGCAGAAACGGCAAGAGATAAGTAGTTTTCATAGATCGATTGAATTTTGTGGTTGCAAAAATAGGAAAAACCCTCAATCTATGCTTTGAGCAAATACAGCCGCTCCGATTATTCCGGCATGATTCTGCAGACTTGCCGGTATGACTTTCGATTTTACCTTGATTTGGCTTTTAAACTCAGACCAGCGCTTACTCAAACCCCCGCCTAAAAGAATTAAATCCGGTGAAAATATAAAATCCAGGTGTTGTAAAAAATGATTAAACTGCAGTGCCCATGCTTTCCAGCTCATCTTATTCCGTTCGCGTGCGGTATTGGAAGCATAATATTCAAAGTCTACTTTTTTATAATTCAGGTGGCCAAATTCAGTATTGGGAATCAGCATACCGTCCCTGAACAAAGCAGAACCCAGACCCGTACCGATAGTAATGAATATGACCGTACCTTTTTTACCTTTTCCCAAACCAAAATGCATTTCAGCCATACCTGCCATATCTGCATCATTGGCCACGTGAAAAGAACAACCCCTGATCCGATTAAAGAGTTTTTCAGCGTTTGTACCAACCCATTTTTGATCAATATTGGCGGCATTTTGAATGACAGCATTGTGAACAATAGCTGGAAACCCGCATCCCACCGGACCCTGGTAACCGAGGAGGGAAATCATTTCCCGCACCGCTTTCAACACATTGGCCGGAGAGGATGGTTTAGGGGTTTTGATTTTGGTCACATCGCCCACCAGATCTCCGGTAGCGATATCTACCAGGCCTGCCTTAATCCCAGTACCACCAATATCGATACCGAGGATAAGATTGGATCTTGTTTTAGCCATGTTTATTTTGAGATTATTGAGATTTTCATCCAGATGTTTTCCACAGGCCTGTTTCTGCTGTCTGCGCTGGCCAGGGCTATTTTATCGATGATATCCAACCCTTCGGTGATTTTTCCAAACACAGTATAATCATGATCGAGAAAAGGTACTCCACCCAGTTCAGCATATTCCGTTTTTACGGAATCAGGGTATTTAAATTTGTGTTTAAATTCCTGCAAAGAAAGTTCAGTTGGGGCTACCGGCCTGCCACCGACGATATAAAACTGGGATCCGGAAGATTTTTTCTCAGGGTTATTGCTGCGTGCTGCGGCTATGGCCCCTTTGACGTGTGCGAGGGAATCCACAAATTCAGCAGGTACCATATATCCCGGACTACCCATACCCAGCGCTATTCCGGGAGCAGCGTTTTTTGAATTGGGGTCGCCACCCTGAATCATAAAATCAGGGATCACCCGGTGAAACAACAGACTATCATAAAACTTTTCGCCCGTCAGCTTAATAAAATTGTCCCGATGCTGAGGTGTTTCATTATAAAGAAAGCCTGTCATATTGCCAAGGGGTGTTTCCACCTGGATCCAGATTGTATCTTGTGCTGTACTCATTTGAAAGATAAATAGTGTTATAAGGAATTGAATAAATTTCATATTTGGAGTCAATTGAATATAGTCCTCAGGGTTAAACCATTATTTAAGACGGATGTTCATTTTGGCATCCTGCAATGGGCGATTGGCTGAATTTACCTGCAGTCCAACTATCTTTTCTACTGCATCCATTCCGGAGACTACCTCACCAAACACAGTATAGTCGGCATCCAAAGAGGGAAGGCCACCGGAAGCCAGGTATTTGGCCCTTTGTGCCGGGTTGTATTTAATGCCTTTATTGTTTTCCCATTGATCTAATTCCTGAGCGCTGACCGGTGCACCAAGGACTATATAAAACTGTGAACCAGAAGACATTTTTTCCGGGTTTTGATTACGTGCCGCTGCTAAGGTGCCCTTAAAATGCGGGGCCCCGATCTCCGCTTTAATCTGATAGCCCGGACCACCCCCGCCCAACATAGCCTCCGGAGTGGCGTTTTTAGACTCAGGATCCCCGCCCTGAATTACAAAATTGGGTATGATCCGATGGAATAATAATCCATCATAAAACCCGGATTTGGCCAGTTTAACAAAATTGTCCCGGTGCAAAGGGGTCTGGTCATACAGTTCTATTTCGATATTGCCGAAATCAGTTTCAATGATAGCTCTTTGCGGGCCAGGCTGTGCACAGGCAACAAAAATAAGGAGGGCAACAAACGAGAGATAAGGTTTTAACTTCATAATATCATTTAAAAAGACTGGTCATTAAAATATTGGATGATTTTTTCTTTAAGGTATTGTTCCTGGTTGTCCACCCCTTTTTCTTTAAAGTTTTTGAGCGGTTTAAAATGGGGCCAGCCCTCGGTATCGAGGCCCTCCCATTCATAATAACCGTCTTTGCTGAGCAGGGTACAAACGGCTATGTGCATAAGGTCTTGTTTCTCCTCTTTTTTGAATTTAGTGGTTTTCCATTGCCCCAGCTCCTGGATTCCAATAAATATAAGAATCGCGTTGAGGTCCGGAAGTTTTTCAATTTGCATGAGTTCCTTGATCCGGTACCGTACCCTCGACCAATCGAAATCAAATTGAACTAATTCTTCCATGCTGCAAAAATAAGAAAGTGGGGGACAATTCGGCGGCCAATGTCAAAGGCAAAAAACTGTGCTGCCGAACAGTTAATTTCATTTTTTAAACACAAAAAATACAGCGAGTATCAATAAAATGAATGCCACTCCGTGATTCCAGCGAAGGCTTTCATTTTTAAAAAGTAAAACAGTAAACACAGAAAAAACCACTAGCGTAATCACTTCCTGGATGACTTTAAGCTGAACCAGGGAAAAAGGCCCGCCATATTGTTTGTATCCAATCCGGTTCGCCGGGATCATCAGACAATATTCAAAAAAGGCAATGCCCCAACTCAATAAAACGATGCTTAGCAACCCCAGTTTGTGCATCCCCTTCCATTCATGGTACCTCAGGTGCCCATACCAGGCCAGGGTCATAAAGGCATTACTCAGGATTAGCAGACCTATGGTATAAAAGGATTTCATAAGGGACAATTAAGCCGGGAAAATTTAATAAAACAGAGACAGGCTATAGGAAGCTGAATGAGACAGACAATCATAGGGACAGCTAAAGATGTGATGTCATGGATCCCAGGTTGATTTTCTCTGCCCGGATAAATTTTAGCTCCCTGACATACTCCATATCCTTCCAGAGATAATGATATCCCTTCAGACGGCTGGCACTTTTCATTCTATTCAACAATCTTTTTTTTTCATCGCCGGTGGCCAAACGTTTCTGGCCCATTAATCCATACAGTTTAACGGCAGGGTAGGTTGGGAACCGGCCCCTGAACAAAGAGGTCAGCCAAAACCACCTGCCACTGTTCACAGCCAGAATACAAATATTGGGATTGACCTGGACGTGCAGAGGCAAGGAGGTGGGATATTTTTCAAAATAAAAACCAGTGGCATCCTGATTTAAAAATAAGGACCCGATAGGAGTCACAGTAGGATGGTGTTCTGCATTTACCGATGCAATAGAAACGTGAAAATTGGATTTCCAACTTGCTCTGAAATGAGCTCGGATAGCAGGCCAATCGAAATTTATTTCCATAAATATGGGTATTAAAAACAGGATGGGATTACAGGAAGAATCATATTGAATTAATCTTTGTCTGGCTTCGGGTCCAACCAGGAAACTTTTTGTACAGACTGGTGCTCCCTGCCCAGAATATCCCGGTACAATTCCGGTTTCCTGGCTTTAATATATCTGGACCCACCGGCACTCGTTAATTTGTCCCCGGTTAGAAGGGCAGTCACCGATTCATCTTCCAAAGACTTGCATTCCACCAGGATATCACCAAAAGGGTCCAGGATCATCGAGCAGCCATTTTTGAGCTGATCGTCATCCATGCCAATAGGATTAGAGAACACGACATAAATTCCGTTGTCATAAGCACGGGCAGGCAACCATTTCATAAGCCACTCCCTTCCTTTTGTCCCATAAAATTCCCGTCTTAAGGTATCCGGATCGTTAAGCCGGTTGTGCCATAAGGCCGGATCGACAAATCCTGCTCCGGGCCGGGGTGAGGGGGTGCACATCGTCACATGGGGCATAAAGAGAATTTGAGCACCCAGCAAAGTCGTCGCCCTGACATTCTCAATGATATTATTGTCATAACATATCAATATCCCGCATTTCCATCCCAGCAGGTCAAAGACACAATATTCATTGCCGGGCTTGAGATGGGAATTGATAAAAGGATGTAATTTTCTAAACCTGGCTATTAGCCCGTTTTTTCCAACACAGACATAGGCTTTAAATAAATTTTGGTCACGGTCCTTTTCAAATAATCCCGCCAGCAAAATAGTATTGTAATCCCCTGCAATCTCCTGCAATCTTTTGACGCTGGGGCCATCCGGAATGGGTTCTGCCAATTCCAGCATTTGATTTTTATCTAAATGCCTGGCAAAGGTGTATCCGGAAATGGAACATTCATGAAATGCTACGACCTGAGCTTTTTCTAAAGAGGCCTGTCGTACCAAATTCTCTATTGCAGATAAATTATAGGATTTATCCCCACTTCTATGCTCAAACTGAGCGGTGGCAACCCTTATATTAGTAGTCGGCAGATCGGAATTTCGCATAATTTACTACCCGGTTAGTTTGTTGATAAATTCTTCCTCTGTCCAAATTTCGACAGAACCCAAGGCTTTGGCTTTATCCAATTTGGATCCGGCATTTTCACCTACCACCAGGATGTTCAGCTTAGAACTGACCCCGCTGATATTTTTGGCACCCCCAGCAGCTGCTTTTTCCTCGGCCTCTTCCCGCGTCATTTGGGTCAAAGAGCCCGTAAACAATATAGTTTTTCCTGTCAGGGGAGCATTAGAAGCAATAGCCTTGGGTTTATCCTCAGCAGTTTGGACCATATTGACCCCCAGGGCTTCCATCTGTTTCAAAATGTCTAAATTGGTTTTATTGGCAAACCAGGCCATGACATTCCGGGTAACGACCGGGCCTATCTCCGGGATATTAGTAAAGTCAGTTTCCGCCCACAAAGCGAGATCAGGTATATTCCTGACCCGTTCAGCAATTAAAGCAGAAGCTTTTTTACCCATATGATGTATGCTCAGGCTATGGAGTAGACGTTGTATCGGATTTTTTTTTGCTTTATCGATGCCTTCTCGCAGTTTGGTTGCACTTTTTTTACCAAACCCTTCCAATTCGGCAATTTGGTCGTAATCGAGCCGATAGATATCAGCAAGGTTATGGATCCAACCCAGCTGCACAAATCGTTCCATGATCGAAGGTCCAAAGCCTTCAATATCCATTGCGCTCTTAGAAACATGGAAGATATATTTTTCCAGATCCTGGGAACCGCATTTACAATCCGGGCAGATCCAGAAAGCCTGGTCTTCTGCGCGTACCAGGGGCACATGATAATCAATACCTACCGGACAATAAACCGGAAATTTAATCTTTACTTCTTCTCCTGAGCGATATTCAGGCAACGCTTTGACGATATAAGGGATCACATCACCGGAACGCTCCACGATCACCATATCGCCCAGGTGCAGATCTTTTGCATTGATAAAATCTTCATTGTGCAAGGAGACCGAAGAGACGGTGACCCCGCCAACCTGAATGGGATCCAGTTTAGCAACAGGAGTGATGGTCCCGATTTTACCCACCTGGTATTCGACATTCAATAGGCGGGTGGTGGCTTGTTTGGCTTTGAATTTAAAGGCTATGGCCCAACGCGGATGATGCGAGGTATAACCGCAGATTTCCTGTTGGGCTATATCGTTGAGCTTGACCACCATGCCATCGATCTCAAAATAAAAATCATCGCGCTGTTGTTGCCAGAGATGGCAGAATTCAATGACTTCCCTGATCCCGTGGCACAATTTGAATTCAACGGTTGGTACTTTAAATCCCATGGATTCCAATTCACGGATGCCTTCAATATGCGAATGGTATTTGTTGAATTCTTTACCCCTCAGGTCTTCGAGATATCCTACCTGATAGATCACCGCTTCGATTCCACGCCTTGCGGTTTCCTGTGAATCTTTGGTACGCAGCCCACCGGTAGCCGCGTTTCGCGGATTGGCAAATAGTGCCAGCCCTTCCTCTTGTCTGGTATGATTGATTTTTTTGAAATTGTCTTTTCGAATCAGGGCTTCACCTCTCAATTCTGCCTTGCTTATTCCGGCTTTTTTAAGAGGGATTCTTAAGGGAATTGAGCGGATAGCCCGTGCATTAGGAGTCATTTCTTCCCCCTGAAGGCCATTTCCACGTGTAGCGGCCCTCACCAGGACATCATTTTCATAAACCAGGGCAATACTGCCCCCATCATACTTGGGCTCCACACAATAGGACACCAGGGTATCTGAAGGGAGCTGGCATAATTTTTTTACCTGCTTGTCAAAGTCAATCAGGTCCTGTTCATCGTAAGAGTTGGCCAGGGACAACATAGGCCGCAGATGGGCAACAGCCTCGAAGGATTCGGTCAGGTCATTGGATACCCGTTGGGTGGGGGAGTCCGGACTTACCCACTCCGGAAACTGCTCTTCCAAATATTCCAGCTTTTTATAAAGTTGGTCGTATTCGTAATCTGTGATCAGGGGATCGTTCAGGATATAATAGCGGTGTTCGTGAAAGTTGAGGACTGATTTGAGCTGTTCGTAATTTTTTGCCCCGTCGGATAATAATTGCCCCGATTCCAATTCGAGCAGTCTGGAAGTCCAGGTTATATGTTGATCCAGTTGATCAGGATTTGGCATGAGGTAAAGATAGGGAGAGAAATAGGATTGAGGAATTGATGAATGATCAATGATCAATGAAGAATGAAGAATGATCAATGATCAATGATCAATGAAGAATGAAGAATGATCAATGAATGGAAACTGGCTGTCCACTGACGACTAACCGATTCTGTGAATTCGGTTGATATGCATACTATGTCGGAGTACAACTCCTTAAAACATCGGAAACTTGAAAGAATGAGAGTGGTAACTGACCACTGACGACTAACGGACTGACGACTGACTGACAACTGTCCCACTGAAGCTTGGTTGACAAATTCTGGGAATTCGGTTGATATGCATACTATGTCGGAGTACAACTCCAAAACATAGGAAACTTGAAAGAATGCGAGTGGTAACTGACCACTGATGACTAACGGACTGACGACTAACCTACTACGTTATACTCAATTCCGGATGATACCCCTTCACCCCTTTAAAATATTCCCAGACCATAGCCAGGTCATGGTCAATATCATCTGAGGGCATAAATGGCTGGCTAAAGGTGACGTTTTTATGTTCATAGTCAAATTTTGCCATGATAATGGGGACTCCTGCTTTCCTGGCCATAAAATAAAACCCGGTTTTGAGTTTATCCACTTTCTTTCGGGTCCCTTCCGGGGCCATGGCAATCCTGAATTCATCATTGGAATGGTAATATGCCACTACCGTATCGACCAGGTTGGTTTTTTGTGTACGGTCTACCGGAACTCCACCTAACCATCTGAAAATAAACCCGAAAGGAGGTTTAAACAAAGTGTGTTTACCCATAAAACCGATCTTACACGCCAGGCTTCCCCGGGTCATTAGTCCAACCAGGACATCCCAACCTGAGGTATGGGGGGCCACAATAATTAATGCTTTGGGTATGGAGTTAATATCAAACCCCTCTATTTTCCAACCAGCCCGTCTCCGGACTAAATTCCAAAACCAACGATTCATCTGGGTATCAAATTTAAAGAGATTTAGATGCAATTGTATGCCAGGACGGGGGTCGCCAATAATGAACTTTTATTTTAGGTCACCCGGAAAATACTACGCTCTATTAAACCTTTGCCTAATTTGATCGTCTATCTTAAGGATTCGAAAGTCTTAAAGACGGGTAACAAGCATGACGGATACAGAAATCGTAGAGATGATCATGGATGATCGGCAGCAAAATAAGGGTCTGCGCCATCTTATGTCAACCTATTCGGAGAGGCTTTATTGGGTGATCCGTCGCATTGTGGAAAGCCACGATGACACAGACGATATATTGCAAAACACCTTCATCAAGGCATTTCGCAATATTCATCGGTTTGAGTCCCGCTCTTCTTTGTTTACCTGGCTTTACCGGATTGCGACGAATGAAGCCCTGACCTTCAGGAAAATGATGTTAAGGAAAGCGACTCAGCCCATGCCGGAATCCGGAATGGTGCTGGCAGGCGGGGCGGTATCGCATTCGGATAACGAAGAACAAATGCTGGAAAAACTGGACGCAGCCTTAAAATCGCTGCCCGAAAGACAAAGGCAGGTATTTGAGATGCGGTATTATGATGAATTGAGTTATGCGGATATCGGGCAGCTGCTGGGATTATCCGAAGGCGCTTTAAAAGCGTCTTATCACCACGCAGCAAAAAAGGTAGAAAATTATTTAGTCAATATGAGTGCACACTAAAAACGAATTAATATGGAAAATGGAAAACGCCACCGGGAAATTGAAGAGGAGATCCGGGATATAGCTCCCGGCCTCTCTGGTCAGCCTTACCGGAAACATGCAGGGGATATCCCTTTCCGTTATTTTGAAAAACTATCAGACCAGGTCATTCAACGACTGGCTGCCAGCTCTTCCGCTGAAAAATCTGGCCAAACCGGATGGATTCAATGGATAACCCAGCAATGGTATAGTCGAAGGGTCCTGATCGTATCTATGGCTTCGGTACTCTCGGTAATCCTAGCCACCGGACTATGGCTTTTTACGGCTAAACCGCTTCCAGTTATGGATTTCAGCCAAATCAATCCGGCCGAGGCCAGGTCCTATTTGATATCCTGTGCCGGTGAGCTGGATGACGTACAATTGAGTATGTTGAATGACCAGGACCTGGGTGAAGAATTTATGCCAGTGACGGATGAAGAATTGAAAGGGGTCATTGATGAATACCTCTATCAGATTCCATCGGAAAACCAATTTAACTAAACCTAATTTATGATTCAATAGCTACAAAAGATAAAACCATGAAAAAATATTCACACGCCTTGTTTATCCTCCTTGTTTTAATCTCTTCAATCCAGGTTTATGGTCAACGGGGAGAAAAACTGGAATCGTTGAGAATCGCTTTTATTACCAACAAACTATCTCTGACCACTACCGAATCGGAGAAATTCTGGCCTATTTATAATGTCTATCGTAAAGAAGTGACAGAGATCCGCCGACAAGCCAATCTGGATACCAACCTTGAAGCCATGAGTGATGCGGATGCGGAAAAGGCCATTATGGTTTCCATTGATCGTATGGAAAAGGAATTGATTTTATTTAAAAATCTGGCACGCGATCTGAAACCTGCAATCCCTGCACGAAAAATAGCCCTGCTTTCCAAGACGGAGCGCAATTTTAATGAAGAATTGATCCGGACGCAACTGAAAGACGGAGCCCGACCGGGATTAAGAAGAAATTAAATAGCTTTATCCGCTCACGGCGTTGCCAACCCTTGGTAATTCAGGGCTGAGACAGACGGGTTGATTCTATCATTTATTTTATGTTTTCAACCAAGTCCTTCTTATGTATTGCGGAGGAGCGTTCAATACATAAAATTTTATTTGAACTTCTTATCCCTTAAAAAATAAAATATGTGTTAGTCTTGGACGGTGAAGCCATTAATATTAAATTATTGTTAAGGGCAATATGTAATATCTTATATAATAGTCCATTGTAAGATTAGGTTTCCTCATAATGTGTTCATTCTGAGTAAGTTTTGAAAATTTTTTTTGTAAAAAAGTTCGCCAGATTGGATGATTTATCTATTTTTCATCCTCGAAACAGATTTACAATTATTACCTAATCCCATTGCATGGAAAATAAATACCATCATGATCTCAATCTGACCCAGTGGGTAAACGAGTTTGAAATACTGACTCAACAAGGCGAAAAGGCAGCATTTGAACTCAGGATATACCAAAAACTTATAGAATATTATCAGCATGAAGGGGATTTGAAAAAAGCAACAGAAGTCGCAGAATCTGCCATTGAACAATACGGGTACCGCGTAGATTTTTACCTTATCAAATCCAGGCTTTTATTGACCCAGAAAGAACCCCTCGAAGCCATGGACAGCCTCATCCAGGCGGAAAGGTTGCATCCCAATGACACCGAAGTGATGATGACCAAAGCGTTGATTTTGGCTGAACTCCGGGATGTCAAATCTGCCCTTGGTCTGCTACAGGAAATGAAGGCCTATGTCGGCCAGACCGACCTGATCGAAGTCCTTATCTGCGAAACAGAAATTTATTTCAGGGTGGACGAATTTGATCGTGCCTTTATCACGCTCAAAGATGCTTTGCGCGGCAATCCTTATCACGACAAAGGTCAACAGCTCCTGTCTGACTATATTTCCGTATCCAGGAATTATAAACCTATTTCCAGGTTTTTACAGGAGATGCTCGAAAATGCCCCATATTCCCATTTTGCCTGGTATAATCTCGGCCATTGTTTTTCTAACATCGGTGAATATGAACAGGCAGTGGATGCGCTGGAATATGCTTTTTTGATCAAACCTGAATTTGAACAGGCTTATACGGATTGTGCCGAGATCTGCATGATGCTACAACAATGGGACAAAGCTTTATCGATATACCGAGAGGTCCTCACCAGTTTTGGTGAAGAATACGACCTCCTGGTTTCCCTGGCGGAATGTAGCCTCAACCTAAAAGATTATAAACAAGCCAAAAAATATATAACTCAAAGCCTGCAACTCGATACATACGGGGAAGAATCCCATTACCTCATGGGCCAGTGTTTTGCGCACGAAGGGAAATGGCATAAAGCGATTCAGTCTTATAGGAGGGCCATCTCCATAGACGAAACCAGTGACAGTTATTTTTTGGCATTGGCAAAAGCGTATGCGCAGGTAGGTGAACTGGAAAAAGCCAATAAAAACTTTAAAAAAGCGACTGCCTGTGCCCCTGAGCAAAACAGCTACTGGTTTGAACACGCTTCCTTTTTACTCCACTTGGGCAAATTGCAACAAGCTCTGGATGTACTCGATCAGGGAGAGATTTCTTCAGTGGGTAGCGACTTGTTGTATTGCAGGGCAGCAGTTCATTATCTCCTGGGTGATAAAACAAAAGCTATCGATATCCTGGCCGAAGTCCTGGAGGATGATTTTGGTTCTCATCCCTGTATCTTCCACCTGGTACCTGCCATGAAGGAAGATAAAGACATCATGTCCATCATCAATTATTACCGCGGCGAAATTTTCGAATAAATTATATACAAACTTTAAATGATGCTGAGCCGGTAAGATTTGATCTACCGGCTTTTTATTTTAGAATCGGAGCACCAATTTGGGATATACTTCATTTAACCAAACTAAAAATTTTATGAATAACTCAACTAGGTGTCAGAGTCTATTCATTAAAATATTTCGACGAGGTAATTCAAATAAGATATGACGAATCAAAGCCGGAGACAGATCACAGCAATTCGCTTAAATTAAATTAATGGCAAATATTGTCTACAGACTATAGATTGGACATAACTTATAATAAAGTATAAAACGATAAACAATCTGTTCAGGAACAATTGAACTCAGCTTACCAAAGTTCCTAAGCTCTCATTGCCCTGTAAGATTTTCAACAAACTACCCGGTGTAGTGACATCGAATACGATGATGGGCAGTTTATTTTCCTGGCAAATAGTAAACGCTGTCATATCCATGACTCCGAGGGATTTGGCAATAGCTTCTTTGAACGAAATCCGGGAATACCGGGTCGCTGTAGGATCTTTTTTGGGGTCAGCGGTATAAATTCCGTCCACCTTGGTGCCTTTCAACAGCACCTCCGCATTTATTTCATTACCTCGCAGGGCGGCTGCCGAATCCGTCGTGAAATATGGGTTTCCGGTACCCGCAGAGAATATGACCACCCTTCTTTTTTCCAAATGCCGGATAGCCCTGCGGCGTATATATGGTTCGGCAATTTGCTCCATGGCAATGGCAGAAACTAAACGGGTATACAAGCCCAGGTCCTCCATGGTACTCTGCAAGGCCATACCATTGATGACCGTAGCCAACATACCCATATAATCGCCCTGCACCCGCTCCACGCCTGATTTTTCAGCACTCAGACCACGGTAAATATTGCCACCACCAATTACGACAGCTACTTCGACCCCGGCGTCCACAATGGATTTGATTTCTCTCGAATAATGTTGTAATTGTTCGGACTGAATGCCGAAAGGCTGATCTCCCATCAATGCCTCTCCACTTAATTTTAATAAAACCCTTTTATATATAATAGACATGGTGGTGATACTTTTCAGATTTCCGCAAAAGTAACAAATGCTTGACATAAACCCGACAAAGCGATAACTTGCAAAGACTTACTGTTGACCATCATGCGATTTGGTTTGTTTTTATTCCTTTCCTATACAGCGATTCAAGGAGTGGCCCAACAAACCAATTTGATTCCCAACCCGGGATTCGAAACCATCATAGGCCAACCGGAGCGCTGGTTTTACACTGGTTCTGACTTTAACCTGGTATTTAGCCATTGGAAAAGCCCTACCGCGGCTTCGCCGGATGTATATCACGATTTGATCCCCGTGCCTGCGTATTGGAAAGAAAAAGGATTTTATCAATTGAGGCCTAAAGAAGGCAAGTCGATGGTGGGCATTACCCTGTTTGGCTGCAACCTGGGTAAATTGCATTGCAGGGAATACATTTCAGTGCCCCTCAGAGATTCGTTGGTGATCGGCCAGCAATATCACCTGAGTTTTTGGTTGGCTCCCATGATTACCGGGGTGCAGTTGAAACATATCCACGTAGCGTTTGACAGTGAAAATAACCAGGTTATAGATGACCGGTTGCTGGAATTAAAACCGCTATATCAACTCGATATCGACTATCATACTGGTTGGCAAAAATTGACCCTTCAGTTTCATGCCGAAACAGAAGCGAGATACCTGACCATCGGTAACTTTAAAAACGATCAGGATACTCCGATCGACCTTTCCCGTCAGGAAAACCAACAGCCTTTTGGATATTATTACCTCGATGAAGTGATATTGAGGAAGGTGCCACCTATCCTGGAAAGGGAACCTATTGAAACCTATGACTCCTTAACATTAAACTCCAGGGCAGCTATAGAAATCAGAAATATCTATTTTGATTTTGACGAAAGCACTCTTTTACCGGGCTCCTACCAGGAACTCAACAAGCTCCTGGTATTATTACAAGCATCACTTGATATGCATATCCGGATTACAGGCCATACCGATCAGATAGGCTCCGCTTCTTACAATCAATTATTGTCCGTCAAAAGGGCCCAGGCAGTATCTGATTTTTTAGTGCGTCACTATATTCATCCCGATCGCCTGGAAGTCAAAGGATATGGATTTGACCAACCGGTGGCAGCCAATACCGATGAAACAGGAAGACAGAAAAATCGTAGGGTAGTCTTTGAAATCATAAAATAATCGGGTTTTTAATTCTCCCGACCTATTTTTGGTTTTGAATCCAGGTGAGCGGAATGAATTTAAAGGAGGAAAAGACAGAGAATGCCGGTTATCCGGTAATTCCGGAGGAAATACCGGCCAGTCAATTGGAGGAGTTCTACCTCCAGCTTTTAAGGCCACGTCAGATTGAAGAAAAAATGCTCAACCTATTGAGGCAGGGTAAGATTTCAAAATGGTTTTCAGGTATTGGTCAGGAAGCGATCTCCGTAGGTGCGGCATTGGCCATGGAAAAAGATGAAATTATTTTTACTATGCACCGCAATCTGGGGGTTTTTACTGCCCGGGAAGTCCCACTATCCAGGTTGTTTAGCCAATGGCAGGGCAAGGCAGGGGGTTTTACCAAAGGAAGAGACCGTTCTTTTCATTTTGGGTCCATGGGGTATCATATTGTTGGTATGATTTCGCACCTGGGACCTCAATTGTCGCTGGCAGATGGGGTTGGCCTTGCCCATAAATTGAAACGGGAAGAAAAATGCACCCTGGTATTCACCGGCGAAGGGGCAACCAGTCAGGGAGAGTTTCATGAAGCCCTTAATGTAGCAGCGGTCTGGCAGTTGCCTGTCCTGTTTGTCATTGAAAATAATGGTTATGGCCTCTCTACCCCGGTCAATGAACAATATCGATGTGGACAACTCATTGATAAAGCCAAAGGGTATGGGATGCGGGGATATCGGATTGATGGAAATGACATAGCTACGGTTTTTTATACCATCCGTACCCTGGCTAAGGAAATACGGGTAAATCCCGAACCGGTGTTATTGGAGTGTATGACTTTCCGCATACGCGGTCATGAAGAAGCATCCGGCACCAAATACGTCCCCAGGCATCTGATGGATGAATGGCAATTAAAAGATCCTTTGCTCCGGTTAGAAACGTTACTCATCGACCGGCAGATTTATACTCCTGAAGCATTGGAAGCATTAAAACTTAAGGGTAAAAAACAAATTGAACAAGAACTTGCTCCGGTATTGGAAGAAGAGGAAGTTAAAGCCTCGATACACCGTGAGTTGGCTGATGTTTACCATCCCTATAACCCAAAAGCCCTGGACCCGGCTCCAGACGATGCAGTTCCCACCCGATATATAGATGCCATAGCCCAAGCCCTGGACCAGTCCATGGCGTTGTATCCTAATCTTATCTTGATGGGGCAGGATATTGCAGAGTACGGCGGTGTATTTAAGATCACGGAAGGATTGGTATTGAAATATGGAAAGGATAGGGTCAGGAATACCCCGTTGTGTGAAAGTGCAATCATCGGGACTGCCCTGGGGCTTTCTTTAAAGGGATTTAAAAGTATGGTGGAAATGCAATTTGCTGATTTTGTAAGTTGCGGATTTAACCAGATCGTAAATAACCTGGCCAAGTTGAATTACCGATGGGGCGAGTCAGCCGATATCGTGATCAGAATGCCTGCCGGGGGTGGTATGAGTGCTGGTCCATTTCATTCTCAAAGCAATGAGGCTTGGTTTTTTCATACTCCCGGACTAAAAATAGTTTATCCTTCCAATCCTTATGATGCCAAAGGTTTGCTGATGGCGGCATTGGACGACCCCAATCCGGTGCTTTATTTTGAACATAAAGGGTTATACCGCAGTCTTACCGAACCGGTTCCCAACTCGCCCTACCGGATCCCTCTCGGTCAGGCAAAATTATGCCGGGATGGGATTCGAGCAGGCATTATTACTTATGGCATGGGGGTATCCGTTGCATTAGAGGCAGCCAGGATAAATGATTGGGATGTTGCTGTGCTGGACCTTCGTAGCTTAATGCCGTTGGATCTGGAGGCCATCCGTCAATTGGTGATCAAAACCCACCGGATACTCATCCTGCACGAGGATACACTTACCGGAGGTATTGGAGCGGAGATCAGTGCCTATATAGGTCAGGACCTTTTTCAATACCTGGATGCCCCGGTCTTCCGGTTAGCTGCCTTAGATACTCCGGTCCCGTTTGCTGGCAATCTGGAGAAACAATTTATGCCCTGGGACAGATTGACTCATGAGATGGAAACCCTTTTAGCCTATTGATTATGGAAGCGCAGCGATTTGTTTTCAAACCCTTCAAAGTTTTGGCTGTTTTGGTTTCCCTGGTCTTTCATCCCTTATGGTGGCCCAGTCTGGGATTGTACATTCTGCTGGTTTTAAATCCATATTTATTTGGGGTAAACTCACCAGCCGGTCGGTCTACCCTGTTATTGCAGGTATTTGTTCTGACGTTTATTCTGCCTGTGGTGAGTTTGATCCTGATGAAACGATTGGAACTAATCAGCAGCATTCAACTGAAAGACCGGATGGACCGTATTGGTCCTTATATCGTCACTATGATTTTTTATTGTTGGTTATATCTGAGTATACGCCGTGATGCAGCAGTTCCTTTAGTCTACAATATTTTTATTTTTGGTGGATTGATTACGCTTTGCCTGATCTTCCTGATCAATTTATTTATCAAAATAAGCGCTCATACCGCAGTGATGGGGGCCTTGCTGGCCATGACCTGGATCACCTTTAATGTATTCAGCCATGAAACATTTGCGTTGGACTTACCGGGTCGGGGTTTGACGACCTGGCCCTGGAAAACAGCGCTGATCTGGGTAATCGCTGTAGCCGGAATCGTGGGCACCAGCCGCCTTTATCTGAAAGCCCATAACCTAAAAGAAATCTACCTGGGTTATGTATTGGGTTTTATTTCACAATGGATAGCCTTTAAAATTTTATTCTGATGCGAATTATTACGATTGTTTTTTTACTGATTAGTTCATACAGCTGGTCTCAATCCGATCTGAAAACCCGGTTAACTGCTGTGCTCGATAAGGAATGGGAAAAGAATCAATTCAGCGGGGTACTCCTCGTAGCTCAGACCGGGAAGCCCCTGGTCTATCATGCGACGGGTTATCGCAATTTTGAAAAAAAAATAAAACTAAAAAAAACAGATCTGTTTGAATTGGCTTCCGTTTCGAAACAATTTACGTCCATGCTGATCATGAAACTGGAATCCGAAGGACGGATCCGGTATGAAGACACGCTCGGAAAGTATATCCCCGGGCTACCTTATCATCAGATTACCATCCGGCATTTACTTACGCATACCAGTGGTTTGCCGGATTATCAGGCTATCATGGATGCCTACTGGGACAAATCCAGGATTGCCGGCAATGCCGATGCCATCGACTACCTCAAACGATACCCTCAGGTCATCCATTTTCGGCCGGGTGAAAATTATCAATACAGTAATACCGGTTATTTATTATTGGCCAGCATAGTGGAAGCCGTCACCGGACAGGATTTTATTGACCTGGTACACCAGTGGATCTTCAAGCCGCTCAGCATGAAAAATGCCGGGTTCAGGACCCCTGAATCCAGAAAACAAATAAAGAACTTTGCCCGCGGCCATATCTATGAAGGAGAAAAAAAACAATATACCGACGCGGATTCTTTCCCCTCCTCCAATTACACTATTTGGCTTGGTCATCGCAAAGGGCCTGGCAGGATCAGTGCTTCTGCGGAAGATTTATTAAAATGGGACCAGGCGTTGTACACCGATAAAATAATTAATCCATCCGGGTTAAAACCTGCATTTACTCCTTATACCCTGACCAATGGAAGAGTGTCAAATTATGGTTTTGGCTGGGTGATCAATCCTGCTTCTGGACTTGGCCTGTTGGTGCACCACAGTGGGGACAACCCCGGTTACCGCACGCACATCATGCGATATGTGGACAAGGGGTACACGGTCATCCTTTTAAATAATAATTCGAATGAACGTATGGAAGCTATATTAGGTCAGGTCGAGAGTATATTGATGAAACAATAAAAAGCCATTAACTAAAATTGTTGTTTACCACCTGATCAGTTTTTTCGTAAGCGCAGCACCATTTTGTAGCCTGCACGTAAACAAATATATTCCGGGCGTTGGGTTGGGGTCTGAATATTCTAGGGTAATAGGAGATGCGTGATATCGGATGGATTTTTGCCAGACTGATTTTCCGGAAAGCGTATGGATGGATAAATCAAGGGTTTGAATTGACTCTGAAGAGATGCTTATCTGAAGGGTATTATGAAATGGATTTGGGGTCGTTTCAATGCTTATATGGGGTTTTTCCTTGGTTTGTTGGTTTACGGGTAATTCCAGGACATAACTGAATAACCCACGGCCATAACTGGCGGCAATCAATTTACGGGTAGGAGGATGAAAATCAAGACTGGTCATGACCATCAGCGGAAGTTCATTCCCTAAGATTTCCCAGTTTTTTCCATTGTTATAGGAACGCCACACACCACCGTCTGTAGCAACGATAATATGTCCTGATAAAGCAGGGTCTGCCACCAATTTATTACAAGGGATAGGGGGTAAGCCTTTAGAAATATCGCTCCAGTTGGACCCGTTATTTTCAGATACAAAGACATGGGGCATCGATTCATTGTACCGGTACCCGGAAAGCGTGAGATAGACCCTATTTTTTATTAAGGGGTCAGCGGTGACAGAAGTAATCCAGCGTTCCGGTAACCCGGCCTGAATCGGCACCCAGTTACCCCCTCCATTAAGCGTGACCCATACCTGGCCCACATCAGTCCCGCAATAAATGATTTGAGGGTCCACCGGTGATACGGCAATACAGGTGATTGTTCCATACGTTCTTGAGTTGGTTTCTGCAGTTAAAGCAGGAGATATCGATGACCAGGTGACTGCTTTATCCTTGGATCGGTATAACCGATGGGTACCCAAAAACAAAGTCGACGAATTGCCAGGGTGAAACACTACAGGTGTATTCCAGTTTTTTCTGTCGGTCCCGTCTATACCGGTTAAGGCATAGCTAAAGCCTTGACCTCCATCTGTACTGCGGACAAAGACGCCATACTGTGATTCGGTATAAACATTCTGGTTGTTTTGCGGATCAACCAGGCATACAAACCCATCCCCACTCCAAATGGTTTGCCACTGGCTTACTCCACTTGTCAGTGTCCGGATACTGCTATTGTCCTGGGTTCCGCCATAGAGGCGCTCCGGTTGGGAATAATCTATATGACAGGTATAAAACTGAGTGATGGGGAGATTATTGATTTTGTTCCAATTGTCGCCATAGTTGCTGCTGGAATAGAGCCCGCCGTCATTACCCAATAGCAGGCGACTGGGATTTACCGGGTCGATATAAAGGGCATGTTGGTCCACATGCACATCTTCGGAAAAATTTTCCGTCATGGCATTAAACTGGTTACCCCCATCCACAGACTTATACCCTGATAAACCCAGGGCATAAACTATCTGCGCATTATCCGGGGCAACATAAATTTTCCCAAACCACCAGCCAAATGTAGCCACATCGATGCGGGCATTGGTCTTACTCCACTGGTCACCGGCATTTACCGATTTATAGATACCCAGAAAATCGCCACTTTCATCCATATAATAAGCAAAGACAATATTGGGTGAGGACGGCGCAAGAGCTAATCCTATTCGCCCTAGGTTTGATCCCGTCGGTAAACCCTGACTCAGTTTAACCCAGACTTTACCCCCGTCAAAGCTACGGTAAACTCCGCATGCTGTCCCCCCATAGTCGATGCCGGAAGGTTTGCGGGATCTTTCCCACAAGGCGGCATAGAGGGTATCCGGGTGGCGGGTATCCATAATAAGGTCAATCGCCCCTACTGAATCAGAGTGGAATAAGACTTGTTGCCAGTTTGAACCCCCATTGGTGCTTTTATAAATTCCGCGTTGATTATTTTTTCCAAACAGTCTTCCCATAGCGGCTACATACACGACCTCCTGATTTTTAGGGTGGAATAAAACTTTAGGAATGCTGCCGGAAAATTCCAAACCCAGCGGTGTCCAGGTTGCCCCGCCATCCAAAGTTTTAAACACCCCATTCCCTTCGTAGGACATCGAACCTCCACCCCCATTTGCTTCTCCCGTACCCACGAGTAAGTGATTAGAATTGGTGGGGTTCAATGCCATATCGCCTATAGACAACAATGGGTTTTGATCAAAAATGGGGATCCACGAGCTGCCCCCGTTTAAAGATTTAAATACCCCTCCTGAAGCGGCCCCGACATAGATAGTACCTGGTGATGTACCAACGGCTTCAACATCGGTGATCCTGCCCCCGATATTGGTCGGTCCTTCAAATTTCCACGATTGCGGAGCATTGCGGGTAAAACGGGGAGGGTGGCGGATAATTTCATTTAAAGATTGGTGATAAAAAGCCTGAGGGATAGAATCATAAGGAAATGCCCGTTGTGCATAAAACCAATCGGAAGGCCTTTCTGCCGGAACATGGATGAGGCTTACATAAAAAAAGATCAACCAATACCAGGTCATGAACGTTCTTTGGTTTTATCCGTGACCATCCTCAGGGTAGCCAGTTGTTTGTAAGCCTCCCGCACAGGCAGGGCGGGAACACCAAAGTAGGTATTATCACCCGCCAGGTCTTTGGAGACGCCGGTTTTAGCCAGGAGAATAGCACGGTCACCGATGGTTATATTTTGTGCGATACCCACTTGTCCATAAACGATTACCTCATCACCTAACGTAACTTTGCCACCTAAAGCAGCCTGGGCTGCTAGGAGGCAATTTTTGCCAATTACAGCTCCATGACCAATGTGGACCTGACAATCGAGTTTAGTTCCTTCCCCAATTACCGTTTCACCGCTGACACCCCGAACAATGGTCGTAGCGGCTCCGACTTCCACCCTGTCTTTTATAACTACTTTTCCAATGGATCTCCAGGCAGTATATTCCTGGTTTTCTTTGTGGTAATAAAATGCATCACTTCCTATGACACATCCGGGTTGTATCATCACCTCTTCACCGATCTCCGTATAACTCCCGATATAGGTATTGGCCTGTATGATGGTGCGGGCTCCAATCCTAGCAAATGGTGCAATGATCACTCCAGGCTCAATCACCGCGGAAGGATCAATATGGGCCAAAGAAGAAATAGCCTCCGTGCAATATATGCTGGGCCTGAAATGCCAGGCCAAAAAATTATAGGCGTCAAAGGGCTGTGTGTGATACAATAAAATCTTATCCGCCGGCGGGTCCATTTTTTTATTGATCAGAATAGCGGAGGCCGCCGATTGCAGGCTTTTCTGGAAATACTTTTCATTGTCGACGAACATCAAATCACCGGGCTCAACTTTATGTATTTCATTCATTCCGGATAAAAGGGTATCCCCAGATCCTATTAATTCAGCTCCACACAAATCAGCTAATTCAGAAACAGTATACTGCCGGGGAAATTTCATACAGAGTTCAAAGATAGGTAGGAATTGGTAGCTAATAGTTAGGATTGAGGGATGAGGGATTTACCCTTGACCCTTGACCCTTGACCAGCGAAGCGTTGACCCGTTGACCCTTTGACCCTTTGACCCTTGACCCTTTGACCCTTGACCCTTTGACCCTTTGACCCTTGACCCTTTGACCCTTGACCTTGACCCTTGACCTTGACCCTTGACCTTGACCCTTGACCTTGACCCTTGACCAGCGAAGCGTTGACCCTTTGACCCTGGACCCTTGACCCTTGACCAGCGAAGCGTTGACCCCTTGACCCTTTGACCATTGACCCTTGACCATTGATCATAGATCATTGACCATTGACCATTGATTCAATGGGCATCCAGCCAATTGTCACCAGTACCCATCTCGACTACGATTGGTACAGCAAGTCCCGGGATAGCCACTTTCATTTCATGTTCGATTAGCGGTTTTATCGTATCGACTTCAGGCCGATATACATCAAATACCAATTCATCATGCACCTGCAAGGTCATTACGGAGCGCAAGGATAGTTTTTTTATCCGGTCGTGGATTTTTACCATGGCCACCTTAATCATATCGGCTGCAGAGCCCTGAATAGGGGAATTGATGGCATTGCGCTCTGCCTGGGCCCTCACCGTGAAGTTTCGTTCATTGATCTCGGGTAGATATCTCCTCCTGCCCAACAACGTTTGGATGTACCCATTTTGTTTGGCAAAGGTTACGGTATCGATCATGTATTGTTTGATGCCCGGGAACTGGGTAAAATAATTGTCGATAATGTCTTTGGCTTCACCACGCGGTATGTTCAGTGTCTGGCTCAGACCAAATGCCGATTGGCCGTAGGCGATTCCGAAATTGACAGCTTTAGCCCGCCTCCGCATTTCTTTGTTTACTTCCGCAGCTTGTACATTAAACACCTTAGATGCGGTGGCGGTATGGATATCTTCACCGCGGTTAAATGCCTCCATCATATTTGCGTCCTGGCTGATAGCCGCGATAATCCTCAATTCTATTTGTGAATAATCCGCTGATAAGATGATATGGTCCTTGTCCCTGGGAATAAAAGCTTTGCGGATTTCTTTGCCCCGGTCTGTGCGTATCGGAATATTTTGAAGATTGGGACTAATGGAACTCAACCTTCCTGTGGCAGCGATAGTCTGATTAAACGTAGTATGTAATCTTCCGGTCTTGGCATTGATCAATTCCGGAATGGCGTCAACGTAAGTAGATTTAAGTTTAGCCAACTCCCTGTAGTTGACTATAGCATCGATAATCGGATGGATTTCTGCCAGCTTGGACAGGGTATCTTCATTGGTTTGATATTGGCCTGTTTTAGTTTTTGGAGCGGCATAGGGAATTTTCATCCTGTCAAATAAAATCTCACCCATTTGTTTTGGAGAATCCAGGTTAAACTGTGCCCCTGCCATTTGATAAATCTTATCCCTGATCTCCACAAGCTCTTTGCCCAATTGGGAGGAATAATCTGCCAGAAATGACGCGTCGACCTGAACGCCTTCCCATTCCATATCCTGCAAAGTAGCCACCAAAGGCAGCTCCACTTCATGATACAATTTGGTCAATACTTTTTGGTCCAATAAGGGGTCAAATACTTTTTTAAAACGCAAGGTGACATCCGCATCTTCTGCGGCATATTCTGCCAGGTCTTTTAAGGGTACTTCGGACATCGATTTTTGTTTTCTGCCCGCTTTGCCAATTAATGCTTCGATGGGCACCGGTGTATACTGAAGATAGGTTTCAGCGAGATAATCCATTTTGTGGCGTTGATTGGCATCAATCAGATAATGCGCCACCATCGTATCGTAAAACGGCCCCTTGATTTGTACCCCATATTGGCGGATGACATGCCAGTCAAATTTAAGGTTGTGGCCAATTTTTATAATATCCGGATGTTCAAGTAAAGGCCTGAAAAGCTGCACCAGGGACTTAGCCTGGTCAAAATCGGATGGCACAGGAACAAACCAGGCCTGATGTGCTTTAAAGGAAAAGGACATCCCAATCAGGTTGGTATCCATCGAATCCAAACCAGTCGTTTCAGTATCAAAAGCAACCTCGGTTTGTTGAAGCAACAATCTGAGTAATTCGTTTTGTAAACTAAGGGTATCTGCCATTTTATAATCGTGGTCTGTGTTGGCGATTGTAAATGCAGCCTGGATCCCATCATCCATGGGATCTGATTCTTCGGATGGATCATCAAATAAAGTGGGCACCGCTGATGGGCCGGGTTTTCGATTGACACTGAATTCATCGCCGAATAATCTTTTTCCAATAGTCCGGAATTCCAGCTCCGCAAATATAGGCGCCAGGATTTCCCGGTCAGGGGGGCCGATAGCCAGATCGGATTCATTAAATTCAACCGGGACATCATTAATCACCGTTGCCAGTTTTTTGGATAGGAAGGCATTGGCCTTACCTTCGATTAGTTTGTCTTTTATTTTTCCTTTTACTTCATCGATCCTTTCGTAAAGGTTTTCTATGGACCCAAATTCTTCCAGCAGCTTGATCGCCGTCTTTTCCCCGACTCCGCTCACTCCCGGGATATTGTCTACGGCATCCCCCATCAACCCCAATAAATCTATCACCTGCAGCGGGTCATTGATCTGAAATTTTAATTTTACCTCTTCAATTCCCAATACCTCTGCAGGTGCTCCTTGTTTACCCGGGCGGTACATTTTTATTTTGTCGGTAACACATTGGGCGAGGTCTTTGTCCCCGGTCATGATAAATACTTCATGGCCGGCATCAGCCCCCTTTCTTGCCAGGGTCGCTATGACGTCATCCGCCTCATAACCTTCATATTCATACAACGGAATATTCATCCCTTTGATGATGTTGCGGATCCATGGGCCGGCATCCTTGATGGGCTGTGGGGTTTCATCCCGATTGGCTTTGTAGTCTGCAAATTCTTTTTCCCTCAGGGTTTGGGATGGATGGTCAAAGACCACAGCGATATGGCTGGGTTTTTGTTTTTCAAGGATTTCCATCAATGAAATGGTAAACCCATATATCGCAGAAGTATTAAAACCTTTAGAGTTGAGGATTGGATTGCGGATGAAAGCGTAATATGCCCTGAATATCAACGCATAAGCATCGAGCAAAAATAGTTTATGACTCATGGAGCAATATAGGGAAATTTAACTTTGCCCGAATTTACATTTTGAGGCTTTTCCAATGAAAGGGAAACATGGGAAACCCTGTCTGCAGTTTTGATTTTATGGACACAACGGACCCCTGGATTCAACTAAATGCTGTTATTATTTGGAATCCATTTCTATACTGTTTGAAAATCGCTCCGGATAGATTTGGTATTCCTTACATTTTTCAATATAAACAGACGTAGCCGGATCTTCTGTTCTCAACGCTCCATGTTGTTTAAACAACTCCAGCGCCTGCAGAAAGTCCTGTTTTTGAAATGCGCTGTGTGCCTGCTCCCAGATACTGAAATAGGGCTCGTGGCGTTCTCTATTGGTTTTATAGTCAACCAATTCAAAGATGGCCACAGGTTCTTGTTTGCCCATGACTTTAGTAGCCGGTAAAGGCCTGAATAAAAATTGATCGCTTCGACAATAATCTTTGGAAAATTCAGTGACCAGGATATTGACATTAAAAAACTTAGTAAGGCTTTCAACGCGGGAACCCAGATTGACCGAATCTCCTATGGCCGTATAATCAAATCTTTTGGTTGACCCGATATTCCCGATAGTCATTTCACCGGTGTTGATACCAATTCCGATTTTTAAGGGTCCAAAATTGTTGTTGATCAGCCATTGATTGACTTCTTCGAGTTTATGGATCATTTCGAGAGCCACTTCGCATGCTTCATCGGCGTGGTCAGAGAATTCCAGTGGCGCACCAAATATGGCAAAAATAGCGTCACCGATAAATTTATCGATGGTCCCCTCATGATCCAGGATCGGTTCGGACATGGCCGATAAATATTTGTTCAGGATGGCAACCACCAATTGAGGATCCATTTTTTCGGAATATTTGGTAAACCCACGGATATCAGAAAATAAAACCGATAATACTTTTTTTGTACCTCCCAACATGAGGCTTTTCGGGTCTTCAATGATTTTATTTACCACGGTGGCAGATACATAAGTTCCGAAAGCAAATTTCAGCTGGCGCTTTTGTTTCTGTTCTGTGAAGTAACTATAGGTGGTGGTGAGTATACTGACAAATAACGTACTGCCCAATAACAAGCCCAATGGAATCAGGAGGTTGAGTTGCTGAAACAATAAGAGGATACTCACTAAAATCTCCAGGACAATGGCCGCGGTGAGGAACAATAGTCCAAACAGGGGTTCCATATTACTTTGTATGAAAGAAAGTAAAACCATGGCGACCAAGAGTATGCCTAAAAAAGTGACCAGGTTAAATTCTTTAAAATAAGCCTGGTTGATCATATTGAGAAAACCTACGGCGTGTATATTGACCCCGGGTACACGGTCATCTTTATCCGGTGTGGTCTTAAGATCTTCAAGGCCTGAAGCACTGGCCCCCATAAAAACCACCTTGTCTTTAAAATAGGATGCTGGTACAATATCGTTTAATACTTTATAAAAGGAAATGGTGCGGATCGCTTCATCCGTACCCAGCCAATTTATCTTAAATGCTCCTTTTTTATTGAGGGGAATTGAAAAGCTGTCCATAAGATACATGGTGCTCCCTTGAAAGCTAATTTCAGATTCATTGATCCCCAAAATATCGATCAGCATATAAAAGGGGAAATTGGCTACCAGTCTGATCTGACCATCCTTGACCGGGCCTACCTGTTGGATCAGTTGATAGTCGCGGATGACCCCATCAAGGTCCGAAGGCATATTGATGCTACCTACTGCACGGGCTCCCTGTAAAAAGGAGGGCAGTGGGGTTTGTGGATATATAATTTTTGAAAAACGCCTGGTTTTATCCGGAGTGGTAACAATCGTCCTTAGCGTTTGAATTTGGTTTTCTGTAACCTGGAGGGTGCTGTCCGAATCATCAAAAAATGATAAGTATACATTTTGGGATTTGGCGATGGAATTTGCAAGTTCCCGGTCGGTGCTTAATGCAGCTATAACTCTGGTGGAATCCGGGATCCCGGCGGCAGACATCATGTGTTTGTAGATATCGGGAAGGGAATCCGATTCGGTATACAACATATCCACCCCGATCGCAATGGCACCGGCTTCGGCAACCTTTTCGATCACCTGTGCATCATAAAGCCTTGGCCATAGCTGCACCCTGCCCAATTCACGGATACTGGCATTGTCAATATCCACCACCACGATATTATCTGTCCTGATCTGGGTGTGCTTTGTATTTATACTTCTGCTTTTATAACCCAGATCGTAGAGGGCATTTTCAAGCTTTTTAACCGGAGAAGTGACCAGGCGATTATTGCTGATCCAGACTATCCCAGAGGTGATTGCTATACTTAAACAAGAAATAATTAAAGCCCGAACAAACTTGCGGGTGAATGTTTTTAATTTCAATTGCTAGCCGGAAATTTTGCTAAAACCATTTCAGCCTGGTTTTTTAAATCGTCGCTGGAGTATTTTATTATAAATTTTTCAAAGACTTCTCTGGCTTTGACCTGGTTGTTGACCATGAGGTAAGAATGTCCAAGAGCGAATGTGGCATATTTAGCCATGGAATCCATTGGCTTTTGATCTAAAAATGTTTTAAAGGCCCAAACCGATTTTACATAATCTCCTTTTTCATAAATCGCAGAAGCTTCTTCGTAGGTAATTTCTTTGTCTTCTTTCCAATACAACTGATCCGGTTTTGGGAGGCTGTCAGCGACTACTTTTGAACGGCGAATGCCCCCTTCTTCTGCGCGACGGGATTCATTGGCCGACCTGAATACTTTCTTAAATCCTGAAAATACGGATTCGGATTGGGCGAGCGCTTTGGAATTGCTTTGATCATACAAATCCTTCACCAGGTATATGCTGGTTGGTTCCACGGTCGTTTTGGCTCCATTAGACCAGGTGATTTCTACTATAGATTTTGCTGCAGTTTTTATTGTTTGCAGGTAATAAACCGGCGTGTTGATATTGATCTGAAGAGATTGAGATCCCTGAAGCAAGGTGGCCTGGCCTTCCATATAAGTTACTTTACCAACCTGATTGTTAGCAGTATTTTGGGCAATGACAGATGGTAGGGCTGAAAATAAAAAGACATGTAGTATAAAGGTTCTGAATTTCATTTTATTTGATTTAGTAATTGTTTGTAATGGGTAACTATAGTTGAGTTGATCGAAATTGCGAGGTCAAACCATTTTTTAGCCGCAGTTTTATCATTGATAGCCAAAGTCGCTTTCGACAAATTGATCAGGGTCTGAATGTCAGATTTATCAAAGTTATAACTTTTTTCATAATAGTCGATCGCCGATTTGAATTTATTTTGTTGAAAGGCTATGTTACCCAGGTTGTTATAAAGCGAAGGGTTTTCCGGCGAAAGTTGTACCGCTTCCTCTAAAATACGCTGGGCTTCATCCCACTGACCGATCTGGGCAATTAATACTGCGTATTTATTTTTGATGTAAATGTTGGTAGGTTCATTCTGGTATTGTCCTTTCATTATAGCCAGGCTGCTGGAGTTCAATTTGCCAAAAATCTGTTGCATTTGCTGAGTGTATTCCTGGATCCAGTTTTTATCATCAGCAGGCAGTGACGGAATGTTACCCGGGACAAAAGAAGATGGCCTGTAAACTTTTCTGGCATCCTGCAAAGTCACAATATCCGGAAACTGGCCTTTGGAAATTTCCTGGTAATACCGGGTAGCGGCTTTTTCCCAGGCCTGGGAAAAGGGTGCTGAACCAATCAAGGTTGTTTCGATCGGTAGCCAGGCTTTGCCCTGATATTCAATGATATCCTTTGGATTATACCCCAGTATTTTAGCATCTTCAGGGTTCATTTTAAGGTCGATCGCCATAAAAATATGGCCCGGTACGTCGATAAATGCAGTCGCAACCCCGGAATTTTCAAGCAGGGCGCAATATAAAGTCACCAGGTCATCACAATCCCCTACTTTTCGGATCAGGGTCTCCCCCGGATATTGCAGGAAATCAATCAGATTGGTGTTGGTGGATACGGCCGTATAACTTAACTCCGGATCAGGCAGATAATTGAGCCGCAAACCATTCAAAACAGTGTATAACTTGAGTGCCGTCGACAAATTATCATGAATGGCGTTGGAAGCAACTTTGGAAAAGTACTCACTACTGGTGCGCGCAAAATCATTGATCGGCCCCGCTCCCTGGGTAATGAACGAAACCAATCTTTTTTTGTCCGCCCAATTAATCGCATTGCGTTCGTTAATTGTAATCGGAACGGTTTTACTGGCGGTCCTGGTTTTGTTGTCGTAGTTATAATTGACAGATAATTTTGCCTGTATTTTCTGGCTTTGAGTCAGCTCCAGAATTTTTGGAGAAAAGATCGCAGTCAGGCTGACGATGGAATTGGAATACCCAACCAGAATACCGGATTTTTGAACAGTTGGTTCAGTCATCAGGCCTGGAATTTCCAGTGACATATCCGAGTATTTAATGGGTAATTTGGTATTGTTGGTAATGATTACATCTCCGATGGGCAATAAGGAAAGGTCTCCATAATTGTTGTACAGAGAAGGGAATACATCTGGGATTTTAATTTCGGCAATCGTCAACGGTTCTTCATTGGCTGATACTTGTTGCCTGAGGTCCAGCGCATTTTGAAGGGCAGCTTTGATTTGGGCATTCGCCGGATCAAGACCTTGTGCTGTTTGAAACACGGTTACCGCTTCATAAACGAGGCCGGCAGAAAGATCCGCAGTACCCAGGTTGTACCAGGCCATGGCATTTTTGGGGTCCTGGCCGGTTAGCTTTCGGTATATTTCAGTCGCCCGGACATAATCACTCATTCGAGTGTACAGTTGAGCCATCCGGTTTCTGTAATAATCGAGCTTTTCTAAAGCGATCGTACTGTTGGGTTTGCCGGATTCATAATAAAGGAGGGCGAGTTTATAATAATCAATTGCTTTCTGATTGTTGGAGGTACGCTCATAAGCCTCGCCCAAAGGGCCGTAGAAAGATTTATTGGAGGGGTCGGCCTGGACTGCTTTTTCCAGTTGCGAAGCGGCTTCCGGATAATTTCCATTTAAAAGTTCTATGGTTCCGATTTTTCCAATGTAGTTGGCATTGGAGCGGTCTTTGATCAATAATTGTTTGTATAAAGCAAGCGCTTCACCGTGGTGTCCTGCCAGCAATTGAGTCTCGGCCAGCCCGATAGTATACGGGACGTGATTGGGTTTTTGACTCAGTAAAAAATCGTATTCTGAAATAGCTTCAGAATATTTGTTGAGATTTTTAAGTGCACCGCCTAACAATTCCCGGATGACCAGGCTCTGATCATTATTAAATCTTCCGCCGTAAAGACTTACCGTTTCTTTGGCTTTTTTCTCCAGCTCTGCGTACTTGCCGTTTAGGGAAAGTACCTGCAGGTGCTGAATATATTCGTTTTGAAACGCTTTTTTATCGCGCATCAACAAATCAATGGATCGTTTGATATTGCGCTCACATTCATTCAGCAAGGCCTGAAGTTCATAGTCCGGGGACCCGGCCCGGGCTTTTAATTCATAGAGTTTCATGACCGTGAGGTAGGCTGCAGAAAGATAATGGGGGTCTTCCGGCAACCACTCAATCAATTTGAGCCTCATTATCCTGGCATGGGTGAGGGTATTGGTGTTGGGTATGTTTTCCAGAACTGCTGCCACGGAATCCACGGTGGCCAGGATAAACGGCTTTAAAAAAGTCTGACTTACGACTTTTTCCGTTTCATCCAAAATGGTTGAATAATTTTCCTGCGAAGCCAGTTTCCAGAATAAAATCTGATACCCGCTCGTCAAACCCTGTTGGATTTCAGCATTTCTCGGGTTGAGATTATAAGCTGATTTTAAGAGGTTAAGCCCTTTAATCAGGTCTGTATTTTTATTCAACTGGAGCCTCCCCATATCGTATAAAGACCTGGAAATAAACTGGACCATTTTCTGGGGACGGCCCATATAGCGGAGTGCATTTTGATACGCGATCATCGATTCTTCATATTGATTGTTCGTTTTCAAATAATTTCCCAATCCAAAAAAATTATCAAACCCGTTGGTCGGTTTACCCCATCCGGAAGGATTGAGGTAGACTAATTTGTAACGACGGCTTTTACCTTTATAAACAGTTTGTTCGTCCACAATGAATTGAGTGCCTCCGGTGGTGTAAGCCAGCGAATCGCTGCCATCCACAGCATATGTCAGTAAGCCATACCGGTTTGCCCGATGCGAATTCAACGGTTTTACATTTACGATCAATAACTTATCTTCGATGTCAAAGCCATAAACATTTTCAGGTTGCGGCGGCGTTACTTTAATCTGATAGGTGGAAAACTTATTATCCCCATCGATGGCAAACAACTGATAGGTTTTAGGGTTAATCATCATGGAATTAGAAACACCCGGAACCTGGGCAAGTTTTTGAGGAGTAGTTAACCATTGATAGACTTCGATTTGTTTTGTTGATTGATTTTGAATAATCAGAAATCCGAGTGGGTCGACGATAAAGTGCTGGATCTCGTCCGGTTTACCGGTACCCAGACGAAGTATCCCGGGAGACGGTTTGCCATTTTGATCGTACTTCAGGATCGCATTGATTTTGTCATCCCAAACAAAAAAGGCATCGCGTTGATTGCTCCAGGCAGATTCAGGGGATTGTACCCCGTTGAGGGTTATGGTTTTGAGAAGCTTTCCCTGAGGGTCGAAAAAATGGGCATTGTTTTTACCGGCATCAAATAACAGAATCTGGCCCTGAATAAAACCCAGGGAAACGGGCTTTTTGATTTTATCCGTGACGGCATCACCAAAATTCCCCATTAATTTACCGGTGACGGCATCAAATCTTAAAACTTGTTTTTCTTTTTGGTCGAGAATAAAAACAGATTGATCATCTGCGATAAGGTCAATACCCTGGGAAAAATCTTTGGTGCTGGTAAACAATATCTGACCATCCGGTTTATAAGCAATCAATTGATCCCGGCGGTCTTTGGGGATTACGTACATGGTTCCGGCGCCATTGATGGCAGCTTTAAAAAAAGGCAGGCTTTTTTCAGAATTGATTGGCACTATCTGAAAAGAATCCTGCAGGGAGGTTAGATTGTTTTGAGGGCTGGCCTGACCCAGGAGGGACGGGGTCATTCCCAACAAGGTTATCCACAACCATAACTTTTTATAAAATAACATCATAAGTATTTGAGTCAAAGGAACGGAAGTATCCTCTTTAAAATTATAAAACTTAAAATTCAAACTCATAAAATTGCCCTACGGAGCTGTTAAAATGTATAAAAA
>Ga0163153_10001339_pt1 | contig 39040 bp, 34 predicted proteins | sample OliLakLV19MP6IB1_FD_148629 | JGI IMG/M metagenome (GOLD analysis project Ga0163153, IMG submission 148629) | Freshwater microbial mat bacterial communities from Lake Vanda, McMurdo Dry Valleys, Antarctica - Oligotrophic Lake LV.19.MP6.IB-1 | ecosystem: Environmental > Aquatic > Freshwater >... | reverse complement strand
CCGAGTCAGTGGCGCGCGGCAGATGCCCTCGCTGGCGGAACTGATCCAACAACGAGCCAAAACGATTAATCTCAGTCCTTCGTGGGGGGCTCCGTAATCGCCCCCCCCGGTTTATTGAGAAGATTCTGGAACGAGCTCTGCGCATTGCTGTGCAATGGCGCAAAATCGCCTTCGGCAATCGCAGAGCCCAGGGGGAAGTGGCCACGGCCCGGCTCCTGCCGGTCTCCCAAACCTGCCGGATGCAGGGGCGCAATCCATTGGGCTACCTCACCGAAGCCATTATTTGCTATCGCCGCCGCCAGCCTCCTCCCTCGCTCCTCCCTCAGCAGAAATAGCCTGCCCGAACCGTCAGAGGTCGATTTTGAGGGGGGAGTGAACTGTTACCAAAAAGTAGGCGCGGGCAAGGCGAATCTCGCCGGCCCATATGACGAGGACTCTTTTACGGCTTGTAGCGGCGGTAGATCTCCAGCACATCGAAAAAGGCCCGGAAGAAGTCCCGCGGCCGGACGCTGGAACCGGCCACATCCCGCCACTCCGGCAGCGGGAATTCGTAGATGGCTCGCTCAACGGAAGCCATATCGTAGCCGCGCCCGCGAATGAAACGAGCGATAATTTCGACATCGAACACCCAGCGGGAGCCGAAAGGCTCGGCGAAAAGTCCGGTGGTTTCCGTCGTGACGCGGAATATCTTGGCTCCGCACTGGGTGTCGTAGATAGGCAGCCGGAGAGTTACCGAAACAACGGTGGCGAAGATCCGGCCCAAATAGTGGCGTATAGCCCGGCGTTCCACCTGTCGGCCGAGGAGCTTGACGCGCGCCCCGAAAACCATGGCCACTTCCGGCCGCCTGACGAGGATCCCGGCCAGGTCGTCGATCAGTTCGAGCGGCGTCGCCATATCGGCATCCCAAAACCCCGCATACAGGCAGCCTTCCCTTTGCAGAGCCGCTAGAATACCCGTGCGCACGGCCTCCCCTTTGCCGCCATTCACAGGCTGGTCAATGACGCCGACCTGGTCCTCCCGTCCGGTGCGCGCCCGTCGCAACACGTCGATCGTATTGTCCTTACTCCCGTCATTGACCAGCAGAAAGTGAATGGATGGATGGGCGGCAACGAAGGCGGCGAAGCGGTCGAGCGGAAAGCGGAACTCCTCGTTGTAGCACGGAATGACGATTATGCAAGGCTGGTTCATAATTCTCTCTTCCCCGCGCCCGCTACCGGCCCATCATCCCCGCAACTTCCGCCGCTGAACCATCCCGCACCCATCCATCCAACTGCGCCACGTCCTTCAATTGCTGTCCGCGCCGCCGGGGTACTTCGACATAAGCGCAAACAAAATCGTCCAACCCCGTCATATCTCCCCACAATCGTTCAAACTGCGCCACCGGAAACACATCTTCCTGACCCCGTCCCCACCGCTTCTTCAATTCCTTAATCGTGATGTAGCTTGGCATCCGCTGCGCCATCCGCCGCACCGCATCCTGGACACGCTCCATGTCGCCCAACGCGGACCGCGTCAGGCCGAAGGCGCCGAGCAGAGCGTCAATGGTAATCCAATAGCTGCCGGTGTTGTAAAAGCGCAGCGCGAATTCAATTGCCTCGTCCGGCAGGCACAACCCCTCGACCAACTGCGGCCTGCCATTTACCAGTGCCAATCCGCCGCCATGATCGTCATACTGCCGCCCGGTCACTTCCACCGTCATCGCCGCGCCACTCGCAATATGTTGTCCCACAACTCCGCCGCCGGCGTCGCGCCCAGTGTGTCGATGTTGTGCAAAAACAGATACTCCAGCGCCGGCCGCTCTTCCAATAATTCAAGCAGCAGGCCGTTGCGTAATAGATTCGGCAACTCGTACCAGTGCCCCACCGGGTGCACGCACTGTGACGGCAGATTCTCCGCGTAATCGGTGGTCTCACCCATCTGCCGTACCCAGTGCAGCAAACTGGTCCGTCCGCTCTCTCGCACCTTCTGTTTCTGCGCGTCCAATTGCTGCTGGGGCAGTACTTCCCACAGATAGCGCAGATCCGCCATGGTAGGAATCATTCGCAGGCCGATACTACGCCCAGCCGATACGCGCGCTCCCGTCCGCGCGATCGGCGCGTAAGTTAAATAACTTGTCGTGACAACATGCGGCACGCCGGACAGCCGCGCCTTTTCCCTCTGAATATCGAGAAAACTGAAATAGCGATCGCCAAACCGGTGAAACGGATGCAAGGCTTTCACCACTCCGGCGCCTTTGGTCCAACGGCTTCCCACTCCGCCCGCTATGGTCACCATTGCGAGTTTCCCGCTTTTGAGCGCTTCACGGCCTGCCTGCTCATGAGCCGCCGAGGCCGCCGCCACATGCTCCGGACGCACATCCTCAATCACTGTATTCACCGGCAACCGGTTTTGTGCCAGGCCGATACGGCCAGCGCGATAATCGGCGCGCAGTTGTTCATGCGCCGCGGCGTCAAAGCCGTTCTCTTCGAGTAGAGTCCTTAGACGCGTTTCCGAAACGGATCCGGCCTCGGAGTCCTGTGGAATCATGCAGTCGATCAGCGCGCCGGTCTGGTCCCGGTGTGTTCGCGCAAAGCGCGTCAACTCCGCCCGGCGTTCGGTCGTCAGCAGCCTCGTCTCCGTGCGCAGATCGGCCGGCGCCCGCAACAGGTAATACGGCACGCTGAGCAAAGCGTTCTGGCCCTCGCGCAGTTCCGCTAACGTCCCGTTTTCGTTCACCGCGAACTCATAAACCACCGGCTCGACAGCAAACGGAAAACTATCCTGCATCGATTGTTTCGTCGACGCCAATATCGCCGGCATCCGTTCCAGCGCCAGGGGCTTCGCTTGCGGATCGACCACAAACCCCATCCCGACTCCACTCATGCCGCCCAACATCCAAAAGCCCCAAAACCGCCCGCCAAACTGACGCCGGCATTCCGCGATCAGCGCTTCGGTGTACGCATTGCCGGCCCACGGAATGATGGCTTGAATAGGCCCATCGTAGTTGGCCTGGGTCAAACCGGCCAATCGCTTAATGTCTCCCAGCCGCAGCGCTTCGGCCAACTCATCCAACAACCGGATTGCTTCCCGCCGGCCCTGCCACTCCTTCCCGCTCCGCAGCAGATACCGCTCCATGCACATCTCCAGAATGGAGCCCACATCCTGGCTCATTCCTCCATGCACCAGCACCAGCGATTCTTCTAAACGCCAGCGCGCTTCCGGCGGCACCTCTTCCATCAGCCGGTGCCGCGGCAGCAACCGGCCCCGGCTCACGCCAAACTCCGGATCGCCGGCGCCGGCTTCTTCCGCCATAATCAGTTTAATGCCTGGCCAGACGCCGCCGGAGTCCTGCCAGCCGCCGCCGCTCCCGCCTAACCATTCGCCGAGGATGGCGCGCGCGGCCACAATCCGCCGGTCTTCTTCCTCCAAAGGACCGATGAAGGCGCGGATCTGCCTGGTGGCGCGCATGCAAAGCGAGATCAAACAAGCCAGCAGATTCGTACTGACCGCGAACCGGCTGCCCTGAGGAATGTCATTCACCTGGCTCACAATTTCAATGCCGCGGCCGGCGCGGCCAGTCAAACGTTCCAACACCGCCGGCAGGGATTGTCCGCTGCCCTCCAGCCCTCCCGGAATCAGTCCGCTGGCGATCGCCGCCGCCTTCAACAATCCCAGATAATCGCGGGCAAAATCGAAAAGCTCTTCGATCGTCGTCACGTCGGCCGAGGCGCCTAGATCGACGCTGACCAGCCGCAGAACGGGCTCATCGATCACGCGTAAAAACCCCTCGACCGGCGGCCGCGGCGGGTTTCCCGTTCCGTGCACCGCCAGATCGACAGAGATGTTGATCACGCGCGCTCCTTCCGGGTAGTCCATCGCCAGAAAGAAAATGTCGCTCCAGGCGCTATGCGTCAGATCCATCCGGACCGGTGTTATTTCATGGAGCACCGGAAAATGGCTGCCGCCGAGCAGTGCCGGATGAATCCGCAGCGGGTAGTCGTCAAGGTGACCGGTGCGAAACATCCATCGATTCCCCGGAAAGCTTCGCACGCTCTGCCGGACCTGATCGGCCAGCGTCTGGAAGGCCAGTCCCCGGTAGGCGGCGGCCAGCGCGCCGCTAAGCGCCGGACTCGCGCCGTGCCGGTGTTGTGCTGTCAGCAGTTCGGAAACCGCCTGGTCAAAACGGCGCCCGCGGATATATTCGATTGCGCTGTAAGGAATCAACTCTTGCCCGCTGGCGGCAATCGCAATATGAAACCGGTGCAGTGTGGGGAGAAACACCAGCGCGCGCACACGGTCATACAAACTGCCGGACTCGCGGCGAAAGGCGTCGAGCCGGGCGGCCTCAGCCAGCAGCGCCTGCTCGGGCTGCCCTTCCGTCCCGGATTCAAAGGCTAAATCCCGCATGTCCGGGTCTTTGCTTGTAATCCGCTCCAGAAGCTTCATCGGGCCGACAACTCCAACATCATCGTCAGAATTTCTTCCCGATCCGTACTGCGCAGGCCTAACGCGAGCTGCGCTTGCAGCAGCCCGTACTTGCCGCCGATGTCAAAGCGGCGGCCGGGCAGGATGGTCGCCAGATACCGTTCGCGGCGGGCCAGGATTTGCAGCGCATCGGAAAGGCTCGCGGCGGGCCCGGGTTGAGAGAGCTTCTCATCGAGTATCCGCATTAATCCGGGCGTAAATAGATGAATGCCGAAGAAGCAGAGATAGTGTCCCTGGCGCAGGCCGGCCGCGGCGAGAGACCGCTCGGCCTCGGTTGGCGTCGGTTTTTCGAGTACCGTATCGACCTGATACAGCTTTGCCCCCAGCGCCGGGCCGCCAACCGCTCCAAAGTAAGGCAACAGCCCCTCGCGCGTCGGAGTGACGGCGCTGACGCTGCATCCCTCCACGGCGTGAATGCGGATCAGTTCAGCGGTCAAACCGCTTACATCGCCTTGATCGGCAAGATAGAAGTGATCTCCAACCAAGTGAAGAAATGGGCTGTTGTCCACAAATTCACGGGCCTGCCGGATGGCGTGCGCGTAGCCGAGCGGCGCGTTCTGCTCTATTAAGGAAATCCGCCGGCCGGTGCCGGCGAAAAGTGCCTGAAAATGGGCCGTGTCCCCAGCCGCAATTACAATCGCAATTTCATCGACGGCGCTGGCCAGAAGGTCCAACAGGAAATGGCCGATCGTGGACCTGCGGTTGTCCGCGGTCGCCAGAGTTTGATGCAGCAGGTGCCGTTGCCCAGGCCCGGCGGCGGTGATCACGGCTTTCAGTTTCATTGTCTCTGCCATTGTAAATGTAGCCGGATTCTCTCCCCCTGTCCCTCCGGCCAGCCGGTCGCGATCCCTACGCCCCCGGCAAATAAGCGTTTGGCGCGGCTCCGAACGAGCAAACCAGGTCCAGTACCGGCAAACCGCTCTGTCGAATCCGTTCCGCCGCTTCCGGCGCCGGTTTTTGGGCCAGGACAATCTGATCGGCCCAACCGAGCATCTCGTCCAGAGCCGGATCCATCAGCCGTCCGATATGGGGAATCGAATCCAAAATGAAATTCCGGTTGCTGCCATAAATGTCTTCAATACGGATATGCGGGTCGAACACGCGCAGATCCGCTCCTTTCCCGATCAACTGCTCCAGCAGAACCACCACCGGACTTTCGCGCAGATCATCGGTGTTCTCCTTGAAGGCCAAGCCGAATATACCGGTCTTCTTTCCCGGCAGATCGAGTACGGACTGCACACTGCGCATGAGATGGCGAACGTTGCTGTCCAGCACCGAATCCAGCATCGGCAGCGTGAGGTCCAAGTGGAGTGTCCGGTAGTTCAGCGCACGCAGATCCTTGGGCAGGCAGGATCCGCCGAAGGCGAACCCGGGTTTTAGGTAAGCCGCCGATGAGTTCAACTTCGTGTCCTTGCAAAGCGTTTCCATCACTTCGACGGCGGGAATATTGAGCTTTCCGCACACCGCGCCAATCTCGTTGGCAAAAGAGATTTTCACCGCATGGAAGGCATTGCAGGCATATTTGATCATCTCGGCCGTGCCGAGTGAGACCAGCGCCATCTCCGCGTCCAGGGGAGCGTACAGCGACGCCACGGTTTCCATAGCGGACCGGTCATCCCCGCCCACCACCACCAGCGTCGGCTCCATAAAATCTTTGACCGCTGTGCCTTCGCGCAGGAACTCCGGATTCGCCACCACCGCCACATTCGCCCCGCGCAGAGCCGGTAGAACCACCTCCCGGCACGTTCCCGGGAAGACCGTGCTGCGGACCGTGACAATCAGCCGTTCGGACCGTCCCGGCAGGACGCCGGCGATCTCCTCGCACGCGCGCCGTATCTGTCCCAGCCCGATGTTCCCGTTCCGCTCCGATGGCGTTCCGACGCACAAAATGGCCACATCGGCGCCGGCAATTGCCTCGGCGATTGAGGTGGTGGCCATCAACCGGCCGGCCTGGCCGCCGCGGACAATCAGTTCCTCCAGCCCCGGTTCGTAAAACGGCGCCCGGCCGGCTCGAATACTTTCCACCTTAAACTCGTCCCGGTCCACTCCGCATACGGTGTGGCCCAACTCGGCCAAGCAGGCCCCGGTTACCGAGCCAACATAGCCCAGCCCTAAAACGGCGATCTTCATTTCCTTTGTTCTGCCTCTCTACTGAGTTTCAATATCCCATGCAAGGGTGTGCCACTATGCGGGGAATCCGGATTGTCCTGTGCCTGAATTACGACCGAATCCCGGTCCCAAACAGCGGTCAATCGCACCGCGCCCGCCTCCGGGCGCCAGTCCACGAGGGTAACGCGTCTGGCCGGCGAAGCGGACTGCCAGCGCATAACCGCCGTCCAACTCGCCTGTTGCTGTCCCAATACCAGCGACCGCTCCGTTCTTTCTATCGTCAATTCGCCGCCCGGCTCCAGAGCTAATCGCGCGCCGGCGCAGAAGATAGTCGACCCGGTTACCCCATCCGGCTCCTCGCCCAGTTGCCAGTGCTGCGTCAGCGGGAGTATCTGGCCGGGTTCGTCCCATTCGACATGGTCGGCAATCCAGAGCCTGGGCGCCGTCTTGTCCCAGAGAAACAGGCGCCGGTGCCGCACGTTCCGGTACCGGCATTCGGCATCCCAAACGTCTTCGTCCGCCCCGGCCTTCCAGTTGCGCAGGCGTACTTCCGGCGGATCGATCCAGCGGAACGGTCCGGCTTGCGTGGCCTGGTCCTGGCCGCGCCCATCCGCCGGGCGCTTCACGTTTTCGGAGGTTCTGGCCGAAAACACACCCTCACGGTCGTGGCTCGGAACCGGTCGCATTGATTCCGAAAGAGTTACGGAGCCGCGAGCGTCAGCGAGCCGGTATGTTCCCCAAAGCGGATAAGCACCCCCATCCGCCGGGGGAGTGCCCACGGTTACGGTATTGTGGGCGGCCGTGCCGCGAAAACGGTTCCGCCGAACCGGATCCGCGATATAGGTGGCGGTGCCGGGGTCTATCAATAGCTCGCGGCCGCCGCGCCGTATCAGCACCTGCAGTGCGTCGGCGTGGCTATGGCCCGCCGAGCCGGGACCCATCGGCCCCGCATCGGCCAGAATCTGCGTTCCGGGCGATTCGGCGGCCGCCAATCCAGCGTTGGCGAAGAGCCGCGACTGGCGCGGCGGGCGAATACGGGCGGTGGTGAGCCACTGTTCCGCCCGCTCTCCCAGCCACCAGACAGCCATTTCCGCAGACGCTTCCCGGGCCGATATGCCGGCCGGAGCCGGCCCCCCGGCCAATACGCCATACACCGCCAGCGTTCCGCGGCCGAAGGTGTCGCGCGCGCCGAAAGGAGAGAATAAGCGGCCCCCGTCATCGTCCCCCAGTAGCGGAATACGCCCTTCATCGCCCAGCAAAACCGTCAGGAACTCGGCCATCCGCGCCAGCTTTTCCTCTGCGGCGACCGTTCCCGGTCCGGCAATAACGCGGTGCAGCAGGAACATATCCAGGGCGTAGACATGATAGTAACTGGACTGTTCGAAGTGGCTGCCGTCGGCGGCTACCTGCCGTTCCAGGGCCAGCGCCAACTCCCGGCTCCCGGTTTCCTGCCAGCGGGCGGCGCCTGGAAACGATGGGAACAGCCGGCCCAGTGTGTCCAGTGCCAGCGCCTCGCCCAACAGGTGCGTATTGGGCGAAAAATAGACCGACAGATTCGCTTCCAGATACAGTCCGTGCCGATAGAGAGCGGTGAGCAGACGCCCCGCCAGCGGAGCGGAGAGCGCCGCGCCCGCCCAGTGCCAGATCCACACCCAGCTCAATGCCCGGAAAGCCACCTCCAGGGCGCTGGTCCAGTTGATACCGGCCAGCGGCGGATTTTGCTCCAGCCAGCTTTCCAATTGGGTCTCGATTGTTCTGGAATAGACGGGTTGCGGATCGATGGCCCAGGCTTGGGCGAGGGTAACCAGATGCTGGTGGCGATTGATCTCCCAAACCCATTTATGATCCCCGGCGCGGGGAAAATCCAGATAGGGTACGCGGCGGAGATAGACTGCCGCGGTCTCCTGTCCATGGCGATAGTCCTTGCGCCAGCGAATGGGACCGCCGGGTTGAATCCAGGTATCGAAGGCGGGCAACTCGCCGGCGGCTATACGGCCGGCGAGTTCCGGCAAATTTTCGCCGTACCGGGTGCCGGCCAGCAGGCGGTGCGCCGCCGCGGGCGCGGGCAGGGGCAAAACCGCTTGCAAGGCTTGCCGCAGGCTCCGCTCCGGCAATTCCGGCGGGCGTGTCCACAATTTTAAGTTCCGAGCCTCCTGCCGCAGGCGGAAACCGATTTCGGCCGCGCTACGCATGGCGGGAAACGCAAAGGCCAGCCGCGGCTGCCAACCGTTTACGAACTCGCCCGCGACCCTCACGGCGGCCGTGTCCGCTTTGCGTGAGTTCCGCAAAAGCGCGAAGGCCGGGCGCGGCCTCCAACCGCTCCCGAACGCTCCCCACAACCGTAGCCGCGACCGAGTGCGTTTGGCGCGAGTTCGTCAAGAGCGCAAAGGCTGGCCGCGGCCCCCGCCCATTCACGAACTCGCGCCCGACCCGTGCCGCGACCGAGTGCGTTTGGCGCGAGTTCGTCATAAGGGCAGGGCAGGGAGGCATCAGACACGAACCGGCGACGGAAAGCGCTTCGGCGCGCCCAGACGGGTTGGCGCCGACTCCGGGGTCTTTTCCATTAATGGCAGTTCTGTCTCAAATCCATTCCGCAGAGCGGCAATCAAACCCAGAAGTGCCGGCCAGAAAGGCATATAGGCGGAATGCTCAAACAGGAAAAATACCAGATATGCGATCAGCACCATTCGCAGGGCGACGGCCGTATTTTCCACGGTCAAGGAGTAGGGTGTTCCTAACTGCCTGGCGCGGCGCTGGATATTCGTCGTACTGCGCCACGCAATGACCAGCATAGAAACAAAAATCAACAGTGCCGGTATACCGGCCTCGCTGGAAATTTGCGTGTAGGTGTTATGGCAGCCCAGCCAACTGCCTTTAGGCCGTCCCTCGTCGCGCGAGATTTTGTCCTCGTAGGTGGCGAACTGGTCTGGCCCCACGCCAAAGATGGGATGAGCCAACGTAAATTCCACACTTCGCTGCAGCAGGTAAAGGCGGCTTTCGGCAGACTCCGTCGGGCTGTCGATATCAAGGGTCTGCTGCGCATCGTCGGAGCGAAAATAGGTGGTGAAGCGCCTCCGCAAATCATCCGGAAGCGTCACCACCGCCAGGAACAGGAGAGTGATCGCGCCGCAGGAAACTACCAGTTTCTTGGCTGCCGGGAGCCGGAAGAACATGACCGTCAATACAACGGTCAGGCTCAGCAGCCCGCCGCGGGAGCCGGTTTTCAGCAACACCAGCATCATAGGAAGGATGGCCGCCAAGCTGAAAGCGCGGTAAATCCCCGAGCAGAAGGGGTCAAAGAAAATAAACAGCCAATACAGAATGCCGACGATCATAGCCCCGGCAAGTTCGTTGGGGCCGGTTAACAGGCCCGTAGGCAGTTGCAGCCGGCCGTGGGGCGCCACGCCGAACGTCAGGCCGAGCAGGGAAGTTAGCAACAGGCTCCAGGCCAACATGTGGATGACCCGGCGGATCTGCAGCGGCCGAGTGCAAAGCGCCACAATCAGCACGAAACACAGATACGAACGCATCCAGGTGCTGATGATGGTGTTGAAACTGCCGCCGCGGAAAGAACTGAACGGGATGGCCAGTATGAACCAGGCCGTCAAAAGCGTTATCGACAGTCCTAGCGGGGAGCGCAGAACATGCGCTATTCCGCCTGTAAGGACGGCAACGAGCATTGCCGTAACGCTGGCGGTGAGGGGGAGATGGAGGTAGGGGAAGAAGAAATCCGCCGGACGGCCGAACAAGAGGAACAGAAACAAGCTGAGGGAAAAAACGCCGAGTTTTTCCAAGAGCGTGGTTGGCGGCCGGGACGGCGCGACAATGCGCCCGGTAACCGGCTGAGTCCGGCCCCCGGACGGGCGCAGGGCTGGTAAAGAGGAGGTGGCCATAAAGCAGCGTTCTTCCATTCTATCGGCTGGCTGAAATGTTTTCCCTAGATGGGGTTATTTTCCCGTTCCGGCCGCCGCCGCTATTTTTCAGGCCGTTCATAGATCCGGTACTCACTACCGGTGTAGATGAGCTTGTAGCTTCCCAGAACATCATGGATATATTCGTATTTTCCCGGCGCCTGCCGTTTATACAGACGGTGCTGGTCGTCATAGATCTCTTCCATGACGATGAAATCCGGCTTCTTCCCGGATATATAGCCGAAGGTATCTTCGTCCAGCAAGCCACGGCCAAAACCGTAATCGAATCCGAAGGAACTCGTTGCCGCCACCGTTTCGCCGGGGCGGGCGCGGTTCTTCAGAAAGTGAACGGCGGGCAGATAAACGGCGTCGTGGTCGTTCAACCGGATCTTCATCGCCACACCGCCACTTTGCACGCCAATCACAACAGCGGCGGCGCCCGCCAGTATGATCCGGGGAAGGCGGCGCTCCCGCCACAAATGGACCAGCCAGACGCTCAGCATGGCGCCGAAAAACGGCAGCATATGGATGAGGTAGAACGAGTACTTCATGTTCTCGCCAAACGTCATCATGAACCAGTGCGCCCCGGACAGGATGAGCAACAGCCGGTACGCGGGGTTCCGTCGTATAGCTGGAGTCAGCAGACAGCCAAGCAGGCCCAATAGATACGCCGCCAGCGGCAGCGCTTTCAGCCGGATGAAAGGACTGTCGTGGCCCGCCGAATGGGCGCCCAAACCAAACGCCGTAATGTATCTTGACTGTATCTCCGAAATAACGGTATCGATGGGGTGCAATAATCCAAAACGGCCGCCGGTGTTTCGTTTCATCTGACCCAGGAATGCGGCCTGGTCCTGCAGGATGTACGCGGCCCAGAGCGCTCCGCCCCCGGCGTACGGAACCGCCGCCGCCAACATTTCCCGCCAACCTACCCGTGACCGGTCCAGAAGCGCTACGATCAGCCATAAACCGGCGAAATAAAACAAACCGTTTGGCTGGGTCGCCCCGGATGCAGCGACGCAGGCGTTAGCCGCGAAGAGCGCCAGCGGCAGATGTTTTTCGCGTAATCCCAGATAAGCGGCATAGCCGCTATAGCCGAGCGCGGCAACCATCGTGTCATAGCGGCCGAAAGAGGCGCTGCTCATGATGTGGTAGTCAGTGGCGGCGAACACCGTGCCCAACAAGGCCATCCCCGCATTCCCGGTTAACCGCCGCAATACGTAAAACCAGGCAATCAAAAAGCCGCAGGTCCAGAGAATCGACAATAGCCGCGTGGTCAAGAGACTGAACCCGGCGATTTTATACCAAACCGCCATGCAGAACAGTTGCAGCGGGAAAATGTAGTAAGTGTGACGGTTCACGCCGGGAAAGCCGGATGCCTTTTCGTCAAGGAACTCCACGCCCGTGTGCCCTTTATCGCTTAGATTAAAACCGGCGCGGGCCGACGCGGCCTCATCGTTCCATGGTTTTCTGGTCCTGGCTTGCAGAACGAGGAGCGCTAAATATACGCATACCGCTATGCAGGCGGCTCCGATAGCCGTCCGGCGGTACCGCCGGGTCTGTGCAAATAGACTCCCAATCGCCTCCCTGGCGCTTTACTATCGGCATTCTCTGGGCAATTCTACAGGTGGTCCTTACCCGCGTCGCCGATGGAGCGCGCGAGGCGTCAAGGTCTTCGACGGGAAATTGGTGGAAGAGATGGTGTTCTGCGCAGGAGCGGGGATGAAAAAGGGGAAGAGCCGCAGGAATCCCTTCAAGCGCCTGGCAGCTTGGCGGGCGGCCAGTCTGAAGACGCCGGTTCAGACGACATGCGAGCGAGCCCGAATAAGGGATCTTCCTGTCTTACAATTCCCAGTAGACGTTCCGCAAGGCCAATATCGGCCACGAACTTCACGGTCTCAAACGACCGGGCGGGCAGCATCTCGACGGTCGAGTGCGAGCCGGTGACTTCGAACACGCGCGCAACTAATTCGGAAAGAGTGGTTCCCTTACCGCTGCCGATGTTCACGGGACCTGGCAACAGCGGTCCGAACGCCGCCGCTTTGAGCGCCTCGACGACGGTATCCACCCACACGAAGTCGATCACTTGCCGGCCGCCATTAATCCGCAGCGGTTGTCCGGCCAACGCGTTTTCCAGAAAAAGCGGGATCACCCGGTCGCGGTCGCCAGGACCATACACGTTGGCAAGCCGAAGAATATTCACCTCCAAGCCTGCGGCGGCGAACACGCGGCAATACAGTTCACCGGCTACTTTGCTGGCGCCATAGGCGTTTTTCGCCTGCAAGGGTGCATTCTCGGCGACCGGCAACGAGTCCGCGTCGCCATAGACCTCGCGCGAGGAAGCGAAGACCAAGCGCCGGACGCCAGCCTGTTTGGCCGCGCGCAATACTTCAAAAGTGCCCGCGACATTGGTTGTGAACGAGTAATCGAGGTCGGTCACCGCGCCGGCGACATTCGATTGCGCGGCGAGGTGAAACACCACATCAATGCCGCTCATGGCGGCTTCGAGCGCTTCCCGGTCGCGGATATAGCCTCCCACAAAACGGCAGCGGCGGATAGCGCCCGGCCATCGCCCGCGACTCAGATTATGGAAGGCCGTCACTTCCTTGCCGGCGGCGAGCGAGGTGACGAGATGGCCCCCAATGAAACCGGCGCCGCCGGTGATAAGTATCTTCACACCAATAGGCCTATCCTCTCTGATTTCAGCCTCGACTCGCTATCGTCCGGATGAACTTGCGGACCGTGGCGCCGTCCACGATCCAGTAACAACCGGCATAGACGGCGGCTCCCCCGGCGACCGCGCCAGAAGTTTGACCACGACCGGCCAGCCGGTCGGGAACCACAGGATGAGGAACCAGACGGCCACCGCCATGACGATGCTCAGGAGAGCCGGAAATAGCAACGGTTTCAGTAATTCGCCGGGCGGGAGTTGAATCGTATCCCAGTATAAAGATCTCCAGAAAAACACGATATTCAGCAGCATTGTTACTCCGGCGGCGGTCGCGAGCCATTCCAAGCCGCGCGCCGTGGCGAAGGGGAATAGCGCCAGATTCATCGCGAGCATCGCGATGTTGCAGAGAAAACCAGTCCGCGCCCGGCCCTTGGCGACCAGCAAGGCGCCCACGGGGTTCTGCAGGGATCGAAGCAGGCCAACGATGCAGAGAATCCGCAGAGCCGGCACGGCGGGTGTTTATCGCCCCCAGCCTCAAGAAGACCCGCCACGGGCAACAGCGAAAGATTCTCGACCTGTACGGCTACCGGGCATGTAATGGCAAAGAGCGTGCGGCCCTGATGAAAAAAGCGGATCAGGCAGTGCGCATTTCAGCAAAGTTGTAGTCCGAAGCGCCTGCGTTCTTTCTGACCGTATCTCATCTCGAAGTTCAACGGCGGAAAAAGATGCCGGCAATCCGCCGTAGATTGGTTCTATCAAAAGCCGCCATCAGAGACAGATACACCAGCGCGCCGGCCAGAACGCGCCAACTAAGCTCCACGGCCGGCCGGCCGTGGAGCCAGCCGGTTCCAATCAGGATGTGCAGGAACCACGCCATCAGGAGGCTGAATACGGCAGGCTTCACCAGCACCAATACGTACTGCCTCCAATCCAGCCCGATGGTTTTGCCATAGATCCAGGGCCATGTGACCACGGCGATCGTAACCAGCAGGATGTTAGCCGACCAGGCAAGAGGAATCAGGCCCATCTGTGCCGTCCACGTGTATGTGCCGGCAAATAGAAACACATTGAACGCATTGAGCCAAAAACTGCGCTTCACCAGGCCCTTCGACAACAGTATGGAACCTGCGAGATTAACAATGGAGCGGAGCGCCCCGAGAATACATAGGATTCGAAGTACGGGTACAACCATGGTCCATTTGTCGCCATACATCAGCGGAATCACCAGATCGGCCGTCATGGCCAATCCCGCCATCATGGGAAACACGATCGTTACGACCACGCGTAGTCCTTCGAGCAAGCCCCGCTGCAGAGAATCGTTCTGATCCTGTTGGCGGGAGAATATCGGATAGGCCACTGCATTGTAGATGGGGTTAATAGTGGATAACGGCCTCACGGCAGTCTCATAGGCCATCCGGTAAATGCCCACCGCCTCGGGTCCCAGAAAGCGGCCAACCAGCAAATAGTCCAGGTTCGATCCCAAAAAATTCATAAGTTTGTCAGCCATCTGAAAATAGCCGAAATGGAGCATGCCGCGGATCTCTCCGGTATTCCAATACAACTGCGGCAGGAAAATTTTATGGGTGAGCAGGATCAGAACCAGCGAGCGAACTACCGCGCCGCTCAGGGAGCCAAATATCATCGAGATCGCTCCGAAGCCGTAGGCGGCCATAGTAAGTGCTACGGTACAAGCCGCCGTGCTGGCCGCAATATCGGCAGCGGCCAGCGAAGAAAAGCGCAGATGTTTTTGTGCTACCGCCTGGAAGGGCTGTCCGATTGCCAGAGCGATGAACGACAACGCAGCCCACGGAACCAGCGGTAGCAGATCGCCTTCGTGATAAAAGGCCACCATCAGTGGACTGGCCATGTAAACCAGCAGGGCCACTCCGCAGCCAGCCAACAGGTTCACCCAATAGACGGAAGAAAGCTGTTTGTCGCTGGTATCTTTCTTCTGGATAATGGCATTGCTCAATCCCATATCGTTGAAAACCTGCGCCAAACCCAGTACTGCCCACAACATTCCCACCAGTCCCACTTCACGCTGGTCGAGCATACGGGCGAGCCCTACGTTCTGCAGGAATGAGATCAGTGTCGCGAAGATGGTGCTGAGTGTAAGCCACCTTGCACCGGCTACCGCTTTCTGTGTTAAGGATTCCATTCAGCTATGCCGGGAATCGACTTGCCAGAATCTCCTTGATGCGGCCGCCCACGGTGTCCCAGTGCAACGCCGTTAGGTCGCTCACCGGAGGAGCGGGAGCGGGATGGATTCTGGGGAGCATGCTGCGAAGGGCCGTCCGCAGATGCTCCGGATCAGGTTCCTGAACCATCGTATGGTTTGGATAGTGCATCAAATACTCCTCGGAGCCACCGATCGGAGTCGTTAGCAGATGCTTTTCGAAAGTCATCCCCATGACGAGTTGCCCGCTGCCGTAGCCTTCTTTATAAGGCAGCAGAAGGGCATCTGCGGCCTCGAACAACGCGCTCAGGTCGTCGTTTGACAGGAATCGCGGAATCAGGCGTACTCGCCCGGTTATTCCCAGGCGCTCTACCGCTTGCCGGGTCCTGCGGAGCGGATCCGACCGGTCGGAATCGGGAAATCCGGATTCCCGGCCGGCGATTGTCAGCACAGTTTCTGCGAACTCGGGAGCCGCAATTGCGGTCAGGACTGAATCCAGGTTTTTGTACGGACGGATGAGTCCGCAAGCCAACAACATAGGCTGATTGGGAGAAATGCTTAACTCTTGCCGGACGGATTCGCGCTTTTCCGGGAGGCGCTTAAACATGGAGTAGAGGCCGATCGGGTATATGGCAATCTTTTGGGGATCCAACTGAGGGAACTCCTGCAATAACAACTGTTGGGACTGCTGCGAATGGACCCAGAGGAGATCCGCCTTCTCGTACACTTTTTCCATGCGCTCCCGGTCACCGGGATGGACTTCATGGGGTAAAACGTTATGCACGGTATGCACAAGGATAAATCCGTAGCGGTGCGCCCAATCCCAGAAGTTCTCCAGGTATGGATCCATGTCCGGCCATTGGGTCCACAAGATGGTGCGTCCGGACTTTCGCAATTGCCAGAGCAACTCGTGCGTCATCAGATGGGGCCGAAGTTTTATCCACGGTTTTCGCAGAATGGATTTAACACTCCACGTATTGGCGCCCGGGACGGGGGCTGGAGACGAGACAGGCGGTTCGGACGGCGCGGGGGCGGCAGACGCACGTTGCCGGAACAGAAACGCACCCATCACGTTCAGCCGTTTGTGAAACAGAGTAGCGGGGAGTTCAGCCAACATCGATTCGTCTCCGCAGGTATAGAGGTCAACATCAATACCCTGTTTGCCCAACCCTTCGGCTAATCCAAAATTGTAAGCGTTGAAACTATAATCGCCCAGTAAATTCAATATGGCGATCGAAGGAGAGGAGGGATGAAGCATGGAATGAAATGTACCTAATGATAACGCCGGTCTCCGTTGGCTCAGCTAGTCAGGATCAGTCCGGTTCTCTGACCGCATAATAAAGATTCGTGGAATGGTTCCGGGCGCGGCGGAGGGAAACGCCTGGAGATCGATGCCGTAGCAGTTATAGAACAGTTTTTCGCGGGGCGCTCCCAATTGAAGCAGTTGGCGCTCCATGGCTCTGGAAACACCGATGACGGCCGCGGCCTGCTGGAACATTTCCGGGTGAGTTTTTTCGTGTTCCCGCAGCGTCGTTTTCTGATAAGCATCGGCGCCATGAAAATGCGCTACCAGGGCTACGCCGGCCCAGCGGCAGGCATCCAGCAATTCAACGGCCGTGGTCCCGTATTCGGCCAGAATCACATTCACGCCGCGCCGCGCGCCAGCATTCGTTTCCCCTCTCAGAATCTGTGCCATTATAGCAATTTGAATCCTGATGGAAAATCCTGTGTCGCCTGATACCGCCCGCACTCCCAAAATTCTCACTTGCGCAGAGGGGTCCGTCGAAATCCTTCCCGTTCCTGAAGGCCGGTTCAGGGTGACGTTAAAGCCAGTTGATGAGAGTATCTATATTCCTGTCCGCAGTTGTGAAACGTCGCTTCCACCGGAGGTGGTCTCGGCCTTTCTGGGGCGTTCGTTCGCAGGTCTCTGTGATGACTTAGCCCGGCATGAAGACCCCCGTTATGTGATCCAGGCGGTAAAGAACCAACTCTTGGCTTACTTTGACCCGTCGGCGTTCCGGAGGAAACGCATATTAGATTTCGGGTGCGGTACTGGCGCCTCTACTCTTTGTATGGCCGCTATGTTTCCTGAAACAGACGTGGTTGGCGTCGAACTGAGCCAAAGCAATGTTGAAATAGCGCGGAAAGTCCTTGCGGCCCGTGGTCTTTCAAATGCTCAATTTCTAATTTCTCCCGACGGGAATAGCTTGCCAGCCGGGATCGGCAGTTTTGACTTTGTGATGCTGAGCGCGGTCTTTGAGCATCTCCTCCCTAATGAGCGCCCTCGAGTGATGCCGCTGATCTGGTCATGCATGAATCCAGGGGCGGCACTCTTCATTAATCAGACGCCCTACCGGTATTTCCCATACGAGCACCACAGCACTGGCCTCTGGTTCATCAACTACCTTCCGAATGGCCTCACGATGTTATTAGCCCGTAAGTTTTCTAAGTATAATCGGGAGGATAACAAGATACGCGATTGGACTGGTCATCTCAGAGGCGGTATCCGCGGCGGGACTGAAGCCGAGATCATCCGCAACTTAAGTCTGGCCAAGAGCGGCAAACCTACGGTCATTCAACCAAAAGACGGCGATCGCGCGGCCTATTGGCTTTCCTGCACCGATCCCGGGCGACACCGCACGATCAAACAAATCATTGCCACTTTATTTCGACTGACAGACAAGACATTCGGGACCGTGCCCAGCATGAACCTCGACGTCGTAATCCGCAAAGATCCGGCGGGATGACGCGGGAAGCGATGAGGATCTTCAATCTAAGCCTTGTCCGGGACCTGATTATCTTGCGGCATCAGAGCGGGCGCCGGATTCGCTGGGGATGGTAAGAGCCTGAGCGACTTGACGTTGGTATATGGCGACGTAATCCAACGCCATTCTTCGAGCATCGAATCGCTTCTCGACCGCGCGCCTGCATGTCGCGCGGTCGATATCGCCAATACGTTCGACAGCGGAAACCGCTTCGTCGATCGAGTCCACCAAGAAAGCTGTAACCCACTCTCCGGAGCGCATCTTTGCGCCCTTAATGAGCCTTGGGTGCGGCAGCAAGGAGAGTTTTCAGCTTTTCGAGATTGGATGGTGACGGCAACAGGCGGCGGAAACCGTCTTCGCCGCCGCGTCTTTCACCATATTCGTAGCTCCGGAAGAACCTCGGAAAGGCGGGCCAGGTGACGCCTGGCTGGTCTCCTTCCACCCATTTCCAATCCGGTAATGGGCGGTCTTGGAATAAACGCTCCGACATCCAGACCTCGCCCCTTTCCTCGAAGGCGCGAAGACACTTCGCCGCCCAATTTGACCGCCACGTTTCGGCCGCTTGGGCGGTTCCCGTCTCGAGCACATCGTAGACCGGCAGCGTCGTCTTCATCTCCGGATGGAATGGCAGTCTGAATTGCTGGCGCCACAACTCATCCTTAAAGTTCACCAGCACAATTTGCGAGCCGGCCGGAAGATCCCGCACCAGCGCCCGCCGCGCAAACGTCGCACTATCCTGACTGCCGTGAACCAGCGGGCTCAGCGCATGGGCGTTGTTGATCGCCATTAATCCTACCGCGCCGCAGAGTATCCACTCTACCGGCGGCCCGGTTTCCAGCGCCATTGCCACCGCAAGCCACAGGAAAGGAAAACTCGGCATGTACCGCTCAACCCCGGAAGGTTCAAACAGAACCACGGCGAACAGTATGTTGATCCCCGCGGTGAGGCAAAGAAACGCGAGCGTCCAGCGGCCGCGCCTGGTCCGGCTCAGCGCATAAAGCAGCAAGACAAGGGCGCCGTAAAACGCGATCATTTTAACTACACTCAAACGTAACAGGCCGGTGATCGATACGGGAGCGTACGGATCTTTCAAAACGAAACGCTTCAGCATCATTCCGTCCTCGCCGACGTGGACCACCGATCGAGGTAGCGCTGTAGGCAACCGCAACAGACGTTTTGTCTGGGCCACGCCGTGACTGGACCGTCCCGCCCAGTCCATGAACTCGCTGACCGAGGTAATGTGATTCGCTTTCGCCGCCCAGGCGTATCCCGCGACGCCAATGAGCAGTGTTACAAGCGTCAGCAAGAGCGCCGGATTCAGGCGCTCCCGCCAGGCCGGCCGGGGTTCGTTTGCATCCGGAAATGGCAGCATGACGAACAAGACGATGGCAGGCGCGGCGAAAACGTAAGGAAGCCAAAGTAGTACGGCTAGGGCCAGGAAGAAACCCGCCGCCGCCGAAGGCACAATCCACTTATGGCTTCGTCTGGCTTGATCGGCAAAGTAGATACTGGCCAGAAGGGAGGTAATTCCCGGATTATAGGCGCTGCCGGTCTGCCAATAGGCCAGATAAGAATGCGAAGTCAACAAACCGAAGGTCGCTACGTACGCCCGCCATGTATCGCCGACGAATCGCCGGGCGATCACATACATCAATGCGATCCCGAGAATTCCTGAGACTATGTTCATTGCGACGAACGGTAAATAGGCGCGTTGTGTTTCGTTGAACCGTTCGCGCAAAAACGGAAGGCTGTCAATCGCTAACCAACCCCAACTGCCGAGCGGCCGCCACAGAATATGGCCGAATTCCCAGAGAGGATTTCGCCCCGGGGCGAAATCCTGTTTCGAAGCCAGGATAATTTCGTTAACGTAGACGACCGTATCCATGTAGTATTCCGGCTTCGTCAGCACCAAGAGCAGCAAGGCCGCGCACACCAGTAGAAGCCGTAGTAAAGGCATAGACCGAGTCAACCAATGGTCGCATAAACCTCTTTTTCAGCGGGCGGACGAGTGCCAATAATGCAACAGGATACCCTCAGGGCGGCGGCGGCCGGATAATCGATATCAACACGGCCGCCGGTGTAAACCGCATTTTCCGGCGCTACCTGGAGCCGTTCCAGAGCAATGAGCAATCCTCGCGGATCAGGCTTGAATCGGCCGACGGCGATCTCCTGCGCCGATAGATACCTCGGGCAGTGCGAGAATCTCACCGGTAGCCGGTCCGGCGGTGACGGCCGGGAAGGAGGCGATCTGGGCGGGGCCGGAATAGCCGATCTGCCCGGCGGTCCAATCGGCCTGTCCGTTCGCATCCGTGGTCTGCCCGCCGTAAATATTTCCGTACCGGTAAACACGCAGCTTGTGATATCAAGCTCTTGACAGACAAGGCGTTATGCTTGATTGATGCCGGGTTTGCGTATACGATAAGATGTCGGGTTTTTGTAGGAGTTTCCATGCGTCGAAAGAAGACATTGCGCGAGCGGATTGAAGGTCGAATCGCCCGGAAACGTGGCGAAGACGTCTTCTTGCCGCGCGAGTTTCAGGATCTCGGCGGCGAGGACCAGGTTCTGCGCATCCTGCGCCTTCTTGTGCGGGAAAAGCACCTCGTGCGCCTCGGCTATGGAGTCTATGGCCGCGCCGTGGTCTCGCGTCTTTCGGGCGACCCAATCCTTTACAGCCGGAACGGATTTATAGGCGCGGCGCGGCAAGCCCTTACCAAGCTTGGCGTGCCATGGGAGCCTTCCGAAGCCGAACGCGACTACAACGAAGGACGTTCCACCCAGATCCCGCTCAATCCGGTTGTTGGCGTAAAGGGAAGATTTTCACGTCGTCTCCGCGACGGCAAGCAGGAACTGGTGATTGCTCGATAAGCCATCTCTCCAGAATCTGCTCGAAGTTCAAAGGTATTTCGATCTGCCAAGTCCGGTCCTCGTTGAGAAGGACTGGCATGTCGTCCGGGCACTGGCGGCGATCACCACCGCCGACGTGAAGCCGTTTCGCCTGGTATTCAGCGGCGGTACGGCTTTGAGCCGCGCCCACCGTCTTACCCGGCGCATGTCGGAAGACATCGACTTGAAGATCGTATCGGATGCGCCGCGCTCACGCGCGGAGCTGCGCACATTGCGCGACACCATCACTCGCGCCCTGTTAAATGCCGGGTTTGAGTTTGATCCGGCGAATACTGTACACCGCGATTCAGGCAATGCGAGCCGCTATACGATTTATCGCTTGCCTTATGCACCGCTGGTAGCTGGTGAGGGCGCGTTGCGGCCGGAAATTCAAGTCGAGACAGCCGTGTGGCCTTTGCGTCTGCCCTCAGTCGAACAGAGCGTGACCTCTTTTTGGGCGGAGGCATTTAAGCAGCCGCCAGAAGTGCCATCAATTTCTTGCGCGGCGCTCGTCGAGACGGTTGCAGAGAAGTTTGTCGCTCTGACCAGGCGGGCGGGCGCTGAACTTGCCGAAGCTGGCGGACCGCGCGACAAGACGCTCGTGCGCCATGTGTACGACCTGCACATCGTCAGGTCTCATTACGATCCGGCCCAGGTTATAGCCTTGGCCAGGGAGATCATCCGCACCGATGTGGAGGCTTACGGTCATCAGTTCCCCGCGTACCGTAAAAATCCGGTTGCTGAAACATTGCGCGCGGTCGGCGGGCTCGCAACCGATGATCGCTTTGCCACCAATTACGCAACGTTTCTTCGGGATATGGTCTACGGCGAAGCCCCGGACTTTAAGACGGCGATTGCTACGATCTCGGCTTTGGCCGATGGCTTTAAGGACTAGCACCAAGGCAAACTAAAACACCATGTGAAGGTAACAGAAAGTGGACTTAACCACGAAAGACCAGCAGGACTTTTACCTTTTCAAGGGCTTGGGCAAAAATAGCCGTTTGGGAGCGATGGGCATTTTTGACCAGATCAGAGCCCTTGGCCTAGCCGAAGCAAACACACTATGAGTATCGCATCTCGCGCGAAACCAGGAGCCGGCGGCTGAACGGTGTTTCGTTAAAGTGTATCTGAGCATCCGTCCGTAAGGAGCGGATGCTCAGATAGGTTGGGTTAGCGCCCGGCCACCGCTGTGGCGGGCAGCGATTCGGTCTGCACGTACACAACGCCGCCGGAGGGAACCGGGATCTCATGCCGCGTGGCGGCGGCCAGAGTGGTGGCTCCGGTAAAGGACAGATTGTTGGCGTACCGGACTGTCGCTGGCTGCGCGAACCGGAGCGTGTGCGGCGCGTTTGCGCCACTGGCGGCGGTGCGGACAGAAATCGGAATGCGCAGCGATCCGCAATCCAGCCTGGCTTGGTAGAGCGTCGACGGCGTCAAAAACGCCACGGCGCCGAGCACGAATTCATGGCGCCGGCCGTCTACGATGTTGCCCGCCCGTGCATCCGATTGCGTGCCCGCGTCGGGCGTATCGGCGTGCAGGACGGTGCGGGCGGCGTTGGTAAACAGCGACAGGGAACAGGCCGCAGCCGTGGGTGCCTGGTAGCGCACAATCGCATGGCGGCTTCCGGTTTCCACCTGGATCCGCATCCGTGCCACTGTCGAACCACTGCCGGTAACGCCGTCGGTCGCTGCCTCCACGGCATCGATATCGGCCCCCAGGTCCTTGCCGTCGGTGGCGGAAAAGTCGCACCCGGTGGTGCAACTGGCCGAATACGGCGACGTGGGCAAAAGCCGGTAATTACCGGACCCGGTAAAGAGCGGCGTGGCCGCAGTGATGTATTTGCCGTTCACCGCGTACGAGCCGAATGAAGACGGTGCGCCGTAGCCGCCAAGGTTGTCCACCATTACGGTGTTCAGCACGTTTCCGTCCCCGCCCCAGTAGTGGCTGATCGGAAGACCGCCGTCGCCAATCATGCCATAGAGATTGGCGTACAGGATGGAATTCGAAAGCCGCGGCCGGACAAACGGAGCTGTATCAAAGTAGATTCCCTGGCCTCCCGTAACACCCGACACAATCGTGTTGTGGTCAATCGCGCAGTCGTCGCACGGGCCGCCGAACGACAGTGGCCGGGCGCTGGTGGAATTGATGGAAGGATAATCGGTGTTTCCGATTTTGTAAATCAGATTATCGGTCATACTGATTTGATTATTGCGCCTAAGGAGAAGTACGCTGTTCGAGGACGAGATGCGAACGCCCTGCGCCGAATTACGGACGATGTTCCGTTCGAAGCGGATATTCTCCCCCCGCGCCCACCCCGCTGTATTGTATCCGTCTCCTACCGCGATGATCAAGACCGCAAGGCCATCCTGGCCGTCTATCCAATTGTTCTCGAATACATTGCCACGGATGATTATGTTTATGGCGCTCTTGAGTTCAAACAGGTTTTTAACGGCGTAGCCGTACTGCCGGTATACACTCGATGCCGCAAATACGCCGGACGCACACGACCAACAAGCGCCGCTCGCGCAGTTCTGCGTAACGTCGGTTCGCTTGAAGTACTCCCCGTTTGCGCATGTCGGTCCGGACGCCCAAGTGGAGCCCGAACATTGAAACCACGCGCCGGACGATGTGTTGAGATATTTGTTCCCGTCAGAACACGCCCCAACCGGATTAGAGCTACCCCCTGTCACCGCTGACCATTTGTAGCTCATCGGTTTGAAGAAATGGTTGCCTTCGAATATCATCCCCCCGCCATCGCCGGAGATCATACCGTCTATACGCATGTATTCTCCGCCCACCAGTAGGTTAATCGCGGCGCCATCAATGTAGTTATTCCGCACCAGGGCTGGCCCGGCCACCTGCGGAAAGGAAATCGCCTTGCTTTCGTTGCCGCCGCGCTTGCAGAACTCAATGCGGGAATCCGTGATTGTGATCGCGTTGGTCTCGGCGTACACGCAGACGTTAGGCCCCTCCTCCCCGTCGATACCGTGAATATAAACGCGGTCGAATTCGATATCGTTGACCAATCCAGCTCGGGTGGTGGCTTGCCCGGTGCCGATTTGCAACAGGTTGTATTGCGTATCCTGCCCTGGTTTGGAGCGGAACTCGATCCCCTGGAAGGTCCATCCGTTTACCGAACGCGCTAGTGTGCATCGGAAGGTAGTGGCGGTAGAAGCAGTGATGAGATCCAACGCCGGGCCGTTCGGCGCGGCTGAGAGCTTGACCGTGTTCGAGGTCGCATCCCGAACATAATAGATTTGGTTCTGGACAATCGGAATCGTCCCGCCCTCGTAGAAGCAGGCGACAGGATCGCGGTCAGAGAAACCGTGCGAACCGGAAAACAGAATCGTGTCCGTAGTTGTCGATACTGAGCTGACGTACTGCTCGTAGAAACCGGCTATAACTACCGGATCGGACGCGTTATTTGGCTGTAAAGTGGGCATTATCGCCGCTGACGCGGCGGTAACGCGCGTTCCCGGTGAAGGCAGTTCCCGCCACCGCGACGAACGGACGGTGATAGCGCCTAGGCCGGTTTTGTAGGGAAGCACGAATGAGCCCTCGAAAATCTCGCCGGCCTTCAATTCCAGGATGTCGCCGTGGCCGGCGGCATTCAGCGCCGTTTGCAAATTGGAATAGGTGCAGCCGGAAGCGCACACGGTGTAAGTGGCAGCGCCGCAAACAGCGGCGCCTGCCAGAAGAATAGATAATAGTTTGCTCATAAGAAATCTCAGAAGAGGTACATGTCGTGGAATTTGGTAACCAGCGTATTCGTTCCGCTGTTACAGGGGTAGGTGGCCAATGTACCCATCGCCGCCGGAAAATCGACCGACGAAGATGTGCCCGTGCCCGGCGTGCCCGTGCCAGCAACAAAAGGAGCAGTACCGGCATTGGATAGTGCGCACAAAATTCCGTCTTCGCCCAAGGCATTCAACTGGCCGGTTCTAAACGTCACAGAATCCGTCGTCATACCCAGATAATACACACCGGCTGGCAGTGTAGCGGCCGATGGCAGCGAAGCCTGGCAAAGGGATCCCGATGCGCACGTAGTGTTAGCGCCGGTTTTGTACAGAATCGAACCTGCCGAGTTGGCAATGGCGAAACGCATCCCCTCCCCGGCCCCGATGCCAACGGTGGACCGCATCCCGATTCCCGATACCGTCATTTGCACGGTGAGATGAAGCTGATGCCACCGGGTTTCGTTGGCGGCGAGCACCGCCGTGGAGTTGCTGCCGCTCGACCGCATGACACCCCATGGCAGATATCGCTGCGCCGTAACCGTCGCCGCCCCGCCGCCTCCGCTCCCCACCGCGGTCCAGCTATTTGCGGTCGTGCATTGGTAAAGCGCCGCCGTTGCCGTGTTCAGGTAAAAATCCCGGCCTTGCGTGCAGTTTTGAGATGGAACGGCGGAGCCGGTGAAATAGCGAGGAATCTGCGTGGAATCCACAAGTAGCGTGGTGACGCCGGTGGCGGAGCTGTTGCTGCTGCTTAATCCATCGCCGGCGGCATACGCGTCGCGTCCCACCAGCCGGCGGGAGGGCGTTACCCCGCCCACCGTCCAACTATTGGACGAAAAGGAGGCGGTAAATAGCGGTAATGCGTCGTCCGGGAAGGACGTCACGCCGGTGGCCACCGTCCATCCGGCACAATCGAGCGTAGCCGCCGAGTTGTGGCCGACCGTAAAAAGGCCGCTGCCGCTCACAAATCCGTATACCGCTCCGCTGGCACTGACGCCTGTAAGCGACAGGGTGCAGGCTGGCGCCGAGACATCCAGATTGCCGTTGCGCGCGGCGCAGGCAGCGGCTGTCAAGACACCGCCCGCGAGTGTGGCCGAACAGTCCTTCACATCGGACGTGCTGAAATCCTGCCACAAAGCGCCCGTTCCATTGTTGGTCAGGAACCGTCCCGCTTGTCCGCCGACGCCCGGCAGAGAGATGCCGCCTCCGCCACCGGAGACGGCTACGTCGGCAGCCGCCGTGATGCGACCCTGCGCGTCCACGGTAATTTGCGCCACCGAACCGCTGGTCCCATAGATGCCCGCGGTAACACCGGTGTTGGTGAGCGAGCCGCTCAACGCGATCCAGGTATTGGCGGCCGTGCAGCCATACAGGTTCTGCCCCGCCGCCGCATTGCTCTTGAAGAAGCTTTCGCCCGTTGTGCATGTGGCGGGAAGCGTGGCGCCGGTTTTGAATGGACGCGTACTGACGGCGCCGGAAAAATCAATGTTGCGCGTTTGCGTCTTAACGTCAATCGCGGTTTGGGCGCCCAAGCCGGCGGAAAAGACCGCGACAAGCACGAAGGGCGCCATGAACGAATATTGGAACTGCATACCGGATACTCTCCTTGAAAAAGTTGTTGAACGGGCAAGGAAATGCCTCTGCGCACACCACGGCGTGCAATGCGATCCTTTGTCACCCAGCAGGCCTCCCCAGCCGGGGCGGAACGACTGCCAACCTGATCTCAGTCTAGGGGGCGGCGGCGGAACGACCGCCACAATGAACAAGAAAATGAACAGTAACTACAAGACAGATTTGCCTTTATAGTTTTTCCGTATGTACTTTACCAACCTTATTACGGTACCATCGGGACCAGGCCCGGTCTACCGCCGAGGGATGTTTCCGTTCCGGGAGCGTTCGCAATAAGCACGATACGATCTGACGGAGACTGCGCGGATAAAGGCTCTCCGGGCGGAGTTCGCCGATTGCCGCCGACGGTTCTGCCCGGCGATCAAAGGCGTAGCGCACGCGGTCGATCAGTTTCCAGGCGCTCTTGTAGGTGATACCGAGTTCCTTCTCCAATTCGCGGGCGCTGATGCCAGCCCGGGTGCGGCGCAGCAGATCCAGCGCCTGTAGCCATTTGTGCAGCGGCAACTTACTGTTTTCAAACAGGGTATTGAGGGTAACGGTGAACTGTTTCCCGCACGGGGAGCATTTCCAGACGCCCTGGCGCAGTTGACTTCCCGGCCGCACCCGTAGCCGGAAGGCCCGATTTACCGCGGCGCAGTGCGGGCAAACCGGCCCGGCGGGCCAGCGCACGGATTCCAGGTAGTCGCGGGCGGCGGCCGGGTCGGTCAGGTAATGGGCTTCTGGCACGGCCATGGTTCCATGATGCCCGCATTGGGAAGTTAGCGGTATGCGCAAAACAGACCGTGTCGTCGGCCACGCGGTAAATCGGCGCCCAATCCGGTTCGGTTGGGAAGATCCCGGCTCGCCTTCCATTCCCGTTTCAGCGCGTGGCCGCCAAGCTCGCGGGAAGAGATAATCCGATCAACAACAATTCGCCGCTTTTCAGCCGGCTTCACGTCGCGAGTGAACTGCCCGGTCTAGCTCGGCGAACGCATCGGATGCCCAAATGCTTGAACAGGCCGGACGCACTGGTAGCGTGAAACACGTCTTCTCTTCACGGCGCTTGCGAAGGGGCTCCGCAGTCAACACATTCGGCGCTTCGCTCTCAGCCGCGCAGGCCAGTCTAAAATAGGCGGATGCTGTCTTCCCTATACCGGCAATCGGGAGATGGGAGCGCGCCCCTCCGCATTGGGCTCCTCCTTGATTCCGCTACGCTGCCGGCCTGCTTTGCCGAGGTCGTCGATCACATTCTGCAAAGTAATTTCGCCCGCCTCGAACTGCTGGTCTTTAACGCGGAGGAGCGGGAAAAGGCCGCTGAACCCGCGACCCAGCGTTCGCTATTTACCAAGGCCATCGATCTGCTCCGTAACCGCCAGCGCCGGCGGACCCTCGTCTTCGACCTGTACGAACGCTGGGACCGTCGAAATATCGTCCCCTCTGAGGATCCGAACGCCCTGGTGGATTGCGCCGCAAGACTTGAGAACGTGGCGTCGATTACAGTGACTCCAATCAAAAAGCGTTTTGTGCATCGCTTCCCGGCCGAAGCGATTGAACACATCCGCGGAGAACGGCTGGATGTTCTTATCCGTTTTGGTTTCAATATTTTGCGGGGAGAAATTCTCACCGCGGCCAAGTACGGGGTTTGGTCGTATCACCACGGCGATGGCGATTACTACCGCGGCGGGCCTCCACACTTTTGGGAGGTCTATGAAGGCAATCCGCTATCCGGCGCCATGCTCCAGGTCCTGACGGAGGAATTGGATGCCGGCAAGGTATTGTACAAGGGGTTATTTGCGACATCTCCGGGCATCTCACGGGTGCGCAACTGCGTGCGGCCCTATTGGGGCGCGTCGACGTTTATGATTCAGAAGCTGCGCGAGTTGCACCAACACGGCTGGGAACATGTTGACCGCGCCGCGTTGCGTCCGGCGCCGTATCTAGGCAAGAAAAAGCTTTACACAGCGCCGTCAAACATGGAGATGTTGAAGTGGCTGGGACCGGTGCTTATCCGCAAGTCCTTGCGGCGGCTAAAGCGGCGGCCAACGATCAAACACTGGCGGCTTGCGGCCCGCTTCGGAGCCCGGTTGATCGTCAATTCCGGGCCTGTCCCGGATCTAGGCGGTTTTCGCTGGATTGAGTCGCCGAAAAACCGTTTTTACGCCGATCCTTTTATGATCGAGGAGGACGGCAAGCTCTGGGTATTTTTCGAAGATCTTGACTACGCCACACAGCGCGGAAGGATTTCCTGCGCGGAAGTACGGGAAAACGGAATCGCCAATCCGGTATCCGTGATGGAAAGGCCCTATCACCTTTCCTACCCTTGTGTTTTTCGCGACGGCAACGCGATGTATATGATTCCGGAGACGGGCTCTAACGGAACCGTTGAATTGTACCGCTGCGTCCGTTTCCCGGATAAGTGGGACATGGAAAAAGAGTTATTCAAAGCCAAAGCGGTGGATACCACCATATGGATCGACGACGGCCTGTACTGGTTTTTTGTCACCCTGCAGGAGCCGCGCGGCTCCGCTACTCAATTGTGGCTTTTTTACGCGACCGCGCTCACCGCGGAATGGACGCCGCATCCGTGTAATCCCATTTCCACCGATGTTCGCAACAGCCGCGGGGCCGGCGCGATTTTCCGGAACAATGGCAAGTTGTTCCGGCCGAGCCAGGATTGCAGCAAGCATTACGGGTATAGCTTTACCCTCAACGAAATCGTCGTTTGGGACCGCTGGCAGTACCAGGAAAAGGCATGCGTGACGGCTAATCCGGATTGGGCGCAAGGTTTGGTGGCGACGCACACGTACAGCCAGTTCGGCCAGACTGAGATCATTGACGGCTGTGTGCCGCTTCCCGCCGGCAGTGTGCGCGACTTACATTGAGTGCGGGCGTAAAACCGGCGCGATGGGGAGATCCCTTATTAAAAGAAGCCCTCCAGCCGATTCGATATCATAAGAGGGAGCATTCCCGCGCCCTCGCCGCTCCATGCTGAAAAAAGCCAAACAGGCCATTTTGCGGACCGCACGCACGCTCTCTATTCACGATGGATGGAGCAATAGCCAATGGCGGCGCCGGCGGCTCTTAATCCTCTGCTATCACGGAATTTCGCTCGGCGATGAGCATGAATGGGATCCGGAATTGTATATGGACCGGACGCGCTTCCGGGCGCGAATGGAGATGCTGCGGAAGGGCGGATACACGGTGCTGCCTTTGGGCGAGGCCTGCCAACGGCTGGAACAAGGCACGCTGCCCCCACGGGCGGTAGCCCTCACATTTGACGACGGAGACTACGACTTTTCCGCCATGGCCTGGCCGGTGTTACAGGAATACGGCTATCCGGCTACCGTGTATGTGACCACTTTTTATGTCGACCATCAAAAGCCGATTTTTCGCCTGTTCTGTTCCTACCTGCTATGGCGGGCGCGCGGGATGGAAAGGGGCGAAGGAATATTGCCGGTGACGGCGGACTGGTCGTTGCCGTTGCCGCAGGGACTGGGAACGGCGGTCGCGCGGGCGGGGGCGCTGGCGTCCGTTGAGGCCCACGTACACGACCGCCAACTGCCGTTAAGCGGGCGGGAGGAACTGGCGGCGGCGCTGGCGGCGGCGCTGGGATTGGACTATGACCGGTTGCTGCGAAGCCGGGTACTGCAACTGATGCGGCCGGAAGAGATAGCGAACGTGGCCGCCGAAGGCGCCGACGTGCAGTTGCACACGCACCGCCACCGCACGCCGCTGCAAAGGGAGCTGTTTTGGAGGGAAATCGACGACAACCGGCGCCGGATTGAAGAAATTACCGGCCGGGCGGCGGTGCATTTTTGTTATCCGTCGGGGGTGACCGACGCGGCTTTTCCGCCCTGGCTGCGGGAACGCGGCGTGGCCACGGCTACCACCTGCGTACCTGGCCTGGCGGCCCCGGGCACCGATCCGCTGCTGCTGCCGCGGGTGGTGGATCATTGCAGTTTAAACGAAGTGGAGATTGAAAGCTGGATGGCAGGACTGAGTCAATATCTGATCCGCCGGCCGGGCTAACGACTATGTGTGGCATCGCCGGTTATTACTCATTGCGCGGTCCGGCCGAAGAAGCCGTAGTGCGCGGCATGTGCGCGCGTATTGTTCATCGCGGCCCGGATGACGAAGGGGTCCGCATTGACGGCGGCTGCGGCATCGGCATGCGCCGGCTGAGCATCATCGATCTGGCGGGAGGACACCAGCCGATAGGCAACGAAGACGGCAGCCTGTGGGTGGTTTTTAACGGTGAGATCTACAACTACCGGGCGCTGAGGACCGATTTGGAGGGGCACGGGCACCGCTTCCGCACGCGGAGCGATACCGAAAGCATTGTTCACTTGTATGAGCAGTATGGAATCGACGGGTTCTCGCGATTGCGCGGCATGTTCACCATCGCTTTGTGGGATGCGCTGCGGCGGCGGCTGGTGCTGGCCCGGGACCGGTTCGGGGAAAAGCCGCTCTACTATGCGGCGCTGCCACAGGGGCTGTACTTTGCCAGTGAGTTAAAGTGCTTGCGCGGTTTGGGGTTGCCGTTGGAAGTGGATGAAGACGCGCTGCGGCTGTACCTGCGGTTTGGCTATATCCCCGACCCGGCGAGTCCGTTCCGCGCGATACGAAAACTGATGCCCGGCGGGTGGCTGACCTTTGACGCCGACGGGTCTATGCGGGAAGGCCGTTACTGGACGCTGCCGTTCCCGGCCACGCAGGCGCCCGCCGGCATGACCGAAGACGAGGCGGCCGCGCAGGTGCGGACGGTCTTCGATGAATCCGTGAAGATGCGCCTGGAGGCCGACGTTCCCCTCGGCGCGTTCCTCAGCGGCGGCATCGATTCCGGCTCGGTGGTGGCCTCCATGGCGCTCCAGACCTCCCAACCGGTGAAGACTTTTTCCATTGGCTTTGAGGAGCAAGAGTACAACGAACTGGCCGGCGCCCGCATGGTGGCCGAGAAGTACGGCACCGACCACCATGAGGTGATCGTCAACCCCGATTCCGTCTCGCTGATGGAAAAACTGGTGACGCACTTCGATGAGCCGTTCGGGGACCCTTCGGCGATACCCACCAGCATTGTCAGCGAGATTGCCCGCCGGCATGTAACGGTGGTGCTGACCGGGGATGGCGGCGATGAGATGTTCCTGGGTTATGAGAGCTACTTCCGCGTCGCCGCGCTCGCTAAGTTTGACGCCATTCCCGGCTGGACGCGGCAGGCCATGGGCGCTATCGCCGCCGCCGTTCCCTATTCCGCCTATGGCAAAAATTGGCTGCACGCCACCAGCCGCGGCAATCGCCTGGAGCGCTACTTTGAGTTCTGTTACCCGGGCCATTATTTTCGCCGCCGCCTGCACCGGGACAAATGGTTCCGGCCGCTAAGCGAAAGCGCGCTGCGGCGCGAATTGGCCTGGGCCTTGCCGGAAGGGATCGATGATCCGTTACGCCAAGCCATATACTTTGAAGCGACCGCCAAGCTGACCGGCGATATGCTGGTAAAAGTAGACCGGATGTCGATGGCGCATTCGATCGAAGTCCGCTGCCCGCTGATGGACCATGTCCTGGCCGAGCTGGCCTACTCGTTGCCGGCCGAGTGGCACATGCGGGGCGGACGGGGTAAAGCGCTCTTTCTACGCGCCGTCGGCGACCGCCTGCCGCCCGGTGTGCTGACGCTGCCCAAACGCGGCTTCGCCGTACCGCTTGCCGACTGGTTTCGCGGACCGCTGCGCGAATTCCTGCGCGATCATCTCACCAGTTCCAGTTTCCGGCGGCGCGGCTTTACCGAACCCGCCTTTGTCGATTATCTGATCGAGGAGCACCAAACCGGCCGCCGCGATAACTCCGCCCGGTTGTGGGAACTGCTGATGCTGGAACTGTGGTTTCGCGGTTGGGAGAAGGAATCCCATTGATGAGCCAGCCGGTACCTGTCTTATTAATCGCCTGTCATTTTCCGCCGGAAAATATCGTTGGCAGCCTGCGTCCGGGCCGATTCTTCCGCTACCTGCCGGAATTCGGCTACGAACCCTATGTCCTCACAGCCAGCCCGCAATCGAACCCGGATCCGCGCGTTTCGGTGGCGCCTTATGTTCATGATTGGAAGGGGAAGTTCTGGCTGCTGACGCTGGCGCCCTACGACGATAAACCCAGTTGGGCCGCCGCCGCGGAACAGGCGGGCGCCGGGTTGCTGGCACGGCATAAGTTCCGGGTGATCGTGGCCACATCTCCGCCTTACAGCGTACACAGTGCCGCGGCCGCGCTGGCGCGCCAATTCCATATTCCCTGGGTAGCCGACGTGCGCGATCCGTTGGTGGGCAATGCCAGCCGGGGCGATCACCCCCTGCATGCCTGGATCGACCGGCGCGTGGAACGGACGATTCTTTCCGCCAACCGCGTGGTGCTGAACACCGAAGCCGCCCAAGGCGACTGGCAGCGGCGCTATCCGGCCCACGCCAATCGCTTGGATGTGCTTTATAACGGGTTTGACCCGGCAAGCCTGCCTGAACCGGCCGGGCCTATGCCGGTCCGGCAGCGCCGCATTCTGCTGCACGCCGGCAGCTTGTACAACCATCAATACGTTGAACTTCTGCTACGTGCCTTGCGGGGGCTGTTCGACCAAGCCCTGCTGGACGCCAACAGCTTTCAGTTTCAACTGATCGGTTCCGTGCCGGACTCGATTCCGGCGCTCGACGACTTTCAATTTCTAGTCGCGCGACAGTTGATCGACAATGCCGGCCGCCATCTGCCGCAAGCCGAGGCGCATCACCGCATGCGCGACTCCGACTACCTGTTGTTGGTGGATTACTACAAAGAGGGAGGCAGCCTGCAGTTGCCGGCCAAGATATTCGACTACCTGCCCGTAGGCCGCCCGATTCTGACCATCACCACGCCTGGATCGCCCATGCACCGTGTCCTTGAACTGAGCGGACTGCCGCACGTGGCCCTCTTTCCCTCCGATAATGCCGGCGCCGCCACGGATAAAATACAGCGCCTCCTGGCCATTCCCGCCGGCCCCTATCCACTCAGCGCCGGATATCTACGGCAGTTTGACGGCCGCGAACAGACCGCCGAACTGGCGCGCATTCTTGACCGTACCCTGCAAAACTGACATCCTATGCCAACCTCCCCGCGGCGTGCCCGCTATATTGCCCGCCTGACGGCAAGCAGCTTTCTGCGCCGGTTGCGGTTCGCCATGGGCCGCATCGAAAGCGACACGGGATCGTCCACGAGTTTGCTCACCGTCGAAGCGGCCGTGACTTATATTCATCGAACTTTTGACGACTATGAGCGTTATGGCGCGCTCACCGCCGCGATGATCGAAGGCGCCAGCCTGCTCGAGATTGGGCCGGGCGACAGCTTGGGCGTGGGACTGCGTTTTCTGGCCCGCGGCGCGGCCAGCTACACCACGCTCGATAAGTTCTTTTCGCGGCGCGACGCGACGAATGAGCGGTGCATTTATGAACTGCTGTGGCAGGATCTGACTGAAGCCGAGCGGCTGCGCTTCGACGAAGCCGTGAGGCTTCAGCCAGCGCCGCGATTCCATCCGGATAAAGTGCGCGCCGTCTATGGACACGGCGCGCAGGATGCCGATCAGGTCTTCGCGCCGGCATCGTTCGATGGCATCCTGTCGCGCGCCGTGCTGCATGAAATTTATGAAGCCAAAGCCGCGCTGGAGGCGCTGGACCGCGTGCTGAAACCCGGCGGTTGGATGATCCACAAAATCGACCTGCGGGACGATGGACTGTTCTCCGGCCGCGGCTTTCATCCGCTCGAGTTTCTCACCATCTCCGGGCCGGTATATTGGCTGATGGCTTACGACAGCGATAAAACCTGCCGCCGGCCATTGCCGTTCTACCGCGACATCCTCAGCCAGTTGGGTTACCAGGCGCGGTTTATCGTCACCGGTATCATTGAGACGGTGGGTTATCAGGGTGTCGAGAATCCCGCCGGCGACGGGAAGGAAACATTGGAGGCGGGCGTCGACTATGGGCCCGCGCATGAGCGCATGCTGGCCGATATCCGGCCGCGGCTCTCGGCGGCTTTCCGGAACCTGAACGATAGCGACCTGCTGGCGGCCAGCGTCTTTTTGGTAGCTCGAAAACCACAATGAGCCTGCGTGTTCTGCAGTTGGGTCCGTTCCCCCCGCCCATGGGCGGCGTGCAGACCAATCTCGTCGCCATCTATCGATTGCTCGTTGAACGGGGTCACATCGCCTGCGTGATCAACCTCACGCGCTTCCGGCGGGCCGATACCGCCGATGTATTCTATCCGGACAGCGCCGGGCAGGTTTTGCGGCTCCTGTTCACGCTGCCGGCCGGCATTGTGCATCTGCATGTGGGCGGGGGCTTGTCGCCGCGGCTGTTGCTGTTGGCGCTGGCCTGCACCCTGCTGCCCGGCCGGCGCAGTGTCTTCACGTTCCATTCCGGCGGCTATCCGGAATCGCCGGAAGGCCAGTCGGCCGGCTGGTGGACGTGGCGCGGATTCGTGCTGCGGCGTTTTGACCGGTTGATCGCCGTCAATGCGGCCTTGGCGGAACTGTTTCTCCGTTTCGGCGTCAAGCCCGACCGTGTCCGCGTGATTCTCCCTTTTGTGCTGCCGGACCGCTTGCCCGGGGACCCGTTACCGGAGCCGCTCGCGGCCTTCTATGGCGCGCACGACCCCGTTCTAGTGAGCATGGGCTGGCTGGAGCCGGAATACGATTTCGAACTGCAAATCTCCATTCTGGCGAAGGTCCGCCAACGCCGGCCCAACGCCGGTCTGGCCATTCTGGGAGAAGGCCGTTTGCGGCCGGACCTGGAGCGGGCCCGCCTGGCGAGCGGCTGCGCCGATCACGTTCTGTTGGCGGGCGACCAGCCGCATGAAGTCGCGCTCCAGGCGATCGCCGGGGCCGGGGTTTTTTTGCGCACCACTTTTTACGACGGCGATTCGATTTCGGTGCGCGAGGCGCTCCATCTGGGCACTCCCGTGGTCGCTTCCGACAACCGCATGAGGCCGCCGGGAACGGTCTTGTTTCCGGCCCGCGACGGGGATGCGTTATGCGCGGCCATTGATGAAGCTCTGATACGGGAGCGGCCCGCGGCAGGCGTGCCAGGCTCCGGCCGCCGGCATATTGAAGGGGTGCTGGCGCTTTACGAAGAGATAAAGTAATGCCTTCCATGAGTCGATATCATTTTCAAGGAGATTTCCCGTTTGCTTCCCCTTTTTTTCTGCGAAACTGACCGCTATGGAATATAAGCCCGAGGTCCCCCGCTGGTGGCGGATCGCCTACATTGTCGCGGCCAGCACCAGAAACCGGGTTCGCTACTCTCTCGGTAAGATCGGCAGTTTCAGCGGATCGACCACGCACCGGTTTTCCCTGGAACACAGTGTGTCCTACCAGCAACAGATTTTTGCCGATTTCTGCCAGTACGGCAAACTTGGCTCCGCCGAAATCGAGGGCCGCACGGTCCTTGAGTTGGGTCCCGGGGATAACATCGGCGCCCTGCTGCTGTTCATCGCCGAAGGCGCCAGCCGGGCCTGGGCCTGTGATAAATTCTACTCCGAGCATGATAAAGAGCACGAAAAGAAGATCTATCTTCGTCTGCGCGAAGGCCTGAATGAGGCGCGGAAGCGCCGCTTCGACGAAGCGGTGGATCTGTCGGGCGCACTGCGTTTTAACGAGGGGAAAGTCTCCTACGCCTACGGCGTCGGCGCGCAGGACGCAGACACGCTGGTCCCGCCCGGCTCCATCGATATTCTCGTCTCGCGCGGCGTGCTGCAGGAGGTCTATGAGATTGATCGCGCCATGGCCGGCATCGATCGTCTGGTGGCTCCCGGCGGCCTGATGATGCATAAGATCGACCTGCGCGACTACGGCATGTTCTCCTCCATCGGCTTCCATCCGCGGGAGTTTCTCACCGTCTCCGATGCTTTTTACCATCGGATGGCCTACGATACCGATAAGCCGAACCGGCGGATGCTGGACTATTACCGCGCCAAGATGAAGGAACTCGGGTATACGCACGACGCTTACTGCACCAGCATCATCGACCTGGATGGCTACCGGGCGATTCAGCAGGAGATCATCCCTCACAAACTAACGCTGACCGCCGGTGTCGACTACGATGCCGCGCACCAAGAAGCGATCGCCCGGATTCGGCCGCGTCTGGCGCCGCGATTCCGTTCACTTACCGATGAAGAGCTGCTGGCGGCGGGGGTGTTTCTGGTGGCGCGGACGCGGGCTTAGCGGGGTCGCGCGCCGGATAGCGCTCCTCGATCTTGCCGGAAATGGAGTAATACGAATCGATGAGGATTCGCTCGACTATAGCGTACGGCTGTGCCGGACGTGAGCCGGACCAGACAAGGACAGATCGGCAACTGTGCTGGCTGGTTAACGCTACCAGCCATTATCTCACCCAGCTTTCAGGCGGATCGCTAGGCTCGGCCAGAACGCGCTTAGGCCCTTTTTGAGGATTTGCCGCTGCTGCTCCAGCCGATTAAACCGCGCTTTTCTTTGTAGTTCGGCAGATGTCTACTAACAGCTATCGCATAGGTATCTGGTAGCTACTCAGTTTTGAGCGCCTTGACCCATTATCTTGATCTAGGTGGACGAAGTTGGGCGCAGTTTCGTGGAAAGTTCGAAAAGATTCATCAGTAGGGATGATTGTTTCGGCGTCAGCTCGTGGGAAGTTCTGCTCAAAATAATGTAGCTCGCTGCAAATTCTCGAATCTATCCCAGCGCCGGGTCAACGGTTCGATTCCGGGTACACCCCGAGAAAGCTGTAAAGATGTCAAGACACACGCCAGTCTTTACATAAAGGTAGTAGGATGATCGGATATGCCTTATGTAATTGCCGTGGCGAATCAAAAAGGCGGTTGCGGCAAAACGACGATTTCCATGAACTTGGCGGCGTGTTTTGGCCGGGCTGGCTACAAGGTGCTGGTAGTGGATGCCGACCCGCAAGCAAGCGCCATGCAGTGGCGCAACAACCGGGAAGAGAGTGAGCTTCCCTTTCACATTCTGCCATTCCCATTTCCAACCATCCACAAGGAGTTGCCGGCTCAGTTCGAGCAGGCGGGCTATGACGTGGTGCTTATCGATTGCCCGCCGGGCGCGGCGGCCGCGGCCGACCGCAAAGCCGATATCACCCGTTCGGCGCTGTTGGCGTCGCACGCCTTGCTGATGCCGGTCCGGCCGACACCGCTCGACTACCAGGCGGCCGCCATCATCCTTCCGCTTTTGCAGGATGTTTCTTTCCTGCGCCAGGGGACGCCGCTGAAGGTCTTCCTGGTGATTAACGGCAGATTGCCCGCCAATAGCCGTCTGGGAGCCGAGGCCCACGCGGCGGCCGAAGCGATATTCACGGCCGAACGGATGCCGATTCGCGTGCTTAATACCGAGATCTGTTCGCGCCAAACGTTCGCCGAAGCGCCGGCCGTGGGCCAGGCCGTAATCGATTACGCGCCGCTATCGAAGGCGAGCGTGGAAATGCGGAAACTTGCGGAGGAGGTGCTGAAATGTCTAAATCAAACAGGCGCGGGAGTCTGATTGGGTTGAAAGCGATGATTCCCAAGGTCGCCCCGGTCGCGTTCACGCCTGAGATGGAACTGCGAATTCTTGGCACAAGCATCCAGGTGCCTTTACGTAAAGACGTAAGTATAGACGTACCATCGTCGGTTAACTCGGCTGCGGCGCCGGCAATGGAAACGGATTCGCCCACCCGCCGCCGTAAACAGCCCACCGTGCTGATGAACGCCAAACTGTCGGTAAGTCTGCATTTGCGTCTAAAGCGAACGGCGCAGTTCAACGACATCAGCATGACGGACATTCTGGTACGCGCGATTGAAGCGGAACTGGCGGCAGGCCGTTATGTGGTGCCGCCCGATACATGGGGCTCTGAAACGGTATAGACGTAAAGACGTCTGTCTGTAAGTACGTAGATATAGTGAATGGGTTAGGAGTGGTGTCACAAGGCACCGCCGCCGTTTTTCGCATTCTAGTCCCGCGGGCCGGGGGGCGACGGTCCGTTGTCTGACGCGGGACGAGCGGGAGCGAAGCCGCGCTTGCAGGAAGCCGCGGGGGCATTCAGAGGCAGCGGCTGCCCGGCGTGGCCGCATTGACGGCAGTCACAACCCTCTCAACATAGCGGCGCAAAGTGGGCCATTGCTGATTGCCTATAACCACAAACGCTATTCTCCGGCCTTTCAAATTTTGCTGATAACGCATTTTTTGTCCGTGGTCAGCAATAGCTCAAACCCGGCGGCCTCGGCCGTTATCAGTTCGCCGTTAACAAGCCGATCCCATCCGCGTTCAATGGCTTCAACAACAACAACATGTCCCTTGAGAGCATAGCGGAGCGGGGCGGAGGTGCCGTTATCAAAGAGTATGAGCATCGATCGATTGGGCTGGTTTCCGCGGGGACGGGTGCGCGTCAAGGCTGCGCGCCGCAAATTCGATTACGGCAACCACTTGTTCGTGCGACAGATGAAACCAGTCCATGATCTCGCTGATCGAGGCTCCCCACTTCCAAATTGTCAAACACGACGGAACCCGAAGTCCGCGTGTCCCGGAATACCCATGCGCCGCTCCGCTTGCCGGGGATGCTCTCCACGGCGGGGCATTGTGACCAATCGAGACTCGCCATAGTTTGGGCCTCCCTCTTCCCGGATAACGTCAGGCGGTTAGGAATAGGAACCATCGGTCATTCCAACTCAACCTCCCCCGCCCCCAGCCAAGCGCTCAGCAAACAC